>Ga0157378_10006407_pt1 | contig 10289 bp, 9 predicted proteins | sample M65metaG_FD_115309 | JGI IMG/M metagenome (GOLD analysis project Ga0157378, IMG submission 115309) | Miscanthus rhizosphere microbial communities from Kellogg Biological Station, Michigan, USA - M6-5 metaG | ecosystem: Host-associated > Plants > Roots > Rhizosphere > Soil | place: USA: Michigan...
CGCGGGCATGCGGACATCGAAGACAATTGTCGCCGTCAACAAGGACAAGGACGCGCCGATCTTCAAGGTTGCGGACTACGGAATCGTCGGCGATGTGTTCGAGGTGATCCCCGCGCTCACTGAAGCCGTTCGCGAGGCGAAGAAACATCACTAGGCCCGAATCTTCCGCACTAACCGACACCTGATGCCCGATCGCGCCGGAAAGATTCTTCCGATAATTCACCAGGCACCGCTCCCCCTCGACCGGCTGATTCTCACCGAGCCGGCGGACGCGGAAGCAGTGCCGATGGATGTTCTTTTCGTCGGCGGCGGGCCTGCTGGGCTGGCGGGCGCAATTGCCCTTGCTCGGCTTGTAAAAGCAGACAACGAAGCCGGCGGCGACCTCGGCGACGTACAGATCGGAGTGCTCGAGAAAGCGGGCGCGCTCGGTGAGCACTCGCTCTCGGGCGCGGTCGTAAACCCCAACGCCATCCGCGCGCTCTTCCCCGAGCTCGAGGACAAGGATTTTCCCTTCCGCGCACCGGTGGCCGGCGAGCGCGTCTACTATCTCACCGACAGTCGCGCCATACGAATTCCCACGCCGCCGACGATGCAGAACCACGGCTATTACATCGCGTCGATTTGCGAGATCGTCCGCTGGTTGGGAGAAAAGGCCGAGGGGCTCGGCGTCAACATCTTCACCGGATTCCCGGCGTCCTCGTTGCTCACCGAGGGGCAGAGAGTAACCGGCATTCGCACCACGCCGTCGGGACTATCCAGAACGGGAGAGCAGGGAAGCGGCTACACTCCGCCGACTGATATCACGGCGCAGATCACCGTGCTCGCCGAAGGCACGCGGGGGACGCTGTCGCAGGCCTGGCTCGAGTGGCAGAAAGTTGGGTCCGACAATCCGCAGATCTTCGCGCTTGGTGTAAAGGAAATCTGGGAGACGCTCAAGCCGCTCGACGCAGTCGTTCACACCCTCGGCTGGCCGCTGCCCAAGGACTGTTTCGGCGGGAGCTTCATGTATCCGCTGACACGAAACCTGATCGCGCTCGGTCTGGTAGTGGGACTCGACTACAAGCGGAGCTCGGACGACGTACACGAGATGCTGCAGCGCATGAAGTTGCACCCACTCTTCCGCGAGATTCTCGAGAGCGGCGAGATGGTAGAGTGGGGCGCGAAGACGATTCCGGAAGGCGGTTACTACGCTCTCCCGAAGAAGCGCCACGGTGACGGCGTGATGATCGTCGGTGATTCCGCCGGATTCGTCGAGGTGTCATCCCTCAAGGGCGTGCATTACGCCATGCAATCGGGGATGTTCGCGGCGCGTGCCGCGTTCGATGCGCTCAAGCGCAAGGATACATCCGCGGCCACGCTCAAGGAGTACGACGCGATGGTCGACGGCAGCTTTATTACCAGGGATCTCCGCCAGCGGCGCAACATGCGGCTGACTTTTCAGAAGAACAGTTTCTACGTCGCGGGGCTCAAGGCCGGCATCATGACCGTAACCGGTGGTGCACTGCTCGGTGGTAAAATCGAATCGCACGCCGATGCCGATGTCTCGCGCGAGCAGGCCCCACCGGCGCCCTTCACGCCCGACGGCAAGCTGACCTTCAGCAAGCTCGACGCAGTGTTCAAATCGGGGAACGCCACGCGCGACGACATTCCGTCCCACCTGCTGGTCGGCCCAGAAATCACTCCCCAGGTCGCCGAGTTCTACAGCCACATGTGTCCGGCGGGCGTTTACGAGCGCGATGGTGACCGGCTGGTAGTGAGCCCTGCCAACTGCATCGACTGCAAGGCGACGGACGTCCTCGGTCCACGCTGGACTCCGCGGGAAGGGGGCAGCGGCCCGAAGTACCGCCAGATGTGAACCGCTAGCGGAGCCGTCCGATTTCGTAGAGATCGATTTTCTGCCGGATCTCCCCGGCGGCGAACGGCCGCGTTTCTTTTTCACGAATGATTAAGCCGTGCTCCTCGCATGCCTCGAGAAACATGGGCGCCGCGATTCTGCCCGGATCCGCGATCAGCGCACAACCCCCTGAAGCGAGAACGCTGCAGAGAATAATCGGCAGCAGCAGCGCGTACTCCTTCTCGTAGAGCACGTCTGATGCGAAAACCAGGTCGAACGTCCCGAGATCCTTCGGGATGTGCCGCCAGTCGACCAGACGCGTGCGAGCCCTGCTGCCGAGGTTTCGGAAAACGTTGGCGCGAGTGACGTCGAGCGCATCCTCGTAGTAATCGGTCGATAGAACGTCGAACCCTGCGGTAGTGGCAGCGAGCGTGCTGAGACCGACGCCGCATCCGAGCTCGAGCGCGCTACGGCCACCGCCTTTAAGCTCGAGCAGTTTACCCGCGAGAATGATTGAAGAGGGCCAGACGTCGGCCCAATAGGGAAGACGCTCGTCCTTCACGAAATCTTCCTCGCGAATCAGATCGTCGGAGTTCGCGGGCTTGAGGATGCTGTAGACGTGCTTGTCGACGACAGCGTCTTCCACCGACGTGCGGAAACGCCGGGTGACTGCCTGAACCAGCGCATCGCCTTCCGATTTTCGGCCGGCCGGGGACTCGTACGACGCCTTGTCGATCACAGGGAAAAAGCGGAAGTCTCTTCCAGACTCTGGTCCAGCATCAGCGCTTTGAGCTGGGACCCGCTGGGAACCTTCGGCGAGTCCTCCGGCACTATCAGCAGCGCATTGCCCTTCGCCATCGACGTCAGCATTCCGGAGCTTTGCAGCCCTGTGAGTCGCGCCGCGAGGGTGCCGTCCTGGTTGCGTCTCACGATCGCGCGCAGGAAATGAGTGAGCTTGGCGCCAATCTTCACCTCTTCCTCAACCGTCACGGTAACGGTTCGGCGAAACAGCGCCGCGTAGCCCTGCATCTTTCTCAGCGCGGGTCGCACGAACAGCTCGAAGCTCACCATTGCCGACACCGGATTTCCCGACAGTCCCAGCCATGGGACATCATTGAGCATGCCGAAGGCCAGCGGCGCGCCGGGTCTCATTTTGACTTTCCAGAACTTCTGCTTGCCACCGAGCGACTCGAAAACGTCCCGCGTGTGATCCAGGTCGCCAACGGAAACGCCCGCCGAAGTGAGAATGAGATCGGAGTCGACCGCGCTATCGAGCTTTCGTCGCAACGACGCTTTGGTGTCGGCGGCGATCCCGAGATCGATTGGAATTCCGCCGGCCTGGCGCGTCAGCGCATCGAGGGTGTAACTGTTGGTAGAGACAATCCGGCGCGCGGCGGCGACTTCGTCGAACTCGTCGAGATCGACCAGCTCGTTCCCCGAGCTGATGATGGCGACCCGCGGGCGTCGGAAAGTTTTGACTTCCTTGACTCCAGTCGAGGCGAGAACCCCGATCATCGCCGCCTTGAGTGAGGCGCCGCGCTTTGCCAGTACGTCACCGCGCTGAAAGTCCTCACCCGCCGGACGGATGTTCTTCCAGACGTCACGGGCATCCCTGACTTCCACCTTATCGGCGCCGCCGTCGGTGTCCTCCTTTCGAATAACCGAGTCGGCGCCTTCGGGGATCGGCGCGCCCGTCATTATTCGCATCGCTTCCCCTCGCTTGAGCGGCCGCGATGCGAACCCTCCGGCGGCAATCGTCCCCACCACGCGCAGTTTCACCGGCTCACGCGCCATGACAGCGGTGATGTCGGCAGACCGCACGGCATAGCCGTCCATGGATGCATTGCTCCACGGCGGCATCGTCACCGTCGCGGAGATCTCCTCCGCCAGCACTCTGCCGAGCGCCTGACGGATCGGGACAGTCTCGACATCCAGCGGCTTGATGTCGGCGAGAATTCGCTCGCTCGCTTCCGCGACTGTCAGCATGCGCTGATTATCGCGCGCGGGAGGCGAAAGGCAAGGTCGAGCGCTATCGTGTGCGGTACGAAGCGAGCGCGGCCGCGATTTGATCGGCGACGCCTGTGACTGCCGAGCTCGGGGTTGTCCAGTTGTTGGAGAGAATGCTGAAGATCAGTCGCTCGCCGTCGGCGGTCGTCACGTAGCCGGAGAGCGATCTGGCGGCCGAGATCGATCCCGTTTTGGCGTGCACATTTCCTTCAGCCGGCGTTCCTTTCATGCGATCCTTGAGTGTTCCATCGACGCCCGCAATCGGCATTGCGTTGTAGAACACCGCGAAAGCGGTGTCCTGCTGGATCTTGTCGAGGACCCGCACGAGCGTTTCCGGCGAAAGCAGGTCGTGGCGCGACAGACCGCTCCCGTCTCGAATCAGAAACCCCTCGTCCTGAACTCCCCATGCGAGCAACTGCTGGCCGACGAGTTTTCGCGCGCTGTCAGCGGTCCCCATCCCGCCGCGCTCGAGTCCGATCGTCTTCAGCAGAATCTCGGCGATCTGATTCTGCGATGGTTTCATCAGCGCCGGGATGATGTTGCGCATCGGCAGCGAAGTGAACGTGAACAGCGTGTCCATCTTGATCGGCGTCGGCAGGATGCTGTCCATCACTCCCGCCTCGAGGACGATCTGCTTTCTGACCAGCGCGTCGTGCAGCGCATTGAGGTATCCGGTTCCCGGATCCTTTGCCGGGCCTGAGTACAGGCTGTCCCGCACGGTGTCGGGCGGCGGCCGCAGCGTCGTGGGCGCCATGCCTTCGTTGAAGATCAGCTCGTCGACGCCGGAACCGTAGTACTCGCCGAGGTCGTCCCATTCCCAGCCGTAGCCGTGCACCGAATCGGGGAATGCATTCCCGACGCGCGCCAGCGAGCCGTTGATCTGTCTGACGCCGTGGGCCCGCAGTGAATCAGCCAGCGCGTCCATCACCGTCGTGGCGACGCCGCGCATGTTGTCGCTGATCGTCGGATCGCCGCGGCCGATGACGAGGAGGTTCCCATCGAGCAGCGAGTCGCGCACCGGGCCGTCGGCGAGGAACGTCGTCTTGTAGGTGTAATCCGGACCGAGCAGAGCCAGTGCGACGGCGCTGGTGATGATTTTCATGTTCGACGCGGGCATGAACAATTTTCCCGCGTTCTTCGAGTAGAGGGTGTCGCCAGTGCGCGAATTGACGACGAGCACGCCCCAGTGCGCATTGCGGAATACAGGCTGCGACGTGAGTGAATCGATCGTGTGTCGAAGCTCGGCGCGTGACGAGCCGGGTCGAACCGTCCCCATCACCGTCGCGCAGGCGCCGAGCGCCAGGGGTGCGAGCGCAATGACGAGCGCGCGCGGCAAACGCCGTTCAGGAAGGTGGTGCACTGTTTTTGGTCAGTCTCTGTTGTAGGTGGCGCTCAACGTATCGTCTTCACCGACGGTCACTCGCATGACCTTCGCCGGTTTGGGCAGCTCTCTCTCGACGCGCTCGAAGATGAAACGAGCGAGGTTCTCCCCGGTGGGAACCAGCTTGCCGTCGGCGAACTCCGCCACATCGAGATTGATGTTGCGGTGGTCGAACCTGTCCTTCACCTGCTCCTTCAGAATGCGATCGAGCACGCCGAGGTCCACCACGAATCCGGTCTTGTCGTCGATTGGCCCACTCACCGTGACGTCGCAGACGTAGCTGTGCCCATGAAAATTCGGCCACGCACACGCTCCAAACGTGCTGGCATTCTGTTCATCGCTCCACTCGGGGCGACTATACCGATGCGCCGCCGAGAACGCGATTCGGCGGGTAAGAGATGCAGTTGCCATGGATGAAATCTGCGGGAAGGAGGGAGTTTGCCGCTATGTGCGGATTGACTGCGAATTCAGGGGTGCGGACCAACTGCCAGTCCGGACTTCGGACTAATTGAGAGGTCCGGACCTACTACGGAATGCGGAAGGCAGAAAGCGAAATGAACGATTCTGTCCCTACGCCTGCAGCCAAGAGCGTTCAGCCTCCAGCGGGCCGCGGGTCGCCGTGCTGTTGCATTTCTGCCGTTGTCCGAACCCCTCAATTAGTCCGCAGTCCGGACTAGCAGTTGGTCCGAACCCCTGAATCCGCAGTCAGTCCTCAATCCGCAGTACTACAGATTATCGCGTAGCTCCGACGGACTATCCTCGGCTCCCTCTCTCCCCTCGGGAGTCGGTCCATCCGGCGGGTTCCACGGGATCGCCCCGCTGATCGACTCCTGTACATCCGTGGTTCCGAACAACTCCGCCCGCAGATCCTCGCGCAAATGCTCGGCTTCGGGATTCTCCCCGCGCGGCCGATCGCCGAGGAGAAGTCCTTCGTGCAGCTCCTCGTCTACCAGATGCTCGTCGATCGCTTCGGGGCTCTCGGCGCGGCGGATGGGATCCACCACCATGTCGTTCTGCACCCTCTCCAGCCCGACGATGTCGCTGACCGTTCGCTCGGCAACTCTGAATTCCTGCTCGGTCCCAACCCGGCCGGAAAGTATCACGGCGCCGGAACGAACGGAGATGCCGACATCGCTGGGGTCGAACGCGACCTGCTGGTCGAAAGTGTCGCGAATCAGCGCCCGCAACTCATTGTCGCTCAGCTCGTCGATCCGATCGATGTCCTCGTAATCCTTTTCCACGAATCCTCCGGGTCCGCCCGGGCGGGCGGTTCAGGTTACCGGAAGAACAGCAGCGACGCGCCGATCGTCAGAGCCCGATTGTTCTTCCAGAATGTGCGAGCCTGGTCGGGTGATACCGCCGCAGTCCCGCCGGACGGATTCACGTAGTACTCGGTCGGATATTTCAGCTGATAGAGATAGTCGTTCCAATCCGCTGTTATCTGGAATCGTCCGCCCGGCGCATACCTGAGCCCGCCACCAAACGAAAATGCAAACGGGGTGCCGAACGAATACGGGTCGCCGGTGACTGAGCAGCTGCCGCAATTCACTATCCCACCGCCGACGTTCAGCACCGGTACTATGTGATGATAGCTTTTCTGCCCGGTGAGATTGACCGCCAGGCTTACATCGTAGAAGTAGAGGGAGACGTTGTGGTTCCCGAGGTCCCTCGCGACGCCGATCTTGGTCGGATCAATCGCGTTGCGACTTCCGTTGACATGGGCGAAGCGGGCCATCAGAAACGCCGGTCCGCCTACATGCACCTGATAGCGGAATCCCCACATCGGTCCGCCCTGCGGCACTGCTTCGATGGGATCCTGCCCCGCACTATAGTCGCCGCCGAAGAACGTGAACTCGTGACGCGTCTCGAGGTCGCGATACGGGCTGCTTTCCGGCAAATGCCCGACCTGTCCGTTCGCGGTAGTTGTAATGGTTGTAATGCATGCAAGCGCGAGAGCGACAAGAATGCCTGTTTTGGCCCCAACTCGCAGAGAAGGCTTTGAATGCGTGCGCAGCTTCACTAATCAACTCCAAGATTTACGCCGGTCATCTCCGCGGGCTGCGGCAGGCCGAGCATGGACAATATAGTTGGTGCCACATCGCACAACGCTCCGCCCGGACGCAGACGCTGCTCCTGCTCCCAATCGATTACCACGAATGGAACCGGATTCGTGGTGTGAGCCGTGTGTGGCCCGCCGGTTTCCGGGTCGATCAACATCTCCGCGTTCCCGTGGTCGGCCGTGACGATCAGTCTCGTGCCCGCCGACTCGGCGGCCTTGAGAACGCGCGCCAGCGATTCATCCACTGTCTCTACCGCCTTGATCGTCGCCGGAATCGAGCCGCTGTGACCGACCATATCGGCGTTGGCGTAGTTGCAGAGAATGAAATCGTGCTCGCTCGAAGAAATACCCTTCACCAGCGCATCGGTTACACCGGCCGCGCTCATCTCCGGTTGCAGGTCATAGGTCGCGACCTTCGGGCTGGGCACAAGCACCCGATGCTCGCACGGAAATGCCGCTTCGACGCCGCCGTTGAAGAAGTAAGTCACGTGAGGATACTTCTCGGTTTCCGCCGTCTTCAGCATGTCCAGTCCGTGCGACGACAGCACCTCCGCCAGAATTCGCACCATCGAGGTCGGCTCGAACGCGATCGGTACCTTGAACGTCTTGTCGTAATTCGTAAGTGTCGTCACCGTCACACTGGGCCGCTTGGACACGTCGAAGTCGGCAAATCCGGGATCGATCAGCGCGCGCACGATCTGTCGCATGCGATCCGATCGATAGTTGAAGCAGATGACCGCATCGCCATCCCGCATCGGCGCGACAGGCTTCCCGGCCTGCGTGACGACGACGGGCAGCATGAACTCGTCGGTCTTCTCCGCCTCGTAGGATCGGCGGATCGCTTCCAGCGGATCAGTTACCGGAGTGCCATCTCCAAGCACAATCGCGCGATACGCGAGATGCGTCCGGTCCCAGCGGCGATCGCGATCCATGGCATAGTAGCGGCCGGAGACACTGGCGATTTTTGCCGGCGAGCCGGTGGCTCGGATGTAATCGAGAAGCTCGCCCATGAACCCGAGCGCCGACTTGGGCAGCGTGTCGCGTCCGTCCAGAATCGCGTGAATCGCGACGCGTTCGATGCCCTGTCGCTTCGCCAGATCGATCATCGCAAAGGAGTGCTTGTCGATTGCGTGCACTCCCCCGGAGCCGATCAATCCCATCAGATGGAGAGTCCCGCCGTTGCCGGCCACCTGCCGGCATGCACCCACCAAAGCGGGGTTGGTGTAGAAACTGCCATCGGTAATGGCGGAGGAGATGCGCACCAGATCCTGCATCACCACACGGCCCGCGCCGAGATTGAGATGTCCGACTTCGCTGTTCCCCATCTGCCCTTCCGGCAGACCGACACGCAATCCGGATGCTTCGAGGAGGGTACGGGAGCCGCGACTCCAGAGAGAGTCCCAGGTTGGAGTCCGGGCGAGGGCGATCGCGTTGCCTTCGGTTTCGGGGCGGTAGCCCCATCCATCGAGTACTATGAGCGCGACTGGCCGCGCCCGCGGTGAAGTGGCCATTATATCCTGTAATGTAATCCTACCCTGACGAGAGGGCGCTGAAACTCACTATGGAAATCCTCAGACCAAAGCAGGAATCCGGTTTGGAAACCCGCCGGCGTCCGGACCGCGCTACGGAAGGCGATCGGAGACGCGGAACCTGGCGGGATTTTCGGCGCGCGTACCCGGGGTTTGTCTTTGTCCTCGGAATCGGTCTCGCCGCCATGATCGGGGTCGACGCCTGGCTCGTGTTCAAACGAGTGAAGTACAATCACGACGTGAAGGTGCTGCGCGAGCACATGACCGAAGCCGAGCGCGCGCGAACCGACGCCATCGTCCAGTCGGAGCAGAACAAGCTGCAGATCGCCATCGAGCTCGCGAAGCGTCAGGCGAAGTTCGACAAGAAGCTGCACCTCAATGTCTCCGTCGACAGCTCGCGGATGTACCTCACGCGCGAGGGAGCATTGTTGCGCGAGATGCCGGTGCAGTTCGGACCCGAGAAGGCCGCCGATTCGGCCGGTGGTCCGCCCGCGGCCGTGCCCCGTGGCGAGCGCACCGTGGCCGATCTCTCCGACACGAAGATCACTCTCGATGGCGGGACCCAGATTCTGTCATCAGCCAGTGCAGACCTCGCCAACGATTCGACGCCCGTTCCCCCGGGGGCGCTCCGAATTCGGAAAGAGGACATGAGCGCGATCATGCCGAACCTTAGTGCAGGTATGAAGGTATACTTCTACTGAGTCACATGTTTGAGGACGCACGACCATTGGTCGGCGCGGCTTAAACCAACCGAGGTAGCAAATGGCGGGCAGAATTCTCTCGTATGGCGGCAAAACCGTCTGGATGCTCATCGCTGGATTCGTGGTCGCGGCGATACTGAGCGTGATGCTTCTCACCAGGACGGCCGAGCTCCGCTATCAGCGTGACGTCAACCGCATGGTCTACAACGACAACCTCGGTCTCCTCAACGAGGTGAAGGCGAAGCTTGGAATGACGGGCGACAGCCTCAAGTCCCTTCTCAATGAGTCTCCTGCCGAGGCGGCTAATCAGCCGTATCTCGTCGTCAGCATGGCCGATCACCGGCTGTGGTACAAGCAGGGCAAGGAAGTCCTGTTCGAGGCGCCGGTCGCTACCGGCAGCGGCAAGGAGTTGGTCGGAGGATCGGCCGGGCAGTGGCGGTTCGAGACCCCGCGCGGCCGCCTGACGGTGAAAGGAAAGGACGAGAATCCAGCGTGGGTTCCTCCCGACTGGCATTACGTCGAGCAGGCCCACAAGAAGGGGCTGGGCATCATACATCTGAATCCCGGCCAGTCGATCTCCACCGGTGACGGTGGCGTTGTAACGACGAGCAACGGAGAGGTCGTCAGGCGTTACGGTAACGGCTCCGCGGTGTCATTAGGTGGAGGAGTCGAAGGCAAGGAGATCGTCGTGAACGGAAACATCGTCGTGCCGCCCTACGGCACTACCGCACGCAGATACATGGGTGTCCTCGGTACCCGCCGGCTTGAGCTCGGCGAC
>Ga0157378_10006410_pt1 | contig 10288 bp, 10 predicted proteins | sample M65metaG_FD_115309 | JGI IMG/M metagenome (GOLD analysis project Ga0157378, IMG submission 115309) | Miscanthus rhizosphere microbial communities from Kellogg Biological Station, Michigan, USA - M6-5 metaG | ecosystem: Host-associated > Plants > Roots > Rhizosphere > Soil | place: USA: Michigan...
CGAGCATGAAGGTGAGGATGCCGCCGAAGGTCCACCAATAATTGAGATTGCGCGGCGTCGGGAACGCCAGGAACTGATCGTGCATCAGCCGCGGGACCGGCAAACGCGCGTCGATCCACCGCTCGATGCCGGTGTTGGGCTCATAACTCGAAGGATGCGCCATTGCTCCGCCCTACCCGATCTTGATCTTGGTGTCGGACGTGAAGGCGTAAGGCGGGATCGCGAGATTTTGCGGCGCCGGGCCTTTGCGAATGCGTCCGGCCGTGTCGTATTGCGAGCCGTGGCAGGGACAGAACCAGCCGCCATACTCGCCTTTGTAGTCGCCTACCGCCTGCCCCTTGGGGATGCAGCCGAGATGCGTGCAGATGCCGATCATCACCAGCCAAGGTTCGCGGTCTTTGGCGGCGCGGTTGTCGTCGGCCGCCGATGCGGTCTCGGGGAGATTGGCGTTGCGCGCGAGCGGATCGGGCAGATCGTCGACCGGCGTGTCCTTCGCCTCGGCGATTTCCTTCTCGGTGCGGTGCCGGATGAAGATCGGCTTGCCGCGCCACACTACGGTGATGGCCTGCCCCGCCTCGACATGCGAGACGTCGACATCGGTGGTGGCAAGCGACAGCGACGAGGCGTCCGGGCTCATCTGGTCGAGCAGCGGCCAGATCGCGGCGGCAGCCCCGATCGCGGCAAAGCCTCCCGCCGCGATCAGAATCACATCGCGCCGGGTCGGTTCATCGTCGTCCGTCAGGGAAGGATCGAGAGTGTCGTGGTTGGCCACGGCCCAGAAGCTCCTAGATCAATGGGGCCGGACGACCCCCGCAAGAACCCAATAGAAAAAGGCGAGCGCGAAGCCGCAGCTTCAGCCCCCGGCCTTATGCCGTGCCGAACCCAATCGCCTTGGGGTTTGCCTCTCCTGATGCCGTAATCCGGCATTCTCGGTGGCGCTTTCTTGCATCGACTTCCAGGGTTGTCCAGGGGCCCGGAGTTGGGCAAATTGGCGCACACTGCTTTCTGTCAAGGATTTCAGACATAGGCTGGATTTGCGCTGGGTGGTTTGATCCCGGTCAAGGCCCTCGGGCGCGCCAAGCCATGTCATGAGGCTTGCCCCGCCAACGCCAAGCCTTGAGGCCGATGACCTTGGACCAGAAGACGCCGAAGGAGCCAAGCGCGTTGGAGAGCTTCAGCCCCGCACGCAAGGAGCGCGCCCGCGCCTGGTTCGAGCATTTGCGCGACCGGATCTGCGCGAGCCTCGAGGCCGTGGAGGACGCGGCCGACGGCCTGCCCGGCTGCGCGGGCAAGCCACCCGGCCGCTTCGTCAAGACGCCCTGGGCGCGCAGCGAGAAGAGCGGCGAAGAAGGCGGCGGCGGCGTAATGGCGCTGATGTCGGGTCGCGTGTTCGAGAAGGTGGGCTGCCATACCTCGACCGTGCACGGGACGTTTCCGCCCGAATTCGCCAAGCAGATCCCCGGCGCCAATCAGGACCCCCGCTTTTGGGCGTCAGGCATGTCCTTCATTGCCCATCCGCTGAACCCGAACGCGCCGACCGCGCATATGAACACGCGCATGGTGGTGACGTCGAAAGGCTGGTTCGGCGGCGGTGGCGACCTCACCCCCGTGCTGATGCGCCGGCGGAACCAAGAGGACCCGGACGCGCGCGACTTCCACGCGGCGATGCAAGGCGCCTGCGAGGGCGAGCCATCCGCCGACTATCCGCGCTTCAAGGCGTGGTGCGACCAATATTTCTATCTGCCGCATCGCGGCGAGATGCGCGGCATCGGAGGCATCTTCTACGACTATCTCGACACCGGCGATTGGAAGGCCGACTTCGACTTCACCCAGAAGGTCGGGCAGGCATTCCTAGGCGTCTATCCGGAGATCGTCCGCCGCAACATGGGAACGCCCTGGACCGAGGCCGACCGCGAGGAGCAGCTCGTCCGGCGCGGCCGCTATGTGGAGTTCAACCTGCTCTACGACCGCGGCACCATTTTCGGCTTGAAGACCGGCGGCAATGTCGAGGCGATCCTCTCCTCCATGCCGCCGATGGTGCGCTGGCCTTAGCGAAAGTCCTCATCCTGAGGCGCTCGCGCGGCGAGCCTCGAAGGATGAGGCCCATGCTTCGAGACGCGCCCTTTGGGCGCTCCTCAGCATGAGACATGCACGCGAACAAGGCCCCTTAGCCCCGCACGCCGGCATACATGAGGGCGGGCGCGACCGGCGCTGACACGCCGCCTTGCGCCCCGGAAACGAGCGCGCCGACGCGGGCCTGGATCACCGGCGCGTCGTAGGCGAGACGCGCCAGCAGGATGGCAAGAGCCGTCAGCAGCAGGACCACCACGATCTTCCACATTGCGAAGCCTCCGAAGCACCAGAAGCGCGCTTCCCGCGCCGTTCTGGTGCTAGCTCTAGGGCTTCGCGGCTGAACCCTTTCTGAGGCGTCCGTTCATCTGCCGTTTAGACTCCGGAGGCGGATTTCCGACAGAGATTGTGATGGCGGCAGAGCCACTTCGGGCTTGCCAATTCGCCGCCTTTCGCTCATCTTTAAGGCACCGGGCGCCCAAGGCTTTGGGCGCGGACTTGGACGACGGCAAAGTGATCTACGCGCCACAAGAGCACGACCTTTCCTGACATCTCAAGACGCCGAAGGATCCCTTTCGGGGGCCTACGGCCCGTTTGTGTAAAACTTCAACGGGAAAGGAATTCCCCTATGGCTCGTGTCAACGGCACAGTGAAATTCTTCAATCATGCGCGCGGCTTCGGCTTCATTCAGCCCGAGGACGGCGGCAAGGACGTTTTCGTACACGCTTCCGCGCTCGAGCGGAGTGGTGTGCCCGCCCTCAACGAGGGCGACAAGGTCTCCTTCGAAATCGAGGACGACCGCCGCGGCCGCGGCAAGCAGGCCGCCAACGTCCAGCTCGCCTAACCAAGCGCGCAATCACTGATTGAGACCGCCGGGCCTGGGCCCGGCGGTTTTTTATTGCCTGGACTCACCCATTCGCCGACGTCCTCGCCAGCATGAATGCTCGGATCGAGTCCGCGTATGACGACGCGGGGACGGGAGGCTTAACGAGCGATTCATTTTCGCGGCTCTATTTTGCCAAAAATTGAGAGCTAACTTGGTCGATCCCATCCCTGGGGAACCTCCCGCCCGCTTAGAGGCACTTTAGCGGGCACAACGCTAACGAGCTTGGACACAGCTATGAGCAACGGAACTTTGAAAGCCCTCGCCGCTGCGGCACTGATCGGCTTGGGCGCGCTTGCACTGCCCGCGACCGCGGAAGCGGGTCGCGGTTACTACCACGGCCACGGCGGCTGGGGTGGCGGCTGGGGCGCGGGCCTCGTCGGCTTCGGCGTCGGCGCCATCGTCGGCTCGGCGCTCGCGCCGCGCGAGGTCTATGTGGGGCCGCCGCCGCCGGCCTATCGGGCGTATTACGGCCCTGCCGCCTATGGTCCTCCGCCCTGGAGCCCGGGCTGGTACAGCTATTGCGGCAACCTGCACGGTCCGTATTTCAATCCGAATACCGGCTACTTCCAGGGCGCTGACGGCGGCTGGTATTTCTGCCGCTAGCAGACCGCAGCGATCCGATTGACGAGCCTGTCGCACCGGCGAGATTGAGTCGGAGGCGGCAGGCTTCGTCTTATGTCTGACCCAAGTCGACGTCAGCAGCGCGGTGCTGCACGCCGCGGGCCGGTCCGCCGCCAGAGCGTAACCTCCCAGCAACCTTAGGCTTTTTGACACGGCGTTTACCCCTGCGGCAACTCGTGCCCCGCGCGGCCGGAATTGCGTCTTGAATGAGGCTGCGACGCGGAGCAAACTTGAGCGGCTCCGGGATGCGTCCAATGAGAGCGCCAGCCCGGAGTCTTCCGAACCCGGATACGCGCCGTTTAGGGGACTGAAGAAGGACTTTTGGACGATGAAATTTGCTACCGCCGTTGGCCCCGAGATCGAGCGGCCGCGCGACGCGCCGAATGTCCCCGCCGACCGTCAGGCACTCACCTTGGTCAAGCCTTATCAAGGCATGGTGGCTTGGCCGACCGTATTGCTCGCGCTCGGCATCGTTGCTGCCTTCGCGCTCGTCACCACTCTTGCGACGATGCGGATCATCCCGCTCTGGCTAGGGATGATTTTCAACTCGCTGATCCTTTATGCCGACCAGACCCCGCTGCACGAGGCCTGCCACAGCAACATCGCCGGCAAGGACTCACGCTATCTCTGGATCAATCATCTCGTCGGCTATGTCTGCGGCTCGCTCTTGCTGCACGAGTACAAAGCCTTCCGCTACATGCATCTCGCCCACCATCGCGACACCAACAATCCGGAGATCGATCCCGACCATTGGGTGGCCGTCGAAAATCCGTTCTTGGTGTTCTGGCGCTGCATGACCATCGTATTTTGGTATCAGCGCTATTTCTGGCGGCACATCGCCTTCCACGCGCACATCCCGGGCATGCGGCCGCTGACCATCCATATCGTGGTGATGTATGCGCTGTGTTACGGTCTTGCGCTCGGGCTGGCGCTTTACGGCTATTGGCGCGAGGTTCTGATGCTGTGGATCTTCCCGCACATCATCGGCTCGGCGCTGATCATCTATTTCTTCGCCTATCTCACCCACAAGCCGCACGAAGTGCATGAGCGATATCGCGACACCAACATCTTCTGGGTGAAGGGCAAGGTGATGGAGCCGATCGTCAACTGGCTCTACATGTTCCAGAACTTCCACCTGATCCATCACCTCTTCCCGCGCATCCCCTTCTATCTCTATCCGCGAGCGTTCCGCTCGCTGAAGCCGGTGCTCGACAACGAGAGGGCGCATGTCTACGAGTTTGGGCATGAGCCCTCGCTGGCCTTCAGCGAAGCCGGTCAAGCGCGACAGTAGGCTGCGGCGCTCGGCTCGAAGCTCTTCTCTTGAAATAGAACTGGTGGAACCCGCCCGAGTTTGTACATTGGCTCGTCACGAGGCGAGCCGATGAAGGTCACCACCACGGTCCGCACCACCTGCCCGCGGGATTGCTACGACGCGTGTGGCATCGTCGTGAAGCTTGCGGCGGACGGCACCATCAACGTCGTCGGCGATCCCGAGCACGATGTGAGCCGGGGCGCGCTGTGCGGCAAATGTTCCATTGGCTATAACGGGGTGTGGCGCGATCCGGGCGTGCGCCTGACGCGGCCACTAAAGCGGGTCGGGCCGAAAGGCACGGGGCGCTTCCAGCCGATCGGTTGGGACGAGGCGCTTGGCGATATCGCCATTCGTCTCAACGCGATCCGCGGCCGCGACGGAGCGGCGATCTTGCAAACCCATTACACGGGAACCTGCTCGCTGATCGCCGGCAGCTTTCCCTTGCGCTTCTTCAATCGGATTGGCGCGACCGAGGTCGACCCGGACACGGTGTGCAATAAGGCCGGCCACGTGGCGCTGCAATTGACGTATGGAGAATCGACGCGCGGCTTCGACCCGCGCACCATCGACGGGACGAACTGCGTGATGATTTGGGGCGCCAATCCATCCACCTCGGCGCCGCACGTGCATCAATATTGGCTCTCCGAGACGCCAGCCCCCAAGATCGTCATCGATCCCATTCGCCACGAGACGGCGGCAGCGGCGGACATGCATTTGCAGCTCTACCCGGGGACCGACGGCGCGCTCGCTTTCGCCATGCTGCACGCCATATCGGCGGCAGGCCGCATCGATCGGGCCTTCCTCGCCACGCGTTCCAAGGGCTGGGAGGAGATCGCAGGCCAATTGGCCGCATGCACTCCGGCATGGGGGGAAGCCACCACCGGCGTACCGGCTCGCTTGATTGAAGACGCGGCGCTCTTGTACGCGGCTGGCCCTTCGCTGCTGTGGATGGGTCAGGGGTTCCAGCGCCAGACATTCGGCGGCAACGCCATGCGCGCCGTCGCCCTGTTGCCGGCAGCCACCGGCAACCTCGGCAGATACGGGGCCGGCTTCCTCTATCTCAATGGCTGGGACACGCGCGGCGTGGATGCGGGCTATCTGACCGCCACTCATCTCAAACCAAAATCCGCGCAGACGATCAGCCATATGGATTTGGCCAGCCGGCTCGAAGCGCCCGAGACCGAAGCGATCGTCACCTGGAACAACAATATTGCCGCGTCGAGCCCCGAGCAGCGGCGCCTGCGGCGAGCGCTCGAGCGCGACGACCTGCTGCAAGTCACGCTCGATCTGTTTCAGACCGACACCGCCAACTATGCCGACTATGTGCTCCCGGCCGCGAGCTTTCTCGAATTCGACGACGTGGTCATGTCCTATTTCAACGCCAGCATCTCGGCGCAAGTGAAGGCGGTGCCGCCGCTCGGCGAGTCGCTGCCCAACCAGGAGATCTTCAGGCGTCTGGCGGCGGTAATGGGATTGACCGATCCGGAGCTGTTCGAGCCCGACGCCGAAATGATCGCCACGCTTCTCGACCAGGCAAAGCCCGGCTTGACCTTCGAGGCGCTGGCTGAAGCCGGCACGATCGAATATCCGCCCGAACCGGGCGTGCAATTCGAGCACCACGATTATCGGACTCCCTCGGGCAAGATCGAGTTGACGGGCAGCGCCTTCGTCGATGCTGGTTTGCCCCGCGCACCCTTCGCCTCGGCCGAGGCGCGACCCGCCCGCGGCGAGCTGCGCCTGCTCTCCCCGGCATCGAAATGGCTGATGAACAGCAGCTTCGGCAACGACCCCAAGATCCTGAAGCAACTTGGCGAGGATCAGGCGTTCGTGCATCCCGACGAAGCGCGGGCGCGAGGAATCGCCAATGGGGCACGCGTAAGGATTGGCAACCCTACGGGCGCGCTCACGCTGCGGCTTTGCGTTTCTGCCGAGGTGCCGCGGGGCGTCATCCTCGCCTACAAGAGCCGCTGGACCGCGAACGCCGCCAGCGACAATGTCAACGCGCTCAATCCCGGCAATAAAGCCGATCTCGCGGAGAGCTGCGCCGTGCATAGCATCAACGTGTCGATGGTCCCGGCCTGAATGCAGTCAGCGCGCCGGTTAGTTCAGCCGGAGCTCGCCGCACAAGAAGCTGAACTCGGCTGGCGCGATGAGGCGCCGGTGCGCCACGCGAATGCGGAACAGCGCCCCGTCGAGATTGGCTGCCCAGAAATCGAGGAAGTCGGTGAGCTTGGGGAAGCGCGGAGCGAGATCGTAGTCCTGCCAAATATAGCTCTGCAAAAGCTGCGGGTGGTCTGGCAGCCGGTACAGGATTTCGGCCGTGGTCAGCGAAAACCCCTCAACCTGGCGGAGGAAGGCAGTGTCCATGACAATGCACCCTGCTGGTCAGTCCTTGCTAAGTGTTAACCGCCAGGCGGGATCGCGTCCAGCGGATTTCCCAGCTAAATCAGCGCTTTGGCAGCAACCGAAGATAATTGCTAGCGACTTTTGGCACTCCTCCATTGAAAGTGCTAAACCCGCAAACCACATATCACTTGGGTGCGCCTGCGCGGGCGCTCGCCCAATTCACAACGTGTCTGAGGAGGTTCCAAGATGAAGTTTCGTCCCTTGCATGATCGCGTCGTCGTACGCCGGATCGAGGAAGACGAGAGGACCAGAGGCGGCATCATCATTCCCGATACCGCCAAGGAGAAGCCGCAGCAGGGCGAAGTCGTGGCCGTCGGCCCCGGCGCTCCCGACGAGAAGGGCAAGGTTCAGCCGCTCGACGTGAAGGCGGGCGATTTCGTGCTGTTCGGCAAATGGTCCGGCACCGAAGTCAAGCTCGACGGCGAGGATCTGCTCATCATGAAGGAGAGCGACATTCTCGGCGTGCTCGAAGGCGCGACCGCCAACGCCAAGAAGAAGAAGGCCGCCTAGCCAGACGATTCCTCATGCTGAGAAGCGCCCAAGGGCGCGTCTCGAAGCATGAGGCTAAAATTTGAAACCAAGGATTTTTCATCTCGTCCTTCGCGACGCGAGCCAAGGCTCGCTCCTCAGGACGAGGACAGAGAAGCGGAGTAAAGAACAATGTCGGCGAAGGAAGTAAAATTCGGACAAGACGCCCGCGAGCGCATGCTGCATGGCGTCGACATCTTGGCCAACGCGGTCAAGGTGACACTAGGCCCCAAGGGCCGCAACGTCGTGCTTGAGAAGTCGTTCGGCGCGCCGCGCATCACCAAGGACGGCGTGACCGTGGCGAAGGAGATCGAGCTCGAGGACAAGTTCGAGAATATGGGTGCGCAGATGGTGCGCGAGGTCGCCTCGAAGACCTCCGACACCGCCGGCGACGGCACCACCACCGCGACGCTGCTTGCCCAAGCCATCGTCAAGGAAGGCGCCAAGTCGGTAGCCGCGGGCTCCAACCCGATGGATCTCAAGCGCGGCGTCGATCTCGCCGTCAATGCGGTCATCGCCGAGCTCAAGTCCAAGTCGAAGAAGGTCACCTCGAGCGAGGAGATCGCCCAGGTCGGCACCATCTCCGCCAATGGTGACGCCGAGATCGGCCAGATGATCGCCAAGGCCATGCAAAAGGTCGGCAATGAGGGCGTCATCACCGTCGAAGAAGCCAAGGCGCTGCTCACCGAGCTCGAAGTGGTCGAGGGCATGCAGTTCGACCGCGGTTACATTTCTCCCTATTTCATCACCGATGCCGACAAGATGCGGGTGGAGCTTGAGAGCCCCTACATTCTCATTTACGAGAAGAAGCTCTCCAATCTGCAGACCATCCTGCCGCTGCTCGAAACCGTCGTGCAGTCGGGCAAGCCGCTGCTGGTGATCGCCGAGGACGTCGAGGGCGAGGCGCTCGCCACGCTGGTGGTGAACAAGCTGCGCGGCGGACTGAAGGTCGCTGCTGTCAAGGCGCCCGGCTTCGGCGATCGCCGCAAGGCCATGTTGCAGGATATCGCCGTGCTCACCGGCGGCCAGGTGGTCTCCGAGGATCTTGGCATCAAGCTTGAGAACGTCACGCTCGACATGCTCGGCCGCGCCAAGAAGGTGGTCATCACCAAGGATGACACGACAATCGTCGACGGCGCCGGGAAGAAGGCCGACATCGAGGCGCGCGTGGCTCAGATCCGTCAGCAGATCGAAGACACCACCTCGGACTATGATCGCGAGAAGCTGCAGGAGCGGCTGGCCAAGCTCGCCGGCGGCGTCGCCGTGATCAAGGTCGGCGGCTCGACCGAGATCGAGGTCAAGGAGCGCAAGGACCGCGTCGACGACGCGCTGAACGCGACTCGCGCGGCCGTCGAAGAGGGCATCCTGCCCGGCGGTGGCGTGGCCCTGCTCCGCACTCAGAAAGTGCTCGACAGGATCAACACCGCCAACGACGACCAGAAGGTCGGCGTCAATATTGTGCGCCGCGCGCTGCAGGCGCCGGCCCGCCAGATCGCCGAGAATGCCGGCGAGGACGGCGCCGTGATCGTGGGCAAGATTCTCGACAAGGAGGATTATGCCTTCGGCTTCAACGCAGCAACCGGGGAATACGGCAATCTCGTCAAGCAGGGCGTGATCGATCCGGCCAAGGTGGTGCGCACCGCGCTCCAGGACGCCGCGTCCGTCGCCGGGCTGCTCATCACCACCGAGGCGATGGTGGCCGAGAAGCCGAAGAAGAAGGCGCCCGCCATGCCTCCTGGAGGCGGCGGCATGGGCGACATGGATTTCTGAGCATCATCTGGAAAAGTGGGAACTGGTTTTCCCACGCGATGATGCTCAAACTAGGCTTCGTGGCGTAAGTACGCGTCGGTTGCGTCAAGCGTTCGCGTCCCTGCGTCTAGTACCCCTGAGTATTGAGCCGCGCCTTCGGGCGCGGCTCTTCTTTTTGCCATCGCCCTCAGGCAGTCTGTGCCCATGGCACGGACACAGGCATCGGGACGCATCCGCGCCGGCGTCGGCGGTTGGCTCTATGCGCCGTGGCGCGGCGTGTTCTATCCGAAGGGCCTGAAGCAGGCCGACGAACTCGCCTATGCGGCGAGCCGCCTCACCACCATCGAGATCAATGCCACGCATTACAGGCTGCAAACTCCGGCGAGCTTTCGCAAATGGGCCGCGGCGGCGCCTGAGGGATTTGTCTTCTCGGTGAAGGGCCCCCGCCTCGTCGCGCAGCAGAAGGTGCTGGGCGAGACCGGGAACTTCATCAAGCGCTTCTTCGCCTCCGGCCTCGCCGAACTGCGCGACAAGCTCGGGCCCGTGCTCTGGCAATTCGCGCCCTTCAAGACATTCGAGGCCGACGACTTCGCGCGTTTCGTCGACCATCTTCCGCGCGAGCTCGACGGGCGCAAGCTCAATCACGTGGTAGAAGTTCGCCACGCGAGCTTCGCTTCGCCGGAATTCGTCAAGCTCATGCGCGAGACGGGAACAAG
>Ga0157378_10006411_pt1 | contig 10287 bp, 2 predicted proteins | sample M65metaG_FD_115309 | JGI IMG/M metagenome (GOLD analysis project Ga0157378, IMG submission 115309) | Miscanthus rhizosphere microbial communities from Kellogg Biological Station, Michigan, USA - M6-5 metaG | ecosystem: Host-associated > Plants > Roots > Rhizosphere > Soil | place: USA: Michigan...
GCCGCCGCTGGTTAGAGATGTCGCCTCGAAGCCCGCCGGCTTGAGGTCCTCGAACAACAGATAGTCGTAGTCGTTCTTCGTCTCGATCGTGACGACGACCTCGACGCGATCGCCGCTGGCGATCGTCGCGCCGTCGGCCATCGGCACCTTGTCGTACACGACGCCTTTGAGCAGCGTCGGCTTCGGCACGAGGCGGAGGTATTCTCGCTTCACGAACAGCTCATGACCGGCGGCCGTGACCGGCTCCTCGAGCGATACGAAACGGCCTTCGACCGAGAAGTAAAGCGGCGCCTTGCCACTCGTTCTGCGAATCGTGATCTCGTTCGCATCGCGCACAAGTTCGCGATCGATCGTGAAGTGTCCGGCCTCCGATTTCTTTCCGATCACTTTGCCGTTGACCGAAAGCTCATACGCGGCATCGCCGGAGAGCTCGCCGCTCGCGCGCAGATAGTCGGTGAGTGCAAGCAACGAGATCGCGGTGTCGCGCGTGTTGTTCCAGCGCGCGCCGCGGCGGTTCTTCACCAGCCAGTTCATCACCGGTTCGACGAGCTTGTTGTCGGGATCGATCTCAACCAGCGCCTGCAGCGTGAACGCCGTCGATTCGATGGGTCCTTCATACCAGTGCCACCAGAAGCGATCCGCACCCCAATGCGCAGTGGCCATCGTCTCCGGCGCCGAAGGTGTTCCTTCGTTGCCGACGAGCACGGAGCGATCTGGCGAGCGATCCATCTTCACCCCGTTCTCCAGATTGCGCACCAGCACCTCGGCGCGCTTCGTGTCGCCGAAGTCGTGTGCGGCGAGCGCGAGCAGTGCGCGCGAATACGCAGAGAGTTGCTCGCGATGCTCCCACGCGCGGTCGAACGCCTTCGTCTCGAGATCGTTGATCTTCTGATGTTCGACTCGCCGCCACGCAGCGAGGGCGTGCAGCATCCAGGCTTCGCCATTCGGATCGTTTTCCGACATGACGAGCTGCATGTCGAGCCATTGCACTGCGCGATCGATGCGATTCTCATCGACGGCGACCTCTCCTTCTTTCGCAACGGAGAAGCCCCAGATGACGTACGCCGTCATGAACGTCTGACTCGAGTCGTCCTTCCACCAACCCCAGCCACCATCGGAATGCTGGAAGTCGTAGAGTCGCCGCACCGATTGGTCGGTGACGTCGTTCAGCTTGCCGAGCCACACGGGCTGCTTCAGATTCTGCTTCGCAGCAGCACGCGCGACGATCGATGCCGGCAGGAAGCGGCTCATCGTCTGCTCGGTGCAGCCGTATGGATACTCGATCAGGTACGGCAGCGCGTCGAGCATCGCCGACGCGAGACTCGGCGAGACGTTCACCGTGAGTGATGTGTCGCGCCGCGCATTTGGCAACGCGAGCTGAATGATGGCTTCGCTGCCGCGGATCTTTCCGGACCGTGCGACGAGCTTGTCGATGCCATGCTCGTACACCGTGAACGACTTCTCCATCGCATCGCCCTCGGTCGCCGAGCGTCCGCTGACGCGCAGCTTTGCGGTGCCTTCGTGATCAGCGGCGATCGTCCATTCCGCACGCGCTTCGCCATGCGGCGGAACGTCGAGCGATTTGGCTCCCTCGCTGGTCACGGTGACGCCGGTCGCTTCGAGTGACGGCGCGACCGCCATCGGCTTGTCGGTGTTGTTGTTGACGACCGCAGAGATGACGGCGCGATCGCCGGCGACGAAGAAGCGCGGACCTTCGAGTCTAACGATCAGCGGCAGCTTCGTGTGCGTCTGTGATGACGCCATGCCGAAGCGCGAATCGGCGGTCGCGACGCGCGCGGTCGCGCGCCATTCGGTGAGCGCTTCCGGATAGTCGAACGTCGCGGTTGCAGTGCCGTTTGCATTGGTGACGAGGTCGGGTTTCCAGAACGCTGTGGAGCGGAAGTCGCTGCGAACCACGACGTCGATCTGCGGCTGCTGTTTTTCTTCATCTTTCGCGGCGCGGGCTTTCATCACTGGGGCCGGCGGCGGGGGTACAGGTTGAGGTTTACCGAGAAACGCAGCATCAAATGCCGGTGCTCCCGCTGTTGTCGTGACGGCTTCCGAAACTGACTGTGCCACACCCATGCGCCCATCCAGGTACATGTTTCCCGCTACTTCATCCTTCTTCAGCGCGTCGTATTCCTTCTGCCGCCGCGCCGTCTCTTCATCGACGAGCGTTCCATCTTTCCCTTCCACCAGCTTCGCGAAGCGCTGCTGCTGCACGCCTGCGGCCACGGTCACGGGCCGCACGCGCGACTCACCATAGAAGAACGGGCGCGGATCGCCCGCCATATCCTGCGCAATTGCCGTCACCGACTCGTCCGAGACCGACAATGCGACTTCAGCTGCAACCGGACGACCTTCGCTGTCCTTCGTCGTGATCGTGACGGTGCCCTTGCCGTGTGGCTTGTAGTCGTCGTGATCGGACTTCACTTCGACCGTCAGCGCCTTGTCGAACGGCGGTACTTTCAGAATCTTCGACTGCGTGTAGAGCGCACGACTGAAGACAGACGACGCCGTCACGGAGAAGTCGGGCACATGGCGCTGATCGATCGGGAATTCGACGACCTTCATCGTTCCGTCGAGATGCACGAGCCGCGTATCGAGAATGCTCGCACCGGAAATCGTGAGCAACACATAGCGGTCGCTGTTCTCCGTCGCGATGATCAGCGGCACGTGATCGCCACTGTGCAGCGTTTCGCGATCGACGATCAGCTCGAGCCCGCCTGCGTGATAGCCGATCTCGCTCGTCGTGTTCTTCGTGATCCAGAGGGACGTCTGCGTCTTGACGATGTCGCGCGCGCGAAGCGGCTTGCCCGGCGTGCGATCTTCACTGCTCCACTCGAGCTGGTAATAGCCTTCGCGTTCCGGTGTGAACGTGAACGTGCCGACTCCTTCATCGTTCGTCGTAACGTTCGACGTGAGCACGTCCTCTTCCTTGTACTGACCGCAGTATGCGAAGCCGTTCTTGCACGGTTCCCATCTGCGCCGCGTGACATGCACTTTGCCGGTCGTCTTCACCGGCTGCTCTTTCGAGTCGGCTGCCTTGAAGTCGACGGAGATCTTCTGGCCCGGCGTGCCGATCGAGTGTTGGTTCTGCGCATGCACCGAGTAGCGCTGACGCATGACGTTGACGCTGCCCGAACCGCACACCTGACGCCGCGAAGCGTCGGTCGCACATGCGCTGATCGAGTACGCGCTATCGCCGGCGTCGACTTGTGTGTCGAAGCGAACGATCGCGCGTCCGTTCTCATCGGTCCTCAGCGTCTGTTTGAAAACGTTCTGTCCCGCACCAGGGTAGTAGCCGCGTGAGTCACGCGGCGTGTACCAGTCGATCACTCCCCACCAGGGCGAGTAGCTGCTGCGATCGACGCTCACTTCGACTGTCGCATTCGCAACCGGTCCGCCGAAGTAGTAGTGCGCATCGACGACCGCTTCGACCGTGTCGCCGAGCCGGTACTGATTGGGAATGGAGACACCGACGACGTATTCGGGGAGCTTGTACTCCTCGAGAGCAAAGAGCTGTGCGGCGCCTCTCGCCTCGCCATTCTTTCCCTGGAAGCCGATCGTGTAGCGACCGAGGGGCATTTGAGGGGTGAGTTTGAGGTCAGCCCAGTAGCTGCCGTATTCGTTCAGCGTTGCAGTGCCTGTCGCGACCTTCTGCCCGCGCGGATCGGTGATCACGTAATCGAGGCTCTGCTTCGCGGGTGTGACCCACGGTCCATCGTTGTTGCGCACACGAACGAGCGCCTTCCAGTGCACCGTTTCGTCAGGGCGATACGCGGGGCGATCGGTGAACGCGTAGACTCGCCACTGCGCTCCGCTGTCGTTGCCGATCCAGTAGGCGTAGTTGTATGTCGACATCCACGCCTGACGATTACCGGCAGACGCAGTGATGAGGAGCTGGCGATAGTCGTTGCCCGGATGAAGCTCGACGTGCGCGATGCCGTTCGCATCGGTCGTCACGACGGTGTCATGTGCCTGATCCGAAACGCGAACGCGGGCACCGGCGATCGGCGCTCCGCGCATCACGTCGCTGACATAGATCTCGTCGCTCATGCCGAGTGTGTGCGAGACGATGTTGATGTCGCTGACGAGCAGAATCGTCTTCGCTGTTTTCCCGGCCGTGCGCGCTGTTACCACGTAGGCGCCGAGGTCGAGGCGGGGTGTGATGCGGACACGATCGGAGCCGGGGAAGTGCGGTCCGTTGTCCTGCGGTTTGATCGTCCACTTGCGAATTGGAGATCCGCTCCCGACGATCGAAGCGAGATCGCCACGGAAGTCTTTCTGTCGAAGGTCGGACGTGAGATCGACGCGCTCGATGCTGATCTCGATGTCGCCAGCGTTCCGCCACGAAAGCATCAGTTCCTGTTCGGAGTCGGGGAGGAAATTGCCTGTCGTGCCGGCCGCGATCTGAGGCGTCGTGATTTCGTTGACCGCGTTCTGCGCCTGGTCGTAATAGCGCGTCGTTCCTTTTGGAAACTCCGCAAGGATCCGCCGGTACAGCGTGAGCGCCCGCTCGAAGTCGGCCTTCATTCGCGGCTCGCCGTCGACCATGACGACATCGCCGCCGCTCGCGAGCTGATTGGCTTCCGCGAACAGTGCGTCGTCGTACCACTCCGTCGTTTTCTGATCGCGGATGAGTGCGTCGAGCAGCTCCATGGCGCGCTCGATCGACTCGGGACGTTGTTCGGCGAGAAGCTGTGAGGCGAGCGCGAAGCGCAGGCGTGCGATGTCCTGCTTCGACTCCGCGATCGTCAGCGCATTCGTGAGGACTTCGCGCGGAACGCCCTGATAGTTTTCCTGCGCCCCTTCGTATGGCGGCGCGGAGATCATCTTGAAGACGAGTGCGAGATAGCGGCGGCGCGCAAGCGGAAGGTCGTCGCTGCCGGCCCACCAGTCGAGAGCCTGCATGTAATTTCCGTTGTTCGCGTTTGCGTAGTAGCTGCGCGAGACCGTGAAGTCGCCCATCGACTCATTTGCCTCGGCCCATGCCCGATCGTGTTTGTCGCCGCTGTTCTCGATGAACTTCTGCAGCGCTGACGCATCGGTGGTCTTGTCGGATCGCCAGCTCGTATCGGCGAGACGGAAGTCGACCCACCGCCGGTCGTCGTCGAGCAGCTTCAGGTGTGAAGCCTCTTCGTAAAGCTCGTGCGCCTGCGCGAACGATTTCTCGGCGTAGCTGGCTTCGGCGCGTTGTTTCAGTGATTCGTACGAGGCCGGTGCTGCTGCCTGCGGCGCGAATAGCAGAAGGATGAGCGAGACGATCCAGGCGTACATGCCTTCATTAGAGTCCCGGAGCGGTCAGGAAGGAAACCAGTGGGGCGCGGAGACGTCATCCTGAGCGAAGCGAAGGACCCCTTATTTCTGCTGGGGGTCCTTCGGCGTCTTCGCGCCTCAGGATGACGAAAAAACCGGGCTCGGGCTCGGGCTCGGGTTCGGGCCCGTGAACGAGCCCGAGCCCGAGCCCGAGCCCGGCCTTTCGCTTCCCGATTCGGCTGTCGGTTGTCGGTTGTAGGTTGTCGGTTGTCGGCTATCGGCTATCGGAAGTTCCGCCACCCCGGTTTCGCAATCTTCCACATTTGGAGGCACAATGAACGTTGGTCCTCGACGGCGGAGACTTCACCGGTGGGCAAGACCGCGCGCCTGCTATCGGCAGTAACGCTTCTCCTCATCGCGAAGGCTAACTTCGCGTTGCAGCCGGACCGCGCCATCAGTCAGTACGCGCATCGCGCATGGCGGATCGAGGACGGCCTCCCCAACAGCGTGGTCCGCGGAATTGCGCAAGCGGACGACGGCTATCTCTGGATCTCGACTTACGACGGTCTCGCGCGTTTCAACGGTGACACCTTCACTCGTTTCGACAAGACGACGCTGCCCGGTCTGCGGCGGGACACCATCCTCGCCTTTATCAAGTCGCGCGATGGAGCCCTCTGGATCGGCACGAATGGCGGCGGACTCGGGATCTACTCGCACGGGACGCTCCGCACGTTCTCGATTCGCGAAGGATTGCCCAGCGATACGGTGACCGCGTTCGGCGAGACGCCGGACGGGACGATGTGGATTGGCACGTCGGCCGGCCTCTGTTGGTATCGCGGCGGAAAGATCGAGCGAGTTTCGCTGGCCGGCCTCGCGCCCGCAGCCGCGTACACACTGGCGATCGAATACACCGGCGACACGGTGTGGGTCGGGACGCGCGGCGGCGGCCTGCTCGCGTTCCGCAATGGCAAGGCTGCCCGTGCATACACGGTTGCCGACGGTCTGTCGAACGATGGCGTGTTCTCTTTGCGCGCCGATCGCGATGGCTCGCTCTGGATCGGCACGAGCAAGGGTCTGAACCGGATGAAGGATGGAGTGATCAAACGGATCGCCGGCGTTCCGGAGGATCAACTCACTTCGATTCTCCGCGACTCCGACGGCGTCCTGTGGGTCGGTGCGTATTCACTCGGTCTCTTCCGATCGGCGGATGACGAACACTTCACCAACTATTCGAGCGCTCACGGACTGCTCAACAACTCGGTCCGGACGCTGTTCGAAGACTCCGAAAAAAACTTCTGGGTAGGAAGCAACGGAGGCCTCGAGCGCTTCACGCAAGGGCGATTCATCACCGTTGGTGTGGCCGAAGGGCTGCAGGATCCATATGCGCGGTCTGTGTTTCAGGACCGTGCCGGCGACGTCTGGATCGGCACCGCGCATGGGCTGTATCGATTCGGCGGGGACGGGAAGACGACGATCTTCACATCGAAAGATGGTCTAACCAACGATTACATCTTTGCGATCGCGCAGGCTCCGGACGGAGCGATGTGGATCGGCACTCCGACCGGCCTCAATCGGATGGCGAACGGTCATGTCGAACGGTTCGACGAGAAGAGCGGCCTGGTGAGTCCGTCCGTACGCGCGCTGTACTTCGACCGCGACGGCGTGCTCTGGATCGGCAGCGACCGCGGGTTGAACTGGTATCGCAACGGAAAGATCGAGCGTCCGCCGCTGGAAGGGTGGGACAACCTTTTCGTGCAGGCGTTCGCGGAAGATCGCGATGGCGGCGTGTGGGTCGGCTCGGATGGCAGAGGTCTCGCGCACTGGTCGCACGGCGCATTCACGCGCATCACGGATCGCGACGGCTTGCCTGACACGCACGTCCTCTCGCTCGTCGAGGGAGAGGACCGCGCACTCTGGATCGGCACGGACAGCGCGGGACTGATCCGGATGAAGGATGGCAAGTTCACGCGCTTCACGACGGCGTCGGGACTGCAGGGCGACAAGGTTCTGCAGCTGCTCGATGACGGGAAACGCCTCTGGTTCGGTGGCGGACGTGGCATCTGGAGTGTCGATCACGCCGAGATGGATGCCTTTGCGAACGGCACGATCAAGACTGTCCATCCGACGGTGTTCGGCTACGGCGACGGCATGCGCAGCGTGCAATGCAATGGCAGCGTGTATCCATCCGGGTTCCGCACGCGCGATGGGCGGCTGTGGTTCCCAACCGTCGATGGCGTGGCGACCGTCTGGCCTGACGCTCCGCTGCACCTCAACAAACTGCCGCCGCCACTCAAGATCGAATCGGTGCTCATCGATGGCCGCAGCATCGCGTCGCCGGTGGAGCTCAACATCGAGCCGGGGACGAAGCAGATCGAGATTCACTACGCGGCGCTGACGTATTCGCTTCCGGAGCGCGTCGACTTCCGTTACCGGCTCGAAGGATTCGACAGCGACTGGGTCGATGCCGGCAATCGCCGCGTTGCCTATTACACGAACGTGCCGCCGGGGACGTACTCCTTCCGCGTCATCGCCGCGAATTCGGACGGCGTATGGAATCGCACCGGCGCATCGCTGCCGCTGAAGTTGAAGCCGCGATTCGTACAGACCGTCTGGTTTCCGCTGCTCGTCCTGATTCTCGTGTTGTCGACGGTCTGGTTCATTCAGCAGCGTCGCGTCTATGTGATGCGGAAACGCGAGCAGGAACTGGTCGAGATCGTTTCCGAGAGAACACGCGAGATTCAGACGGCTCTCCATCAGGCGGAAGAAGCGCGGCGCAAGGCCGAAGGACAGGAAGAGATGCTGGTGAAGGCGCTCGACGAGGCGGAATCCGCCAATCGCGCGAAGAGCATCTTCCTGGCGAACATCAGTCACGAGTTGCGAACGCCGCTGAACGCGATCATCGGATTTTCGACGGTGCTCGAGATGAGCGGCGAGAAATCGATGAGCGAGAGGCAGCGCAAGTTCATCCACAACATCAGCACATCCGGCGAACATCTGCTGTCGTTGATCAACGACATCCTCGATCTGGCGAAGGTCGAGGCGGGGCAGATGACGATGGAGACGGAGCAGGTCTCGCTGATCGAGGTGTTCGATGCGGTCGTGCGCGTGATGCGAGGTCTCACGCTCCCGCGCAACATTTCGCTGGAGATCGATGCCGCGCACGACATCGGGTCGCTGATTGCGGATCCGATCAAGCTGAAGCAGATCATCTACAACCTCGTGTCGAACTCGGTGAAGTTCTCACCCGATGGATCTTCGATTCGCATCGCGGCCCACCGGCTGACGGCAGACGCGTCGCCGGTCGGCCAGGCGGCGGTCTCGATCTCGGTCATCGATCACGGCATCGGAATCGCGCTCGAACATCAGGAGCTCATCTTCGAGGAGTTCCGCCAGGTGCAGCATCCTTCGATGAAGCGTGCCGCGGGGACGGGGTTGGGGCTCGCCCTGGTGCGGAAGCTCGTTGCGATGCACGGCGGAATCGTGAAAGTCGATAGCGCGATCGGCCGCGGCAGCACGTTTACGGTGATTCTGCCGGCTGTGCCCGCCATACCGGTAACGGCTTCGCAACAGGAGAGAGTCGTAGGGTTGGCGCGCAACTGAAAGCCCGTACAATCTCCCGCGGTCCATTCACCATGCGCAAACCATCGAAGATTGCCTTCGCCTCCATGTTGTTGTCCGCATCGCTCCTCGCCGCCAACGCGAAGCTCTCGCCAGCGAAAGTTGCGCTCCTTACGAAAGTCAGTCAGAAGATCGCAATGTGGGGACACGATCCGGCGATCGTCGCCGCTGTGCGTGCGCAGAACGCGAAGGGTGTTTCGATCGCCGAGTTGAAAAAGATCAACGCTTCGTGGTCCGCCGGAGGCGAGGAGCAGCTCGCGATCTCATTGCTGCAGGGACCATGCACTGAACGGCTGCATCAGTTTGTTAGCTCCGGCTCCTACACCGAAGCATTCGTGATGGATGCGCGTGGGGCGAATGCGTGTATGACGAATCGCACGTCGTATTACTGGCGCGGCGAGATGCCGAAGTTCCAGAAGGCGTTCGAGAACGGCAAGGGCGCGATCTTCATCGACGAGCCGAAGTACGACGACAGCGCGAAAGCGCGCCTGGTGCAGGTCTCGGTGCCGGTGATGGATGGGACGAAGGCGATCGGCGTGCTGACGGTTGGCGTGAACGCCGACGCGCTGGGGAACTAGGGCCAGACGATCCGCGCCATTTTCTCGATCTCGCGGACAACAACATCCGGCGCCTCGATCGGTACTTCGTGACCCGATGTCGTCGATACGATTTCTGATTTCGACGAGCGCGAGGCGATCTCCTTCTGACCTTCGAGCATGTGCTTCCGCTGACGCTCGATCGCCTCCTCGGACCATCCAGAAGGTCTTCGCCATTGAGCAGCGATGACGACGAGCGGGATCGCGATGTGGCGCTGCTCTGCCGTCATCGACACTTCGAGATCGGGCAACGCTCCTTCGCCGAATCGCGCTTCCCACCAGTTGCGCGATGCGCTCTCCGCGATGAGACGTGCGCGTAAGTCGGCTGGAAGTTCGACAGGAAAATCCTGCTTCGGCCACTTACCCGTTGCACGCCACTCCTCCATCTCTTTCGTGCGGCGCGCTCGATGTGCAGCGACGGCCTGCTCCATTTCGGCGAGATGTGGTTGCGATGACTCGAGGTTCGCGGGGTCGACGGCGATGATCCCCGCGACTTCCGCTGGATATCGCCAGTAGTAGCGCTGCACGAATGAGCCGCCCATCGAATGGCCGACGAGAATGAACGGCGGCTTCTCTCCGCTGCGCTGGAGAAGCGCGTGAAGATCGTCGATGTAGCCGGCGACGCTGCGCGGTCCGGCGGGAGGATCACTCCAGCCGAATCCGGCGCGATCGTACGAGCAGGTGCGAATCCGGCGGCGCAACCCGCCCGGCCCAAGCAACCTTCGGTGGAAGCGGGCGCCGGCCCCCCCTCCCCCCCCGCCGGTGTGAGGCCCGGTGCCCCCCAGGACGTGGTGAGGTTTCGGCCCATGCCGGC
>Ga0157378_10006412_pt1 | contig 10287 bp, 8 predicted proteins | sample M65metaG_FD_115309 | JGI IMG/M metagenome (GOLD analysis project Ga0157378, IMG submission 115309) | Miscanthus rhizosphere microbial communities from Kellogg Biological Station, Michigan, USA - M6-5 metaG | ecosystem: Host-associated > Plants > Roots > Rhizosphere > Soil | place: USA: Michigan...
ATCACGCTCGACGACGTCGACATCGTGATCCCGCCGGCCGACGAGGAGAACCTCGGGAACCTGGGGCTCGCGCTCGCGCACCTCGGCGCCGAGCCGATCGGCGAGGACGACGCGCACCGCAGCTCCTACCTGACCGCGGCGGGTCAGCTCGACGTGATCGAGCTCGGCGAGGCCTACGACGGTCTGTCGGAGCGTGCGACCAGCGAGGATCTCGGCAACGGCGTGGTCGCACGCGTGGCCTCGACCGCCGACCTGATGGAGCTCAAACGCGCATCGGGAGACCTGATGGGCGCGGCACACCTCGCGGCGCTCGCGCACGTCGACGAGGATCCAGAGCAGAGCGAGGCCGAGCACGACGCGGACGCGAAGGATCCGAGCGGTCCGAAGTGGTTCCAGAAGATGTGGACCACGTTCGAGGACGTCGACACGTATCTGTCGAAGGTCGTGTACGGCGACGACAAGATGCACGGCTGAATCATCGGGGCCCGGACTCGGTAAGCTTCGGCGGGCCTCTAGCTCAATCCGGCAGAGCAACGGACTCTTAATCCGCAGGTTCGGGGTTCGAATCCCCGGGGGCCCACTCCTGTCTCTCCTCCGAAAGGTTCGCCGTGGCTGCCGGGATGTTCGCGCACCGTCGAGGCATCATCCCGCCGCACTCGGGGTAGAGCTGCGGCCATGCGTATCCGTCGGCGTGCCCGTCTCGACCCCTCGCAGGTCAGCGACCGTCGTGGCATGTCGGGCTCCCCGATCGCGATCGGCGGCGGCGCGATCGGCCTGGTGGTCGCGGTCATCCTGCTACTGGTGAACGGCTTCAGCGGCGGCTCGACGGACACCGGAGCATCGGGCGCGGGCGACCTGTCCTCGTGTCAGACCGGCGCTGATGCCCAACAGAGCCAGGACTGTGCGGTCGTCGCGTACGTGAACAGCATCCAGGACTACTGGTCGCACACGCTCCCCGGATACACCGAGGCGCGCACGGTCCTGTTCACCGACCGAACGCAGACGGGCTGCGGCACGGCAACGACGGCGGTCGGTCCTTTCTACTGTCCCGCGGATCAGCACGTCTACATCGATCTCGGGTTCTTCCAGGAGCTGACGACGAAGTTCGGAGCCTCGGGCGGTCCGCTGGCACAGGCGTACGTGCTCGCGCACGAATACGGGCACCACGTCCAGGACCTTCAAGGCACGATCGACCGGGGTGGTGCGAACAGTCAGGGCCCCGAGAGCGCGTCCGTGCGACTCGAGCTGCAAGCCGACTGCTACGCGGGCGTCTGGGCGGCGAACGCGGTGCAGACCGGGTTCATCACGAAGATCACCGACCGTGACGTCGCCGATGCCCTGTCTGCCGCCGCGGCGGTCGGCGACGACCGGCTCCAACAGGAATTCCAGGGGAAGGTCAACCCGGAGACCTGGACGCACGGATCCTCCGCGGAACGCCAGCATTGGTTCTCGACCGGATACGGAACGGGCGATCCAGGCTCGTGCGACACGTTCAGTGGCACGATCTCCTAGGTCGGTTGGAGCGCACGCCAGCAGAGCACGCGATCGCCGCGTTGGGTGATGGCAACCGTGTGCCTGTCGCAGGTGCCGGCGCGGTGCTCCGTCGCCGGACCGACGTTCTCCACGAACACGTTCGACGCGGGATCCGCGCACGAGAAGGTCGGTGCGACGCCGGCCGCGGTCATCGTCCCGCAATGCACGGTCGGGAACGGCGACAGGGCGAAGAGCTTGGCGTGCGTCATGGTGCGCAGGCCGTCACCGGTCCGCGGGATCGGACCTGCCTGGCGGCCGGCGGGTGCCACGAGCCCCGGGGGCGGGAGCGCGACGGCAGGAACGGGGACCGGCTCCTGGTGGCGCGCGAGCGCGAACACCCCGACGAGCACGGACATGACGACGACCGCGGCCCCGACCAGCGCCGCAACCCGTCGGCCCGGCGGCTCCGCGTTCGGCCGCCGGATCCGCCGAACCGACGTATCCGGCAGGACCTCGACGTGGTATGCCGAGAGCAGGCCCGCTTCGATCGGGTGCGCGGACGGCAGCGATCGGCCCTCCGCATGGTCCAGGCACAGCGGCCGCAGTCGCGTTCGGGCGGATGTCGCGTCCCGGTCGACCACGGCGGCAGGTTCTCCGTGTCCTTCCCCCAAGCAGACGACACACACCAGCCGGAGACGTGTGGGGTACGCCGTGGCAGCGCGGTAGCCGCGGCTGTGCTCGACCATCCGGCCCCACAGCGACACCTGGCCGACGACGGCGCCTGCGATGCGCCCGAGCCGGGCGAGTTCGTCGGGATCGACCGCTGCATAGACCCCGCACGAGCATCGGCGACCCGGCGCATGGTGACGGCTCCGGGAGCACGCCGCGGTGAACGGCTCGGCCGGCTCCCACACCTCGGCCCGGGTCAGCGACGACAGGACGTAGCCGTCGTCGCGCTCGACGACGCTCCACGCGCGCCATCCCTCGACCTCCTCGGGCGAGAGCGGCGGGGAACGCCTGACCGTGGGCACGGTCCCATCCTGCGCCCGGATCGCCCCGAAGGCTAGGTCACGGAACGCGCGGGTCGCGGCACGACGGATCGTGCGGATGATCGACACAGAACTGGATGTTCGAGAACTGGTCGTCGAACGTGTTGCCCAGGTTCACCACGAACACGATCATGAGGACCGCGAAGACGACCGCGCTGATGCCGAGAACGAGCCCCGCGACGCCCATCCCCTTGCCGCCGGCTCCGGCGCGCGCCCGACCCATCGCGATCGCACCGAGCACGATCGCCGCGACGCCCAGGACGAACCCGAACACGACCGTGAACGACAGGACGACCCCGACGATCCCGACCACCAGCGCGGCGACGGCCAGCCCACCGGTCGCGGGCGCCGGCGGCGGCGCGACGGGCATCACCGGCGGCACGGGCGGTGACGAGGCCGGCTCGCTCGCCAAGAGCGGCCCGGTCATCGCCTGCGCGATCTCTCGGCCGCAGTGGGGACATGTGGTCACTCCGTCGTCCATCGCCTCGCCGCAGTGCGGGCACGTGCCTGCCATGCGGGAGTTCTATCACCCGCGGGGTCCGCGGGCGGGAACGCTACGGACTCCGGATCGTGCCCACACCACCGGCGATATCGACGGTGGCCCCGAGCGCTGCGGACATGGAGGCGAGCCGTTCGAGGATCTCCGCTGCGACCGCCGGTGCGGGGACGCGCGGAACGCCGCGACGCGTGATCGGCTCAGCTTGGCCGAGATCCACGGGATGCAGCCGGACGGTGTCGACGCCCGACGGGCCGATCACGAGCTCCGCCTGGACCGCTCGGAACACCCACGGATCGGCGAACCCATCCTCGTTCAGTCGCTCGACGAGCTCGGCTTCGGTCATCGTCCGGGGGTCGATGTCGTCGCCGAGCACCGTGCGGGTCTCTGACCAGAAGTACGCCGGGAGCGGGCCGCCCAGGTCGCTCCAGATGAAGTCGCCGAGTCCGTAGAACACCGGGCGACCGTCGACGAGCTCGGCCGGCCCGAGGACGTGCGGCCCGCTGACCGCGACCGCGTCCGCGCCGGCACCGATCGCGTCGCGCGCGAGCTCCCGGAGGAACACGGGCGGGTCGGCGGGATCGGCGTCGCCCTGGTGGGCGTGCACCGTCATGACGACCACGTCGGCGTGCTGTGCTGCCTGACGGACCGACCGCACGAGCCGTGCCCGTCCTTCCGGATCGACCTCGTAGCGCACCGACACCCGGTCGCCCGGCTCGAAACGCGCCGCGAACACGCGCAGGCCGGGGTCGCCGTTCATCCACTCCCCCATGGCGTCGGGCACCTGCTCGTGGATCGCTTTGAGCGACTCGTGTGTCGCAGAAGGAACCGTGATGACCGGCTCGATCGAGAGCGCGTGGATCCCGGGACGCGGTGCGAGGCCGCCGAAGGCGTCGAGCGCGCCGGCGACGTCGGGTGGCGAGGGGCTGGTCGTGACGCTGACGATGCCGATTCGGCCGTGCGCGGTTTCGTGGTAGCGGGGTGCGCTCGCGCGCGCGAGATCCTCGCCGGCGCCGGCATGGTCGATGCCGGCTTCGTCGAGCAGCAGGCTGGTGGTGCGCAGGCCGGCCGGACCGCGATCCATCGCGTGGTTGTTCGCCCGTCCGACCGCGCCGAAGCCCAGATCGCGGAGGTCGCCGACCGCACGGGGATCGGAGGCGATCGACCAGTCGTTGTGGATCGCCCAGACCCACGCGTCGGGGTCGTCAGGGTCCGCCGTCGCGAACTCGAGGTTCCCAACGGCGACATCGGCCGCGCGCAGCCGCTCAACCACCGCAGCGAAGCCCGCGTCGGCCTCGAGCATCGACGCGATCGGCCGGGTCGAGATCAGGTCGCCGACGATCGCGACGGTCATACGCTCGGCGGGCGCGGGCCCGCGCTCGGGAGACCCCATCGGAGGCGAAGCCTAGGCGATGCGCACGGCGGGGTACGTCAGGCGCTGCCGATCACGTCAACGATCCGATCCAGCGCCCAGCCGAGGTCCTCGCGCGACACGCAGAGCGGCGGCGCCAACCGCACCGTCGATTCGTGCGTGTCCTTCGCGAGGATCCCCCGCTCCATCAATCGCTCGCAGAGCGTGCGTGCGGTTCCTGCCGCGGGGTCGAGGTCGATCCCGATCCACAGGCCGCGGCCGCGGAGCTCGCTGACCTGCGGCAACGCGGCGTCGCGGAGCGCCTGGAGCAGCCAGGTGCCGAGCTCGGCGGAGGCGCGTTGGTACGTGCCCTCGCGCAGCAGGTCGATCACCTCGATGCCGATCGCGCTCGCGAGTGGGTTGCCACCGAACGTCGAGCCGTGCTCGCCCGGGCGGAAGACGCCGAGGACGTCGCGGTCCGCCACCACTGCGGACAGCGGCATGATCCCGCCGCCGAGCGCCTTGCCCAGGATGTACACGTCGGGCACGACGCCCTCGTGCTCGACCGCGAACGTAGTGCCGGTGCGCCCGAGACCGGACTGGATCTCGTCGGCCATCAGCAGCACGCCCCGCTCGGTGCAGATGTCGCGCGCCGCGCGCAGGTAGCCGTCTGGTGGCACGATCACGCCGGCCTCTCCTTGGATCGGCTCCACGAGGAACGCAACCGTGTCATCGTCGATCGCGGCGCGCAGGGCCTCGGCATCGCCGTAGGGCACCACCTCGAACCCCGGCGTGAACGGCCCGAAGCCCGCTTGCGCGGTCGGATCCGTCGAGAAGCTCACGATCGTCACCGTCCGGCCGTGGAAGTTGCCGTCGGCCACGACGATCTTCGCGCGATCCGGCGCGACGCCCTTCACGTCGTAGCCCCACCGGCGGGCCGTCTTGATCGCGGTCTCGACCGCCTCGGCGCCGGTGTTCATCGCGAGCACCATGTCCTTGCCGGCGAGCGAGGAGAGCTCGCGACAGAACACCGGGAAGACGTCGTTGTGGAACGCGCGCGACGTCAGCGTCAGGCGGTCCAGCTGTCGGTGCGCGGCTTCAACGAGTCGCGGATGCCGGTGCCCGAAGTTGAGCGCGCTGTAGGCGGCCAGCATGTCGAGGTAGCGCTCGCCCTCCACGTCGGTGACCCAGGCGCCTTCGGCCTCGGCGATCACCACCGGCAGCGGGTGATAGTTGTGCGCGGCGTACCGCTCCGCGAGTTCCAGGAGCTCTTCGGCTCGCGTGCCCTCTGCTTGCTCGGTGCTCATCGGCGTCCCCCGGTCCGATCTGGCCCGCACATCATCGCAAATGTTCCGCCGGCTACGCGTGGATCCACACGGGCGTGCCCATCGGCACGTCGGTGAGGCTCCACATCTGCGGGTTGTAGACGCGGACACATCCGTGCGAGACGTCGTAGCCTCGGTCGCTCGGGTCGGCGGTGCCGTGGATCGCCATCCGGCCACCGCCCACCCACTCGGTGATCACGTTCGAGAACCCGGACAGCCCGAGCACGAACACGCCGTAGGGGCCTGTCGGATCGCCGGTCGGGACCCTTGCCCAGACGAAGAAGCGGCCGGGCGCGGTGGGCGTCGACGGAGCGCCCACCGCGACCGAGAGGGTCTCGGTCGTGCGGCCGGACACCACGCGCCGGAGGCGGTGGGCCGAGATGTCCACCACGATCCGCTCGTGCCGGACGCGGGTCGTGACCTGGTCACCGCGGACCCAGCCCGTCGTCCCGTTCGGGCGGATGGGCAGCCGCACGTGGAACCACGTCGTCCCTTCCTTGTCGACGAAGCCGGACACCGCCGGGAACCACAACGGCTGTGACCAGTCGTTGGTGGCGGCAATCGCGCCCGCTCGGCGCGCTCCCGGTCCCGGCCGTGCATACAAGAGGAAGCGCGGGCCGTCCGCCCGCACGACGGTGGTCCCCCCGGGCCGCAGCACCTGCGTGTCGGCGACCGTTGCGCGGACAGACGGAGACGGAGACGGCGACGGCGGCGAGACGGGAGCAGGCGTGGACGGGCTCGGATGGGAGCAGGCCGCAAGCGCGAGCGCGAGCAACGGGGGGAGCCACCGGCGCATGCCCCCATCCTGCCCGACGCACAGGTGCGTCGGCTACCCTCGGCCGCGTGTTTCGCCCCACACGGCTCCTGGTCGGCGCCGCCGTGCTCACGGTCCTCGCCGTGGCGTGCATCGGCGGCGCCGACCGACCCAGCTCGGTCCCCACCGACCTCGATCCGGGTGCGGTGCAGCCCAGCGGATTCACGACACAGAGCGACCCCGCCCTGGTCGCGGCCGCCCGCGCCAAGATCAAGCACGTCGTGTTCCTGGTGAAGGAGAACCGCACCTTCGACACGATGTTCGGGACGTTCCCGGGCGCCGACGGCGCGACGAGCGGTCAGACGTGCGACGGGGGGACCACGCCGCTCGGCCGCGCCAAGGACCGCACGCCCGACGCGGGACACAGTTTCGCGGACGGGATCACCGTGATCGACGGCGGCAAGATGGACTGCTTCGCTCCCGACGGCTACGTCCAGTACCACCGCGCCGACATCCCGAACTACTGGCGATACGCCGCGCACTTCGCGCTCGCCGACCACTTCTTCAGCTCGATCTACGGACCGACCGGTGTCGAGCACCTGTGGACGTTCGCCTCGCAGTCCGACCGCTTCGTCGACCACGAGCGGCCGGGGCAGTTCGGCACCGGGCGGCGCGAGTTCTGCGACGACCCCACCGAGCTCGCGTTCTCACTGCCGCTGCTCGATCGCGCCGGCCAAGAGCAGCTCTATCAGTGGGAGAACCAGGGAGCGTCCGGCGCCGCACAGGTCGAGCGGTTCTACCGGCCGCGATGGCCGTGCACGAACGTCCCCGTCCTGCCCGACCACCTCGACGCCGCCGGCATCTCGTGGAAGGAGTACCGCGGGGCGAACGAGTGGGTCCAGCCGCTGCGGATGGTGAAGCACGTCCGGTTCAGCAGCATGTACGACAACGTCGTGACGCCCGAGGACTTCCTGCACGACCTGAACGCGGGCACGCTCCCGGCGGTCTCGTGGCTGACCCCGCCCTTCGCGCAGTCCGATCATCCGCCGACGAGCATGTGCCTGGGCGAGAACTGGACGGTGCAGTACCTCAACGCGTTGATGCAGAGCAGGTATTGGAAGTCGACGGCGGTCGTGCTCACGTGGGACGACTTCGGCGGGTTCTACGACCACGTGGCGCCGCCGCACGTCGACCTGTACGGCGACGGCCCGCGGGTGCCGGCGATCGTGATCTCGCCCTACGCGCGGCCGGGGTTCGTCGACGACACGACGCTCGAGTTCGCATCGGTGCTCCGGTTCATCGAGACGATCTTCGACGTGCCGCCGCTCACGAGCCGCGACGCGAACGCCGACGACATGCTCGAGGCGTTCGACTTCTCGCAACCGCCGATCCGGCCCCTGATCTTGAAGCAGCGTTCGTGTCCGGCGGGGCCGACCCCTCAGCCGCAGGAATAGACGCGCGCCGACGGCACGCCGTACGTGGCGCCGACCACGACGGCCCTGCCGACCGCCCAGATCGCGGCGCCGTCGAGCGCGACGCCCGCGAGCGTGTCGGGCGGCTCCGAGCCCGCGCCGGACACCGCGGTCCAGCCGTTCGCCGCGCGCAGCGCGATCGCGCGCGAGGAGCCACCGGCCGAGACCGAACCGACCGCGACGGTCCCGCGTTGGTCGGCGGCCACCGACACGAGCCGCGCCGAGCCGCCCTGATCCGGAACGGCGACGGCGGTCCACCCGCCGGCGCCGCGTTGATACGTGACCGGGGTGTCGCCGTTGGGTGAGTCGTCCGACCACCCGACCGCCCATGCGGCGCCGCCGGTGCCGACCGCGATGCCCGTGAGGAAGACGTTGCGGCCCCGTTCCGCCGGGATCGGTTCCTCCCGCCAGGTCTCGCCGGCCCGCGCGGCGATGACCGGCGCCGCGAAGCCGTCGCTGCCGATCCGCCATCCGTCGACGAGCGGCTGGCCGCCGAGCATCGCGACGTCGTGCAACACCGCCACGTCGGGCGGGGACACGATCTGGAACCCCTGCGTGCCGCCGTGGAGCACCACGCCGTGCATCTCGGCGGCGTACTGCCGCTGCCCGACGAGCCACAGGTCGGTCGAGCTGGTGCCGTCGATCCCCGTGAGGATGTTCTCGGTGCCACCGAAGCTCGGGACCGTCACCAGCGACCAGCGGTGGCCGTCCCAGTGCTCGACCAGCGGGTCGTCGCCCATCCACGACCCGACCGCCCAGACGTCCGACGTCGAGAACGCCTTCACCGCGTAGAACGAGGAGATCCCGATCGGGCCGGGGGGCACCTGCAGCTTCTGTTGGGTCCACGCTTCGCCGTCCCACCGCTGGATCAACGGGCTGCTGACCGGTCCGACCACGTGGCCGCCCACGGCCCACGCCTGGCCACCGGTGGCGTCGACCGCCTCGAGGATCGTGCCGACCGGGTTCGGATGGGTGCCCTCGCTCGCGACGAGCGTGCACGCGGAGAGGTCGCCGGCGGCGAACACGCCGGACGCGGCGACGGCCAGGAGCGCCGCGGACGCGGCGAGGATGACGAACAGACGCACGGGGGTCGGGCGCATCGGTCGCGCAAGGGTACCGGAGCGTCCGCGCGTTCTGGGCGCCCTCAGGTCGGTCCGATACCCTCCGCGGGATGCGTTCTCACCGCCTCCTGGTGCGTTCCGCGCTCGCGCTCATCGCCGCACTGACGGTCTTCGTCGCGTGCACCCGAGGCAGTGGCTCGGCCTTCCCCTCAGCGATGGAACCGGCCGACGCGACGAACGTGCCGCCCGCGGCACCGAGCGATCAGGCGCTCGTCGATCTCGCGCGGAGCAAGATCAAGCACGTCATCTTCGTGGTCAAAGAGAACCGCACCTTCGACAACATGTTCGGCTTGTTCCCCGGCGCCAACGGCGCCACGACGGGCCAGACGTGCGACGGCCGAACCGTGCCGCTGAAGCGTGCGCCCGACCGTGGGTTCGCCGCCGGCCACAGCTTCACCGACGGGATCACCGCGATCAACGGCGGCCAGATGAACTGCTTCACCGACGTCGGCTACGCGGAGTTCCACCCGAACCAGATCCCGAACTATTGGGCGTACGCGCAGCACTTCACGCTGGCCGACGAGTTCTTCAGCTCGATCTACGGGCCGACCGGTGTCGAGCACCTGTGGACGTTCGCGGCGCAATCCGACCGGTTCGTCGACCACGAACGGCCCGGGCAGCTGGGCGTCGGCAAGCGCCAGTTCTGCGACGATCCGCTCGAGTCGGCCTTCTCGTTCCGACAGCTCTCGCGCGCCGATCAGGAGAAGGTCTATCAACTCGAGCAACAAGGCGCGAGCGGGGCCGCGCAGGTCCCGGCGTACTGGGAGGCGCGCTGGCCGTGCACCGACATCAAGGTGCTGCCCGACGAGCTCAAGGCCGCCGGGATCTCCTGGAAGGAGTACCGCGGCCCGAACGAATGGGTCCAGCCGTTGCGGATGGTTCGCCATGTGCGGTTCAGCTCGATGTGGAAGGACGTCGTGTCGAGCGACGAGTTCATCCCCGACCTGAACAACGGGAAGCTGCCGTCGGTCTCGTGGGTGTCGCCGCCGTTCCCGCTGTCCGATCACCCGCCGCTCAGCATGTGCCGGGGCGAGAACTGGACCGTGCGACTGATGAACGCGATCATGGAGAGCCCGTACTGGAAGTCGACCGCGGTGGTGCTGACCTGGGACGACTTCGGGGGGTTCTATGACCACGTGGCGCCCCCGCACGTCGACATGTACGGGCTCGGCCCGCGCGTGCCGGCGATCATCATCTCGCCCTGGTCCCGCCCGGGCTACGTCGACCACACCACCTATGAGTTCGC
>Ga0157378_10006415_pt1 | contig 10284 bp, 7 predicted proteins | sample M65metaG_FD_115309 | JGI IMG/M metagenome (GOLD analysis project Ga0157378, IMG submission 115309) | Miscanthus rhizosphere microbial communities from Kellogg Biological Station, Michigan, USA - M6-5 metaG | ecosystem: Host-associated > Plants > Roots > Rhizosphere > Soil | place: USA: Michigan...
CTTGAGGGACGGCGGAACCATCTCCGCCTCTCCCAATTTCTGGGTCCACATCGCGGCAGTAACCGACGGCACGACCCGCAAGCATTACATCAACGGCCAGCTCGTTTCTCAGGCGACGGAGACCGCACGTACGACGACGACGAATCCCCTTCGCATCGGCAGTGATGCCAACTACGACTTCATGCCGGCCGGTGCGATCGACGATCTGCGCATCTGGAAGGTGGCACGCACACAGGACCAGATTCGACAGACGATGTTCGCGCCGTATGTCTCGGAATCGAACGACGTCACGGGCAAGTTCCAGTCGCTCGAAGCGTGGTATCGCTTCGAAGGCAACGCGCAGGACTCTTGGCACGCACATCACGGAACGTTGACCGGCACAGGCATCGCGTTCGTAAACACGCAGCCTGTTGGCCAGTACTTCCAGATGCAGGGCTTTCCACAGCATGGCTACATCGAGATTCCGAACGATCCGCTTCTCGATACGCCGGCGATGACCGTCGAAGCCTGGGTCTCGGTTCGCGATGCGAATTCGACGGTGCAATGTTCTTCGATTGCCGGCATGGGATATCTGACGGGCTGGTGGCTCGGCGTCTGCGGAACGACGATGCGGAGCTATTTCAACGGTGTGTCGAGCGTGAAGAGCGGTGGAGTCATCCCTGATACGCCTAACGTCTGGGTGCACATCGCGGCCGTCACTGACGGCACGACGCGCAGGCACTACATCAACGGCGAGCTCGTCCTCGAATCCGCGGAGACGGCGCCGCGCTCGACGTCCACGAAGCCGCTGCGGATCGGCAGCGATCCCGACTGGGACTACATGGCGGCCGGAGGAATCAACGATCTGCGCATCTGGAGAGTGGCGAGGACGCAGGAGCAGATTCGCCAGACGATGTACCCGATCTTCGTCACCGATGCGCAGTTCCAGGGACTCGAAGCGTGGTACCGATTCGAAGACAGCGCCTTCGACTCATGGCGTACGCATCACGGAACGATCGTCGGTACAGGAATCGGTTTCGCGGGGACGCCGCTCGTCCGGCGTCGCGGCGCGAGGTTCTGAAGCAATTGCACGCCGGAGGCCTGCTCACCTTTTCGGCTGCATCACCACCTGTCCGCCCTTCATGACGAACGTGACATGTTCCGTCGCGGCGATGTCGTGCGTGGGATCACCAGCGACTGCGATGAGATCGGCGAGCAGGCCGGCTGACACGCGGCCGAAATGATCCTGCTGCCGGAGGATCTTTGCATCGATGGATGTCGCGGCCATCAGCGCCTGCGACGGAGTCATTCCCGCCTTCACCATCCAGACGAGCTCACGCGAGTTGTCGCCGTGCGTGAATACGCCGACGTCGCTGCCGTTGCCGATCGTCACTCCATTCGCGAGCGCGAGCTTGAATGCGCGCAGCGCGTTGTCCATACCTGGCGTGAACGGCGTCGTGCCTCGCTTGTAACCGCTGAAGTATTCGGAGTACGCCTCTTCCGCTGTGAGCGTTGGCAGAAACGCCACGCCATGCTGCGCCATCAGCTTGAACACTTCATCGGTTCCGCCGTAACCATGCTCGATCGTATCCACGCCCGCCAATACTGCGCGCCGCATTCCTTCCGGCGTCGTCGCATGCGCGGCGACCGGGCGTTCCGCGCTGTGCGCCTCATCGACGAGCGCCTTCAATTCATCGAGTGAGAACGTCGGCGTCGCGGGACTGCCGCCGCGGCCATAGTCCGCGTAAACCTTCACCCAGTCCGCACCATGTCCGATCTGCTCTCTAACCGCTCGCAGCACCTCGGGTACGCCGCTGGCTTCCTGCGCGCCTTTCGGCGGATCGAAATTCGGCGCGAAGCCGCCCGGGCCGGGACCATAACTCGCGGTCGCGACGATCGCGCGTGTCGCGACGAACAACCGCGGACCTGGAATGCGCCCTTCATCGATTGCGCGTTTCACGGCCACATCCGCGAAGTCAGCGCCTTCAGTGCCGAGGTCGCGGAGGGTGGTGAAACCGGCGAGGAGTGTGTTTTTGCAGTGCAGTGTCGCCGCGATCGTGCGGTACGCAAGCGGCTCCTTCAGCACCTGATCGTTCCACAACGTCTCGTTGTACGGATGCAGAAAGATATGTGAGTGCGCGTCGATGAGTCCGGGCAGGAGGGTCATGCCCTGGAGGTCGATCGTGGTCGCGCCGGCAGGGACGGTCACACTCGCTGCCGGACCCGCGGCAGTAATCTTGTCGTCGGTCACCACGACGATCCAGCCCGTGTGCGCCGCGGCGTCGACACCATCGAACACGCGGTCGGGCCGCAGCACGATGGTGTTCGCGGCGTGCAAAGAAGTCGCAAAGAGGAGAGCAGCCAGAAGGGCTCGTTTCATGCGCGGAGAGTGTACGCTTTCGACGAATGACTGAGGATCACGACTGGGAGCGTCTCGGCTCCTCCGAGCCCTACTTCGCGGTCCTCACCGAGAGCCGTTTTCTCAAAGAGAATCTGACGCCGGAGGCTCTCGACGATTTCTATCGATCCGGTGAAGCGGATGTCGAGCGGCTCGTACGGCTGGCCGGAACGGTTTCGCGCGATGCGTCTGCGCCACGTCGCGCGCTCGAGTTCGGATGTGGTGCGGGACGGATGACGCTCGCGATGGCGAGTCGTGCCGGCTTCGTCACAGGGATCGATGCGTCCCCGAGTCTGCTGCGGCTCGCGGAGGAAGAAGCGGCGAGGCGTGCGATCTCGAATGTTCGCTTTCTTCGTGTCGAAGAGCTGGAATCTCTTGACGCCGGAACGTTCGACTTCGTCTATTCGTACATCGTCTTTCAACACATCCCTGTGGAAGAAGGGGAGCGGTATCTGCGGACCTTGTTGAAGCTCGCGGCGCCGGATGCGATCGTCGCGCTTCACTTCGCGTTATCGCGAAGGGGAGGGCCGGTTCGACGATTCCTGCGGATGCTTCGAACGCGATCGCGGATCGTGCATCGCATGGTTGCGTTCCTGCGGCATGAACGCAACCTGCCGTACATGCAGATGAATCCTTACGATCGAAGGAGGATCGAGATGATTCTCGCCGGTGAAGGATTCCGCAGCCCGCTGATCGAGGCCACCGATCACGGAGGGATTGATGGCGGGATCTTCGTGGCAGCGCGTGGTGCAGCGGCGCGTTAGGGAACCTTCCAGTGGAGGGACAGGCGCCCTCGCCTGTCCACCGAGCCGACAGGCGAGGCGCCTGTCGCTCCACGAGGGTCTTGCCTTACTGCGCTGCCGATGCGCTCTTGATCACTTCGTCGAGGCCGTCCGTCGAGCCGTCATGCCTCTGTGTGTAGACCGCCTCGAGCGCCTTGCGTGCCGATGCGTTGAGCTGCGTTTGTTTCCCTTCGCTCAGTGCGACTGCGCGCGCATAGCACGTGATCACTTTGTCGAGAGTCTGATTCAGCTTCTGACGGAATGCCGTTCCTTCGTTCGACACGCTCTTCCCGGCGTATTTGGATTGATATTCCGTCAGCAGCGGAGTGACCTCTGTTTTGTACGTCACTCCGGCGAGCAGCTGGTAGGTCGTTGGATCTGCGCTGAACGTCGTCTTGGACCGCGTGACCTCCGTCAGATGCGCCAGCGCCTGGTCGGGTGCGCTCTCGGCACAGAACACGGCGCTGTAGTAATGGAGACCGGCCGGCGCATCCTGCGCGCTGGTGAATGGTGTCCAATCGTCTGTGGTCTTCCCGCTCTCGATCAATTTGAGCGCTGTTTGTGCCGCAGCGAGCGACTCGGTCACATGGGAGTGATCGCCCGCCTTGAGTGATTTCACACCGGCCAGGACGAGCGCGAGCTGAAGGCTGAGGTCGTCGGGATGCGCGGCGAGGAGCGGTTGTGCGGCGGCAAATGCCTGAGTCGGGTTGTTGTTCACCGCGTTGATGAACGCGAGCTCTGTCGCATTGTCGTTCCTCGACTGCCACTCGCGGATCGTCGCCACTGAATTTCGTGTGCTCGGATCTCCGCAATTACCGTAGATCCGAATGAACGCTCTGGCGGTTTTGATCGCGTCCCGCTGTTGTTTCGCACCGCCCTTCGTCTGTGCGATGAACGTATTGAGCATCGCGTTCTTCGACTCGAGGTCGCTACACGATGATGGCGTGAGCTGGGCAGAGAGCGACAGCGTGGTGAACAGTAGAAGCGTGCAGAGAACGATGCTTTGTCTGGTCATGGGTCCCACCCCTTTGTTGCTGAGACCCTTCTTCAACTTTCGTGCTCGTTTTGCGTCACTCGGCGATGCAATCGCGTAAACGATCGATCAATTCACTCCGATAGCTTTGTTCGCCGGCTCGTGCGTTCCAGGTCACGTGGATTTTCGTGAAGTGCAGCCGCACCGTGCCATTGACGACCGCAGCGTCGGCATTGGCATCGATCTCTTCATTGTGCTTCAGCAGACGAAAGTGCTCGTAGCTCATTCCGAAGGTCGTTCCCTTCGGACCGCCGATGATCCAGGCGTGACAGCGCTTCTGGCGCTTCTCGAGCTCGGCCAGCGTCCGATGCGTGTCGAAATCGTAAAGCGGATGGGTCGCTGGAATCGCGATCTCCTTGCGCGCCGGAGACGTCGCCGCGAACGCCAGCGCTGCGAGACACGCCAGCGCGATTCGCTGCGGCGCATCCGCTTGCGGTCGCGCGCTGAGCCGCTCTGCGAGCGGCAGCATGACCAGTGCGAGGAGATCGCTCCAATCGATGACGCGAACCATGCCTGCCGCGTCGACGAACGATTGCTATACCGGTGATTTCCACCAGACGAACAACACCGCAGTCACGACGCACGCGAGCCGGCGCGGCATGAAGAACGCGAGCGTCATCGCCAGCAGGAATACGCCCGCAAAATCGGAGAGCTTTCCGGTGAGCACTCCCGGCCATAGCTGCTTGAGAACGTGATCGTTGAAAAGCAGAAGCAGAAGCGCGACGAATGGGGCTGTGCGTCGAATGCCGGCATTCTGCCTTACGGCGTATCATCGATCCAAAGATGATTCGTCGCCGCACCGTCTGCGCGCTCGCGGTCGTCCTGCTCGTCTCGATGCCCGCGACGGCGCAGCGCTATGCGATCCGGAACCTGACGCCCGAAGACGGGCTGCCGTCTTCGCAGATTTTCGCGTTGTATCAGGATGCGAAGGGCTATCTCTGGACGGGATCACCCGGTGGACTGAGCCGCTATGACGGCATCGGCTTCACCACGTTCTCCCGCGCGCACGGCCTCGAAAACCAATCGATCAAAGTGATCCTCTCCGATCGAGCGGGAAATCTCTGGCTCGGAACGAACAATGGAGTTGCCGTCTTCGATGGCCGTCGATTTCAGCACTACGGCCCCGGCTCCGGCATCGGCGCAGGCCGCGTCACCTCGGCGCTCGCCGATCGCTACGGCACGATCTGGTTCGGTACGCAGGAAGGCGGCCTGAGCGCCTTCGTACATGGACACTTCATCACGTACACGCAGGCCAGTGGATTGCCCGCCAACAATGTTCTCGCGCTCTTTGCGGATTCGCGAGGACGTCTGTGGATCGGCACGAACAAAGGCGGCATCGCCGTCGCCGCGCTCGAGCCGGATGGGAAATTGCGTGACATCCATCTCTTCTCGAAGAGCGACGGCCTGCCGCACGACACGGTCCGCGCGTTCGCGGAGGATCGGTGGGGAAATGTCTACATCGGAACACGCGGCGGAGGCCTCGCACGATTCGATGGGAAAACATTCCAGACCTTCGACAAGCGCATGGGGCTGTCCGGCAACGATGTCGATGCGCTGCTCATCGATCGCCGCGGCGAACTGGTGATCGGTACCTATGACCGCGGCATCACGATCTGCGATCTGCCGTCGATGAGCACATGCCGCACGATTACAACCGACAACGGTCTCCAGAACGACACGGTCCTCTCTCTCATGGAGGATGCCGATGCGACGCTATGGATCGGCATGGACTACGGTGTCAGCCAGCTCGTCAGCGAGAAGTTTGCGACCTTCGCGGATCGCGAGGGCTACGCGGACTCTGTCTTCTCTCTTTACGCCGACACCGATGGCTCGATGTGGCTCGGCCGGGCGCATGGTGTTTCGCATCTTCGCTTCGATTCGCACACGGGCAAGGTCGAGTGGAATCGCCACCACGAATGTGCGGAGCTCGAGCCTTACGAAGTGTGGGACATCGTCCGCGATCACCGCGGCCAGCTCTGGATCGGGACCTCCGGCGGAGTGTGCATGTACGCGAACGGCCGCTGTTCGCGCTTCCTCACGACGAAAGAAGGGCTCGCGGATAACTCCGTCCTCGATCTCTATGAGGATTCGGATGGCCGTCTCTGGGCCGGCACGCGCGGCGGAGTGTCCGTGCTGCCGCCAGGCAGCGCGATGTGCTCGAGTTACACGCGCAAGGACGGACTGCCCGCCGACAGCGTCTATGCGATCACGCAGGATCATGACGGCCGCATGTGGTTCGGCACCTATGCAGGTCTCGCCGTTCTCGAGCGCGGGACGTTTCGCGCGTTCGGAAAGGCCGATGGTCTGCGCAGCGACGCCATCTACTCATTGCACACCGCGCGAGACGGCAGCGTGTGGATGGCGACGATGGGCGGAGGAGTCTCGCGCTACAGCCGATCGCCCGGTGGCGCCGCACAATTTCTGCACTTCGGTCCCGCCAGCGGAATCGAAAGCGAGCTCGCATGGGCGATTCGCGACGATGGCCGGGGACATCTCTGTCTCGGCACGAATCGCGGCGTCTATCTGCTCGATACCTCGAAAGCGGTTCGCGACGACGCCCCCGGCATCGTGATGCGGCATTACGAAAAGAAGGATGGTCTTTCGGATCGCGAGATCAGTACGCACAACGCGATCGCAGTCGACACCGCCGGCAATTCATGGTTCGGTTTTTCGAGAGGCGCGACCTGCTATCGGCCCGAGTTCGACTATCCGGCGACCGCCAATCCGCGGGTGGATCTCGTGCAGGTCTCCGTCGAGCATGGGCCGCGCTTGCAGGGATTGTTCAGTGCAGCGGTAACGCAGCAACCGATCCAGTGGCTCAGTGATGCGGTTCCGACGCTGCCGCACGACCGCAACAACATTCGATTCGATTTCCGCGGGCTCACGTTCGCCAGCACGCAGCCCATGCAATATCAGACGTGGCTCGCTGCCGCTGATCAGAATCACGATCAGCGCTGGTCTCCGGATACTGAGGCGCCGTTCAAGGAGTACACGAATCTCGATCCCGGCCGTGACCTCTTGCGCGTTCGTTCGAGAATCGACGGCGGCCCGTGGAGCGCGTCTCCTGCTGAATACCGATTCGTCATCCAGCCGCCCTTCTGGCAGACCTGGTGGGCTCGCGTCGCCGGCCTGACGCTCCTGGCGCTGATCATCATCTCGATCCATCGTCTCCGGCTGCGTCAGATCAATCGGCGGAATCGTGAGCTGCAGACGATGGTCGACACGCGCACGGACGAGATCAAGCGCTACTCGTCGAAGGTCGAGCAGCACGCGCGCGAGATGGAAGAAGCGAATCGCCGCATCGTGGAGGCGGATCGGGCGAAGAGTCACTTCCTTGCGATGATGAGCCACGAGCTCCGCACGCCACTGAACTCGATCATCGGTTTCTCCGAGATCCTCGGCAAGCGTTGGGAGCCGCGCGCGGAGACGCGTGAGATGGTGTTTCTGCAGAACATCTCCGACAGCGGCCGCCACCTCCTCGATCTGATCAACAGTCTGCTCGACCTTTCGAAGATCGAGGCAGGGCGGATGGAAGTGCATGTCGACGCCGTGGCGCTCGATGAGCTGGTCGCGAACGTCTGCAAGGTCATCGGAGGCATCGCCACGCGGCGAGGCATCGAGATTCATGCGGAGGTGCCGGCGGAGCTGCCGGTGATCGAGGCGGATGGGGCGAAGATCAAACAGATTCTCTACAACCTTCTCTCGAATGCCGTGAAGTTTTCATCGGACCATGGCCGCGTCGATGTTCGCGTGCGTCCGTTGGACGAGGAACGTTCGCCGCTCGGCGTGCCCAGCTTCGAGATGAGCGTGACGGATCGCGGCCCGGGCATCGCTCCGGCGGAGCTGGAAGTCATTTTCGAAGAGTTCCGTCAGACCAAACAGGGGAGTGTGTACTCGGGCAGCACGGGACTCGGTCTCGCGATCGTGCGCAAGCTCGCGGAGATCCAGGGCGGGAGTGCGGCGGCGAGGTCGTCGATCGGGGAGGGGAGTACGTTCGTCGTCGACCTTCCTCTCCGCGTCGCGTCGCGGCTCATGGCGCAGACCCCGGCGTCTTCGGGCAGCGAGCCGGGGAGGATGATCCTGATCGTCGAAGACGATGAAGAGTTCCGCGCGGCACTGGCGAAACGCCTGGAGGAGCATGGTTATCGCACGGCGCACGCGACGAATGGCGAGCGGGTGCATCAGATGGTTAGAGAGCTCCGGCCCAGCGTGGTCACGCTCGATGTCCTGTTGCCGGGGCTCGACGGCTGGTCGGTGCTCGAAGAGCTGAAGAACGATCCCGAGTGCGCCGGAGTGCCGGTCGTGGTCATCTCCATCGCCGCCAATCGCGACCTCGGTCTCGCCCTCGGCGCCGACGAGGTGTTCATCAAGCCGCTCGATCATGAGTCCCTGCTGCGATGCATCCAGCGGCTGATTCCCGATCCTGAGCCGGTGCAGTCCGTGCTGGTCATCGACGATGATCCGAATGTCCACGAGATTCTTCGTTCTGCATTCATTCCGAGAGGCTATGAGGTGGTGTCCGCGGATCGGGGGCAGCTCGGCATCGAACTGGCCATTGCGATCCATCCGTCGATCATCGTCCTCGATCTGATGATGCCGGGCATCAACGGATTCGAAGTGGCGGCGAAGCTGCGCGAGAACGAGGCGACCGCTGCGATTCCACTCGTCGTGCTCACGGCGAAAGATCTGACGCAGGCGGAGCGCGATCAACTGGAAGGGAAGATTCGTGCCGTGATCTCGAAGTCGGTCGCGCCCGACGCGATCGTCGATGCCATCCGCACGCTCGATCGGCGCAGAGTGGATTCCGGATCCTGAGGCCGCGAAGACATGCAAGCCTTCATGGAGCGACAGGCGGCCTGTCCCTCCACCGGAAGCAAACGAAGCGCAATTCCACAATTTTCCGAACAATCCTCAAAGATTCGCGAACCCGCCCTGACCGATACTCGCCGCCGAAAAGGAGAAACATTCATGCGAGTTTTCTTTCTGGTCATCGGTCTGCTGCTCCTCGTTGGCGCTTCATTCGAGGGTTTTCAACACTTCGGTCCTTCACCGAAAGAGATCCTGTCAACGGTGCTCGTGGTCGGCGGGTTCGTGCTGCTCGGTGTCGCCCAGGTTCTTCAGGCCCTGGCTGAACTTGCGGCCGGGCGGGTCCCGCAGGCGAGCGCTACTGAACACGCCACGGAGTAACAGGCAAAGGGCCCAACGACGACCCGATGCAGAAGTAGGCGCCAGTTCAGCGTAAATCTTGCATAAACTGCGTTACCCAGTGCCAGACGCCATTCCGCATGTTCTGATCGTCGAAGACGACGACCCGATCCGCACGTTGCTGACCGCTGCAATGCGGCGTGAAGCGCTCGGAGTCCATACAGCACGTGATGGGGCTGAGGCGCTCGAGTTGACGAAGAGTATGGAGTACGCGGTCATCATCCTCGATCTGATGATGCCGCGCATCGATGGGTTCGAGTTTCTGGAAGCGATTCGCGCTGCGGGCCTGGCCACGCGCTCCGTCATCTTCGTGATCACGGCGTTCAGCGATACGCACGTTGCCCGGCTCGACGGGAAACAGGTTCATGCCATCATCCACAAGCCGTTCGATGTCCCGCAACTCGTCACCATGGTTCGCGAAGTGGCCTTGCAGTGGAAGGCACAAACCAAGGGTACGGCTGCAGCCGTGAGGGAAGAGTCACCTGCGGACGATGTCGGAGACATTGTCCACTGAGGATGAGTTCATGCTGAGCGAAGCGAAGCATCAGCCAAGGCGCCGGGAGAAAGTCTATCCAGGCACGACGCGCAAACAACCGGCCGCGCGGCGCCTTGGTTGATCCTTCGCTTCGCTCAGGATTTTTTTTCACATCCACTGAGTGCGAATACGCCCAGCCTGTCGAGCGTTTCCAGAATCGCGATAAGGTGATGTTCTTTACGGCCGATGTCCAGTCACCGTGAGGAGAACGAGTTTCCCGAGCAAGTGCACGCCGGCGACGTGCCGGAGGAGCTGTGCGCGGAAATCGAGATGCGGGAAACCGCGCTCATGCACGCTGCGCGCGTGCTCTTCGATCAGCTTTCGTACGAGCAGCGTGAGCTCCTGCCATTTC
>Ga0157378_10006418_pt1 | contig 10283 bp, 9 predicted proteins | sample M65metaG_FD_115309 | JGI IMG/M metagenome (GOLD analysis project Ga0157378, IMG submission 115309) | Miscanthus rhizosphere microbial communities from Kellogg Biological Station, Michigan, USA - M6-5 metaG | ecosystem: Host-associated > Plants > Roots > Rhizosphere > Soil | place: USA: Michigan...
TGACATTGAAAATGCCTATGGGCCTCAAATACATGATCCCCGCAGTGGTGAAATATTGGAAAGTCATGTAGGTTGGTATCATAATGTACTTAAGCTTTTGCATGATTGGTATTTCATACAGGCAAGTGCGGTAGATCCGAGAGCAAGAACAATGGACTTTGATGATTCGTTAATGGGTCAGCTTGTTCGATTTGCTGCTTCGCATGAGATAGGGCATACTCTTGGATTGCAACATAACATGGGTAGTAGTAGTACAACTCCCGTTGAAATGTTACGCAACAAATCCTGGTTGAAACTACATGGGCATACGCCATCTATAATGGATTATGCACGTTTCAATTATGTAGCGCAACCAGAAGATAGTGTGTCCGAAACAGAATTGTTTCCCCGAATAGGAGAATATGATAAGTGGGCTATCCAATGGGGGTATGCAGCCACGGGTGCAAAGAATGAAAAAGAAGATCAAAAGATTGTGAATAAGTGGGTGATAGACAGTCTCAAAGCAAATCCTCGTTTATGGTTTGGGACGCCCACGAATCCTTTTGATCCGCGGTCACAAACAGAAGACCTTGGTGATAATGCAATGAAGGCAAATGCGTATGGAATTAAAAATCTCCAGCGTATTATTACAAATCTTCCTGAATGGACAAAAGAAGAAGCAGATAAATATGATAATCTCGAAGGCATGTACACCCAACTTGTTATACAGTTTAATCGCTACATGGCACATGTGTTGAAAAATGTTGGCGGTATTTATGAAACGCTAAAGAGCGTAGAACAACCAGGTGATGTATATCGCGTAACTTCAAAACAAACACAAAAAGATGCGGTTGAATTCTTAAACAAAGAATTATTTGCCACACCGAAATGGCTGTTTAATGTAAATATACTTAACAAGATCAGCGATCCCGTAAGTTCCGAGGCTGTAGCAAATGTTCAGACGAGCATTTTGAATAGTTTGTTGAGCGCTTCAAGATTAAATCGTTTAGTTATTTGCAGCAACCGTTTTGGAGATGAAAATACTTACCAGTTGGATGACATGCTTCATGATGTAAAGAAGGGAGTATGGTCGGAACTGTCAACAAAAAAACCCATTGATAACTTCCGTCGTAATTTGCAGAAGGCTTATGTTGAATCCCTGATTAATGTTTTAAACCCATCAACTTCTGCGGTAAATATACCTGTAGGATTTTTTATACTTTTTCCTGCCAATGTAAAAAATACTGATGTTCCCTCCATAGTAAGAGCTCATCTTGCTGATTTAAGAAATGAAATTCTTGCGGCAATCCCTTTAACAAGTGATAAACTCAGCAAATATCACTTGCAAGATGTTGCGGAACGAATAAAAAGAGCGCTTGATCCTTATAAGTAAAATTCTTTAAACGATTATTATAAGGGCTGCTCTCATTTCGAAGCGGCCTTTTTTCTATATAAGGATTTTTATCATATAATTTTTTTTTTATAATTACTTTATTTTACAATCAAACCTTTAACCATTATTATATTTTAATAACATTTTTGAAACATTAAAATTTTAAAAATATATATTAAAAAATAAATTATTTTATAAAATTTATTATCATTGCATCGATAAATAACATTTATATTATTATAATATTTGTAAAAATTTAAAATAAAAGGTACAATGCTTATTAATCCTCTGATCCGGGTTTTAAGCACTGTACCCATTTTGATAACAAAAAAACCAATACAATGTTAAGAAAATTTATCGCAACAAGTGGAAGCATGATTATTTCTATAATCGTAATAGCTCAAGATTCAAGTAAAAGTGCATCTGCTTTTAAGCTTTCCGGTTCTGCGGATATTTACTATCGTTACAACCTTGATAATCCAAAGAGTTATCCCTATAATAGTCCGACGAGCTTTACTCATTCCCAAAATTCATTTGAAATAGGGATGGCTTCCATAAAAGCTGAACATACTATTGGTAAAGTAGGAATGGTTGCAGACTTGGGTTTCGGCACCAGGGCCGAAGAGTTTGCCTATAATGATGCCAATACAAGGTTTGCTATCAAACAAGTTTATCTTACTTACGCTCCATCTTCCGCTATCAAATTTACAGTAGGGAGTTGGTCCACTCATATTGGATACGAGGTATTAGATGCTTACCTCAACAGAAATTATAGTATGAGCTATATGTTCTCCTACGGGCCTTTTTCTCATACCGGGGTGAAGGCCGACATTGCGCTCTCCGGTAAAAACGCCTTGATGGTGGGAATAGCAAATCCAACAGATTTCAAAACTGCGCCAGGAATGCCTAAAACAGTTATTGCTCAGTTTTCAACTGCTTCAACAGACGATAAGTTGAAAGCCTATTTCAATTTTCAGGGCGGCAAACAAAATGATTCAAAGAAATTAGTACAGGGTGATGTTGTTTTGACCTATGCAATGAGTGACAAGTTTAGTTTAGGTTATAATGGAACGCTACAATCTTTAAAGCTTAGTGATAGTCTTAAAAATTGGACAACTTCCACGTGGTGGGGTTCCGCTTTATATCTAAATATAGATCCCGTAAGTTGGTTTGGTTTCACCTTAAGAGGTGAGTATCTTGGAGACAATGACGAGGTTCTCGGTTTGGGTAACGCTTTTGAAGAAACTCTTTCGGCAAATTTCCGTATTGATGATCTCACTATTATTCCAGAACTAAGATTCGATAATGCTAAGAATGACATATTCTACAAATCAGCTACACAAACCGGGAAATCAACTGGTTCATTTATTTTGGCCGCTACATATCATTTTTGAAATAAATAATAGTGTCAAAATCATTAATGAGCAAATTACCTGGAAAGTTCCTGTACATGCTTTCAAGAAGTATTGAGATAAAAAGGTTTTTTGAGTAATCAAGCTCACAAGGCTTTTCATTTCTATGGAGAGCCGCTTTTATTAAGCTGAAGTAAGATAAAATTCAATTTAAATACGGTAAAAGAATTCTTAAGACACCGCGTATTATCTTGAAAGAAAAATTTGCGTTTCTTACTTCTGCAACAACTTCAGCATTTATTATTTCCCTTGAATTTTTTCTCCTATACTTATTAATGTTCGAAACATAGTAGGATCATATCCAACAACAAATGAGAGCAGGCTTATTACACCTGCCGCTTGCGTGTAAGCTTGCGCAGTCGGGGCTGTAAGAGCATTTGAGCTGGTTACAAAAACACCCGCAAGAAAAGCAAAAAATACAACAATGCCTCGAAGCATTGAACTAAAAGGGTTTTCGCTCATATATACGTGCGAAGTGGTCTTTGTGTGATTCTCTGGGTCTAAACCTAAAACCTTTTCTGCTTTTGAAACAACCATTAAACTGGCACATCCTCCAGTGAACGACGATACCAGGCAAAGCATGGCAATATTGGTAGGAGTGAAGGTAAGTAGCGTCATTATAAAGCCGGGCAAATTAAAATTGGTACGAAGCACGGCTCTGTAAGGTCCTGAATCTATAAGCATACCGAGGCTGAAAAGAATTATCCACGCCATTACACCGCAACCGCCAAGTACAGCAGTCAACAGATGATTATTTCGCCTTGATTCTTTTTTAATATGCGATACAGGTCTTTCTTTTGTTGCAGACGGAGTTGGTTCTCCATTACCCGCAGGCACTATGGTAATACCTAATTTGGTTTCTTCCATAACTAAGTTTTTATTGAATGAAGCAGTTCTGTTTTTTAAGAATCGGAAAGTTTTCTAACATCATGTAATGCATCAAAGCCAAAGAGGTGCTTGCTTTCACCTTCTGTTTTTTTATGTTGTTTGAAGTAAAATTCTGGCTTTGATCTGATGTTAAAAAAAATCAATGCAGTCATTCTGTAGCCTGATACCATCCTTTAAAAATTTAGCCTGCCCGAAAAGATATAAGATTTTAATACCCGAAATTTAATACAATAAATTCTTAATTACAACCACTTTCAAAAAAAAAATTTGGTTTTGGGTCAGCAATTGAAATTGCATCTTTAAAAGGCTTGCTTCCTTCGTATCTCTGCTGATCATTCCTATTTTATCAGAAGAGAGATAAATAATCTCTCTTTAGGAGCTTCATCATAATAGGGAAGTCAGCATGGAGGTACGCACGGTAAGAACAAGACATGAATAATTCTGATAAATAATTAATACTTCCTTTTAAGATGTACCGGTGCCATCATTGTCTGAAACATCTTTTATTATTATTTAATTATTATTACTGATAACTTTTGTGTTTTATTCGTCACACTAAAAAGGTCTTCCATTCACACTTTCGTATTCGTCGATTGCCTTTTTTATCGCTGAATGAAAGGTCGCTTCCCCATGCCGAAGCCATTTGTCCTCTTCTTCGTTAAGCCACTTCCCTTCTTTTGTTTTTAATAAACGGTACTCACTTATATCATACACCGGTAACACTTCAACTATATAAGCAATCTTTTCTTGTTTATCCGATTCTTTCCGTGGAAAAAAAAGATGCATAAAGCTTTTTGTTTCCTTTCTTTTTATCCCGGTTTTTACATTCCCCTGCCTGTTGTTAGGAAGGGTGATGAAGTATTGTGCCATAATATTGTTTTATTCTGATGTTACATTACAATGAAAATTACTAAACAACCTTCATGACTATCTTGATGATATGGCAGGTGGTAATAAAAAAGGATTGAAGGAAAGATAGCAGAAGCATGTCCTAAGCAGGCATAAATTCAATACCGTTGGGCAAACGCACCTTTTCTACCACAAAAATAAATTTAACGTATTGAAGCGGCACCCAAAGATCATCGCATCTTGAGTTATAGCTGCGCAAACAAATTTCTTTATCCGTGCTCTCTTCATGTACAGCGGCCACACTTTTAAGTAAACAAAATTGCTCACTGCTATAATGTATAATAATCACGATCGGGCGGTTCAGCGGAACATCTTTTACACTATTTAATCTGAGCCAACGTGCCAGGACAAAACTTCTATTGGGAATAGATCTTTCCGTGCCATCAGTCATGCTATCTCCGATGGTTGGAAACCAATATCTATGCTCATCATTCTCTGATACTGGCGTATCAATATATATTTTGGTGGTCCAAGTATAGCTGTTAATTCTGCTTCTATTTTATCATCTGATTTCATAGATAAAAGTTCAACAGTGAACATAATGTAATGTAGAAAGGCAGCATTATTTAATCCCTGCTTCTCGATTGGTAAATCAAAATATATTGTACCAGCATGGCAATAGAAGCAAGCGCAGCTACAACGTAAGTTAATGCCGCCCACTTTAATGCATCTTTTGCTTTTTCTTGTTGAGTAACTGAAGTTATTCCTGCAGATCTTAACCATTTTAATGCTCTTGCTGAAGCATCAAGCTCTACTGGCAAGGTAATCACAGAAAAAAGAGTTGATACTGCAAACAAAATAATTCCTATCAATAATACGGTTTGATTACCTCCTCCGAATGTGAAAGCGCCAAGTCCTATAAGAATCACCCACTGAGCCAAATTAGTACTTATTTGTACAACCGGCACTAATGCAGATCTTAGTGTTAACATGGAATATGCAGTAGCATGTTGAACAGCATGACCACATTCATGTGCAGCAACTGCGGCAGCGGCAATATTTCTTCCGGCAAAAACATCAGGGCTTAAATTAATAGTCTTCTTAGACGGGTTATAATGATCGCTTAGAAATCCATTCACTGAAATTACTTCTATATCATAAATGCCATTGTCTCTAAGCATTTTTTCCGCAACTTCTTTTCCGCTTAAGCCACTGCTTAGGGGCACTTCACTATATTGGCGGAACTTACTTTTCAGGTTAAATTGAACGATCATTCCCACGATCATGAAAATAAGAGAGATGAATATTATTCCAATCATTCCTTTTTTATTTCGGAATCAATCAATAAATATACCACGGGTAATTTGATGACGGATTTGCAGTTTCTGCCAATCCCATTTTGCAAATCTGATAAGGTTCTTTAAATTATTTCTTCTTCACGCTAACCATCTTCTATACTATCAAAAAATCTGAAATGGAAGTAATATTAATTAAACCCGTTGTTTTTGTAAAAATTTGTCAACTTGCAAAAGCTCGGGCTTGTGTTTGCATATACTTTCTGTAATTTTTCGTAATGAAAAAAATAACGCTTCTTCTTTTTATTTTTTCTTTTTCAGTCATTAAGGCACAAAAAAAAGTTCATGCTGATATTGAAAAAAGTAATAAAATAATTGAATCATTTTTATCTTGTTTGCTTCCTGTGCCGCAACACGTAAATTTCTCTTCTAAAACATTTTCATTTGATAATGATTGGACGGTCGAAAATATCAGTGCGCAAAACAAGATGGCACATGAATGTCTTATAAAAGTTCTGAAAGAAAAAGCAAATGGTTTTACAAGCGTGTCAAAAAATGTAATGGAAAAATCTTCTCACCACAAGATTCATTTAATAATAAAAGAGGGTTCAGTCAACATTGAATCAACGATGGATACAAATAAAATTGAGATAGAGAAACAAGCTTACAGAATAATCTTAAGTGATACAGGAATCAGTATTACAGCAAACGCATCACAAGGGTTGTTTTATGGAGTGCAAACACTTTTGCAGTTAATAAAATTTCAAAAAGAAAAAGTATTGCTTCCAGAAGGTGAAATTGTTGACTGGCCTGATATGAGTGTACGAATGATCTATTGGGATGATGCGCATCATCTTGAAAAGCCTGAGGCGTTAAAGGAAATAATTCGTAACGCGGCATATTATAAGATCAATGCCGTTGCAATAAAACTTGAAGGACATTTTCAATACAAGTCTGCACCTGCTATTGTAGAGCCTTATGCATTATCGGAAAATGAATACCATGAATTTACAGAATATGCAAAATCATATTTTGTTGACATTGTACCTTATCTTGATGCACCTGCTCATGTTTCTTTTATCTTAAAACATCCTGAATATACAAGCCTTAGAGCATTTCCAAATTCAAACTATGAGTTTAGTGTTATCAATCCATACACTGATACTCTTTTGTTGAAAATGTTTGCTGAATTAATAAAAGCGAATGAAGGAGGCAAATACATTTTACTTTCAACCGATGAACCATATTATGTAGGTAAAGCACCCGGTGAACAACAACAAGCGGAAGCTTTAGGAAGCAGAGGAAAATTATTAGCCCAGTTTATCAGCAGGATCGCAAATGAGTTGCATAAACAAGGGAGGAAAGTTATCTTCTGGGGAGAATATCCTTTAACGCCTTCAGATATTCCGGCACTGCCTTCCCATCTTATCAGTGGTGAATACGACAGCGGTACCGCATCTATCTATAAAAAGAATGGGATCAGGCAATTTGTATATACTTATACGCAAGGTGAAGAACCACTTTTTCCGGGTTATTATCCAATGTCTTCAGGTGATAGTATTGCAGATCAAGACAGAGACCGTGCAACGGGTCGTGTGGAAGGTATGTTGAAGACAATTTCTTCTGCAGCCTCAGAACATAAAGCCGATCTCACGGGAGTAATCGTTGCGGGATGGGCTGATGCAGGTTTACATCCTGAAACTTTCTGGCTTGGATATGCAACAGGTACTGCTGCAGGTTGGAAGCATAAAGGTGTAACCGCAAATGAATTAAAAGATAAATTCTATAAATCATTTTATGGTTCCGAAACAGTTGAAATGGATAGTGTTTACCAACTTTTAAGCAGACAAGCGCAATTCTATGATGAGAGCTGGGATTGGCAAGATTCTCCTTGGCGTACACCGATCTTCGGAAACTCAGAAGGAGTATATGCAACACCTAAGCCTGCAAAAGATCAAACGTTGCCTTTATTGCCTGTTCCTTCGGGAAAAGATTTATCTGTGAAGACAGACTGGAGTAAAGTGAATGAAGAACGTTTGCAAGCAGCAAAAAAATTTCTGAAAGAGAATGATGATCTCATACGCTTGCTGCATGAGAATTTAAGAAGTGCATCTTATCATCACTACAATCTTGAAGTAATGCTTTCAATAGCGTTACTATGCCGGCAAAATTTAAATATGTTGATTCATCTTCAACATATAGATTCTCTCATGAAACTTTGCTCACGAATAGCATCAAAAGATGCTGTAGTTGCAGTTGCTTTACTCGATGATGCATTAGATGAAGCAGAAACAATAAAGAAAGAACGCGATCAAACTTTGCAATCCGTGATAACAACATGGTATCAGCAATGGTATCCGCGTGTAAAAGAAGCAAATGGTCGTCGTTATTTAAATGCCGTGGATGATGTAAAAGATCATCGTCCTGTTCGTACCGTTGACATGACGTATCTTATATACCGTGACCTGCATTATCCCTTAGGTAAATGGTCACAGGAAGTGCAGAATGGAAGAAACAATTTTGCCGAAAGAAACGCGTTGCCATTAAGAAAAAAACAACTGCAATGGGACGAAGTTGAATAATTTAAATAATAGGGAAAACGGTTTACATTTAGAATTAAAATACAAGAAAGTTTAATGCAGAAGCAGAATAGTAAAAAAACTTTTTTGGAATGATCAGTATTGCTGCTATCAGCTTTTGTTGTGTCACTCCCTTGTACTGCAGAAATTGCATCAGCAACAAAATAAAATTATCTTCATTAAAAATATTTTCTCATGAATTTACAACAACTCAAAGAAAGTATTGATGAGAACAAAATTCCAGATGATCTCTCCGTTTATCTAAAAGCATTGTGGTACGATGCAAAAGGCAATTGGGATGAAGCGCATCAAATCATACAGGATGTGCCTGATAAAAATGCTTCATGGATACATGCATACCTGCATCGCAAAGAAGGCGATATCAATAATGCCGATTATTGGTACAACCAGGCAGGAAGAAAAAGACCAAACATATCTTTAAACGAAGAATGGGAAGAAATTGTAAAAGCAATGTTGTAAAAATTATTTAGCACTAACAACCACTCAACTTCTCATCTTTGCACAATGAATGTTGAGGTTACCCTTAATAACATAAAATCAATTGCAGAAAAATTATGGCAGCAGTACAAACAATATCCTGTTTGGGCACTGCATGGAGAAATGGGATCTGGCAAAACAACTTTCATTCATGCATTCTGCGAAGTGTTGCAGGTAAAAGATGTTGTAAGCAGTCCCACATTTGCAATCATCAACGAATATCGGAGTCCTGTTGCAGGGATCATTTATCACATGGATTGGTATCGTTTAAAAAACGAAGAAGAAGCGGTGCAGGCAGGTATTGAAGACGCTTTATTAAGCGGCAATCTTTGTTTGATCGAATGGCCGGATAAAGCAGCGGGATTATTGCCTGATGCTGTATTAAATATTTATCTTGAAACAGTTGATGAAAACACAAGAAGAATGACGGTTGTTGCTGCCATGAAAGTGGAACGTGCAAGTGAGTGACACAACAAGGTGATGCTATTATTATCAAAAGCCGGTTAAATAAAAATTTTCTTTGCCGGCATCTCCTTAATTAAAAATAATACGCTATAGCAAAAATCATCTATCAAAATAAAAAACTTTGCGTTTTTAGCGCAACAAATTGAGTAATTTTATCTATAACTCCCTTTTTTAAATGGCTACCGCGAAACCAATTATAAGTTCATCTTTCAGTTACGAAACTCTTGAAGAAAAGCTCGATATTAAATCAAAGCGTGCAAGTTTGTATATAGGTATTCCGAAAGAAACTGCTTTCCAGGAAAACCGTGTCGCATTGATACCGGATGCAGTGAATGTGCTTGTTGATAATAGCCATGAAGTTGCAGTTGAAACAAAAGCAGGTGAAGGAAGTAAATACTCCGACAACGATTTCAGTGAAGCGGGCGCAAAAATTGTTTATGAAAAAGAGGAAGTATATAAAGCTCCTATTATTATAAAAAGCGCACCTGTGGTTGAAGCAGATATTCCGAACCTGCACATGAATCAAACGATTATTTCACCCATTCATCTTTCTATTCTCAAAAAAAATATCATCGAAGAAATGATGGCTAAACGCGTTACTGCGTTTGCCTTTGAAAATATTAAGGATGACAGCGGCACTTATCCTATAGTACGCAGCATGAGTGAAATTGCAGGTAGTGCGGCAATGCTTATTGCAGGTCAATATTTAGGAAGTCCTTACAATGGAAAAGGAGTTTTGCTTGGCGGCATCAGCGGAATTCCTCCTACAAAAGTTGTAATAATCGGCGCAGGTGTTGTTGGAGAATGTGCTACAAGAACTGCACTGGCAATGGGTGCATCTGTAAAAGTTTTTGATAACAATGTGTATCGTTTAAAACGATTGCAAAATAATTTGGGCATGCGTGTTTGGACGAGCGTGATAGAA
>Ga0157378_10006419_pt1 | contig 10282 bp, 9 predicted proteins | sample M65metaG_FD_115309 | JGI IMG/M metagenome (GOLD analysis project Ga0157378, IMG submission 115309) | Miscanthus rhizosphere microbial communities from Kellogg Biological Station, Michigan, USA - M6-5 metaG | ecosystem: Host-associated > Plants > Roots > Rhizosphere > Soil | place: USA: Michigan...
ATCGGATTACCGTCCAGACCATACTTCGCAAAAAGTCCCATCTCTTTGGCGATCCACAACGGCGCCCGGCTGCCGGACACAGAGGCGTAGGAGACAACCAGAGGTTCGAGTTTCTTCTCTTGCGCTGCGACCGACGACGCAAAAACGAACAGTAAGGCCGCCGTTGAAAATATTTTTTTCATCACCTTTGAGAACACCGCGCTCTACCGAAAATCATCCGAGAACGTCCTCCCCCGCGATCTCGGCCGCTTCGTAATAAACGTCGTAGTTGATCCATTGCTTGGCCTGGCCCTTTTTCAGTCTCATCCAGATGTCGGTTTGTGCTTCCTTGGTCGTGGCCCGGCTCATGATTACGCGTTCGCCGACTTTTCCATGTTCCTCGTCGACCGCGTGAGCGTGAAAGAAATCCAGGGCTTTCTCGGGGACATGATATTTGTCGCGCAAAACCTCGGCCCAAATCGCGAAGACGAGAGCGTTGATCCTTTCGCCCAGGCGTAGATTGGATGGCAAGCCGCCGATGGTCAGGCGCAGCCCTCGATAGCGCTCCTCATCGATAATCAATTGCATCAGAGCCGAAGGCTCGGAGTTGACAATTTCGTCTCGTTTCAAACCGAGTCCCTCGCCCATTCTGACGAAGAGTTCCGGGTGCGCCGGGTACTTGCCGCCGCAGATGTCTTCGCCCGCTTCTTCGATGAGCACACTCAATTGCTCGCGTATTTCGGCCAGCGTGCCCGCGTTAGCGACGATGTTGGCGTCGTTTCTCAGGGTCTGCATGACCGCGTGATACTCCTGCTTGATCCAGCCGTGCAGCTGCTTCACCGTCCACTCGCCGCGAAATAATTTTACGCAAAAGGGATGATTGATCTTCGTATGGTGCACCAAAACGGCTTCTTTGGCGAGCTCGAGAAATTTTTCCGGCGCGAGAAATTCAGTTGGTGGATCGGGGAAACGGGGCCGCTTCCAGGGCGTCTTGATGGAGTTGTATAAGGCACGCGTTCTTTCAATGTCTTCGGCTAGTGATCCCATAGCAAATATCCTCCCAGGGGGTTTTAAGTCCTCGCTGTGTTCATCCGTCCGGCGCCATCTAGATTGCGTTACGATGGTTCGGTGTTTGACCGCTTCGTTCTTCTTGTCGCAGTACGGAAAGCTTGTCTCAGATCTAAGACTGAGTATCACAACAGTAGTTCGGCGTTCCATAAACTGTCAAGTATTCGTCAGCGCCGTTCGGCAGCTAATTTTCGCAGCACAGAAAGTCCGAGTCGCATTAAAAAAACACAAACCGCGTGGCTGATTGCGGCATTTTGCAGGCTATTTGCGATGTCCAATTGACAGCTTACCGTGGATTGGATAGCTACTGTGGGCGCGCATCATGAAATCATCGACCGCCGTCCAAGTTTTCCTCGCAAGCATCTTTGGTTATTTCCTTATTCACGCGACGGTCTCGCTTGGCGCAGCTGATTCAAAGCCGGGCGGCGAAGCGGAGTGGAAGCGCACGGTCGATTCGGCCAAGAAGGAAGGCACGGTCGTGGTGGCGGGCTCTCCGGATCCCGTGATGCGCAATGAGATCATCCCGAAATTTACCGCGCGTTTTGGCATCCCGGTGCAGTACACCGCCGGCGGCGCGAGCCAGATCGTGGCCCGGCTCGGTACGGAAAGAAATGCCAAACTTTATTCGACGGACATCTTCATGGCCGGCATCAACACCGTTGCCAACATTCTCTATCCGAACAAGATGCTCGATCCGTTGAAGCCCGCGCTGATTTTGCCCGAGGTGGTCGATTCGTCCAAATGGAAGAAGGGTAGACTCTGGTTTCCGGATCCCGAAGAGCGCTACGTTCTGCGTCCCTTCAATAGCATCGCCAGCCTTTTCCACGTCAACCGCGATCACGTCAAGCCGGCAGAACTGCGCAGTTCGAAAGATCTCCTGAATCCCAAATGGCGAGGAAAGATCTCGGCGGAGGATCCGATTTTGGGCGGCGGCGGAGCCAACAAGGCCGCCAGGTTATATGTCCAGTTGGGCGAGGAGTTCGTGCGTAAATTTTACAAAGAACAAAAACTGGTGCTGTCGCGCGAACGCAGGCAGATGGCGGATTGGCTCGCGCGGGGTACTTATCCGATCTGCCTCGACTGTCGCGACGACGACCTCAAGGTGTTGCAGCAGGAGGGTTTCAATTTTTTAGAAGTTTTCGAGTTAACGGACATGCCGGGCACGCTCACGAGCGCGCCGTGGCTGCTCACGCTGCTAAACCAAGCGCCTCATCTCAACGCGGCGCGGGTGTTCGCCAACTGGATTGTTTCCAAAGAGGCGCTGGAGATTTATTCACGCGCGAGCGGATATGCGACGCTACGTACGGACACGGATGAGTCATTTTTAAGATCCGAGACCGTTCCGCGCCCCGAGGTGAAGTATTTCGACGACGCCGACTGGCAATGGGCGGTGACCGGCAGAGCCGAGGCCAGAAAGCGTGTGGAAAATATTCTCAAGGCGCCTTGACACGATAAAAGGAATCATAATCGTGACAAAAAACATCTCGCTTTCTATCGCGACCGCGTCGAAAGGCCGAGCCGCGATCGCGGCGAGCATCGCGGTGGCTTTTTATACGCGATTTCGTTTACCGGAACCTTCGCAAATAACCGTGGCAATGGGCTATGGGCGATTAGCGGGAATCGACGCTCCTGTGAATGTGGACCGAGGAAAATTCCATTTTGGTTTTGCCAATCCTTCCGGCGTGGCGAGAATGGCGTACCTGGGACGGGGCTCCTACAAGAAAAAGATGGCGCTGCGCGCCATCGGCGTGTTTCCTTCGTGGGACCGTCTCGTGTTTGCAGTCCGCGCGGATACGGGGATTCACTCGATCGAGGAGATCAAGGTGAAGCGCTTTCCGCTGCGAGTCTCGACGCGAATGACGGGAAGTCTCTTGTCGACGCTGTTCATCATCGACGAAGTGTTGAAGGGATACGGTTTTTCGTTGTCCGACATAAAATCATGGGGTGGTAAAATAATGCGCGTGAGCAATCCGAGCAGTCCGGAGCGCGGCCATCACCTTCGTTCCAGCGAAGCGGACGCGGTATTCGACGAGGGCTTGAAGAGTTGGGGTGATTTAGCCCTCGAGTCGGGTATGCGTTTTCTGCCGATCCGCGCGGACGTCCTCAAGAGGTTGGAACGCTTAGGTTTCACCAGCGCGCCGGTAACGAACAAAGAATTTTCCGGTCTCAAAGAGCCGATCACTACCGTCGATTTCAGCGGTTGGCCTTTGCTGTGTCGAAGCGATCTTGCGCCGGAGTTCGCCTATAAAATGGCTGAGGCGATCGATTCGTGTCACGAGCAGATTCCCGTGGATCACTTTGATCGGCGGCCGATGACCATGCGGGATTTCTGTCAAGGGAGTGACGGCGGACCTCTCACCATTCCTCTTCATCGTGGCGCAAAAAAATACTACGAAAGGAGCGGCTACTTATAATCTAGCCAGCGTTATTTGTGGACGGAGAAAAATCAGCGCACACTCGGCCGGGCCTGACGGATAGGCCTGAACCGGCGATGGCGCAGAAGACAAAATTGCACCAGCGTCCGACTTTTTAATATAAACCGCCCGTGGTATAGCGGAGGCGAAATCGGTTTGTCGGCAAGAAGAACACCTATGGCAAGAGTCAAAATCACTGATCTTCAAAGGAAGAAAGCAGAAAAGAAAAAAATCGTCGTCATGACGGCGTACGATTATTCCATGGCCGGCATTCTTGAAGCCGCTCGCAAAATCACCGAGGACGTCCGTGCCGGCAGGCCCGTCCGCTCAAGCCAGAACCGCTCGGGGTAAGATCGGCCCATGGCTCGAATCGTCGCAGGCTTCGCCTCCTCCCACGCTTACGCATTGGTTGAACCACGCGGCTGGGACAAAATGCGGGAAAGAACGTGGGCGAGGTTTGGAAGCCGTCATGGCAAAGATGCGCCGGTCAATCCGAACATTGCCAAAGAAAGCCTGGAGGATCGCGAGCAACGATACGGCCGGGTGAGACAAGGTTTGGACCTTCTGCGCGCACGGCTCCGAGAAAAGAAACCCGACACGCTTATTCTGATCGGTGACGATCAAGAGGAGAACTTTCACGAAGACAACCTGCCCCAGATATCGCTCTACCTCGGCGACAAAGTATTTTTGACCGAGCGGGGTGAAAACGGAACCAAGCGTGGCGCCGTATATCGCTGTCACACTGAGCTTGCCGAGAAACTGTTGAACGGTCTTTTGGAGCGCGAGTTCGACGTCGCGTTCTCGCGCTCTTTTCCTAATGACGAGCTGCTCTCGCATGCGCACTGCCAGATTTTGCGCACTATAGTGGGAGACGCCGATATCCCGGTGGTGCTGCTGTTCGTCAATGCATTTAATTTACCCGGCATCACGCCCCGGCGATGCTACCGGTTGGGCGAGGCGATTAGAGAAATCGTCGATGGCCTGCCCTGCCACGAGCGCATTACGCTGTACGCTTCGGGAGGTCTCTCCCACTTTCCATCGAGTTACCCGTTCCATCATTATCGGGGCTCGCATACTTTGGGCTCTATCTGCGTAGATTTTGATCAGAACGGAATTCAGCTGATCTCACGCGGCGACGGCGCCAAACTGGGTGAGTTGAGCGCGCAGGAGCTGCTCGAAAACGGCGGGCTCGAAATGAAGAACTGGATCGTTCTGCTCGGCGCGATCGCGGGAGCGGCACCCCAACACCTCGTCTATGAAGCATTTTACAGCGCCATTATGGGCATGGGTGTCGGCTATTGGGATTTAGAATGACGCTTATTAAAGTGCTTCGGCCAAGCGGTCGTTTACTGCTCGTCCTGATCGCGGTCGTGTCGTTACAGCGCACGTCACAGCTCTTTGCCGCGAGCGCGCCCAAGACGGACCGCCTCAAGATCGGCTACGCGTCCATTACCGGCAATCGGATCTCGCTTTGGACCGCTCAGGCGAAAGGATTTTTCAGCCGCAACGGACTACAGCCGGAACTGATTTTCATCGCCAGCTCCGCGGCGGGAATTCCCGCGTTGATCGCAGGAGAGACAGCGCTTTATTCCGGCAGTCCCGAGACCGCGGCTCAGGCCGCCGCAGGCGGCGGGGACTTGGTCATCATCGCGAGCAATGAACCTACGCAATACAAGCTCATCGTCCAGCCTCAGATCAAGAGCGTGCAGGAGCTCAAAGGAAAGCGGATAGGCATCGATCGCATCGGCGGTTCAAGTCACTATGCGACGCGACGCATGCTGGAGAAGCTTGGCCTTAAACCTGCCGACGTGGAGCTTTTGTCGATTGCCGGCGGCGGGTCGGAGAGAGTGGCAGCCTTCCGGTCTGGCATGGTCAGCGCGGTCGCCTCGACGGTGGAGCGATTCGAGCGCGCGAAGGTTCCCTACCATTCTTTGGGTGACGCCGTTGAAATGGGCATCCGCGTCATCGGCAGTTCTTTCATGACGACGCGCCGCTACCGGGATCAGAACCGGGAAGTCCTACAAAAATTCGCCCGTGCTCTCATAGAAGCCGCCCAGTGGAGCAAGGACCCGAAGAATCGCCCGGAGGTCATTCGCATATACAGCCGCTACCTGCGCACGGAGGACACCTCCGTGCTGGAGCTCAATTACAAACTTTATATCGATCCGATGCCATTGTTCCCCTACACCAACATGGATGACCTGCAGGCAAACCTCGCGGGGTTGGCTGAAAGCAATCCAAAACTGCGCGATCTCAATCTTGCCGAATTCGTCGATAACAGTTTCGTGCGCCGTGTCCAACAAGAAGCCATCGAACAAGCGCGCTGAGAATGATTGAAATGGTTCAAGCCGTTCAATACGTGGACTCAAGATTGGTCAAGACTCGTTACAAAGACGAATGACCCAGGTCTCACTTAAGGTAGAGCGACGATGACCAAAGAGGAAAACGATCTACTAACCCAGACCGATCGTGGCACCCCTTGCGGCGAGATGTTGCGTCGCTACTGGCAACCCGCTGCGCTCTCCGCGGAACTGCCGCCGCAAGGCGCGCCCCTGAGCCTCAAGCTTTTCGGTGAAGAGCTGATCTTGTTTCGTGATTCACAGCGCGTGCCGGGCTTGCTCGCTCTTCATTGTTCCCACCGAGGCGCCGATCTCAGCTACGGGCGCGTCGAGGATGGCGGGCTCAGATGCATCTATCATGGCTGGCTGTATGACATTCACGGCAAGGTCATCGACATGCCCGGAGAGGCCGGAGGAGGAGAGAATGTTCGGGATTCGATTCGTCACAAAGCATATCCTTGTGAGGAGCGAGGAGGAGTGATCTTCGCTTATATGGGTCACGGCAAGCCACCGCTCCTGCCGAACTACGAGTTTCTCTCGGTTCCGGAAAAGCAGCGCTCGGTCACGAAATATTTGCAATCCTGCAATTACCTCCAGGCCAACGAAGGCAATATCGATCCGATTCACGGTTCTTTTCTGCACCATCCCAACTACAATTTACGACACACGGGAGTTCCCGATTACCAGGGCTTTCGCGGCGGCAGAGGCGTCGCTCCGGAAATCGAGTCGATCAACGCCGAAGTAACCGGATTTGGCGTGAGGCTTTGCCGTAGCTGCCCCGTCGGAAATGATAAGAAAGATCTGCGCATCTGGAATTTCGTTCTGCCTAACCTAACGGTCTTCCCCGGCGGGGTACAATCCCGAGCAGGCTACTCGGTGAATTGGCACGTGCCGATCGATGACACGCACCATTGGAAATATAGTTTCATGTTTAACAGAGAAGCGCCGCTGGATATGAACATCGTCAATCGGTCGCGCCCCGAGATGACCCCAGATTACCAGTTGACGCGCAGCAAGGCGAATCGCTACCTGCAGGATCGCGGCTTGATGGCGACGGAAAGCTACAGCGGCATTGGCGGCTTCGCGGCCCAAGACACCTGCGTCGTTGAGGGTGAAGGACCGATTCAGGATAGAACACGGGAACATCTCGTCTCATCCGACAAAGTGATCGTGGCGGCGCGTAAGCTCTTGTTGAAGGCGATCACGGACGTCCGGGAGGGCCGCGATCCGCAACATGTGATTCGAGATAATGAGCTGAATCATTTCGCCGACATGATTGTCTGGTATGGCGTCGTGTCCAACACGACAGACTGGCGCGAGCACTGCAAGCATCTGGAAGCGGAAGCAGCGCGGTGATTGGGTTTCAGCAGTGATCAAGGACGGAGCAATGATAGGCGTTCGAATGACTGTTTCCGAGTGGGTTGAACCATGCTTTGGAGAGACCTGCGCGATTATTTAAATACTCTGGACCGACTGGGCGAGCTGAAAAGAGTCAACGGCGCCGGTTGGGAGGAGGACATCGGCGGCATCACCGAGCTGATGGTCGAGCGGAGCGGACCGGCGCTCCTCTTCGATGAGATTCGAGACTATCCCAAAGGCTACCGGGTGGCCGCGAACTTGTTCAACACCGTAAAACGGACAGGCATCGCGTTCGGTCTGGATCTGGAGCCTGGCGCGACGAGCTTGACCGAACGAGCCGCAAAGGTCATGGCCGAGTTCCGCCCGGTGACGCCCGAAGAAGTTAGTTCGGGACCGATCCTGGAAAACATTTTGAAGGACGATGCCATCGACCTTTACCGGTTTCCGACGCCGAAGTGGCATGAAAACGACGGCGGTCGCTACATCGGCACCGGATGTTGCGTGATTCAAAAAGACCCGGACAGCGGTTTCGTCAACGTCGGAGCTTACCGCGTCGCCATCCACGACCGGAAAACCGGCGCGCTTTTTATCGAACACGGCAAGCACGGCGATGTCATCCGCCGCAAGTACTGGGCGCGAGGAAAGAAATGTCCTGTGGTCATTTCGGTCGGCCAGGAGCCGATCCTACCGGTGCTGGCCGGTTCACGATTTTTCTACTCGCCGGAAGGCGTCTCGGAATTCGAAGTCGCCGGTTATCTGCATAAGAGTCGCTATCCGATTGTTCGCGGAGAGTTCACCGGTCTCCCCATTCCCGCCTTTGGCGAAATCGCCATCGAAGGCTTCATTCCCTCGGCCGACGAGGTGATGATGCCGGAAGGGCCTTTCGGTGAATGGACCGGGTATTACGCTCATGGACGACGCCCGGAAACTATTATCGAGGTTAAAGCAATCTATCATCGAAACGATCCGATCATTTTCGGCGCGCCGCCTTCCAGACCCATCGGGGGCGATTATTTTGCCATCTTGGGAAACGAGGATCTCGATTCGATGGCACAGTTGAAACGAGCAGGCGTGCCGGGCGTCAAAGGGATCTTTACTCTGGCCAAGCCGCGGCTGCGCGTCTTGGGCTTAAAACAGATGTACGCCGGTCATGTGGATGACGTGATTCGTGTTCTTGTTCCAGGCGGCGACCAGTACAGCGGCAATCACATCTGGTTCCTAGTCGACGACGACATTGACATCACCAATACAGAAGAAGTGTTGTGGGCGCTGGCCACCCGCTGCATCCCGGAGCACGCCGTCAAGGTCATCCCCGGCACAGCGGTCTGGCAACTGGATCCCAGGATCCCGCCGGAACGCCGTTCGAGCCCAGATAAAGCCGGAAGAAAACGCTACAGCGCGCACAATCTCGTGATCAACGCCTGCCGGCCTTACGAGTGGCTGAATGATTTTCCGCCGGTGGCTGTCAATAGCCCGGAGCTGCGCCAGCGAATTTACACAAAGTGGAAGGACGTGTTTGAAGGAACTTGATTTTTGCTCAGAGATGATTTTTCAGCTCCAGAAATGATTTCCCTCTCCCGATTCCGAGCGAGAGTCAAGGCAAATTTCGCGTCGAGATCGTAAAAAACAATTGGGAGTTATTCGTGTCTGAAATCCTAAGACTAGGATTTGCCGGCCTCGGCATGGCGGCCGGTCGGCTGATCCCGGAGATCGCACGGCTACCTTATATACGGCTTATCGCGGCGGCGGACCTACGCGCGCACGCGCTGGAACGCTTTCGCGAGGAATTCAAAGCCGATGTTTATAACAGCGTCGAGGAGATGTGCGAAAGCCCAAACGTCGATGCCGTCTACGTGGCCACGCCGCATGAGTTTCATGCACGCCATTCCATTGCGGCGCTACAAAAGCGCAAGCACGTGATCGTGGAAAAGCCGATGGCAATCTCGATTGATGAGGCCCGGGCGATGAATGCGGCAGCCGAAGAAAACGGCGTCAAGCTCATGTCGGGTCACACGCATAGCTTCGATCCGCCGATCAGAAAGATGCGCGAGATCATCAAGAGCGGCGCGCTTGGCAGGCTGCTGATGATCAGCACCACTTATTACAAGGACCACATCTACAGGCCGTTTCCCGATCACGATATCAAAATGAGTCGAGGGGTGGTTTTGAATCAGGGGCCCCATCAAGTCGACATCGTTCGGCTTCTAGGCGGCGGCATGGTGAAAAGCGTGCGCGCCATGGCCGCTATCGGCAATCCTTTTCGTCCCGGCGAGGGACACTACGCTTGTTACCTAGAGTTCGAAGACAGCGTGCCCGCCAATTTGGTGTACAGCGGCTACGCCTACTTCGATACTGGTGAGTTGACTTGGGGGATCGGCGAAGGCGGAGAACAGAAAGATCCGGAGAGACACGTCAAAGCCAGGAAATTTTTCAAGTCCCTGGGCAGCGGATCCGATCGAGCCAAGCAACTCGAGGGCCGCCTCGAAGAATGGCGCTATGGAGGTTCGAAACCGGGAGCGTGGGCCGGCGGCGACAGCGGGTCGCGCAAACAGCATCAACCATTTTTCGGCCTCACCGTTGTGACCTGTGAAAGAGGCGACATCCGCCAATCGCCCGACGGTCTTTTCATCTACGACGAAGACGGCAAAAGAGAAATACATATTCCGAAGGGAATAGACGCCAGAGAAGCCGAGTTGCAGGAGTTCTATGAAGGCATTGTGAATGATCGGCCGATCTTCCACGATGGCCGATGGGGCCAAGCCACACTGGAAGTTTGTCTCGCGATTCTGCAATCGGCTGCGGAGCGGCGGGAAGTTACGCTCTCCCATCAGGTTCCTGTGCCGAATGACAGTTGATCGAGTCTTTAGCAGTGCAGTTCAATACGTTCAAACCGTTTAAGCCCCATGAAACTTTTTGAACGACTTGAACGCGGACTACTTAGGAATTGAACTATGGCCAAACAACTGACAACTTTTGACGAGTGGTACGTAAAAAGCTCCTACCAGAAATTTGTCAAAAGCGAAGGAGCGCCATTGTATGAAGGCAGCGCGCTCGAAGACCTTGCGAAGTTGCCGCTGGCGGACTGGGAAAGACGAGGCGGCAAAGTTGCTTACACCCGTCTAG
>Ga0157378_10006421_pt1 | contig 10280 bp, 15 predicted proteins | sample M65metaG_FD_115309 | JGI IMG/M metagenome (GOLD analysis project Ga0157378, IMG submission 115309) | Miscanthus rhizosphere microbial communities from Kellogg Biological Station, Michigan, USA - M6-5 metaG | ecosystem: Host-associated > Plants > Roots > Rhizosphere > Soil | place: USA: Michigan...
AACTGGGTGATCGGTGGTCCGCGTGGCGCGGCCGCCCGGCTCGGATTGAAGCGCACTACTTTGTTTCACAGGATGAAACGACTCGGGATTAGGCCTCCGTCCGACCCTGAACAAGCTTGACATCGACCGTGCGCTGTCCGCGTGCGTTTATTTTCATGACGAAAGAGGATCAAATGCTGAAAAACGCCCCAACCTTATCCACAATTCGTACACCATCATCGTATCCCGCATCGCAGAAACGATACCTTCGTGGCAGCCGTGCAGATCTGCGCGTACCCTATCGAGAGATTTCTCAATCGGCCACACGCCTCAGTGATCGAACCGAAGAGAATCCACCTCTGCCTGTCTATGACACGTCGGGGTCGTACACAGACCCCGACGCCCGGGTTGAACTGACTCGCGGGCTGCCCTCGCAGCGCATCAATTGGATTAAGGAGCGCGACGATACGGAAATTCTTGGCCGTCCAAGTTCGGAGCATGCGCGGCGGTGCGAAAACGATCTCTTGGCTTTCCACCTACGTTTTCCCTCTCTGTCCATCTCTCGTCGCGCGCGTAGCGATAAGAACGTAAGCCAAATGCACTATGCCCGTAAGGGCATTGTTACCCCCGAGATGGAATTCGTGGCCCTGCGCGAGTCGATGCTGCTGGGGATGTTGTCGCAGAACCGGTCCTACGCATCACTCTTGCACCAACATCCCGGACAACCTTTGGGTGCCCGGCTTCTCGAACAAGTTACGCCTGAGTTTGTTCGGGCCGAAGTAGCCGCGGGGCGTGCGATTATCCCGGCCAACGTAAACCATCCAGAACTCGAACCGATGATCATCGGACGCAACTTCAGAGTAAAAATCAACGCCAACATTGGCAACTCCGCAGTCACTTCTTCACCCGCTGAGGAAGTGGACAAGATGATTTGGGCCACGTTTTGGGGCGCCGACACGATTATGGATCTTTCGACCGGCAACAACATTCACGAGATCCGGGAATGGATCCTTCGCAATTCACCCGTGCCGGTTGGGACAGTACCCATTTATCAAGCATTGGAAAAAGTAGGCGGCCGCGCGGAAGAACTCACCTGGGAATTAATGCGCGATACGTTGATCGAACAAGCTGAGCAGGGTGTCGACTACTTTACGCTGCACGCGGGCGTCCGGTTGCCGTGGCTTCCTCTCACTGTGAAACGACTGACGGGCATCGTCTCGCGCGGCGGCTCAATCATGGCGAAGTGGTGCCTCGCACACCATAAGGAGAATTTCCTTTACATGACTTTCGACGTAATCTTCGAAATCATGAAGGCTTACGACATTTCGTTTAGTTTGGGTGATGGCCTTCGCCCCGGCTCAATCTATGACGCCAATGATGAAGCGCAGTTCTCGGAATTGCGCACTCTCGGGGAGCTGACCGAGTGTGCTTGGAAGCATGATGTCCAGGTGATGATCGAGGGTCCCGGCCATATTCCGATGCAGCGCATCCGGGAGAATGTGGACGCGGAGTTGCGGCATTGTTTCGAAGCTCCCTTTTACACCCTCGGACCGCTCGTTACCGACATCGCTCCCGGATACGACCACATCACAAGCGCCATCGGCGCGGCGCAGATCGGGTGGAACGGCACAGCGATGCTCTGCTATGTGACACCCAAAGAACACCTCGGTCTTCCCAACAAAGAGGATGTCCGGACCGGTATCATCAGCTACAAAGTCGCCGCACATGCTGCTGACTTGGCCAAGGGTTGGCCCGGCGCGCAACTTCGTGATAACGCCCTCTCGAAGGCACGCTTCGAGTTCCGTTGGGAAGATCAGTTCAACCTAAGCCTTGACCCGGATCGTGCTCGCGAATTTCACGACGAAACCCTGCCCCAAGACGCCGCAAAAACCGCCCACTTCTGCTCCATGTGTGGACCGAAGTTTTGCTCAATGAAGATCACCGAGGAAATCCGCGCAACGTACCAGGCAGATGCACAGTCAGGCATGGCGGAAAAAGCTCGCGAGTTTATTGAGCGGGGCGAGGTCTATTTGTGACGCGGCCCGACATTGCGATCGTGGGCGGTGGCTTGCTCGGCCGCTGTTTGGCGTGGCGTGCCTCGAAAGCTGGCGCCCGTGTTGCCCTCTACGATGCGGGTAGCAGCCAGGGAGAAGGCTCAGCCGCCTGGGCGGCAGCCGGCATGATCGCACCAACGGCGGAAGCTGTGGATGGCAGCGCACAAATTTCATCCATGGGACGGCACAGCCTCGCCTTATGGCCTCTCTGGCTGGCTGAGCTGCCGATTCAGGTCTTCTACCGCGACAGCGGAACCATCCTGCTGTGGCACCACGGGGATGCCGGGGAAGCTGTCCGCACCGAGAGAATGCTGGCCGCCCGGCACCCGCACGCAAGACTCAAGCGCCTCAACTCTGCTGGAGTTGCGGACCGGGAACCCGCTCTCGGGACACGATTTCCGCGAGCCCTGTACATTCCCGACGACGCGCAGGTGGACAATCGCGCATTCCTGAGGGCGGTCGTCATCGCCCTGGAAGAGGCACATGTCGAGTGTCACTGGGAGACTTTTGTCGTTCACGGCACGTTCCCCGATGCCGGAATTGTTGTGGATTGTCGCGGCATGGGCGCGAGACGAGATTGGCCAAAGCTGCGGGGTGTTCGCGGTGAGATTGTGCGTCTACACGCGCCCGAAATCGAACTCCAACACATGTTGCGCCTATTGCATCCGCGCTATCCCGTGTATATCGTTCCTCGCGCCGAAGGAAGACTGATCGTCGGAGCAACCAGCATCGAGAGCGACGATCGCTCGACCGTTTCTGTCCGTGGAGCCCTTGAGCTCCTGACTTCTGCTTTTTCCGTGCTACCCGCCTTAGCCGAAGCGCGGATCCTCGAATTCAACACCCAAGTACGGCCAGCCCTCCCGGACCATCTGCCTGCGTTTCACTTCGATCGTGAGCGAAAGACGCTGTACATCAACGGGCTCTATCGTCATGGATTCTTACTCACTCCCACGATCGTCGAAGAAGTTTTGGCTTTGCTATCTCTGGTCGGAGAGTCCACGGGACGCTGGCCCTGCCTTCGAGTGAACAGCTCCGTAACTCTCAGTGCAGACATCCAGGATTCGTGCGAGATATCAGCATGTTTGTGATCGTGAACGGCCAAACGCATCCTTTGCCCGAGCCCCCGACGCTCGCTGCATTGTTACTTTCGCTCTCTCCTGCGGATCCGTTTGCGGTAGCTCACAATGAGGAGTTCGTTCCGCGTGGCACTTATGAGGCGCGCCGTATCACCCCGGGTGATCGTATCGACATCGTTCATCCCACGGCAGGAGGCTGAGATGAGAGATCGAGACATGGAAGACCAGCTCGTCCTGTATGGCAAGAAATTCTCCAGCCGGCTCCTGCTGGGGACTGCGCGCTATGAATCTCCGAACCAGTTGACCGATGCGATCTCGGAAGCCGACCCGGCGATGCTCACCGTGTCTCTCCGCCGACAGGTTTCGGGTTCCAAGGATTCAGGCCAATCCTTTTGGAGTTTGCTCCAAAAGACGCAAAGAACAATTCTTCCGAATACCGCCGGCTGTCTCAGTGCGCACGAGGCAGTAAGAACGGCATGCATAGCACGCGAGCTATTTCAAACTAATCTTATAAAGCTCGAGGTCATCGGAGATGACCGGAATCTGCAGCCAGACCCATTCGGTCTTGTCGAAGCTGCCACCAAACTCATAAAACTTAGTTTCCAAGTCTTACCGTATTGCACGGAAGACTGGGTTCTTTGTAGGCGTCTGATGGACGCTGGCTGTCAAGTTCTCATGCCCTGGGCGGCTCCCATCGGAACCGGCCAGGGACCGCGCAATGCGCCTGCTTTACGTGAACTGCGTCAACGTGCGCCACACATTCCGCTGATCATTGATGCGGGTATCGGCCTTCCGTCTCACGCCTGTCAAGTGATGGAGTGGGGTTTCGACGGCGTGCTGCTAAACACAGCCGTTTCGTGTGCCCTTGACCCAGTCCGAATGGCGGGCGCCTTTGCGCAGGCTGTCAGAGCTGGGCGTAGCGCTTTTTTGGGCGGGCCAATGAGCGTCCAAGAGATGGCGGTATCGAGCACTCCTGAAATTGGTCGCCCTTTCGCCTCCGATTGTTCATCACAATTGCCTCCAGCTGCCTGATGCCGCACCAGCTACCGGCGCTCGACTCGGGTCGCTTACTCTGCCAGCGATTGCTCCTGTGTTGGCCGTATGGGCAAGCATCATCAGAGGGCAGAACGGGAACACGAAGGCCCGGAGCAAGGTGCGGAACGCGTTCGAGATGTTCCACATCACCTAGTTCCTCCATCACCAAGGCAGGGCGAGAGACGACTAGTATAGTGCGGATTCTGGGGATCAGACCACGCCCCGACTTGAACCCGCGACCTCCTGCGTGACGGGCGTTCCACAAACGAATACACGGCACGGCCACATAGTCGTCGCTGCAGGAATCGCACGATCGGATTAATCAGATATGCGAACAAGATCGAAAACGCAAAAATGACGATGACTGTGCGCGCGACGTAGACGACGACAAGTACAATCGCGAAAAGAAGGATTGTCAGCAAAGCGCTCGCTGTTCTGCGATCAGGAGAAACCATGAATCTCCACCGGCAGCCGATCAATCCGGCCGGACTTCCAAGCTTTGCTTGATCGCTCCGAGGGCCCGCTCGAGCGAAGAACGGGTTTTGTCCACGGCAACTTTTCTAACGATGCCGCCTTTCAGACCCGTCAACCCGGCCTGCTGCGAACCTTTGAAAGTGATCAAATAGAAGCCGCGTTCGGGATTCTCCTGGTCGCGCACGCAAACGGTCAAATCCAGAGCCGTCTCGAAGTAGTGGCTCGCGTAAAGTTGCTTCACAGCAACGGCATAGACCGGGTCCGTAGAACGCGGGCCTTGGTAAACTATGGCCTGCACAATCCGAAGGGTGGGCTTGAGTCCGAAATTAACTTTCTCCCAATAAAACTCGGATTGGATGTTTTCTGATTTTGCTTCCGGATACTCGAGCAGGTAGCGTTCGAGTTCGGGCAGATACGCGGGAAGGGCTTTCGAGCGGCTGAGCAAAGATGCAAACGTCTCTCCTACAACGGCCGGATGATGCTTGTCCATGTAGGTTCCAAGGGCCGCGTTCCCTCCTTGTGTGTATCGCTGAATTGCTTCGAGCGCCATCTTCTGTGCAAGCCGATTCACTTGATTTACCGCGTCAGGAGCAGACCAATTCACGGACTGCTTGAAGGCATCCATCGCCTCGGTGGGCAGCTGGACATCGCATTTGCTTGGCTCGCAGTTTTTCAGTTGCTTGATGTCCCCCGCCTCTAGAGTGAAACCGTCGAGATCGGAAAGCTGGGGCGGATCGCTGAACTTTCGGATTGCGAGATAGCTCGGAAGTGTGCGAAGCGTATCAATGTCCGAAGCAAGCTTGAGATATTTTTCGGGAGTCGACTGCACATACACGGAGCCGAATACAAACACCTCATCCGGCGTGCGCGATTCCACTACTTTTGCAACCGCCTTTCCGTTGCGAATCGCTGTAATCTGATCATCTTTCAGCCCAACATAGTCGCGAAAGAATTTGAATGGCTCGACTTTTTGCGCATTGGAGGCGGGAAGGTGGACAAAGGAAAGCAAAAGCGGGGCGAGGAACAACTTTGGGAATCGGATTCTAGGTAGCATTGTTCTGGGCATTCCCTTCATATTCATTTCTTGTCCAACGCAAGCAAAGCGAACAACACCAGAAGATAGAGGATGGAAGCAAAAAGCAACCGCCGTGCAGAAACGGTTGACATTTGAAAAAGCAAAGCGTGCACTGTAGCAGAGAAAGATACCTCCAAGAACGAGAGCGCCTGCAAAATAAACAATTCCAGACTCACCTCGAATTGCAGGGACGAGGGCCACTGCGAGAAGTGCCAAGGATGGAAGTAAGGTTTGCCAGGCGACAAAGCGATCCTTGGACTTGCCTGCAGGTAGTACGACGTAGCCGGCACGCGCATAGTCTTCGCGATACATCCAAGCGATGGCCATGAAGTGCGGAAACTGCCAGAGAAATTCGATTGCAAAAAGCAGCCAAGCACTGGCGTCGAGGCGTCCGCAGGCGGCGACCCAACCGATCAGCGGCGGCATGGCACCGGGAAGCGCACCAATCAACGTGCACAGAGGGGTTTTCCGTTTCAGCGGCGTGTATAAGAACAGATATCCCAATAGAGTACGATCGACAGCAAGGACGCGAGAGCATTGGTTGCAACGGCCAAGTAAATGGCGCCAGAAACGGAGAGTGAGATTCCGAAATATAAAGCGCGAGATGGCTCGATTCGTCGCGATACGAGTGGCCGGCGCGCGGTTCGCCGCATTTGCCCGTCGAAACGCAACTCGATCAGCTGGTTGAGGGTCGCGGCGCCGCTGGCGACGAGTACGGTGCCAATAAGAGTGTGAAGGAGAGAAGTCCAGGGGAAGTGTGCAAATGAAGCAGGTACACCCATCCAAAAGCCGGCAGCGGCGGTGACCGCAATGAGAAAATTCACTTCCGGCTTTGTTAGCGACCAATAGCCGGACAGAACGCCGGAACAAACAAGACCGTGAGGGCGCCGCACTGCAGCGATGTCAAGCGCCGCCAGAATTGGCTCCGTTGCCATTTCTAGACAACCTCCAGGCTTCGCGGAGCACTTTGCGGAACCGGGCCGCCAGAGAATTGCGATTGTTGCAAATCGAGTTCATGCGAGGTCCGTGGGGCCAGGAGCTTTGAACAGATAATCGCCGCCGGCACGAGATAGACGAGCGTGACGCAAGTCCACATCAGTCCGGCCGCACACTGCTGATCTTCAAGAACGGAAAAACCAAACAGCCGCGGAATCAAGGGAGGCGCGAAGGTCATAAGCAGCAGGTGTTTAATCATGGGACCGCCAGCAGGCTATGGTCGTAGGACGCGAGCGGCGATCCCCATGCCATCGACACCAAAACTAGGCCGAGAAGGAAGCTGCCGGCCTTCCAGGCTGGAATGGCGGCGGCAGAACTTGAGCGAGTCGAAATCCATACGCGCAGGTACAGGAAAGCCGCAAAGATTATGAACAATGTGAGCGGAACCGCATGGGTCCAGGACTCCAACACGCTGTGAGCGGAAAGCGACATACGTAACGTTATTGTGCAGAAGCGCTTTTCCCCTTAGGTTCCGCAAGGTGCGTTCAAAGACGAAAGATGCTCAACGGCACACAGTGGCGTTCAGTCCAGTCCGCTGCTCCCACACGACGAACTGCGGGAATACGGGCTAGAATAGATCGATCCTGATTCCATCATGTTCTTATAATCCTGCTCCACATTGGGGCGTCGTATCACCGTAAGCCCGGTAGTGCTCAAGAGGAATACTGTGCATGTCGCTGTTCTATCTAGGCGCTGTTTCACCCCTTCGACAGTGGCAAGCATTACGGGCCTGGACGGATTGGAAACATCGAAGACTTCGTATTGGTGATCTTCAACTTGGGCGCTGGGACGGGTCGTGGATGCCAACAGTAGGCCATCGTGCCCAAGAGCTTCCGGGTGAGCTGGGTGTTGAAATTGCGGCACTTCGACCAGCACCGGCTGTTTGTATCTCTTGAAACTAATGATTGCAAATCCAGACTGATCCCGGTAATGAATGAGGACTGTATCGCTCAAGGCCCTGACAAAGTCATACGGCGATCGCGCGCCAATAGACACTTGTGGCAGGGCTCGAATCGCCCCCAAGTCCGAGACGTCCAGGATTGCGAGGGTCCGTCCCTGGTCCTGCTCAAGGTAGAGAACTGTCTGTCCAGCTCCGGTATCGTGCAGATACATGGCTTCGCAGCTGCGTTGTGCCATCTCCGGCAGATCAGACGGAGACTCTACAACAATAGACCTGGAATGCGTTTGCGCGTTTGCTTGAACAGTCACACTGGCCGCGAATATTGCCGCGAGCATGATCGTGCCTACTCTGTTTTTCATTTTACTGCTCCTTTCAATTCTTACTTTCGCCGTGGTCAAGCGCGGCGTTGTGAGCGGGAGTTTGTCCGACTGGATGCAACGTTTCGAGAAATGCGACAAGCGCTGTCGTCTCCGCCGGACTCAAATTCTTCCCACATGCCGGCATGTTTCCGCCGCCCTGGATCACCTGGCGGATAAGCTGGTCCTGCGTAAGACGCCCTGCGACACTGTCCAGAGCTGGACCTCTCTGTTCCCCACTCTCACCAAGCGAATGACAGTTGCGGCACTGCCTCACCTGAAAGCGGCGGCGCCAACTCTTTTCTCCTTTACCGGACAGAAATGGAAGAAGAAGCAAACCGATACCGGTTGCTGACAGAAGTCACAGTCGACGACCGCAGACTTGGTCGCACATCCGAATGATGCAACCCGGTCTCCAACCAAGTACGACGGAAAGCGAAACTGCAAGCCGCGTTGATTAAACGTCTTACGGACAGGAAAGGCTGAGTGAGAAATTGCTACATCACTTTTCGCGTCTCTTGATTAACAGACACTGTCGAAGCTTTGTCGCGGAATGGCCTCCGTGCGGGGACCTGCGTATCTCCGTTTCGTTGAAAACAAAACGCAAAAGTCGATTGCATGGCCAAATCCGCCTTGGGGCACACAATTGCTTCATGAAGCGAGAGAGAAATGGAGATCGCAAGTGACCTACGCATCCCGAGCCGCAAGTGTCAGTCGGCACACCAGTGCGCCGGAGTTCAGCGGGGCTTTGCCCGTCTTTAGAAGATCAAAAAGGATTGGGCGATCAACCTCCTGCGGGACGACAAGCGATCTTGCCCACAACCTTGTGAAGACTCGAGCGGAGGTCCTGGGAAGGGAAGCATTAGAGGAGATATTTGCCGCGTCGCGCTCGAAATTCGTAGCGATCGCCTATTCCATTCTGCGGAATACGGAAGACGCGGAAGACGCGGTCCAGAATGCTTTTCTTTCTGCTTACCGCCACTTGCGCAGTTTCGAAGGCCGATCCGCTCCGAGGACCTGGCTCACGCGCATCGTGATGAACGCTGCTTTGATGATCCAACGTAAGCGTAAGTCATCCACGGTCACGCCGGTCCGCGAGAACGGCAACCCGCATGAAAGCGACTGGATCGAAAGTATTCCGGCCTCGCAGCCTGATCCGGAAACAGCTCACGCTGAACGAGAGACTTTTGACTTCATCGACGAGATCTTAGGAAAAATGAAACCTGTGCTGCGCCAGGCGTTCACGATGACTTACTTTGGCGAATTGTCGGGCCAAGAAGCTTGCGCACTACTTGGTATTTCATCTGGGACTTTCAAAGCGCGGCTCTTTCGCGCAAGACGAGAGCTCTTGGATCAGGCGCAGCGGGCTCTTCTGGCTCCTATTCATAAGACGACCCCTTCCGACGTCCGAATTCTTGAAAATGTAGATCACTCCAAAGTCTGCGGGGACTTGAATCCATGATCACAGTTAAAGCGAGTCAAAAAATCTTCCCCTACGAAGAGGTCATGAACGTTACGGGGATTTGCGCTGAACATCCACAGAATTTCGCAAAGCGACATCACTTGGACTTCTTTGTGCGGGGCGCCGAGACCACTGGAAACCAAACCGACCGATGGTTCTTCGACCGTTGGGACTTGATGGTTCTAGCAAAGTTATTCCCTGGCTGTTCGCACTAGGTTGGCGATCCGGCTGATCTAGTAGACCAACTCGTGCTCTTCGTTCATGTGCTCCTGTTCATTCCAAAGCACACGAGGTTGCGTTTCCAGCGCACTTGGACTCGCCTGGCCCTCCCGAACGGCGAAGCTGCAGACGAGTATGGGCATGTGTTCGACGTGCAGAGTTCATTCCGCGAGGCGGGTGGAGCCACGGAATCTAGTAAGGCGCGGTCCTGCAAACGCGCCAAACTGTCCTCGCATTATCGCCATGGAAGTTCCCAGTGAGAGGCGCACCGTAATACTGCGTCTCTGGGTGGTTACACTACAAAGTCATATCGTGTCGCATATTTGTGGGCGTCAATAGTGCAACGAACAGCGCTAAAAGATTGGCACGCGGACTCGGTCAGTCCCAACTTTAAACACTGCGCCGTCGGAACCGCTTGTACCGTCAGCATTTTGCAGAAATGTCGTTCCACATTGATTGGCAAACCGCTTGCGGTACTAAGAACCGCGGACACATGCTTTGCGCCAAATGTCGCCAATACTTGCGAGTTCGACATAAGAGCTAGTTGATGTTCAGCATGCAAAGGAGCCTAACGTGCCGTACCGCATCGTTAACTCAGTGACGGGAGAAGCATTCAAGACGTTTTCTGAACATACCAACGAGCAGCTGAACGC
>Ga0157378_10006422_pt1 | contig 10279 bp, 10 predicted proteins | sample M65metaG_FD_115309 | JGI IMG/M metagenome (GOLD analysis project Ga0157378, IMG submission 115309) | Miscanthus rhizosphere microbial communities from Kellogg Biological Station, Michigan, USA - M6-5 metaG | ecosystem: Host-associated > Plants > Roots > Rhizosphere > Soil | place: USA: Michigan...
CGCAGCTCCCGCGGAACGACCGCATCGACGTCGGGCGCCAGCCCCGTGAGATCGCCGCCCCCGCCCGGGCACGTCACGTAGGCGCCCGCGCACAGCATCCGAGGACCATCGACCCACCCCGCCTCGATCGCATCTCGCAGCGCGACATCGACGAACGCGCGGAACGTTCCGACGTCGCGGACGGTCGTGAAACCGGCGAGCAACGTGTCGCGCGCGTTCTTGACCCCGGTGAACGCCTCCTGGGCGCCCGTGCGGGTGATCAGCGACGCGTATCCCCGGCCGTCGTCCTGGAGCCCGATCAGATGGCTGTGCGCGTCGATGAGACCGGGCAGCAACGTCGACCCGTCCAACCGGATCACCCGCGGCCCGTCGGGGATATCATTCGCCGGGATCAGCCCTTCGATCCGCTCCCCGGCGACCACGACGGCCCGGTCGCCCACCGACTCGCCGCGTTCCGTGTCGATCACGTGATCGGGAACGAGGACCAGGCGTTCGCCCATAGGCGGCGAGCATATCGACGCTGTCCCCCGGACGGCCGAGGCCCGAAACCCGACCAACGGGCGATGCCGCGTCGGAGCGCCATGGCCGATACCTAGAACGTGGTACGCACCGGCTTCCTCTCCGGCCGATCGTCCACCGCCCGCATGGCGATCGCCGCGGCGCCGGTGTCCTTGCCGGCACCGACGTCGTCGGTGATCGCCGGGCGAAACGGACGACCGGATAGGGAACCGATCGGACCGAGGGGGATACGAGGCGTCGCGTCGTCTGGCGCCCGTTCCGGTCCCACCGCACACGCGGATGACCGGGGATGGGTCGAGAGGCAACCGGGATGGGAGGTGGCGCGACCGGCCGCGTGACGGTCCTGGCAGGCGAGTTCGCGGAGTGTCTGCTGCCCGCGGATAGAGGACTCGCTTGCCGGGATCGCGGCCGTTCTAGCCCAAGGCCGCCAGGGTCGCGTCCACCGTCGCACGAAGCTCGAGCGCATCGAACGATCGCCCGTGGCCGGCGTGGATGACGCGAACGTCCAGGTCCCGCAGACGCTCGAGCGACGCCCCGAACCCGACCGGATCCTCCCAGCCGAGCCTCGCGTCGACGTAGATCGCGTCGCCGGAGAAGAGCGCGCCGTTCGCTTCGTCCCACAGGCAGATCGAGCCCGCCGTGTGACCAGGGGTGTGGAGCACCGTGAACGCTCGGTCGCCCAGGTCGACGACGTCCCCTTCGTCGAGGAAGTCGGTCGGGGTCACCCCCGGCGTCGTCCACGCCGCGGGATCGAAGTCTCGATCCGGCACGCCGCTGACGGCGACCGTCTCCGGGATCGGGGAATCGTAGTACTCGAAGTCCTCGACGAGCCACGCTGGGAAGTGCTCGCGCATCAGTCGGAGCCCGGCCGGACTGGGCATCTCCGCGTCGGCGCGATGGCACCGTCGATCCTCGAACTCGTGGAGGCCGCCGACGTGATCGAAGTGCGCGTGCGTGACGACCGCGATGACGGGCCGGCCATCGCTGAGCGCGTCGATCGCTGGACGGAGCGCGCCGATCCCGTTCGCGGCGTCGACAACGAGGTCGCGCTCCGATCCGCGCACGTGCCAGACGTTGGACTCGAGGAACGGATCCACGTGCGTCTCGATCAAGCGCGTCACGCCGTCGCCCGCGTCCTCCGCACCGAACCACGGATGAACGACGGGCAGGTCGGGGATCACGCGCGATCCCGGAAGAAGACGGTGCCCGCCGGCGGTCGCAGGCAGTGCTCGGAGTACAGGCTGGCGTTGTAGCTGCCGACGCCGAGCAAGGCGACCACGTCGCCCTCGCGGACGGAGGGCAGCGGAAGATCGACCACGAAGAGGTCGTCGCCCTCGTTGATGTTGCCGGTGAGGGTGACGGGGCGTTCGGGCTCGGCATCGGCCGCACCGCAGACCACGACATCGAGGACCGAGTCGTAGATGAAGCGCTCCGGCGCCTGGTTCCATCCGGCGTCCAGCCCCGCGAACAGGACGCCGTCGCGCTCTTCGAGGGTCACGATCTGGGCGAGCAGGACGGCGCTCTCTTTCACCAGATAATCGCCTGGCTCCGTGGCGACGACGAGGTCGAGGTGACCGAGCTGTTCCGCCGCGGCCGCCGCCCACCGGTCGAGGTCGAGTGACTCGTCGCCCGAGCGCTGTGGAACCCCCAGACCCCCGCCCGTGTTGACCTCCCGGATGGGACAGCCGAGGTCGCGCAGGTTCCTGGTCATCTCGGCGACCCGTCGCATGGTCTCCGCGAACACCGGCAGCCCGTCGTTCAGGTAGCCGTCCCCGACGTGGACGTGGACGATGTCGATCGTCAGTCCGTGCTCCGCGGCGAGCGCGACCGCATCGGGCAGTTGCTCAGCGAACACGCCGAACTTCGTCGGTCGCTCTCCCGTGTAGAGCGTCGAGGTGCCTCCGGCCCACGACGCGCCCACGCGGGGGTTGACCCGGACGCCGACCGAGCTTCCCGGAGCCCTGCGACCCACCCGGTCGAGCTGCGTCAGCAGATCGAGGTTCAGATGGACGCCGGTAGGGAGGATCGCGTCCAGATCGCGCTCGGAGAGGTTCGTCCCCGTATAGCTGATCTCGTCGGCCCGCCAACCGTGACCGAGCGCCCAGGCAACCTCACCGGGCGAGCAGACGTCGAGACCGACCCACGGACAGCGCTCGCGGAGGAACGCGAGCAGGTCCGGCTCGCGCTGAGCCTTCAGCGCGAGCCGGACGAGCCCCTGGAGGCCGGCGCGGGCGAGTGCGTCGCGGAGCGCGCTCGCCTGCTCCTCGATCCGCACGAGGTCATACACGTACGTGGGTGTTCCGTTCGCCTTCGCGACGTCCTCCGCGTCACGGCCGGCGACGAGGAGCCGCCCGTCGCGGACCTCCAACCCGGGACGCGACCACCACGTCCTGGAGAGGCCCGCGACCATGGCCGCAGCGTACCCGCGGGGTTCAGCGATCGCGCCGCTGGGCGGCCGATCCGAACACCTCGTCATCGACATCGGCTGTCGATACGGTTGCGGCCGTCATGACCCATCCCACCCGAGGTTCGTTCGTTGGACTCCTCGGACGGTTTCCAACGATCGTTCTCCTCGTTCTCCTCGCGATCCGCCTCGCTATCCTCGGGCACACGATCGCGGAGGTGACCGGCAAACCCGTCACCGACGTCTACGTGCTTCGGATCGAGCAGATCGCCTCCTCGCCCGGCACGCCGTACCGAGATTTCCCCGTCGAATACATGTTCCCGGAGGATCTCGCGATGCAACTGATCGGCGGGAGCGGCGCCGAAGCCACGGCGATCCGGCTGGTGTTCATCGCGTTCGTCGCCGATCTGGCCGCGGCCGCGGCCGTGTGGTGGGGATGGGGTCGACGACCGGCGGCCATCTATCTGGTGCTGGGGGTGCCGCTGCTGTCGTTCCTGTATCAGCGCTTCGACCTCGTGTCGGTCGCGATCGCAACGTGGGGTGTCGCGCTCGTCGAACGGCGCGAGGACGACGTGGGCGGCGGCATCGCCCTCGGGTCGGCGGTGATGTTGAAGGTCTGGCCGCTGGCGGTCGCGCCGGCGATGCTCGTGCAGCGGCGATGGCGAGCGCTCACGGCCGCCACCGCCGTCTGCCTCGTGGTCGGCCTGGCGTGGCTCCTTTCCGGTGGTTCGAAGGGGCCGATCCAAGTGGTGTCGTTCCGCAGCGCGCGGGGCTGGTCGGCCGAGAGCATCGAGGGCAACCTCCTGTGGCTCACGAGACACGGCATGCCGATCCTGGAGCAAGGTGCGATGCGGATCGGTGCCGCGCCCGCATGGGCCAAGGGGCTGCTGTTCGCCGGCTTGCTCGGCTACGAAGTCGTGGTGTGGCGTCGGGCGGGTGGCGATGCACGCGACCCCGCAGGTGGCGCGTGCCTCGCCGCCGTGACCGCGGTATTGGTGTTCTCACCTCTGATCTCGGAGCAATACGCGGCCTGGCTCCTCCCCTGGGCCGCGGTGGCCTTCGAGGGTGATCGAGCCGAGCGGAAGGTGGGAGCGATCGCCGCGAGCGCGATCGTGCTCACGGGGCTCCTCGGGCTGTTCTACCTGATGCCGTTCGATTGGGCGGCCCTCGCGCAACGATGGACGATCCTCGCGCGCAACGTCGCGCTGGTCCTCCTGCTGATCGTCTGGTTCCGGGCGACCGCGCCGAACGCGGTGGGCTCCGCCGTCGTGGCGGACATCGGTGTCGACGCGCGGTTCCGGTCTGGTGGAGGTGAGGGGCTCTGAAGCCCCGACCCGCGCGACGGCAGACCCTCGCGGTCGCGTCCCCGCCCCTGGGATGGCCAGCGACTTGTGCCTCGAAACAACGCGGGATAGCCTCGACGTGTGGAGATAAGTAGCGGGCCAAGTTGGAATCCCGACCAGAACGCGGGAAATCTGAGCGCGCGACAGAAGGGCTTGCGCGATCGAGCTCGCCGGGACCATCTTGCTGACGAGGCTCATCCGACGTGGTGGCAGCGCCTACTCCGCCGGCTGAAACACGAAACGCCCGAGACCGAAGCCTAACCCCGGCCTCTCTCGAGGATGTCATCCTCGGAGCGTCTTCTGCCCTCCGGTACGTCGAGCCGGTCTCGCCGATGCTCTCGATGATCTTGCTCGGGAAGCTCCTGCTGCCATGTGCTTGCCGCCCCGCTTGCGATCGTCTCGGTGGCGGCAACGACGGGCTGAACGACGTCCACGACCTGCGGTTCCCGTCTGGTGGAGGTGAGGGGATTTGAACCCCTGACCCCTGCCGTGCGAAGGCAGTGCTCTACCGGGCTGAGCTACACCCCCGTTCGGGCAAGCGTAGCAGAGGGGTTCGCGCCGACCGTCAGGACTGGCTGCCCTCGACGAGCCGTGCGTGGCGTTCCAACGCGTCCTGCAGATCGCGCTGGACGAACGCGATCGACAGATCGCCCCTCGTCTTCTCGATCAGGCTCCGGGCGACGTCGGTCGAGCGCCGGAGGTTCATCGTGATCGCGTCCGGGTAGTCCATCGTGACGAGCAGGCCGTACATGTCCTCGAGCGTTGCGAGGATGCGCTCGGCCTGCTCGACGTCACCGGTCCGCAGCAGGTCGAGGATGTGCCGCCGACCCTCGCCGATCGTCTCGGCCATCCCGTTCAGGTACGGAGCGTCGCCGACGCCGAGCACATCCGGCGCGGGAAGGTCCTCGCCGAACACCAGCGCGTAGGTGAGGTTCGCCTCGGCATACTCCTTCTCCGCATCCAGGAGGTACCCGGCGAAGCGCACGTCCGGATGTGGGGTGACCCCATCCGTGCCTTCGTCGAGTGCCGCTCGCGAGTCCGCGATCAGCGAGCGAGCCGTTGCGAACTCGCCGCGATGCACGGCACGGATCGCGTTCGCGGATGCGCGGATCGAACGTCTGGCTGCCGGCAGTGCCTTCTCGCGTGCGGCGGTCTTCGCGTCGAACCGCTCGTGGAGCGCGTCCGACAGGCGGTCGGGATCCACGCTCTCAGACGCCGGCCGAGGCCGTGCGGACGACGACGTGGACGGGCTCGTCGTCGCCGAAGATGTCCAGATCGTGGAACGCCGGTCGTGACGGGGCCGTGAGGTTGCGGTCCTCCGACGACGCGAGGCCGATGGTGCGCGAGGACTGCCCGTTCGCCGTCGCCGGGACGCGACGGGGCTGGTGGCCGCGACCCTTGAGGGAGAGCAGCACCCACATGTAGAGGATCAAGACCGCTCCCAGTCCGGCCGCGACGAACCACATCGGCCGAAGCGGCGGGGCCACCCCGATCAGGGAGGTCAGGACGATCGAATCCAACAGGACGACGAAGACCTTCCTCCGGCGTTCGCGGGCACGTGCGCGGCGACGATCGTCGGGGCCGAGGAACCGAACTCCCTTGCGCGGGGTCACGATCCACCGTCCGGTCGTCCCGTGTACCTCAGCGTTCGCCAACAGCTCCATCCTCTGTTCGAAATCGATCACCGACCGGGCCTCGGACCGTTTCCGGCCTCGAGGGACCAAGAAGGCGCCCCACATGATGCCTAACGCGGCGAGGAGCATCCACTCCACGTCCCAGCCTCCTGCCTGTCGCCCCCCGGAAGTGACACAACATCTGGGCTGGGTCGGGACCGTAGCACCACATCTAGTGCTCGGAAAGCACATCGGTGTGATTCGTCCGCCTCGCGTTGGTTCGCCGTTCGGCCGGGCGTTACCCGGCCGCGCGGTAGTCGCCGGACTTCCCGCCGGACTTCGCGAGCAGCCTGACGCCTTCGATCCGGGCGGAGCGGTCGAACGCTTTCGCCGTGTCGTACAACGAGAGGGCGGCCACAGAGGCAGCCGTGAGCGCCTCCATCTCGACCCCGGTGCGATCGAAAGCTCGAACCGTCGTGACCACGTGGATCCGTCCCTCGGCGACGTTCGACTCGACGACGATGTCGGCACCGGTGACCCGGATCGGGTGGCAATGCGGCAGGAGATCGGGGGTCTTCTTGACGCCGATGATCCCAGCGACCTTGGCGGTCTCGATCGGCGAGCCTTTCGTCGTCCCGGCGACCAAGGCACCGACGGTCTCAGACGTGGTCACGAGCCATGCCTCGGCGGTCGCCTCGCGGGCGGTCTCGGGCTTGGCGCCGACCTCGACGATCCGCGTGGTGCCGTCGCTGCGGGATCGATCGTCCACGTCAGTCTTCCGACGAGCGGAACAGCCGGACCCGGATGCGCTCACCGGGCCCTGCGCGCTCCACCCCGGGCGCCAGGAGGGCGAGACCGTTCGCCCGAGCCACCGTCGCGATCAGGTTGGACCCTCGGCCCCCCGTCGGATCGGCGGTCCAACCATCCGGACCCCTGGCCACCGCGACCCGCGCGAGCACGCTTTTGTCCCTCGGTCCGCTGATCTCGGCGGTGAGCGTCGCCGTGATCTCGGGTCGGTCGAGCTGCGCCCGGCCCATCATCTTGAGGATCGCTGGACGCACGAACATCTCGAAGCTCACGAAGACGCTGACCGGGTTCCCGGGCAGCCCGAAGAACGGCTTGCCCTCGATGAACCCGAACCCCTGCGGCATGCCCGGCTGCATCGCGACGCGATAGAAATCGATGTCGCCGCGTCGGAAGAAGGCGGCCTTCACCACGTCCCGCTCCCCGACCGACACGCCGCCGGACGACACGAACCCGTCGGCCTGGATCTCGTAGTTGAAGACCGCTTCCTTGAGCGACTCGGGGTCGTCCCGGACGATCCCCGCGAGCACCGGGATCGCCCCCGCCTCACGGAGCGCCGCGAACAGGGTGTACGCGTTGGAGTCGCGCACCTGGCCGAACGTCGGCGAATCGGTGGGCGGGATCAGCTCGTCGCCGGTGGACAGGACGACGATGCGGGGACGGGGATGCACCATCGGATGCGGGACGCCGGCGTTCGCGAGGAGGCCGAGCTCGCCGGCGCTCAGCCGCTTCCCGTGCGGGACGAGGACCTCGCCCGCGCGCACGTCCTCGCCGCGAGGCCGGACGTGGCGACCCTCCTCGACCGCCCCGAATACCCGGACGAGGTCACCGTCGCGGGTCTCGGCGTTCTCGATCGCGACGACCGCATCGGCGCCGGCCGGGATCGGCGCGCCGGTCGCGATCGCGACCGCCTCGCCCATCCCGACCGTCGCCTCCGGCCGCTGCCCGATCATCGCGTGCCCGACGACCTTGAGCTCGGCCGGGTCGGTCGCCGACGCGTCGGCGACGTCCGAAGCGCGGAGCGCGAAGCCGTCCATCGCCGAGGAAGCGAACTCCGGCAGATCCACCGCGGAGAAGATGTCCTCGGCCGCGACGCACCCGTATGCATCGGTGAGCGGCAGCTGCAGCGGCCGGAGCGTTTCGATGCGCGAGAGGACCCGCTCGCGCGCCTCGTCGAGGGGGACCAGGCCCTCCGCTGCGTCGTGATCGTGCGCATGCCGCTCGGCCATGCCGGGAGTCTACCCAGGCACCCGGAAGGCATCGGTGAAGCCGAGATCGTGGATCAGATGAGCTTCTCGCGCTGCACGTACTGAGCCAGCCACGCGCGGAACTCGGGACCCAGGTCGTCGCGCTCGGCACCGAGCTCGACCGTCGCCTTCAGGTAGTCGAAGGGGTTCCCAACATCGAAGCGCCGGCCCTCGAAGCGGTACGCGTAGACCGCCTGCTCCTGCGCCAGCAGGTTGATCGCGTCCGTGAGCTGGATCTCGCCACCGCGGCCCGGCGTGGTCCGTCGCAGCGCGTCGAAGATCTCCGGCGTGAGCACGTATCGGCCGATCACGGCGAGGTTGGACGGCGCCTCCTCCGGCGACGGCTTCTCGATGATCGACAGGATCCGAACCAGATCCTCCTCGAACGGCTCCGGTTGGATACACCCGTACATGGAGATCTCCTGCTTGCTGACCTCCATCGCCGCGATGACGCTCCGTCCGAACGTGTCGTGTGCTCGAAGCATCTCGCCCAGGAGCGGTTCGGATGGGTGGATCAGGTCATCGCCGAGCATGACCACGAAGGGCTCGTCGCCGACGTGCGCTTGTGCGACCGACACCGCGTGCCCGAGACCGAGCGCTTCCTTCTGACGGATGTAGTGGACCTCCGCCATGTCCGAGATCTGCCGGATCCGCTTGAGCTCATCGAACTTCTGCTTGTCCTCGAGGAATCGCTCGAGCTCGAGGTTGCGGTCGAAGTGGTCCTCGATCGCGCGCTGACCGCGCCCGGTGACGATCAGGACGTCGTCGATGCCCGCCCGAGCCGCCTCCTCCACGACGAGCTGGATCGCGGGGACGTCGATCACGGGGAGCATGACCTTCGGCTGCGCCTTGGTGGCCGGAAGGAACCGGGTGCCCAGCCCGGCAGCAGGGATCACCGCCTTGCGAACCTTCATGAGCCCCCTCGCTCCGCGGACCGCGAACGATACGCGCCCTTCCGGCGCCGCGCCAATCGTCACATCAGCATAGGTTGGTCGGCCGACAGGGAGGGCGTCGGTACACTTGCCTCGTCATGCCTACCTACGAATACACGTGTCGCGATTGCGGCCACACGTTCGACATCGTCCAGAAGATGGCGGACGACTCGCTCACGATCTGCCCGCGCTGCGGAGGGCGGCTCCGGAAGGTCTTCGCGGCGCCGGCGATCGCGTTCAAGGGTTCGGGCTTCTACGCGACGGACCACGGCAAGGGATCGAAGGGCAGAGACGACACGAAGGACGCACCAGCCGGAGCCAAGGCCGACACGAAGAAAGACGCCGGCTCGTCGGAGAAGAAGGACGCCGGCCCGTCGGAGAAGAAGACCGGCGACACGAGCACGAAGAAGGAGTCGTCCTCCGGCACGGCGGCGTCGTCGAAAGAACGGTCCGGGTCGTGACGACGGCCGAGATCGGGGTCTTCGGCGGTTCGGGGTTCTACGCGTTCCTGGACGATCCCGAGGAGATCGTCGTCGACACGCCGTACGGGAAGCCGGCGGCCGCCGTCACGGTGGGATCGATCGCGGAACGGCGCGTGGCGTTCATCCCGCGCCACGGCAAGGACCACGAGTTCCCACCCCATCGAGTCCCGTACCGCGCCAACGTCTGGGCGATGAAGGAGCTCGGCGTCACGCGGCTGTTCGGACCATCGGCGGCTGGGTCGCTCCGCCGGGACATCCCTCCGCGTACCTTCGTCGTGTGCGACCAAGCGATCGACTTCACGAAGTCGCGCGAGAACACGTACTTCGACGGGCCGATCACGACGCACGTGTCGTTCGCCGACCCGTACTGCCCGGTGATGCGTCAGGGCCTGGTCGACGCCGCCGTTGAGCTCGGGATCGAGCACCGCGTCGGCGGGACGATGGTCGTGATCGAGGGACCTCGGTTCTCCACGCGCGCCGAATCTAGGATGTTCGCGACGGTCGGCGGAGACGTGATCGGGATGACGCAGTTCCCGGAGGCCGCGCTCGCGAAAGAGCTCGAGCTGTGCTTCGCGAACGTCGCCCTCGTCACCGACTACGACGTCGGCGTGGACGGGATCGCGCCCGTCTCCCACGCCGAGGTGTTGAAGGTCTTCGGCGAGAACATCGATAAGCTGCGCGATCTGCTGTTCGCGGCGATCCCTCGCGTGCCGGATGACCGGAGCGGCTGCGACTGCGCGCACGCCCTCGGCGGCTCGGGGCACGACTGATGGCTCGGCAACTGGTCCGCATCGAGCTCGCGTTCGTGAGCGAGGAGGACGAGGACCAGGTGGGCGAACGGATCCGCGAATCCGTCGCCATGATCGTGGGGCGCGAGGCGCTCGAGGAGTTCCGCGTCCGGACGCTTCCGCTCGACACCAAGAAGAAGGATCACC
>Ga0157378_10006425_pt1 | contig 10278 bp, 10 predicted proteins | sample M65metaG_FD_115309 | JGI IMG/M metagenome (GOLD analysis project Ga0157378, IMG submission 115309) | Miscanthus rhizosphere microbial communities from Kellogg Biological Station, Michigan, USA - M6-5 metaG | ecosystem: Host-associated > Plants > Roots > Rhizosphere > Soil | place: USA: Michigan...
GGCAATGGACCTTCACTGATTCATGCGATCAGTCCGAACGGACAAGGAGATGTTACCGGGAGCAGGCTACTGTGGACGTCTCGGGATGTCGGACGTGTGGTGGGAACCCCTGTTGTGAAAGATGGCTTGTTGTACGTTGGTGACTTGGGTGGAACAGTTCATTGCCTGGACGCGGCCACGGGTGTTCAAGTTTGGCAGTACGACACGAACGATGCGATCTGGGGCTGCCTTCTACTCGCTGGCGAACGACTCTACGTTGGCAACGCTGAAGGAACGATGACCGTCCTTCGGGCGGGACGACGAAAGGAATTGCTGGCACAGTTTGAAATGGACGCGCCTCTCTATTCGCGTCCAGCATTGATCGGCGACTCGCTTTATGTTGCCACGGCGAATCGCTTGTACCTCATCGCATCAAAGCCCTGATCTGGTGTTCGACACACTTCGGTTTGTCACCAAGGTTAATCACTCAGCATTAAGAAACGGTCAACGGATGTCCGGTACGCTTTAGCTTGTCGTGAGTTTCGGTTGATTCAACTTCCAGGAAGGCGCAGTCAGGAGGGGGGCAAGCGCCCACAGATTCAACTTGCGATAGCGACACTGAACGCGCCCACCGCTGACTTTCACTAAATTGAATGACGAGAGAGTGCGATGTCACCCGAACAGCTGATCAGCACTCGTACAAGACGTTAGTTGTGGAAGCAGACTTTGTTGTCGTTCGACGTAATCCGAAATGTTTCCTCTTCCGCAGTTCTTCCGGCTCCGGTGAACACGTCAATGTGTTGACCTGTAATGCCGACACCGACATCCGTCGCACGAAAGATCGTGGATGCCCATGGAGTTGGCAGAGTAGAGATTTGCACTTGTGCATCGCGCGGGATGACACTTCGGTCAATCGCGATCTCTCCGACCTTGAGTACATTCCCGGCGGCGTTTAGCGCACCAGCATCGGAACGGTGCCACCCGCCGGAGTGATAGCCAAGCGCCCAACCGAAACGCGTCACACCCCATCCCTCCATTCTTGTCTCACCAAGAAACTCGTCGCTGAAACTAAGATTGCCTACACGTTCGACGTAAATGTTTTCAGCATCGCCTGGCAGTTCGTCTTCTCGTGGAACGTAGTAACCGGTGATATACCAGCCATTAGAGCATGACCATTCACCTTGCTTCTGAATCGCCGCTGATGTCCGATCAATGGGGTGCAGACCATAATAACGAACCAAGACAAAACAAATGAGAACGACAGCAGTCGTTAACACCAACCGTTTGGCAACAAAACTCAACCTCGCGCGTTTCTGGAGATACTTCATCACTTCTTCTCCTAAGACTGAATGATTGCGAATTGGGGCTGAAATGAGAAAGGTGGAGTGTTTAGGTTGGGATTATACCTGAATTCACTAGTGAGTATGCGACGCAAGACCCGCCACTTGTCTATTTTTTGCTGCGGGGGGCGTTGCCTCAAAAATCAGATCGAGCTCGACTCGGGTGTTTTAACTGCGATCTGTTGCGGAATACCGATGCTCGCCGATTGGGCACAGTCATTGCCAAGACGTGACGGCTTTAAGATTAAACGATCGGAGATCACTCGCGTTGAATAAGAGACATTTAGCTATATCGCTTTCGCTAATCATTATCGGTTTGAATCTTTTGTTGCCTACACACGCCACAGCTCAATCGAATGCGGATGTTGAGAAGGTTCGCGCAAGAGTGCAGGTGTTGTCAGCGTCATCAGACACGCAAGTCGAGGTCAAGTTCCGTGATAGAACGAAACTGAAGGGCCATATCACTTCTGTTGATCCCACATCCTTCAATCTAAAAGATTCAAAGACAGGAACGTCACAGCCAATTGCATATTCGGAGGTTGATAGCGTTAACAAAGCGAGTGGTGGCGTCTCGACGAAGACCTGGTTGATCATCGGCGGCATAGCAGCTGGTGCGGTTACGACCTGGCTGGTTGTAAAGCCAGCCGTTTGTGATGGAGGCGCGCAAACACGCGGGATCTGCTGAGAGGGTTGAACGTTGAGGAAGCTCTGAAATCATTTGCGACAGCAACTATTCAGTACCATGCGCGGTAGCGGATGGCCACCGCTCAACCCTCGCGACATCAGATCGTTCTGAGTTGAGTCCTGGCTATCCGCTACCGCGGATGGTACTGAATAGTCGTGTGCTGAGCAGTTTCATTCGTGTTGCTGCTATCTGATCCTTTGCATTCCTATTTGGCTGTTAAGTACTGTAAACGCCGAAAGGAGTGCAATGGCAGGTACACTTCAGAAGGCCTTCGGTTACCAGGGCGACAACATGAACCTTCCTGTGGGAGATCTTGAGTCGTCGTTGCCGTTCTACCAAAACATGCTCGGCTTTCGAGTCCTATCACACAGCAACACGCCACACAGTTCTGCCGTGCTCGCACGTGACGAGGTTCAAATCAGACTCGCGGAAAACGACGGCGATCCTTCACAAGACGGTTGCGCCTTCCACGTCAAAGATCTTGATGCATTATTAGCGGAATTCAAGAAGAACGGACTTCAAAAGGAACTCTCGGATTTCAGCACTGAGGAACGTGGTGGTGGAACTTGGAAAGTGTTCTACGTGGTTGCGCCAGACGGACTCTGTTACTGGTTCGGTGAGCGACAGTCAACCTAAGTCGAGAGGAGAAGTCATACTCGCACGGTTTCGCGGAACGTAAGATTTCGATCGATGAGACCCTTACTTATTTTTAGCCGCCGCGGTCTTGGTGTCTATTGGTGGTGTGGCGGCAGGAAGATCTGAATTGAAGATATCAGCGACGCACTTCCAACCTCCATCCGCCTGTTTCTTCCAGACCTCTACATACTTGCCCTTATCGACCATCGGCTTACCACTCGCGTCGCTTTGGGCAAATTCGTAGGTCCCAGTCACGTAAGCCAGATCACTCGCACGCGCGACCTCTACCTTCAGTGGTTTCCAGCCTCCCGCGAAGCCTGGCGCTCCGAGAATGTTTTTCCAAAGTGCATGCACAGGTGCTTTACCTGTAACCAGAGGATTGTTGGGCGGCATCACGCTGGCATCATCTGAATAGTAAGAGACTGTTCTATCAACGTCCTTTGCGGTAGCTGCCTTGGCCCACTCGACGTCGATATTTCTAATGGCAGTTTCGTCTGTGGCTCGAGTGTCTGGTGCTGGTTGTGTTTGACAGGCTGAGAATGGAAGAAGCAGAACGAAGAGAAGAATAGTGAGTCGCGTAGACTGTCTCATTAGCAGACCTCGATGCTGGGAGTTGAAAGAAGCCTGCGTAAGCTATTCGTCAATGACGAAGTTGTCAATGGAGGGGCGAGTTTTAGAATCCGTAGCGAACGTGTCAGGCAAACCGGTGCGGCTCAAAGGATGACCTTCGGCACAAGCCCCGAAAAGTAAAATCGCTCTCGATGGGCTCGAATGAAGGACTTCGAAGTAGTCATCACCATCGGTTTCGTGACCGCCGATATCAAATCTGACCATCATCCGCTTGCACCTCCTGGTCTGGTATTCGGGACGACCAGACACCAACGATCCTGTCTTCCCAGTGCTCACCTTGCGCTCATTAATAATCTGCGACATTATCCTTCGCTGCAAAATCACACACGCAGAACAATAAACCTGAAAGGTCTCCATGGAAATGGAACGTCGTACAACTGCCTGGTTTAGTCAGAATCTTCAAGCGGAAATGCCGCTCGTCGCCTATGGACACGCCGGTGTCCCTTTGTTGATGTTTCCCACCGCGGCTGCCGACTACCTCGAATACGAACGCTTTTATCTCGTCGATTCCATCAAACCATTAATCGAGTCAGGACGGCTCCGCGCCTACTCAATCAACAGTGTGAATCGCTACAGCCTGTTGAATGAAAAAATGCCGGCGCCGTTAAAAGCAGAACTACTCACTCGATACGATCGATACATCACCGACGAGGTGTTGCCGCTGATTAGAAACGAAGTTGGAGACGGTGACAGTCGTCCATTAACAACCGGCGCAAGTCTGGGTGCGTTTCTTTCTGTTAACGCTTACTTCAAACACCCCGATCTGTTTCGCGGTGTGATCGCAATGAGTGGAAGTTACGACATCCGTTCGTATTTGAAGGGTTACTACGACGACAATGTCTACTTCAACAATCCCGTCGACTACCTCTCAAATCTCAACGACGACTATTACTTGCCGATACTACAGAAGGCTGATGCGATTATTTTGTTGTCGGGCCAGGGCGCGTACGAAGCGCCTGAACGAAGCAAAGCGTTGTCAGAGATTCTCGAGTCGAAAGGCATCCCTCACACCCTGGATCTCTGGGGGCCGGACGTCAATCACGACTGGCCCTGGTGGAGGAAAATGTTGCCGCACACGTTAGGACGGATGTTGGGAGGATGATCAGAAGGGAACTAGTTCGCAGTAACTGTTGGCATTTTCTTCAATCCCTTTTCTAATGCCTTTCGCAGCCGATCGATTGCCGTCGTTGGATCGCCCTTGAAGGTCGGATCCGTATACAGGAGGACTTCACCATTCCGAGCATCAACGATTCCGATGCGTAACGTCAAATAAGCTGGAGTTCCATAAACCAGATAGTTGAATGCAGTCTTGCCGCCGGTTAGTTTCTTCCCTTCGCCACGAATGAAAACGATTGCATCGGTACTCTTTTCGAGGTTTAGGTTCAGTACTTCATCGCCCATAGAGAAGCGTCCTTTCTTAACATCACTCCGCTTCTTCATGATCTTGGGTAATAGCTCATCAAACTTGGTTTGAAAGTCAGCGATACTATAGTTGGGTTGAGAGTCGCCCGACCCAGTTCCCGGAGCAGGTGGTGCTAACGAAGTGATGTTTTTCTGCTTCGATAGAACTTCACTAATCATCTTCTCGACACGCGTGCTCAATTCGTCAGACTCAGCTGCCATGCCTTCTGGACCCTTCATGCTGTCGCGGACGACCGTTACCTTCGCAGGCATAACAACCACAGTGCGAACGGTGGTCTGTTTTGAGTTGACCTTCGGATGAAGAAACTGCGCGTTGGTTGACAGGCAGCTGAAACCGATTATTGCGGCTGCCAAAAATAATGTCCGCATCTTGAAGTCGCGGAAGGAAAGAATCGGAATCACGTTAGGCTCTCCTTAACGTTTCAATTCGTCGTTTGATTCGTTCACGATCGGTCGCAGACGGCGCCAGCTCGATGTATTTCTCGTATTCCGAGATAGCGTCGTTTGCTCGCCCTAGCTTTTCGTAGAGCATGGCGAGTCCCCGGTGCGCCACAGGCACCGGGTTCTCTGCTTTTAGCGCGCGCAAGTACAACTCCTCAGCCATTTGCTGGTGGTGTTGCCAATTGTCTTTACCCGCCGGAGTTTCAAGCAGGTCGCGTTCTTCTTCTTCAAGTGTGCGCTTCTCGTGCTGTTTTGCCGCATCTTTCTTCGCACTGTTAGTCAGCTCCCTTTCGGTCAACTGCGGCGCGCGAGGGCCGAGCGTGCGATAGGATTCCGCTAACCAAAATAGGTTTTCCGAGTCCGCATGGAAATCGACCAAGCGCTGCGCGTGAAAGACGGCTGAACGGAAGCGTCCACTGTTGATGGCTAACTGAATATCGTGTCGCATCGCCGGTTCCATTTGGCTAAAATACGCTGCGCGTTCGCGATTCAACTCCATCTGATGAGTCACCTTGTTAGCGCGAGCACCGAGATATGAGCTCATGTACTTAATCCGCTCATCAAGGGCAGGGTGATCGTTCCAGAACAAGCGGATGTTCTCGCCCTCGATGTCTTTATCCAGCAGCTTCATGACGTTCACCATCTCTTCGGGCGCGTACTCAGCGGTGATCATGATGTCAATTCCTTTGAGATCGGCTTCACGCTCCAGGTCCCGGCTATAACCGTAAACGGTTGCCATCACAATTAACGGAGCAATTGTCGTCGCGGCGATGATCACAGCTCCGACAATGCCTCCGGGTGCATATGCACCGATGGCAGTCATGATGTTCATGCTTAAGAATTTTTTTCGATTGCTGCGATTCTGCACATACGTATGCCGGCGCATCACGTGTGTCAATTCATGAGCGATGACGGCCGCCAACTGCGACTCGTTATCTACCAGGCTGAGCAAACCAGTCGTGACATAAATCGATCCGTTTGGTAAAGCGAAAGCGTTTGGCTGTGGGTCGCGCAGCACCCGAAATTTCCACGACACCCTCTCGAGTTCGAGTCCTTTGGGAATCAGTCCTTCACCGATCCGCCGCAGATAAGCGCTCGCGGCCTCGTCTCGTAGCAGCAGACCATCGCGCTCGAGCTTCGTGTCGAGTAGATCCGATTGTTGAAGTACTTCCAGATCGACATCGCCGAACTTGAACTCTTCCCTGACGGGTGGGGGTGTCGCTTCAACAGGTGCAGTCTTCTTCTGCGCAATCGCAAAGGGTGTAACTGAGGCGAATACGACGAAGGAGCAAAGGACTGCGGCGATCAGTCTTGTGCTATACGAGGCAAACATAACAGGGGAAGCTCTGGATCCGCTTGTCGGCTCTTTGTTGTGTTATAGGTGTGGATTCGTGGTTGTTTCTTAAAAGACGACTACTGAAAAATCACCCGGGTTCGCCATCACCTTTTTTGCCTTTTTTCTTTTGCGGTTCAGCCTCACGTGGTCGCGTCGTTGCTGGTGGGGTTGCTTCCGGCTTTGGTGCTGGCGCTTCAGGTTTCGGTGCTGCGTTCGTTGCAGGCTCATCGCCTTTCGGCGGTGGTGGCAACGTCACTTGGTCCAACTTCGGTTGCGTTGCGGTTGGATCCGTAGGCGTAGTTTGATCCGTCGTCTCGGCGGCGTCAGCTGCTTGCTCGGCGCGTTCGGCCGCCAGTTCTCTCTGTCGTTGCCGGAAGAGTTCACGCATATCTTCGGGCATGCCTGGGGCCTTCGGAAAATCTTCCTTCTCTTTGTCTTTCAAGAACGTCTTCATGAAATCGATGAACATCGGCAGCGCCCCGTGGGCTCCGGTCATGTCGTTTCCGAGAGATCTCTTTCTGCCCGGATATCCCATCCACACACCTGTGACGTAAGTTGGTGTGTAGCCGATGAACCAAACGTCCGTGTGATCGTTAACAGTTCCGGTCTTTCCAGCAAGCGGAACTCCCAGCGACGTAGCTGCCGTCGCGGTTCCCGAAGTGATGACGCCGCGCATCATTGAAACCATCGTGAGTGCAACGTATTCGTTCACGACTTTGTAGGTCGTGTGTTCCCATTCCTCCAGCACCGCGCCGTCGCGATCGAGTACGCGTCGAATCATGTGTGGCTGAACTCTTATTCCTTTATTTGGAAACGCCGAATAAGCAGACACCATCTGGTCCAACGGCACTTCGGTAGCACCGAGTGCAGAAGGAAGATATGGCGACATCGGAACTTTGATGCCGAAACGCCGCACCATCTGTGCGCCTGTTTGAATGCCGACGGTTTGCAGTAAATGAACAGCCGGAATATTCATCGACTTCGCTAACGCAGTCTTCATCGGCAGGTCTGCATTACCGAGCGAGCCGTCGTAGTTGTGTGGTTGCCAATCGCCGATACTGATCGGTGCACCACTAACAGGAGTGTCAGGAGTCATTCCCCATTCGACCGCCGCAGTGTAGATGAACGGTTTGAAACAAGAACCAGTTTGGCGGTACGCCTGAATCGCATTATTGAATTTGTTCGTGTAGAAGTCGTAGCCGCCGACCATCGTAACGATTTCGCCGTTCTTCGCGTTCAGCGTCATCATTGCGCCCTGTACGGCCGGAATCTGCGATAGCTCAACTTGCAAACGCCGGTTCTTTTCATCGACTTCCTTAATTTCAAACTCGGCCAGATAACCAACCTTGAATTCATCGCGTGGCTGGCGTTTACCCCAGCCCATTTCGGCAGGCGTGACGGTTGCCGTGAAATTCCCGAAGCGAGCAAGCGCTTCGTTGCGCGCTCTGTCGATCTTCATGATCAGGCCCATCAAGTGACGGCCCTGTTCGTAATCGTTACCGTACCAGTCAGGATGTTTGTAGTTATTGAGTTCCGCCTGCGTCGGTGGTCCATCACCGTTGCCATTCGTAGTCGGAATCATCGTGTAACTCGAGCGCCAGCCACTGTGAGAACGATCATAGGCTCGCAAACCGCCTCGCACGACGTCGTAGGCGCGCTTCTGAGCGTCGACATTAACTGTCGTGTAGACCGACAGACCGCCTTGAGCGACGCGCGTTGTGTACTTGTCTTCGAGTTCCTGACGAATGTATTCAACTGGATAATCGAATGGAGAAGACTTGGGTTGTGATTGGTAGTACGCAGTGTCGGCGAGTTGAATCGGTTTCGACTTCGCAGCGTCTACTTCAGCTTGCGTAGCGAAACCGTTCTTCGCCATCAAATCAAGAACCAGGTCGCGTCGCTCTTTAGCCTTCGCTGGATTCGACGTTGGCGAATAATCGCTCGGTGCTTTAGGAACGCCGGCGAGTAAAGCTGCTTCACCCAGGGTTAGATCTTTAGCTTGCTTGCCAAAGTATGTTTCGGCACCGGCTTCCATTCCATAAGCATTTGCGCCCAGGAACATGTGATTGACGTACAACTCCATGATCTGGTTCTTGGTGTAGTAGCGTTCAATTTGAAGCGCGAGTATCCACTCATTAACTTTGCGCGTGTACGATTGTTCTTTCGTGAGGAAGAGGTTCTTCGTCAATTGTTGCGTGAGCGTTGACCCGCCCTCGACGCGATCTGTAGTTAAGTTTTTCCAGGCCGCGCCCATGATTCTGATCGGATCAATGCCAATGTGGTCATAGAACCGAACGTCTTCGACCGCGAGAATCGCATTTCTGAGAACCTGAGGGATCTCTTCGTACTTGAGCGGTATTCTTTTTTCGAGCGCAAACTCACCAATCACTGTCTCACCGTCGTCCGCGTAGACACGCGTCACCACACTCGGTCGATATGTCGCAAGCGCCGCCACTTCATTTGCAGCGCGGGAGTAGTTCAGCTCGTAGGCCGCGATGATTCCAGTCAACCCGCCCGCAGCAAGTGCGAGTAGCAGCACTGCCGGCAGCCACAGCCGTCGCAACAGATGTGTGCGCTCGGGTGGCGGAGTATTGACGATGGGTCTTCTTGAACGGTGCACGTTTGCAGCCATAGTTTGATTAACCTCTAAATCAAGAACTTTCTTAAGTCAGTCTGAAAGCCGTTCGCATCTCTTGAGAACGTCTTTGATCGCAATGCAGAGATAGTAGTCTCTGTACCTCGCGGATGAACGGTTTGCTTCGCTAATGACCACCGCCTGCAGCGTGTCAGTTTTTTCGGACGAGCAATAAACAGCAATGGCCTCGGAATGCGGACCATGGTCGACGGTGAAAACCTCGCCTTTAGGGAGTGTGCCTGTTGAGCCGTAGGTTGCTGGCGTCCATGACGAAAAGGTAATAACGTCCAGCGGTTCCATCGCTCGATATTTTTGTCCGGCTCGAATCATCAGCCGACCTAACCTTGCCTCAATCGCCCGCGGTCATCAACGTGGGCAGCCACAGAGGGGCGCTTGCTGCGGATTGTATTATAACTTACGGGTAACCTTGACCTAGTGGTCGGTCCGAAATAGTATCTGTGGCCACAAAAGCCATAAACCTCACATCATGCATATCATCAGTCGCAAACGACTTAACGAGTTTGCAGAAGTGCATTTAGATGCCAAACCGGCTCTCGTGCGATGGTATCGCTTGGCTAGCAACCGAGACTTCAGACTTTGTGAACTTGCGCCAGACGTTTCCTTCGGCTAAATCAAGTTCGAAAGCTTACGGTCTTTAACAATGGTGGCAACAAAGTCGTTTAATCAGGCCATCCACTATAATCGCGGAAGAATGGATGTTCGCGCCGTGCTCACTCATAGCGAATACGACGAGCTACGGTGGAGGGAATGATGCAGATGCAGAATCTTGATCTTAACGAAACAGTCCACACATGGTCATCATTGGCCGGTAAGGTCTACGTTCCGCATTCCGAAGGAGAATATCAGCAGCTGGTTGTGTTGCTGGATTCAGTAATCGATGAGGTTGGCGAGAATGAATCCCACCCGCTTGCGTCACTCATGGAGATCCTGGGTGTATTGATCGAAAAATACGAAGACGAACATGTCCCGGAACTGACGGCCGAATAAATTACTTCCGCATCAAGATAAGCACGACTTCACATCAAAGTCGGGCAAACCTGACATTCCAACTCGCATCTCTTATAATCCTTCTGCTCGCGGGGCGACAGGCTTCGACAGGAACCTGAATGATCGTCGTGATGCATGCCGGGCTCCCTTATGCAGCTCGTTAAAA
>Ga0157378_10006427_pt1 | contig 10277 bp, 8 predicted proteins | sample M65metaG_FD_115309 | JGI IMG/M metagenome (GOLD analysis project Ga0157378, IMG submission 115309) | Miscanthus rhizosphere microbial communities from Kellogg Biological Station, Michigan, USA - M6-5 metaG | ecosystem: Host-associated > Plants > Roots > Rhizosphere > Soil | place: USA: Michigan...
ACAGCGGCGTGGGGCTGAGCGAGCGGATGCAGAGCTTCGTCCCGATCCTGCCGAGGGGCCGTACAACGTGGTGGCGCCGGGAAAACATCCGCGGGTGACCCTCACGCCAACGCTGGCCATGAAAGACGGCGCGCCGTGGATGGCCTTCTCGGTTCAGGGCGGCGACAGTCAGGACCAGAACCTGCTGCAGTTCTTCCTCGACGTGGTCGAATTCGGGATGACCGTGCAGGAAGCGACGGAGGCGCCGAACATCAACAGCTTCCAGATGCACAGCTCCTTCGGCGCGCACGACATCAAGCCGGGCAACATCCTTCTCAACTCCGCCGAGCCGCCATGGGTGCGCGGCGAGCTGCGGCGGATGGGCTACACGATGACGTTCGAGGACCGTACGTCGGGTCCGATCAACGCCATCCTGATCGACCGCGCCCACGGCACGTTCTGGGGTGGATCGAGTAATCATGGGGAGGATTACGGGATAGGTTGGTAGCTCTTAGCTCGTAGCTGTTAGCTCTTAGGTGTCGGCTGTCGGCTGTCGGGTGTCGGAGAATTGGAGCCGAGGTCTCGGTCGTCTCTCCAAAGAGCTAACAGCTACGAGCTAAGAGCCGGAATCCGTTAACCAAACCGTACCTTGCCATTCTTGCCCGCCTTTTGCAGAATCGCGCGCCGGAGGAACTGCTGCATGCCGAACGTCTCACGCTCCATCATCGTGGCGATCACGCTCTCCCTTTTTCTTGCTGCCTGCGCGGCGGTGACGCAGCAGAAGGCACAGGCGGCGCGCGCGGCCGACACGGGCGAGTTCCACAACCTGCAGCTGTTTCCGCAGAACATCACCCATGATGAGCTGATCGCGAACATGCGCGCTTTCGCCAAGGCCCTCGGCACCCGCTGCGATCACTGCCATGCTGCCAATCCTCCCGGATCGAAAGAGCAGTTCGATTTCGCGTCGGACGCGAAGCCGGAGAAGAATGCCGCCCGGGCCATGATGCGCATGGTCCACGCCACGAACTTCGACTACCTCGCCAAGATCAACCCGCACGGCCAGATGGTCACCTGCAACACCTGCCATCGCGGACACGCGGTGCCGGATACGACCGCAGCGGAAGGTGGCGCGGCGCCGGGACGATAGCGTTTTTCAACCCGTCCCTGCGCTCCCCGACGCGCGTGAAACGAATCGCGCCTTTCGATCACTACTGTCGGAATCCGGCAGAAAGAAGCGAACTGCCACGCCGGGAGAGAGAAGAACCGCGGCGTGGTTCGTTTGTTCGCGTTCGCGCAGTAGAATGTGCGCTCCAAAAAACATGGCCCGACACGAAGAGCGAGACGATTCGTACGATCTTCTGAATCAGTATCTCCACGAGATCGCCCAGGTTCCACGGCTCACGCCGGAGCGTGAGCGCGAGCTGGGGAAGCGCGTGCAGGAGAACGACAAGGCCGCGCTCGAGGAGCTGGTCAAGGCCAACCTGCGCTTCGTGGTCTCGTACGCGAAGAAGTATCGCAACTCGCACGTGCTCTTCCTCGATCTGATCAACGAGGGGAACATCGGCCTGATCCACGCGGCGAAGAAGTTCGATCCCGACAAGAACGTCAAGTTCATTACCTACGCGGTGTGGTGGATCCGGCAATCGATCCTGCACGCGCTGTCGGAGCAGGGGGGCGCGTTCCGCCTTCCGCCGAAGCGCGCAAACCTGATGTATCGCCTGGAGAAGGCCATCGGCGCGGCGATGACGGATGGGAAGCAGATTCCGACGGCGGACGAGCTGGCCGCGGAGCTGGGCGTCAGTGTGAAGGAAGTGCAGACGCTGCTGCGGGCGAACACGGACAACTTCTCGCTGAACGCGGAGCTGGACGACGAGTCGCACACCGAGCTCGCTGACGTCATCGAGCAGACGTCGGTGCCGTCCGCCGAGGATGCCATGCAGGTGCAGGGGCGGCGGGAGGAGCTGCTGGCGCATATGTCGGAGCTCTCGCCGAAGGAGCGCCTGGTGCTCAGCCTGCGCCACGGCGTGACCGACAACGTGCCGAAGCGGCTCGATGAGCTGGCGGACTTTCTCAATCATCCCCGCGAGAAGATCGCCGCGGTGCTGGGCGTGTCGACGGGCAAGGTCTGCGACGGGCTGGCCATCACGCAAAGTGAGCTCGCGCAACTGCTGCTCTACACGAATCCGAATGCGAAGGCTTGGTGGCGTTTCTGGTACGAGCTGCGCGATCTCGACCCCGGTATGACCCCGCAGATCGATCAGACGCGCATGCCGATGCTGGAATCGCTCAAGCAGCAGGGGGCGGTGCAGAAGGCGGTCGAAGCGCTGCCGATCGAGGAGCGGACGATCCTGAAACTCCGTTACGGCGTCCTTCAGGACGACGAGCTGACGCTGCGGGATATCGGGGAGATTCTGGGGTTGTCGCGAGAACGCGTGCGGCAGATTGAGTCGCGGGCGGAGGCGAAGTGCCGGCGGAGCGTGAGGCGGCGGTAAAGCGTAGCGCTGGCCGCTGGCCGGCTGTACCGCCGCCGGCTCGGCGGCGTCTGCGGGTTGCCGGCGAGCCGCCGGCGGTCCAGCCAGCGAGCCGCTGGCGCTACGCTTTTTTCAACAGCTCCGCGACCGGAACGCCAACCTTCTCCAGCGCTTCGAACGATCCGACGTCGCTCCAGCCGAAGTTGCCGCGGATGGCGGCGACGCGCGGGGCTTTTTCCATCAGGGCGTAGTCGATGGAGATCGAAGGCATCGCTTCGTAGTGCTCGACGCGTTTCGCCGGATCGCCGCTGGTGACGATGCGATCGGCGAGGGAGGCGATCTCCGGCGCTGCCTCTTCGAGCGCGCGGCGGAAGACGCTGGCGCGCCAGACGAACATGGCGGCGTTCCAGCAGTAGCCGCCGGCTCGCAGATACTCTTCGGCGCGGTCGCGCGATGGTTTCTCGGTGAAGCGGCGGACCCTGCTCACGCCGGGCGCGATCTCATCGCCCAGCTCGAGATAGCCGTAGCCGGTGTTCGGCTCTGTCGGCTCGATCCCGATGCTGACGAGGTAGTCGTTGGCCGCCGCGAAGTCGTACGCGTTAGCGAGCACGCGCCGGAATTCATCCGCGTCCGCGACGTAGGAGTCCGAGGCGAGGACGGCGATGACGGCGTCACTGATGATCGACTCGATGGCGAAGCAGCAGACGGCGATGGCCGGCGCCGTGTTCCTGCGCGCCGGCTCGGTGAGGATGTTGGCCTCGGGAAGGCGCGGCAGATACGCGGCGCACTTCGGGGCGTACTGCTCATTGGTCGAGACGAAGATCGACGACGGCTCGACCAGCTGCGACACGCGGTCGAACGTCTTCTCGATCAGCGAAACGCCGTCGAAGATTCGCAGGAACTGTTTCGGATTCTCGTCGGACGAAAGCGGACGCAATCGCGTGCCCGCGCCGCCGGCCAGGATGAGCGCGGTCCTCAAGCCTTGCGCCCCACGGCGATCAGACTCAGGCCGCTCTTTGGCCGCTTGCCGTCCAGCGCTTTCAGCAGCGGGACGATGCGATCGAAGATCTTCGACTGCGCGGCCGGCAGCGACTGGCGCTTGAGAACGTTCGAGTTCAGCCACCAGGCCAGTTTCGCGGCGCGATTCTGGTAGACCGCTTCTTCGACTTCGAAGCCTGCCGTTTGCAGCATCGCCGTCAGCTCGTCTTTGTCGTAGCGGCGCTGGTGGCCGATACCGCGGTCGAGCGTGCCGAAGAGATCCTTGCCGGCGGGGACGAAGATGATGATCCGTCCGCCGGGAACGAGCAGCTTGTTGGCGCGCACCAGCGCCGCGGCGTCGTCGGTGGTGTGCTCGAGGACGTTGATGCAGAGGATGGTGTCGAAGTTGTTGCCGGCCAGTTCGAGCGATTCGTCACGATCGAGATCGAGACGCTCCACGCTCATGCCCGGCCGGCGGCGGAAAGCATTGCGAAGACGGTCGATGTACGGCGTCTCCTTGTCGGTGGCCACGATCAGCTCGCGGCCGTAGAGAAAGCGCGTCATCGTTCCGGAGCCGGCGCCGACTTCGAGCACGCGCTGGCCCACGTACGGCGCGATGCGCTCCCAGATCCATTGGTTGTATCGCTTGAGCGAGCCGCGCCGGCGCAACGTTTTGTACGTCGGCGGCTCGTTCGAGGGATCATCGAAGAGGCCGTAGCGGAAGATGGTCCAGATGGCGCTGAAGCCGTCCTTCCAGTTGATCTTTTTCCCTTCCCAGTAATCGCGGCCGTAGTAGGAGATCGGCACCTCGTAGATGCGGTAGCCGCGCTTGGCCACCTTGGCGGTGATCTCCGGCTCGATCCCGAAGCGGTTCGATTTGAGGTTGATCGACTGGATGACCTCGCGGCGGAAGACTTTGTAGCAGGTCTCCATGTCGGTGAGGTCGAGGTTGGTGGTGCAGTTGGACAGAAACGTCAGCAGGTTGTTGCCGAGGCGGTGCCAGTAGAGCATCACGCGTCGGGGATAGCCTTCGAAACGCGAGCCGAAAACGACGTCGGCATGACCGTCGACGATCGGCTGGATCAGCTTTGGGTACTCGTTCGGGTCATATTCGAGATCGGCATCCTGAATCAGAACGATGTCGCCGATCGCTTCCGCAATCCCGCGGCGGATGGCGGCGCCCTTGCCCATGTTCACCGGCTGGAAGACGTGGCGGATCTCCGGCCACTGCTCGGCAAGCGCGGCCACAACGCCGGCGGAGCCGTCGGTCGACTTGTCGTCGACCACGATGATCTCCTTGTCGATGGGGACCTCGCGCACGTGACGCAACAGCTCGGCCACCGTCGAGCGCTCGTTGTAGCAGGGGACGATGACCGACAGAAGCGGCGTTTTTTGAGGAAGATCCGTCATTGGAGCGCGTATTGTAAGCTGTTGAAAACGATGACCGATTCAGCGGAAAAACCGCGACACGAAACGAACGAGGCACTGCGAAAGTTCCTGCACATCGGGATGGGCTTCGGCGCGCTGCTGCTGCTGAAGATTCCGTGGCGCTACGCGGCGCTGATCGGCGTGGGCGGGATCCTCCTCAACTGGCTGCTGCTGCACCGCCTCGCCGGAAAACGGGTGGCGCGCCACGAGCGCGGCTGGGACGTCGGCATCATCCTCTATCCATTCGCGGTCACGGTGCTGATCGTGGTCTTCAACTGGCACCTGGAGATCGCGGCGGTGGCGTGGGTGCTGATGGCCTTCGGCGACGGATTCGGGACGGTGATCGGCCAGCGGATGCCGCTGGCGCCGCTGCCGTGGAATCGGAACAAGTCGTGGGGCGGACTGGCGGCGTTCGTCCTCTTCGGCGGCGCGGCGGCATTCGGCATCGCGCGATTGTTTGGCGCGCCGCATGACGTGGCCATCGCCGCGGCGGTCCTGGTCAGCGCCATCGCGGAGTCGCTGCCACTCGGTCTGGACGACAACGTGACCGTGCCGTTCATCGCTGCCGCGATTCTGGCGGCGATGGCCATCAAACCGATCGTGGGGCTGGCCGAGCCGCCGCCGATCGAATGGGGATGGATCATCGTCAATACCGTGCTGGCGATCGCCGGGTACGCGCTGCGCGGCGTGAACGTCTCCGGCGCGGTGGTCGGCTGGGTGCTGGGCTGCGTGATCGTGATCGGCGGCGGTCCTCCTCTTTATGTCGCGCTGCTCACCTTTTTCATCCTCGGCACGCTGGCGACGAAGCTCGGCTATTCGCGCAAGGCTCACGCGGGGCTGGCTCAGGAGGGCGGCGGGCGGCGCGGCGCGGCACATGCGTTTGCGAATGTGGGCGTGGCCGCGATCTGCGCCATTGCCTGCTGGCGCGGACTCGGGTTCGTGCCGCTGTTCATGGGCATCGCCGCGCTGGCGACGGCGGCGGCGGATACGACGGCCTCGGAAGTCGGCCAGCTTTTCGGCAAGCGCGCATTCCTGCCGCTGACGTTCCGGCGCGTCGAGCGCGGAACCGAGGGGGCGATCTCGATCGAAGGGACACTGGCGGGAATCGTGGCCGGATGCATCGTGGCCATCGCAGGCACGGCGTTGACCGTGCATCACCTCCGCGCCGGCTTCATCGGCAGCGTGTCGATCTACAAGTCGCACGTGATCATCGTGCTTACGCTCTGCGCCTTTTTCGGCTCGTACCTCGAATCGATCCTCGGCAGCTGGAATCGCCGCCACGACTCGCCGATCGCCAACGGCACGATGAACTTCGCCAACACGATGTTCGGCGCGTTCCTCTTCTGGGTAGCCTGGCACTGGGTGCCGATGTTCGCGTTTTCGTTTTAGGCCTGTGCGGCCATATTGTCCCCGAAACCTCTACTACAGACAGGAGATGAGCCACATCGGCCTCGGCTTGCGGTGGAAAGCTAGGGAGAGGTGGCAAAGAACTCTAGCGCTGGCGTCGCATCATCAACGTCGCACTGATGACGCCGAGTGCTCCGCAGGCGGCCCAGACGGCGGCAGGGTTGTGCTCGAAGAGCAGGGTTCCCGTAGACGGGCCGATAACCATACCGAGGGACCACATCATCATCAGCAGACCGAGGTAGCGGCCGCGGTATTGCTCGGGGGCGAGTTGTACCGCGTACGCGCCGGCGACCGGTGAGCTGATCATCTCGCCGAGCGTCCAGATGACGACGGTGGCGGCGAGCGCAGGGACCGTTCGCGCGAAGCCGGTCAGGGCGAAGCCGGCGCCGGCGAGGAAGTAGCCGAGGGCGATCATCGGACGGGCGGGGAAGCGGCGTGTCCACTGGGTGATGGCCAGCTCGAACAACACGATCAGCAGACCGTTGGTCGAGATCAGCAAGCCGAACGTGCGCGAGGGAAAGCCCAGCGACTTCACATGCAGCGCGAAGGTCGAGCCCATCTGAAAATCGATGATGGCGGTGCAGAGAGTGGCTGCCAGAAAGAGGATGAAGGGCCGGTCGCGCGCGGCGGCGCGCAGCGCGTCGCCGGTGCGCTCGCTCTTCACGTACGTGCGCAGGCCTTGCGGCAGCGCGAAGAGGGCGATGAGGCCGTAGACGATCGACGTGGCAGCGTCGCCGATGAAGAGCAGCGTGAAGGAGTGATCGGCGAGAAAGCCGGCGGTGGCGGGACCGGCGGCGAATCCGAGGTTGACGGCGAATCGATAGAGCCCGAAGGCGGTGACGCGATGCTCCTCGCCGACGAGATCGCCGACCAGGGCATAGCTGGCCGGCCGATACAGCTCGGAGAGCGAGCCGGTGATCAGCGTCAGCGTGACGATCGCCGCGTAGCCGCGTGCCTGCGACAGCGCCAGCATGGCCGCGGCCGAGCCGAACATCGACAGGACGATGGTGTTGCGCCGTCCGATGCGGTCGGCCAGATGTCCGCCAACCGAGGATGCGATCAAATGGCCGATGCCGTACGCGCCGACGGCCAGTCCCGCCTGCGCGCTCGAATAGCCGATCCTGGTCAGATAGAGGATGAGGAACGGGATGACGAACGTGCCGAAGCGATTGATGAACGTGCCGCCGAAGAGGATCCACGCCGCGGGCGGCAGCGCGCGAAGGTTGTCGCGGAAGGATTGCATCGGCGGCTAAGCAAACTCGAATCGCACCCGTTCCCGCAAATGGCCGAGGATCGCCCCGAGCAGAGCGCCGGTCGTGTTCCAGATGATGTCGTTGATGTCCGCCACGCGGTCGGGGAGAAAGTACTGCCAAGCCTCAATCGCGCAGGTGAAAGTGAGGCCGAGCAAGACTGTCAGCACATACGTCTGCAGCGTCGGCCGGTCGACGGTGTAGAGCGCGATGAACATGAGAAAACCCCACGGCACGAACAAGAGCACGTTGGCGATGATCGGCACGATGATCACCGCCAGGATGTGCGTCGAGACCGGGTGGTGGGCGATGCGATGCGAGAGATGCTTGATGTCTTCGAACGGTACGGGATCGACTTTGGCGTAGATCTTCCCCGACATCCACACCGTCGTCAGAACGATGAGGATGGTGACCGCCAGCAGCAGAACGATGGTGACCGGGCGGCGGATGGTGATGGTGGTTTGCATGTGCAGTGGATCAGTAGATCAGTGATCAGTAGATTAGTGGATCAGGAAGAAGTTCTCCGTTTCTGGTCCTGATCTACTGATCGACGAATCACTGATCTACTGATCCACTACATCACACGTTCACGAACTTCCTGAACCCGACATTCAGAATCAATCCGACGGCCATGAAGAACATCATCGTGGCGGATCCGCCGTAGGAGATCAGCGGCAGGGGGATGCCGGTCACGGGCAGGAGTCCGATCTGCATGGAGACGTTGATCAGGACGTGGAAGATGAAGAAGCAGATCAGCGAGAGGACGAGGAAGGTCCCTCCTCGATCGCGCGATGCTTTGGCCACGCCCAGCGATTCGACGATGAGAAAGAGGTAGAGGCTGAGCACGACGCTGACGCCGACGAAGCCCCACTCCTCGCCGAGGACCGAGAAGATGAAGTCGGTGTGCCGGGCGGGGAGGTACTCGAGATTGACCTGCGTCCCGTGCAGAAAGCCTTTGCCGGTGATGCCGCCCGAGCCGGTGGCGATCTTGGCCTGCGCTACCTGATAGCCGGAGCCGAGCGGATCGCGGGCCGGCTCGAGGAAATTCACCACCCGCTGTTTCTGAAACGGCTGGAGGAAATGCCAGCCGATCGGCAGCGCAACCAGGAAGCAAAGTGTGGCGATCAGCCACAGTCTCGGTTTGATGCCGCCGAAGAACATGGCCACGCCCACCAGCGGGAAGAAGCTGGCGGCCGAGCCGAAGGCCGGCTGGGCCGCGATCAGCAGAACCGGGAAGCCGATCATGGCCATGACGATGACGAAGCTGCGGAAGTTGAGATAGGCGCGATCGTTCGAGTCGAAGTACTTGGCGATCATCAGCGCGGTGAAGATCTTCATGAACTCCGACGGCTGGAACTGGAAGTTGCCGATGTGAATCCACGACTTGACGTTGCGCGTGAGCCGGTCAGAAGCCAGGAGGTACATCAGCAACACGATTCCGACGCCGTACAGAAATGGGGAGATCTCCATCAGCACGTGGTAGTCGATGGCGATGAAGATGATCATCAGCACGATGCCGATGAGGGTCCAGATGACCTGTTTGCGGAAGAGCGGCGCTTCAGGGCCGAAGTAGGTGGCGCTGTAGACCAGCAGGCAACCGATCGCGGCGATGAGCAGCGCGACGGTCAGCAGGTTGAGATCGAGGCGGGATAGCGTGCGTTCGACGGACATGCGATGAGTGGATTAGTAGATTAGTGGATCAGTCGATCAGAAGCACTAGTAGCATGTTCTGATCCAACGACGTTCTGCCCGACTAATCCGCTGGTTCTACCGCTTGGGCAGTTCCTGGTTGTAATAGAACATCGCCGTCACGCGCTCGGTCTCGTTCGGGAAGTCCTTCGGAAGGGGATTGAGCGGGGAGGAGAGCTCGATCCCTTTCTTGGCGGCGAAGTCGTACGGCGGGATGCCGGAGCTCTGCAGGATGATGACGTCGGTGATGCTGCCGTCGCGATGGATGGTGAAGCGGATGGTGACGACGCCTTTGAGCCCGGTCTGGATGAGATGGGGCATGTTCGAGTACCAGTTGACCCGGATCCTGCTGACCATCCCCTCGGCGTAGTCACCCCAGTTGTACCAGCTGCTCTCGAACGAAAGCGGTCCATCCTGGGCGAAGCCTTTTTCGCCGCCGAGGGCACCGTGGAGATCCTCGCCCTGCTGTCCGCCGCCGAGGGAGGCCACCTTGCCCACTTCCTTGATGGCGCTGCGCCAGTTCACAGGACCGGCAGCGCTGGCCTGCGCCGGCTGGCGATAGGCGAGCGTCGACGGAGCCTGCGAGATGCTCGACGGAGTTGGCGCCGCGGCCTGCTGCGGTTGTTGCTGCTGTTGCGCGGCAGCGGCGGCCTGCTGCGCCGGAGTGTTGGGCTCCGATGGGGCGGATGATTTCGGCGGTGTGTAGATGTGGCTGCCGTCTCCAGGTTGGCGCGTCGGCTGGTCGCCGGTGGGATGCGGCGTGGAGGCCTGGCGATTGGCGTTGGATAAGGCGGCGTCGGGAGAGACCGGATGATTGATCTTGGGGCCGGGCGATTCGACGAATGTTTTGTCGTTCGGATTCTGGCGGATCAGCTCCACGTAGCGCGCGATCGGCGGCGCGGGTGCATCTTTCGAAACAGGCTTATAGAAGGCGATGAAGTAGAAGAGGATGAGCGCGTGAAGGATGAAGGAGACGATGACGGCGACGCTGACCCCGCTGCGTCGCGCTTCGACCTGACTGCCGAGAAGGTCGATGGTCTCTTCGGGTTCGTGGAGTTCGTAGTCCAAATAAGGA
>Ga0157378_10006429_pt1 | contig 10276 bp, 9 predicted proteins | sample M65metaG_FD_115309 | JGI IMG/M metagenome (GOLD analysis project Ga0157378, IMG submission 115309) | Miscanthus rhizosphere microbial communities from Kellogg Biological Station, Michigan, USA - M6-5 metaG | ecosystem: Host-associated > Plants > Roots > Rhizosphere > Soil | place: USA: Michigan...
CCGAGTTCGCCGACATCTACGTTATTGCCGCGCTGACCAACGCCGAGAAGGCACAGGAGAAGGCGAAGCGCCAGCAGTTCACCGACTCGCAGGCCGAGCGCATTCACAACATCTCGCAGCTCCTCAAGGCCTACTGCCTCTACGAGCGCGACGTCGAATACGTCGTCGAGGACAACAAGGTCATCATCGTCGATACCTTCACGGGCCGTAAAATGGCGGGCCGCCGCTGGAGTGACGGCCTGCACCAGGCCGTCGAGGCGAAGGAAGGTGTGCAGATCGATCGCGAGACGCAGACGCTTGCCACGATCACGATTCAGAATTACTTCCGCCTCTACGAGAAGCTCGCGGGCATGACCGGCACCGCCGAGACGGAGGTGAACGAGTTTCACGACATCTACAAGCTCGACGTCACCGTGATCCCGACGACCCGGCCGGTGAAGCGCATCGACCAGCACGACCGCATCTACAAGACGCGCCGCGAGAAATACAACGCCGTCATCGCGGAGATCAAAGCCTCCTACGCGAAAGGCCAGCCCGTGCTCGTCGGCACGGCGAGCGTCGAAGCCTCCGAGCTCGTGAGCCGCATGCTCAAGCGCGAGAAGGTGCCGCACACGGTGCTGAACGCGAAGTATCACCTCCAGGAGGCCGAGATCGTCCAGCGCGCCGGCCTCAAGGGCGCAGTCACGATTTCCACGAACATGGCCGGTCGCGGCACCGACATCAAACTCGGCGAGGGCGTCAAGGAACTCGGCGGCCTCTACGTGCTCGGCACCGAGCGCCACGAAAGCCGCCGCATCGACCGCCAGCTGCGCGGCCGTTGCGCGCGCCAGGGCGATCCGGGTCTGTCGCGGTTCTTCGTGAGCTTCGAGGACGATCTCATGCGCAACTTCGGCGCCAGCGAGCGCATGACGAAGATCATGGAGACCTTCGGCATGAAGGAGGGCGAGGAGCTCGAGCATCCGTGGCTCAACCGCTCGGTGGAAACCGCGCAGAAACGCGTCGAAGCCCGCAATTACCAGATCCGCCGCCGCACGCTCGAGTTCGACGACGTCATGAACCAGCAGCGCGAGGTCGTCTATGGCTATCGCAACGAGGTAATGGACACCGACACGCCGCGCTCGATGATTTACGAAGTCATCGACGAAGTCGTGCCGAAGCGCGTCGCCGAATATTTGAGCGCGCCCGAGGGCGAGGAGCCCGACGCCGCCGGTCTGCTGAATTGGGTGAACACGACCTTCCCACTCGGCCTGCAGCCGGAGCGCGCGCAGTTCGAGAAGCATTCCGTCGAGCAGAACGCCACGAATCTCATCGAGACGATCAAGAGCGCCTACGAGCAGAAGGCCGCCATCGAAGAGCCCGGCGCTCTCAAGGGCCTCGAGCGCTACATCATTCTCAACGCCATCGACCGCCTCTGGCAGGAGCATCTCTACGCGATGGACGGCCTTCGCGAGGCGGTGAGCCTGCGCGCCTTTGGCCAGAAGGACCCGCTCGTCGAATACAAGAACGACGGCTACGCGATGTTCGTCGAGCTGATGGACAGCATCAAAAACGAGGTGCTCAACAATCTCTTCCGCAGCACAACGAATCTGCAGGCCTTCGAAAAACTTCTCGGCAGCCTGCCGCAGACGCTCATCCAGCAGATGATGAGCGGCAATCTCACGCTCGCTGGTTCCGCCGCCGACGCCGTGGCCGCCGACAACGACGACGAGGAAAAGTCCGCGCCCGAGCCGCTCGTGAAGGAGCCGCGCCTGGAATTCCGCCGACCGGCCGCGCCGACCGCCGGTCGCAACGATCCCTGCCCCTGCGGCAGCGGCAAGAAATTCAAGAACTGCTGCGGACGGAAGGCGTAGGCGCTTTCGCGGGCGGAAAGTTTCGCGTAACTTCCCGCCCATGAACCTCACCTACTACGGACACTCTTGTTTTGCGGTCGAGGCCGCGGGGAAAACTCTGCTTTTCGATCCGTTCATCACGCCGAACGAACTCGCAAAAGCGATTGACGTGGATGCGGTGCCCGCGGATTTCATCCTGCTCACGCACGGGCACTTCGATCACGTCGCCGATGCGGTGCGGATCGCGCAGCGCACCGGCGCGATGGTGATCGCGAATTTCGAGGTTGCGAATTGGATCGGCGGGCAGGGCGTCACAAGCCTCACTCCGATGAACCATGGCGGGAGCTGCGCATTCGATTTTGGCCGGGTGAAATACGTGAACGCGGTCCACACGAGCAGCCTGCCCGACGGTAGCTACGGTGGACAGCCGGGTGGATTCGTGGTGACGACGGAAGAGGGCAGTTTTTACGTCGCGGGCGACACGGCGCTTACCTACGACATGAAGTTGATCGCCGAGGAATTTACGCTGCGGTTTGCGGCGTTGCCGATCGGCGACCATTTCACGATGGGTGCGGCCGACGCGGCGAAGGCGGCCGGATTCGTGGGCTGCGACGAGATTGTCGGCGTGCATTACGACACGTTCCCGCCGATTCGGATCGACCACGACGCGGCGCGCGAGACGTTCCGCGCGGCCGGTCGGCGCCTGCATTTGCCAGCGATTGGAGAGACAATCGTGCTTTAGTTGAGAGTTGAGAGTTGATAGTTGAGAGGGAATGAGCCGCCGGAGGCGGAGACGGCTGCGCTCAACTATTTACCCTCATGAAAATCGTCGAGCAGCTTTCGTTGTTTTTGCTGAATCAGCCCGGGACGCTGGCGGCGGTTTGCGACGCGCTGGCCGAGGCGCGGGTGAATATTTACGGGCTGAGCGTGGCGGACGCGACGGATCACGCCGTGGTGCGCATGGTGGTGAGCGATCCGCGCAAGGCGCTGCATATTTTCGAGGCCCACGGCACGCTGGCTGTCGAGAGCGACGTGCTCTTGATCGAGAATGAAAACCGGCCGGGAATGCTCTCGCGCATCGCGTCCCGCCTGGCCGAGCACAAGATCAACATCGAATACGCATATCTCGCCTCGCTCCCCAGCGCGCGGAAGGGCCTGCTCATCATGAGTGTGAGCGACCCCAAGAAGGCGCTGCGCGTGTTGAAGAGTTTGTGGTCCGCGGAGGAATAATCATCACGGGGCGCAACTTTCCGCGCCGGGCGTGGTTTCATTGCTGAACCTGCTTCCGAGCCCCACGTGGTTGACACGGCCAGCGCACGCGGGAATATCTCTTATCCATGCCGAGTCAATCCGCTTCCGTCCTGCACGAGGGTCCTTATTCCGAGGAGGCCGTGCGCGACGCCGCTGGGCGGATTCGCGCGGCGTTGAGCGGACCGGCGACGATTGCGTTCGCGTTCGTCACGCCGGATTACCTGCCGCATCTCGCCGATTTTTCCGACACCATTCGCGTGGACGGGCACGTGCTGGAGGTGGTGGGTTGCACGGGGAGCGGCCTCACGTCGGATGGTCTCGAGCGCGAGGACGCCAGCGGATTTTCGATCCTCGCCCTGCATGCGGAGAATTCGCAGGTCGCGGTGCATGAGCTGCCGAATTCCCTGGTCGAGAGCGCCGACGGTCCCAAGTTCTGGACGCAGCGGATGGGTTCCGTGGAGGGTTGGATCGTGCTCACAAATCCCTTCGGTTTCGGCGTGGATGACTGGCTCGTGGATTGGAACGCGGCGTTTCCCGGTGTGCCCACGGTCGGCGGTCTGGCCAGCGGCGGACGCGAGGCGGAGAGCATGGCGGTGTTTCACAATGGCCGGGTGATCGAGGGCGGCGTGGCGATCGGAATCTCCGGCGCGCTACGGCTCGTGCCGGCGGTGAGCCAGGGCTGCCGGCCGATCGGCGAACCGTTGCCGGTGACGAAGGCCGAGGACAACATCATTTTCGCGCTCGGCTCGCGGCCGGCGTATCAGGCGCTCGAGTCGGCGTTCCAATCGCTCTCCGAGGCCGAGCGCTCCCATGCGCAGGGCAATCTTTTCGCGGGCATTGCCGGCACGGAATATCTCGAGGATTTCCGGCCGGGCGACTTCCTGATTCGCAACATCATTGGCGCGGACCCCGATTCGGGTGCGGTGGTCATCGCGGGCATTCCGCGCGTCGGGCAGACGGTGCAATACCAGCTCCGCGACAAGGATGTGGCCGACGTCGATCTGCGCAGCGTGCTTCGGCGCGCGGCGAAGGCGCCGGGCCGGCCGGTGGCGTCGCTGCTTTTTTGCTGCACGGGACGCGGGTCGGGTTTTTTCGGCGCGTCCGGGCACGATGCGGGCATGCTCGAGGAAATCATCGGCCGTCACAGCTCGGCGGGATTTTTTTGCAACGGCGAGATCGGGCCCGTCGCGGGGCGCAACTGCGTGCACGGCTATACGGCCGCGTGTGCCATCCTGGTGGAGGACTGAGCGGAGTGACGGGGAAAAAGAAAGGTCCGCCGTGGGTTTTCCTGCTCATCGCCGTGGCGGCGTTGGGCGGCGGCGGCTGGTATCTTCTCGGCGGGCGGGCGGCGGCTGACGCGAAGGGAGAAGTTCCCGCGAGCCTGCTGGCCACAGTCGAACGGCGCGATCTCAGCTCGAAATTGCTGCTCTCGGGCGAGGTGCAACCCGCTTCGGAGCAGGAGGTGAAGCCGGAGGTCGGCGGCAAGGTGAAGGAGATCGCCGTGCAAGTCGGCCAGAACGTGAAAAAAGGCGATCTGCTCGTCGTGATCGACGACACCGATCTCCTCACGGAAAAACGCTCCGCCGAGACGGCCATCGAGGGCGCGCAACTCGCCGCGGACAAGGACCGCGGCAACTACGAGCGCGCGAAGGAACTCTTCGACGAGAAACTCATCAGCAAGGAGGTCTATGCGAACCTCAAGGCCGATCTCGACATCTCCGAGAACGCGTTGCTTAAGTCGAAGAGCCAGCTCCAGACCGTCGAGGATAAGCTCGCGAAGACCCGCATCGTCGCGCCGTTCGAGGGCACGGTGCTGGATATCAAGGTGACCGAGGGACTCGTCGTCACGGCCGCCGCGAGCGTGAACTCCGGAACGGAACTCATGGCCTTCGCGAATTTGTCGAAGCTTCTCATTGTGACGAACGTCAACCAGATGGACGTCAGCAAGCTGTCCACCGGCGCCGAAGTTTCCGTGAACATGCAGGGCGATGATTCGAACGCCGTAAAGGCTCGCATCGAGTTCGTGGCGCCGCTCGCCACGGTGAAGAACAACATCAAGGGCTTCGAAGTGCAGGCGCTCATCGAGGATTCCAAAAGTCCGTTGAAACCCGGCATGTCCGTGAGCATGACCGTGCCCGTGGGTGCGGCAAAGCGGGCCATCAGCGTGCCGATTGCCGCCGTCTTCAAGCAGGACAACGACCGCGTCGTTTACGTGCGCAAGGGCGAAAAGACCGAGCGCCGCAAGGTGAGCGTCGGTCTCACCACGATGAGCTACGCCGAAATCACGAGCGGTCTCAACGAAGGCGAGGAAATCCTCCTCGTCGAACCCAGCGCGATCGCCGCGAAATCCTCGTAAGCCTTCCGCCGAACTCGTGGCCCTCGTTCTCCTCGAAGACGTCAGAAAATATTACACCCTCGGCGGCCAGGAAATCCGGGCGCTCGACGGGGTGAACCTCCGCATCGACGAGGGCGAGTTCGTCGCCATCACCGGGCCGAGCGGCAGCGGAAAATCGACGTTGATGCATCTGCTCGGCTGCCTCGACACGCCGACTTCTGGTTCGATGCAAATCTGCGGGCACGACCTCAGCCACGCCACGTCCGATCAGCTCTCATTCGTCCGTAACCGCGAGATCGGCTTCGTCTTTCAATCCTTCAATCTCCTATCGCGCCTGAACGTCGTCGAGAACGTCGAAGTGCCGCTCATCTACACCGGCATGGGCGCGCGGAAGCGGCGCGAGAAGGCGGAGGCGGTTGTGCGGCGCGTTGGCCTCGAGGAGCGGATGAAAAATCGGCCGACGCAGCTCAGCGGCGGCCAGTGTCAGCGCGTCGCCATCGCCCGCGCGCTGGTGAATGATCCGCGCATTCTTTTCGGCGACGAGCCCACGGGCAACCTCGACAGTCACACCGGTGAGTTGATTCTGCACATGTTCACTGAGCTGCAGGATGCCGGCCGCACGGTGGTGCTCGTCACGCACGATCCCGACGTGGCGGCGGTGACGCATCGCGTGATCGAGATTCGCGACGGCAAAATCCGACGGGAATACGATCCGCGAACTAGCAAATAGTTGAGAGATGTTAGTTGAGAGTCATCGACCCTGTGTTCCGCCCCGCATTGCGGGGCTGCTCGTGAACTCTCAACTCTCAACTCATAGCTCTCAACCGGCGCTCGCGCCACGAGCGCCATGAATCTTTTCATCAGCCTCGAAACCGGACTGCGCGAAATTTTTTCGCACAAGTTCCGCAGCTTTCTCTCGATGCTGGGCATCGTGCTCGGCGTCGGCAGCCTGATCGCGACCATGGCGCTCACCGGCGGCATGGAACGCGGCATGCGGGCGTTCATGGAGCAGGTCGGCGGCCTGGAAACGGTGAACGTCGTTTCCAAGGAAATCTCGAACGAGTTGATGGATTTCTACGATCTTTCGCCGGGCCGCACGCTGCAGGACGCCTATGCCATCCAGCAGTCCGCGCCGCTTATCTCGAAGGTCTCGCCCCAGCTCGAGGACGGCATGCCTGTCTCCGCGGGCGGTGAGACGATGCGCCTGCGCGTGACGGGCGCGTGGCCCGATTATCTGGACGTCGCGAAGCACGAGCTGGCGAGCGGCCGCTTTCTTTCCCAGCTCGACGTGGACCGCGCCCAGCGCGCGGCGGTGATCGGCGACAGCGTGGCCTCGACGCTCTGGCCCACGCTGGCGGCGAAGGACGTGGTGGGCCGGACAATTTTCATCAACGACGCGCCGTTCACGGTGGTCGGGGTGTTCATTCTCTACGAACGCGAGCGCGACAAGATCGCCCGGGAGCGCGGCACCGAGCAGGCGGAGAAGGCGCGCCGCGCGCGCCGGGGCTCGGGCCGAAACATGTGGGATCCCTTCCGGCCCAAGAACGAGGCCGTGGTCATTCCCTTCACGACGATGTTCTACGAGTTCAAGTCGGGTCTGTTCCCGGATGATTCATCCGACACGGTCGCGTTGAGCAATCTGGCCATCCGCGTGAAGGATTTGAAGGGCTACGAGCAGGCGCTCAGTCAGGTGCGGCAGGCGCTGACGATCACGCACCGCGGCGTGGACGATTTTGGTTTCGACACGCGGGAGGATTGGTTCGACCAGATGGAGCAGCGCATGCGCGCCACGCGCACGAGCGGCGGCTTGATCGCGATCATCAGCCTCATCGTTGGCGGCATCGGCATCACGAACATCATGCTGGCGAGCATTACCGAGCGGGTGCGCGAGATCGGCATCCGGAGGGCGGTCGGGGCGCGCGGGCGTGACATTTTCCTCCAGATTCTCATCGAGAGCATTTCCATCGCATTGATGGGCGGGGTGCTCGGCGTGGGCGTGGGCATCGGTCTCGTGCAGCTCATCATGGTGATCGCGCCGGGCGACAGCGAACCCTACATCTCGACGGGCAGCATTGTCCTCAGCATCGCCTTCGCCACGGCGGCGGGCGTCATTTCCGGCATCTATCCCGCCGTTTCGGCATCGCGCCTCGATCCGATCCAGGCGCTGCGCTACGAGTAGCTCAAGGGCGCGCGGGCTCTTTCGGAGCCGCTGGATGCAGGCGAATCTGGGTGGGGTCCGACAGCCACATCTGCGGAAGGTTTTTGCGGATGATGATGACTCCGGTGACCTCGACCGTTTGTCCGAGATAGACGTTTTCCGGGGTGGCCTCGAACCGTGGCGCGGCCATGGGATAAACAAGCGCGCGGAAGGTCGGAGCGGTCGGCTGGCCGTCGAGTTCAAAGATGATCGGACCGTTCGCGACCCGGCGCACTTCGATCACTTTGCCGTAAATCGTTGCGGTCTTGCCCACGAGAGCGGCGGCCTCGGTGGACTTCGCCACCGGCCGGTCGGCGGCGGTGAGCGAGGCCATTGCCAGGCCAAGGATCGACAGAAAATAGAGGCTTGGTAAACGCATGCGCGGGAATGTTTTCCTCGTGGAGGCTCGTGTCCAGAGCGAAGTGGCCGCGCGCCCGCTGGTGAATGTGACGATTTCGCCATCTTTGAAAAAGAGGCTGTTGTGACGGCCTGATGTGCGCATCACTCCCCGCTATCGATGCGTTTCCTGGTTCCATTCCGACTTCTGCCGCCCGTTGCCTGCGCGGCTGCCGGCGTCCTGTTGACGGTCGCGGGGATCGCTTGTTTTCCGGGACTGCTCGGGCTGCAACCGCGTGCGACTCCCATGGAAAAAGTGACCGCTGCGCCCCGCCTTTCGTGGGCGGATCTCACCGACGCGGATACCGCCGTGTTCGCGCGAAATCTGCGCGCCATCGGTTGCCCGGAAGGGGCGATCCAGCGGATTGTGACCCCTCACGAGCAGGAGGTTTTCGTGCCGCCGCCGCCGGAGGTCGAGACGTCGGTCCCGTTGTCGGCTCCCGCTCTTCCAACGACGGCCCTGCCCCCGCCCGCGACTCCCGCGCCGTATGTTGCCACCGCGCCAGACGTCGTGATCGTGGCGCCCGTGGGGCATGCGCCGTTGCCGGTGGCCTTCCAGGCGCTGCCGCAGGACGCCCGGATGACCAACGCGCAACGCGCCCAGCTCAACGCCATGCAGGAGCAGTTCATTGCGGACATTGGCGGGACGAACCAGGATCCGGCCTCGCCGGATTATCTCGCCCGGTGGCGCGAGGCGCAGCGGAAATGCGACGCGGCGTTCAAGGCGGCGTTCGGCCAGGGCGATTTCATGCGCCGGCAAATGGCAATGCTGCGTGCGGAGCAGTCCGTGCAGCCAGGCTCGTGAAGCCGTCAACGTTCGTGACGAAATCGTTACGTTAAGTGGGTTGTGAGCGACGAGCGCTCCCATTCTTTTGGGCGACGATTCGGACGCCCCAGGCTGCCGCACGAAAACCAACTCCTGAATTCATGAAAAAACGAAATCTCCTGGCTGCCATCGGGCTGTCGCTGGTCAGCCTCGGGCTGACGGCCGCACCCGCCGGCGCCACTTCCTACGCCAACGATGACCTTCTCCTCGCGTTCTACGCCACGGGCGGTGAAGGCGCCACCACCAGTCTTGTGATCGACATCGGCCAGGCCTCGCTTTACCGCGACGCCGCCGGCGAGCTCTTTCTGGGCAGCATCAAGACGGATCTCGAGAACGCCTTCGGTTCGGATTGGGCGACTCGCGGCGACGTCTTCTGGGGCGTCTTCGGCACGAGCTACAGCGCGACCGTCGGCGCCGACGGCCCGTGGACGCTCTACGGCGTGCGCGCCCAGACGAGCGTCGGCACCCAGGCTCAGGCCTTCAACCTCGGCAGCATTGCGACGCAGAGCCAGCCTGGCACGCGCATCCACGATCTCGGCGACGCCTATGCGCTCACCGGCACGGCGACCGGCCTGACGGTTGGCGCCAACCCGGCTGTGTCCGTGCAGGATTCATCCGCGGACAACGACTTCGCGGAATATCAGAGCAACGCCGGCGGCACGAGCTTCGGCTACTTCAACTCCGCGCTCGGCAACTTCGCCAATGGAGTCGTGGGCTCCGCGGTGGATCTCTTCCGCATGCCGACGGGCGCCAGCACGGCAAAAGGCACCTACGAAGGCACCTTCACGATTGGCTCCAACGGCGTCGTGCGTTTTTCCATCGTGACGAATCCCGCTCCAACCCCCACGCCGACTCCGGCTCCCATCGCCACGCCGACGCCCACGCCGGTCAAGGACATCGCCTCCATCCAGAAGCACATCAAGGCCATCCAGAAGCAGCTCCAAGCCGCCAAGAAAATTGAAGATGCGGCCGCGCGGGCCAAGAAGATCAAGGCCCTCAAGAAGCAGCTCAAGAAGTTCCAGCAACAGCTCAACGCCTAACCGCCACTCTTAACTCCAAAAACAACCCTTACTCGTAATCACATGAAACTCCTCAAAATCGCAGCGATGGGCCTCGTCGCCCTGGGCTTCGCCGAAATGGCGTCCGCCCAAACGAAAGTCTATATCACGGGCTCCACGGCTTTCCGCGGCTCCGCGCACAAAGCCATCATGCACCTCCTCGGCAGCGCGGACGGCGCCACTCTCCCGGCCGGCTCCGCTTACGCCTATACGGGCGCCACGTTGAGCGGCGCGAACGCGGCGCTCTTTCAGGGCACCGTGAATGGTCAGGCGATGGTCATCAAGGTTTCCTGGTCCGGCTCCGCGGCGGGCGTTCAGACCGTCGCCTCGAGCACGGGTGCCTTCACGGTCGGCTTCTTTCAGGACAGCACGACGACCTCGACG
>Ga0157378_10006430_pt1 | contig 10275 bp, 15 predicted proteins | sample M65metaG_FD_115309 | JGI IMG/M metagenome (GOLD analysis project Ga0157378, IMG submission 115309) | Miscanthus rhizosphere microbial communities from Kellogg Biological Station, Michigan, USA - M6-5 metaG | ecosystem: Host-associated > Plants > Roots > Rhizosphere > Soil | place: USA: Michigan...
CGCAACCCCTTCAGATCACTATGCTTTTTGAGACCGACGCAGGCGTACAGTCTAGTGTCCCGCTCACTCTACAGGCTCATTCCCAGCAGGCTGTCGTTCTGACGACTTTGAACCCAGGAGTCGCTGGCGCTCGCGGCTCAGTCAAATTCACCGCACCGACAGCCGATATCGCCGTCACGGGATTGGAATTTACTCAGAGCGGCCAGTTTACTTCCCTGGACACGTACCAGTAGTCAGCACCCTCAACTCATAGATCCGGCCACCGCGGCGCCCGCGCCGTCGGTGGCCTTTTGTGTTATCGAGTCGGCTGCCTTCGTTGCGATAACGCTCACTTATCAAAGGTCAACAAAACCGAGCGTTATAGTCGAAAAGATCCACCGATCTGCTCTTCTCTTATGTCTCTGCAACATCAAGAAGAGTTTGGAGAACTGCCGCGACCGGAATAACAAAAACGGCCACCAGATGCCACCATCCAGGGGGCATTTCGCGCCAGCGGAGCACGTCTTCGACGGAGTTGAAGGTGTCGATCATATGATGCACGTGACGGCCTCGGTAGCGGGTGGCGAATCCGTACTGGCCCGTCACTCGGGTCGTAGAAAATCGTTGTTTCGGGAATGCCTTCGACTGAATTTTACCGCGGCGGGCGCGATCATAGAAGCCACGAAGACCGATTTAGGCGACGAAGAAGTGAAGCTGATCGTGAAAGCCCTGGAGCACTTACTACGCTTACACGCGGGCAACGCAGCGCGATGACTCACGATTCCTGGAACTGGCGAACAAGCTGAAGAAGAAGACCTGAACGGCTAGAATGGCCATCGGTGAAATCGCCGGAGAGTGAAGAATGCCAATGTCACGCAGAACAGGAGTCCGGCGAAGATTGCAAACCATGCGACCGTAAAACCGTCCCCGGTGTGGGAGGAGCCGGTATGAGTCGGTGCGGGAATGCTGAACCGAAAAAAGAATAGGAAACGACGATTGCACGACGAGCAGCGAAGGATATCACCACCCAACATCAAGGCTAAGTCTTCACGCGCACCACGGGCTTTTGAGTGCGCCATCCTCGATTGGCAGCGAGGGCAGCGGCGGTCAGTAACAGATCCGCGCACAAATGAATTTTAATGCGAGACTAACCCAGCTTCAAATCGTCCGGCACAACCCCACGGCTGAGGAAATCGTTCAGGCGATTGTGCGCAATCATCAGTCCGATGCGAGCCTGGGACATCGCACGCGAGGCGTTGTGGATTCGTTGTGTTCCGTCGGGATGCGGGAATCCGCTAGGAATCTCGCTGGTAACGGCATCGAAAGTCGCTGCCGCCGCGCTGGCTCGTTCTGTAACTACATCGAGATCCCGATGCAAGATTCTGAGGATCGCAGTTTCCCTGGTTGGTGGTTTGCGTTTCGTCCGTGCATCAGAGCACTTGATGCAGATCGGCACACCGTTGACATATAGCTCCGTTTGAGCCTTGCAGAATATGCACTCTGCTGCCATGCACTCAAAATATCTCGCCCAACTTTCGGCGTCAACTACCGTTCGGGCTCTAAGTTCAGAAGTTTTTCCAAATCGTTAGTTTCATTGTGAATCCGTGCCCACTCAACCCGATCAGCTATCCTCCCCTGGAACCGCCGGATCGTCTCAACCGCTGCCCGCGCATGTTCGAGCGACTTCACACGGTTCTCTTCACTACGATGTTGCTTCGCAAGTTCGAGAAAGCTAAATCCAAGCTTCAGTTCGACCTTCAGGAAATCAACCAGCCTCTGGTCTGCCTCACGTTTTAGTTCCGAGAAATCCTTTGACACGCGGGATTAGAGCCATTGATTGGAGCCGCGTTACACAAAGTCCACCTGCAAAGGTACTGAAGGTACCGATGGACACTCGAAGGCAGCATCGTGGCGGAAGAGCCTGATCTTATGGAGATATTCGCGAGAAGGCAAAGGCCCCTACCCTCCCCGAATTGGCTGATAAATTCCTCGATTGGAGTAGGCAGGAGCACCGAAGACGACTGAGTTTTACGAAGGCATGGTCCGAAGCCTTCTGCGGTATGAACCCTTGAAGAGGATCCGCATCGATAAGATCGATAACACGGTACGCGATGCTCTCATCGACTACCTGCTCAACTGCACGCGAACTATAGTGATCCGCAGAAATCCATCCGTTCCGATCCCCAAATGTAATCGTACGGCAGGAACCTGAGCCCTCATCGCAACCCAGCTCAAACGCAAGAACGAAGCAGGCCTTGAAACCAGCTAAAGCGAGCGTTCCTCAAATACGTGCTGTCATCCAACCCGCCCCAACTCAAGAAATGTCTGAAGCCACCCCAACCGTCGCGGGTGACCAGATTTCTATAGGCACGCCGAGAGAGACCATCGTAAAAATGTACGGAGACATGGCACTCTCCACTAGGAGAGTAGATCGCGGTCATGATTTAGAAACTCTCGTGTACACGAGAGATCGCGGTAAGGAGGTCATAGTTATCTCGTTTGAGGATGGGAAGGTTTCCTCGGCGTACTCTCGCCGGGGTACCCCATCACCTAGGTCGCGACCGGACGCACATACTACTGATTTGCTTGCACGTCCCTCGGAGACGCAGCCCGTCTCGATTGCGATGCCACCGGCTGCCGAAGGACCAAAGACCATGCCAAAAGTTTTAGACAACACTCTGGCTCAAGTGCCCACGGCGACGAAACCACCAGCCGGACCGTCAGCTCAAGGTAATGGGGGGACGTGCGGTGAGTACCGCGATGGCAAGTTAACGGTAAAACCGTGTTCTCAGGTCTCTCCGAGCACCAGCGACTGGCTCGCAAAGGGTTCGGGCGTCGCACCTGGGGAATCTGCTTCCGGAGGGAGCAGGGTTGCTGGTAATTGATTTAACCGATCGTCCGTCGATGGGTCGGGTCGATGGAGCCCGCAAATATCAGGATCGCGCTGTTAGAAATTGGTCTTCGCCCCCGGGAGCCGGCAAGGCCCCTATTTGCCGAAGGAGCCCGAGCTGATCCCAGCTATTCCAGCCCTCGACAAATTGTCCTTTCGAAATGCGGATAGCGGAAAAGATCCTGGTCCCTGCTTCTAGATTCTAGGCCGATATGCAACCGGGTCTTCTTCTAATATACTGGGCGAATTGTGGAGGTACACCCCGGTGAAAACCCGTTTTGCTTTACTGTTGGGTTTCGCAATTAGGAGTGACGTTGCGCTGCTTCTGGGCGCTGCTGCGGCGGTTTGCCGCCCGATGTAGATGCCTATCTCGAGGGCCTGAATCTCAGTAAGAAGGGGCTAATGCTGCGATGGAATGAAGCTGCTCAGTAGAGCCACTTCCCTCGATCTTCGCTGATCGAGAGTCACTACTTGAAGAATAAATTGAAGTCGGCTCGCTGACATTGATTGAAGCCAGCGGCAGCGCACAAGCCATAGAGAATTCCTTTCATGAGAACACCGGTCAGGTCAAGGTTGATTTTCCTTTCTAAACAGTGTTCTTCATGAGTGCGCCATTCTGTGCGTATGCGAACATGCACGCCTAGACTGTACGCAATCACGCAGGGAAGTACTAGCGGCGATATACTGTGATCGCACGGTTAGACCGTGGGGCATCGGCTGCCATGCCCATCTCGTAGCCGACCCGTTGAGGTTCAGGCCGCTCCTTGTGCTCCCCCCAATTCGATTTTGTTGCATCTTTCGTCGATTGAGGTGCCATCGAGATTCAATATTGGGGGCGCGAACCTGAAGGTAAAAAATGGAAATCTTGTTTTTAATCCTACTGGGGGTCTTGTGGGTTATTTGCGGGGCTTTGCGATTTTCTCAGTAGGCTTGAGCGTCGTGACGCCAGGAAAAAACAACGTCTATCTTTCGGTCAAGGAGGAAACAAACTCCGGTTCTCCTGCTCTAATCGCTGACGGAGGATGCGCTGGATATGATTCGCGAGCTTTGAGCCGCCCAATGCCAGCGCACCTCCAGAGAAGGATGCAGAATGCAGCCGCAGGGCGATCATGAGACGGCGATTGCGAAGGCTATCGACGCCAAACTTCTGAAAGACCCCAACACCCCTTTTGCGGACATGATCTTGGCTGTAGCGGTCTCCGTCGACTTCGTGCTTTCAGAATCCGAGAGTCAATTCCTTGTGGACTACGCGAAAAGGTGCGGGAAAACCTAAGGTCGATGCGGAGCCTCCTCTTGCGGCGTAGGCGTAAAAGCCGGGGCGGGTGTAGGCCACCCCCGCATCGGCCCCGGTTAAGGCGTAGTGTTAAAATCCCATCCTGCCGGAAGTGTTCTTACTTCTTATGGGCAAGTCCCTCTGCACAACCTGGATGGCCGCAGTTGCACGACAACTCGACAGTGCTGCTGGCATCGCTGCAGTATTGGCTGCAATACTTACTGTCTTTCGAGGCCTCACAATTGCATGCAGGGTGAGCACATTTCTTAGTCTCAGCCATGATTTCCTCCACGCCTTGATTGATGTTCCTGCTCATGGATTTGTTTCTAAAAGGCACACTCGCTTCGAGTGGATATTCAAAACGGCCCGCTCAGCGGCCTCGCTTCTGCGGAACGACTCGATCCAGGATAGTCTTAGCCCAACGCCTTGTGATGAGTCGGTCCGGTCGCCGATATACACCACACCCTCACGACACTCCAAGCCGTTCGGGAACGCAATGCGAAATTGATCGAGGACTAGAAGAAGGCGGTGGTCCACCAATCAGCTTACCGGTGCCATTGTATTACTCGCTTGACGCTCCGGCGTAGCTCGATCTAAAATTTTCTTGGGGGCCTGTACAGGCTCGGCCACATATAACTCAACATTCGCAAATCACATTGGGAGCTGCACTATGGCCAAATGTTCTAACTGCGGATCTGAAACAGGGTTGTATTCTAACGGTGCACCGATTTGTCTCAAGTGCGCAGGACTATGGGAAACAAAGCGGAAGCCATCAGCGCCATCCCTTGAAATTCGTTCGATCTTGCATTGCGAGCTAATTAGCGCTACGAGGCGAGCCGTGGAAGCGACTCGTGAATTCAACGACGTTGTGGGCCAATTCCCCAGCGGTCTGCCCCATCCCGATGGCGTTCAGCGCATCAAGAACGCCTCGAACAAACTGACCGTGGCCCGTAAAGAGATGGCGACTGCGCACGATCGCCTCAATGACTACCTCAGTCGTGGGATAGTGCCGGACGACCTGAAGAAGAGCAGATTAGCAAATACCACTTTAGGTGGAAGATTCCGCCGATGATGTTTCGTTATGAGCTGGGCGAGGCCGTCGATTCGTGTCGAAGAAGGGAAGTCCCCAACTTGATAAGAATCGATCGGCAAGGTGTCAGCTGCCACAACTATGAGAGTGGCTTACAGGCAGATCCAAAGTTCGTTATAGGAAAGACACATTTACATGCACTCGAAACCCGTCCACAACTTCATCGTTTATACTGCATTTTTATTCGCCATTCCAGCAGGAAGCCACAATTTGCTAGGCTTTGACGACACCGCGAATCCGGTATCGCGGGTCTCTTCGGCTGTCCATAAAACGACATCCGCTTTCGTAATCGATCCGAAGAACACCTCTATCGTATATGCAGCCACGTCGCTAGGATTGTTCAAGAGCACCGATGGAGGGGCCCACTGGTCGCCGAGCGCGTTGACGGCCGGACTCAACGCCCTCGCCGTCGATCCCTCCAATCGATCTGTGATGTATGCCGCCACATCCGGCAAAGGCGTCTTTAAAAGCGTCGATGCTGGTGCAACCTGGACGGAATCCGGTCTCCCCAAGATGGAGGTTAAGGCCGTCCTGGTGGAATCCGGATCCACGATTTTTGCAGGTGTCTTCGACGGCGGCCTGCAGAAGAGTGTGGACAGCGGAACGAATTGGAGCGATGCCGCGCTGGGCGAAAAGTTCGTCAATGCGCTGGCCTCCGATACTTCCAAGCCCTCCGTAGTATACGCGGGTGGCGGTGGCGGGATCCTGAAAAGTATCGATGGAGGGGCCACGTGGTCCAAAACCTCTCTTGCGGCCCCGTTAGTTCGCACGGTGAGCATTAAGCCGAGAGATCCCGACACGCTGTACGTCGGAGTCGCCGGAGGCGGAATTTATAGAAGCACGGATGGCGGCCAGAACTGGAAGGCGTGCAATCCGCAGCAGCAAATCTATGTCGTCAACGACCTCCTCGCAACGGACTCAGCGGTTTATGCAGCGACAGGGATCGGAGTTCTAAAGAGTTCGGATGGCGGAGACAACTGGACGCCGGCCAATAATGGTCTTCCCACCAACACGGATATTCGGACAATCGCTGTGGACCCGTCAAATCCGTCAGTTCTCTATGTGGGTACTTTCGGGGCCGGCACTTTCAAGACGACGAATGGCGGCGCGAAATGGGAACTGATGGAATCACTCTGAGGACTATTCCATGTCTCGTATCCTGGCGGTGGTCCCGACTGCCACAGCCAGAAGGTTTTGTTTCAAATAGGAGGCTATCAATGAGTCGCTTGCTCGCTCTTTGCATCTTGTTTTGCAGTTTCACTATCGCTTTCGCTGTCGATCCTCCCTTATTCCCCGATGCCGCCTTGGAAAAGGTCGTTCGGGCCCACGTGCTCGAGAAGCGTGATGTGAAGGATCCACTTACCATCGCTGACGTCAAGAATCTGTCCGGTATTACCTCAAGCGGAAATCCAATCAAGAATCTGGCTGGTCTTGATAAGTGTGTCGCCCTGGCAGAGCTAAATATAAGCGGTGCAGAACTGAGCGACCTGGGACCGCTCCGAAGCCTGATGAATATTTCATCCCTGACGCTCACTAACGATCGGATTAAAGATATTTCGCCTCTAAGTGGTATGACTCAATTGCAGTATCTTGACATCAATGACAATCAGATTGCCGACCTCATGCCGCTCGCGGGCTTAAGGTCGCTCAATACACTCTCTCTATCCAACAACAAAGTGGCTGATCTCTCTCCGCTCAAGAATGCTACACGCCTATGGTCCCTTTATCTCGCCGGCAATCAGATTACGGATCTGAAGCCGATCAGCAGTCTAAAAGGACTTTCTTCTTTGGATCTAGCGAGGAACAGAATCAAAGATCTGTCTCCCCTGGAGGGGATCACAAGCCTAAGATTTCTATCCCTGGAAGGAAATCCGGTGACTGACCTTGCTCCGCTTGTGGGCATGACGAAGAGAGATGCGGAAGGCGAAAAACAATTCGCGCCTTATCTGACGGTCTATCTCTCACGCGGCCAAGGAAGCGCAGCGCAGGTTTCTGAGCTTAAGAAGTATATTCACGATGTCCACATTCCGGAAACAAAAGCTGAGGAGCAGATCACGGCCAAAGGGAGGTAACTCCGTACATCTCGTTTTTGCGTGTCAATCGTCCAAGTTCATGCACGCCGCATTTGCCGTACAAGGCCTCTGCTGCTCATTAACGCCACTATCACCGGCTCCGCTTCAGGTCTTCCGGCACGATCCGGTTTTCAGAAATTCATCGAGAGCCGCGTGCGCCCTCATTAAGTCCTTGCGGGCTGTGGAGAGGTTACGCGATGCGTTGTGAATTCGCTGCGATCCGTCTGGATGAGGGAAGCCAGTGGGTATTTGGCCCATGACATCTAGGAACTCTCTGGACGCTTCATTCGCCCGAGCGGTAGCTTCTACGATTTCACCGACTAAGACCTTTTGGATGGTCGTGGAACTGGCGGGCGGTTTCTTTTTGGCTTCGTCTGAGCACTTCATGCAGATGGGCACACCGTTAGCGTAGAGTTCCTAGAGGACTGCTACCCTACGCGTGTTAAAAGTTGGTGTTCAACTACAGTTCGGGAGGCACACCGGCGTTAAACAGATGAAGGCGATGCTTCAGAAACTGCTGACGGACCGCTTTTCGCTGACCTTTAACAAGGAAGAAGAGAGAACTTTCGGCATACGCGATCACGTGGCGAAAGGAGGGCGCGACTTCCGCTCCAGGGCGCCTTCGAGGGGCCGCCCGCTCCACATTTTCGGCGACGGCTTTACCGTAGAGCATCAATGCAGGCGTTAGCGTGAGCGGCATCGGTGCGGCCGAGCCGATCATGCTGGAGGTTCCGAGTAGAGCGCCATGCTGGAATCCTATCACCGCCCCGAAGTCCTGAAACAATTTTGGACCGGGCTACTCTAATAGTGCGGAAAGTTACTACCTTCTCCAACTAGTCGTATAGCCTCTCACTGGCCGGGACGCGCGGCGGACACTGAACGTCCCGGCTCTTTTCCGCTTGCTGCGGGCTACCCTGCGAAACATTTTCACTGCAGGTATCACTCCCACGACAAACGGTGGGCCAGAGGCCGGCTGTATCTTCCGTGCCGGGGAGAGCCACCCCAAAAGGACACCCCAAAGCCGTCCCAGGTTATGTCTGCGCCTGGCGCCGCCAATTGCGCTATTTCACGATCGCGTCGGCCATCTTATGTTCTGTTAGCTCATCGCAGCCGTGCTCCTTACAATGCTGGGCGAGCGCTCCAAAGGCCCTCTCCTTGGTCCCTACGGCGTTCTCCAGATCCTTGTCCAGAGGCGTGACTGACCCGTAAGATTCTTTCCCGGATACCGCTTCGAATAGTCGATTTGCGAAATTGACAACATCCCGCATCGCTTCAACTGCGGCGGCCTTCAGTTTATCTCTCTCGGCACACGGTTCCATGAGGCCTAAAGTATCATGTGGGCGTCTAGGTGGGAATGGATAGGCGCTGGGATCGCATTTATTTCTGCGCTTCCGACGCCGCTGCATTTCCTTCCACGCCGCCTTAGTAGGCTTCCGATAATGGCAAATATCGGGGCAATTAATGTGGTGATAGGATGAAGTCTCTGCGACGATGATGAAGAGGCAGATGCGGCGGTCCCCACCCGTCCTACAGGATTACGTCAGTCACTTCGAACTACGTGAGCTGGTGGTTTTGGAGACCCGCGGGATTCGGCCGCTTCCGGCTCGACCGGCACAACTACTCATCTTTCATCTCGCCGATATATCGGGTTCGGACCTGCTTGATCACCGTACTGGCGAGATCGTCGCAACCCCGCCGGTGGGAATTATGGGACCACAAACGTTCCGGGTTGCCGACGCGCTCTGGAAGGGTAGATTCAGAGACTTCGTCGTGGCCTTTCGCCCAACTGGCTTTCACCGGCTCTTCGGGATTCCGATGAACCAGCTCACCGACCGGGTGGTCGAAGCTTCGCAACTGCTGGGAAGTGGTGTTCGCCAACTTCACGAGTGTCTTCAGAGCGCCATCGGGCTAGATGACATGGCGCAGGTGACCGAGGATTTTCTCCGGGCGTGGCTGCCACGCGCCCGCCCCTTTCACCCGATCCAAGTTGCAGCATGTCAGGTAATTGCCCGCCATGGACGAATAACGATAGACGACCTGGCGCGCCAAGTGGATCTGAGCGGGCGCCAATTGGAGCGCAAGTTCGTGGAGGAGGTCGGAATACCTCCGAAATTGTATTGCCGGATCAGCCGTCTCGATTATGCCCTCCGCCTGAAGGAAGCGACACCCCAACGCACGTGGACCGAATTGACGTATTTGGCGGGTTACTGCGATCAGAATCATATGGTCAAGGATTTCAAAGCACTTGCAGGGACCGCCCCTTCGAAGTTCTTCCGGCTGATCGAGGACGGATTCAAGCCCGGGCGGACCGTCGACACCGCCACGTCGGTTTCTTACTAGGCAGCAGGGATTCTGCAATGGCAGAATTCCGATTGGAGGGTAGGAAACTACAAATGTTGAGGTTGCGCGCTGTATGGGTCTTTGTCGCTGCAATTGGTGCCTTGAATGCGCAAACAGGTGGAAGACCGGCCGGAACACCCCAATTCCGGAGTGAACCGGACGAAACGGACATTCGATCGATATTGGCCGAAGGTTTCGAGAAATCCTGGAACAATCACCAGCCCGCTGCGGCGCTGACTCCCGATAAGTGTATCGATGATGCGATCTTCATCAACACCACCGGTGGTTGGGTAAAGGGTCGTGCGAACTTCGCGGAAATGATTTCCCGGCTTCATGCGCCGGGAGGTCCGTTTCAGGATCATACGAGACGCCATATGGTTGAGGAGCTACGGTTCGTCCGGCCGGATGTGGCTCTGGCGGTCGTGAAGACTTTTGATATCAAGCGAGCGGGCGTGCCGACAGCCGGCGAGGAAACGCGAGGCCTGATTGTCCTAAGCAAGGAAGGTGGGCACTGGAAGGTAAACGCCCTCGAGAACACGAGGATTCAGACAACCGTCAACGGCCAACGATGAGATTTCTCCAGTGGCACCTGCCGTACAATCGAGCGTTTGACACGATTCCCGCTTACAAG
>Ga0157378_10006432_pt1 | contig 10273 bp, 6 predicted proteins | sample M65metaG_FD_115309 | JGI IMG/M metagenome (GOLD analysis project Ga0157378, IMG submission 115309) | Miscanthus rhizosphere microbial communities from Kellogg Biological Station, Michigan, USA - M6-5 metaG | ecosystem: Host-associated > Plants > Roots > Rhizosphere > Soil | place: USA: Michigan...
CTGTAAACATGGGCCGACTCGCCGGGGCCTTTGAAGATGCGATCCAGATCCTTTGCGGCCGCATTGAAGCGCTGCTGGTAGTCGGGTTCGCCGCCAAGGCCGGCGATGATCACGTAGTAGGTGGCCGCGCGCGCCTGCATAGTCCACACCGCGATGATCGCCAACAGCAAAGCGCGTTTCATACCACACCCCACTTCCTGCGAAGCAGCCATTCTGACGCAGGCAATCCTATGAGGAGCGCGAAGACGATGGGCATGTTCCAAAGTTCCTTGGTGTTGCGAACGGAGATGCCCGCTTCGGAATAGGAGATGTCGCGGGGGAGGTCTTTCAGATCCCCGGGCTTCCAGTAGCGGCCGCCGGTTTGCGATGAAAGCTGCTCAAGAAATGCGCGGTTCTGGCCGGTGTGAAATTTCTCAGCGACCCCATCTTCGCGCTGAAAAGTTACCACGTCGCGTCCTAGTTCGTTCGGTTGACTATCCGCTGATTCAGCGGTGATCTCGGCAAGGTATGTGCCCGGTTTCTCGGCTGTCCAGTCCAATTGATATGTTCCTGGAGCTTCCTGCGATGGCGTCAGATCGATAAACGCATTCACGCTGTCGGGTCCAACGATGTGTGCAGTAACATGCGCGCCCGGCGCGGGTTGAAATTGCCGGTCGTGAACCTGAGCTTTGATTTGCGCGCGCCCTTCATCCATGAAGATACGAGCTGGCATGGAGGCGACTACGGGACCGGGGGTGTCGGCAACGAGCCAGCGGAGAAGCTGATGCCAGAAGAGATCGTGCGAGGGATCGCCGAGGGCCTCGCTCATCTGCCACCGCCATGTGCCACCAGTCGCGAGAACGGCGGTGCGGCCGTGCCCGTAACTTTGAGTAATGAGCAGCGGCATTTTGCGGCGGCCGACATTCAGGCTGGCGAGTACCGTGGCTCCGGGCTTGGGAGAGCCGGCATCTTCATAGTCGGCAAGGTAGGTGAGCTTCTTCCAGCGCGCGGCGTTTTTTTCCGGATCGTCGAGGAGTCGGGTGACGGGAGAGTCCACTCCGGCCTCAGTCAATTCAACGGTCGCAGGATTTCGATGAAAACTGTTGCGGCCGGCGGGCAGGAATGTAGGCAGGAGTTCATTCAGCGCGGATACAGCCCAGCCGCCATCGCTCAGGGAGGAGCGACCACCGAGGAAGAGAATGCCCCCGCCGCGCCGATCGACATATTCGCGCAAGAGTTCCTGCTGCAGTGGGGTGAAGTAATCGGCATCAACGGAACCAACAATGATGCCCGAGTACTTAAAGAGATCTTCGGGGCGTACGGGGAAGCCGTCGGCGAGTTCACTGGGATCGACGATGCCCTGGCGATAGACCTTATTCTCACTGGTGCGCAACATAGATACGATTTGCACTGTGGGATCATCTTCTTCGGCACGGCGGATGAATTTGAATTCCCAGCGTGGCTCGCCCTCGATGTATAGGATGCGGCGCTTTGTATCGGTGACGAGCAGGGGGCGCGTGATGGCGTTGTTGGCGAGATTCTCTTCGCGGTCGAGGGGCTTCACAGCGAATTCAATGCTCTTTGCACCCGCGGCTCCGGCGGGAAAAAAGAGTGGTTCCGTCTGGAGGCGTCCGTCGGGGCCCAGCGTGACCTGGTGTTCTTCCAAAACTTTGTTGCCGTCGCGAACCATGAGGGTGGCCTTTTCGCCGGTGTAGCCGTGTTGCGCGAGGGTCACGGTGGCGGATACACGCGCGTTCACTAAGGCCTTTTCCCCGATACTTACATCCTCGATCTCGATATCGTGCTCGAGTTGTTCGCGACCGAATCCGACGGTGTGCACGGGAAGACGGCGATTGCGCAGGGATTGGAGAGTGTCAGCACTGATTCCTGAACCGCCGAGGCCGGCCGTGTTTTGCCCGCCATCGCTAAGAAGGACGACTGCGCCGACTGGGAGATCTGAGGTGTCGGCGACCAGTTTCCTGAGCCCATCATCGATGCGAGTGGCGATTCCCGAGGCCGTGATGCCTTGGGTGCTGTCGATGCGCTTGATGTCACTGTCGAGGCGATAAAGGCGAGTCTGAAAACGATTCTGGAGACCGGAGAGAACTCCACCGTTGAGGGCTGCAAGTGCGGCGTCTTCGCGCGCGCGGCCGTTCACATCAGTCGAGGCCATACTGCGCGAATCGTCAATGACAACGGCAATGATGTTCTGCTGCGAACTGAGTTCTCCCACCGTCATTGCCGGTTGCCATAGGAGGAGCAACAGGAGTGCCAATGTGGACGACTGCATGAGCCAGATGATCCAGGCACGCCAGTTTCGCAGATTGGGCGCGGCGTTGCGTAGACGCCAGCGGATGAGCAGCGCAAGGGCACCGACGGCTGTGACGATAAAGATCGGCAGCAGCCAGGCGGGCCACGTGCTCAGCAGCACGAAGCGGCCTTTTGTGAACACCGGAATCGGGTACTTAAAGAGGAACTGAAACATGCAGGCCGACAAGTCATACCTGAGTTCCGTAGCTATTCAAGGTTGCGCAGACCTCTTTGACTCGTGAGGTCAGCAGGAAGTATTTCGGGGCTTAAGCCTCATTTTTTGGAACGTTGGCGGCACGACTAGGGTCGTGCCCCGTTACAAAGCATCTTGCGGCCTGGCTGAAGTCTTGCTCTGTTACAAAGCGTTCAATGGGTCATGCCATAGAGGATGTAGTCGAGGCCGACCCGGAAGGCCATCGACGCGAAGGTTTCCGGGTAGTTTGGATCGTCTGCCCATTCCCATGCATCGCCCAGATGCATGTTGTGACAGATTGCTACCATGATGCGTCCCTTGTCATCTCGAATGGCGCGCCACTTGGGCTGATAGCCATCCTTCTCGTACGTACGGCCCGTCCATACATACTGTTCGCCGGGAATCTGCATCTTGTCGTCGATGTCGTAGAGGGTATGAAAGATTTCGTCGCCGCTCTGAAGGTCTTCAACAGGCCGATCTGGCAGAACCTGGCGCATGCCGTTGAGAAAGTTCTCCCAATCCTCGGTTCCGTGAAAATCGTCGACCATGAGGAAGCCGCCTTTGAGCAGATACTCGCGTAACCGTTTGGCTTCAGCATCATTGAAGGACCAGGTTTGCACCTGAACGGCATAAATCCAGGGGTAGTTAAATATTTCGTTGGAATCGAGCGTGACGACCTGCTCGGTCGGACGTCCGTCAATGCGGGTGAGGCGGTGCATAGCGATAAGAAACTGACGGTCAGCCTTGGGATAGTCGCGCGACCAGGACGGGCCGCGCCAGTATCCGCGACGGCTAGCAAAACTGGTCATGCTGGGGGTGTAGGCCAACCGGGACCAGTAGAACTCCGCCTTGACGTTGGAGGGGGCGTCGTCGTTTCCGAAGCCGAAGTCGGTGGTTCGTTGCAAAGCCCAGAGTCCGGCACAGCAGGCCGCGGCCGTAAACATCGGCAGTGCCAACCGTGAGAAATTCATGGAGTGGACCTCCGCGGCGGGGAATGTGCGCAAGAGAACCCGAACGCCATTGGAAACGCTTGCCCGTTAGACGGAAGGACCCTGAACTTGGTTGCAGTCTTCCGGCTGGGGAATTTTGCAGATGGGGCCGCGAGCAAGCAGGTTTTGTTTGTTGAGGATATCTTGTCCCGGCGATTTTCGCGTGAGACGATGCAATTGAGCCTGGCGTGGAGCAAACCGTGAATAGGCGCGATCTTCTGAAACTGGGCGGTATGGCTTTGGCGCAGGCTGGAGTGGCGGGCGTGCCTCTTCCCGGCCAGACGGGCTCACAGAAACCCACAGGGCTGGATGCGAAGGCGGACTATACGCTGCGAATCGCTCCCGTTACGGTGGAACTCGACCGCTCGCACATTGTATCCACTACCGGATACAACGGGATTGCACCAGGACCAGTGCTGCGCATGCGCGAAGGCAAGCCGGTTTCGGTGGAGGTAATCAACGACACCGACACTCCGGAACTGGTGCATTGGCATGGCATGCTGATCCCGTCGGACGTGGACGGCACGGAAGAGGAGGGTTCGCCGGTAGTGCCGCCACACGGGCGGCAACGCTTCCAACTGACACCGAAGCCGGCGGGGAGCCGCTGGTATCACTCCCATGCCATGGCCATGGATGACCTGCACAAGGGCGCATATAGCGGCCAGTTCGGATTCGTCTATGTGGATGGCGGCAACGATCCGGGCCACTACGACCAGGAACTTTTCCTTGCGCTGCGCGACTGGGAGCCGTATTTCACCGGGACCATGGAAGACCTTGACGACGACACCCACGACGGGCCGCTGTTTGAAAAACCTGCGACGATGAATACGGATCCGAACGGTCTCGAGGTGGGTTCCATGACCTACTCGATCAACGACAAGACGCTTGGGTCGGGCGAGCCTATCCGTGTTCGCGAGGGGCAGCGTATGCTGATTCACCTCTTAAATGCAAGCGCGATCGAGAACCGGCGGGTCGCTCTCGCGGGACACAAGATGAAGGTGATCGCGATGGACGGGAATCCTGTGCCAACGCCGCAGACGCTCGACTCGGTGTTTCTGGGCGCGGGTGAGCGCGCCGACGTTGAGGTGGAGATGAACCAACCGGGAGTGTGGATCCTTGGGGCGACGGAGAAGATGATCCGCGAGTCGGGCCTGGGTGTTGTTGTCGAGTACGCTGGACAGCATCGGCAGCCGCAATGGATCGACCCACCGAAGGCGCGATGGGATTACACGATCTTTGGCAGTCAGACTTCGAATTCGCCAACTCCGCAGCAGAGCATTGAACTGATTTTCGAGAAGATTCCCGGAGGGTCTGGCAAGTTCAACTTATGGCTCGTGAACGGGAAGCCCTATCCCCACGAACGCGAATTTGTTCTGCAGCAAGGGACGCGATATCGCCTCACGATGCGCAACCGCACCGACGACGCGCATCCCATGCATCTGCACCGGCACCTATGGGAACTGATCGAGATCAACGGAAAGAAGACCGCAGGGATCATAAAGGACACGGTGGTTGTGCCCTATTTCGGACGCGCCGTAGTTGATTTCACGGCTGATCAGCCTGGGCTCTCGCTGTTCCACTGCCACCTGCAGCAGCACATGGACTACGGATTCAAGGCGTTGTTCCGGTATGCCTAGAGAGCAGTTTCGGAATTCACGTAGACTTTTGAGGGCGTCGAAAGGTGGACGTTTTCTTGCTGAAAACGCCGCTTTGCACGTGCTTTCGGTCTACACCAATTCCGAAACCGCTCTAGTCGGCATGTATTCGGAAATCCGATTGCTGAATGAATTACGACAAGTTGAGGTGTCAGGTGGCCCAACCCAAGAGCGGCATCGGCAATGTGACTGCAAATACGGGGCTCGTCGAGATGGCAATGGCGTATTCCCGCAGCCGCGTGCTTTGCGCGGCTGCACGTCTCGGAGTTGCCGATGCACTTGGGGACGAGGTGCGTAGCATTGGCTCGCTGGCCGAAGCATGCCATGCCGATGCCAGTGCGCTTTACCGCCTGCTTCGCGCTCTCGCCAGCATCGGTGTGACGGAGGAGACGGCGCCCGAACACTTCCGGCTGACACCATTTGGCAAACCGCTGCGGAAGGATGTGCCCCAGTCCGCCTGGGCAGCCGTAGTCTTCTGGGCAGATCTGCTTGCCGACGAGTGGTCCCTCCTTACCGACTGTATTCGGGCGGGTAAGCCGGCCTCTCAGGTCCGCGATCCAAAAATACCTTCCCGGTGGTCGCAGGATGCCGATGCTAATTCCATTTTTCGCGCGGTGATGGGTACGGCTCCGGCGGAAAATTATGCGCCCATCGCGGAAGCGTGGGATTTTTCGCGCACGGAGATGGTTGCCGACCTCGGAGGCGGCGGTGGGTCCCTCATTCTTGCTGTGCTGGGGCTCAATCCGCATTTGCGAGGCATGCTGGTGGACCTCGAATCCAGCGTGGAGTCAGCCAAAAGGCGCTTCGCGGTGGAAGATCCTTTCTCCAGATGCGAACTGATTGTCGCCGATCTGACGCAATCGGTACCGGCGGGTGCCGATGTGTACATGATCAAACACGTCCTGCACGGACGTCAGGATGGGGATGCCGTCACCATTCTCAAGAACTGCCGCGCAGTCATTCCGCAGAACGGCAGTTTGCTGATCATCGAATTCATTCTTCCTCCGCTGGTCTCGCATGCAGACCCACAATTGGAAGGCCACCTGATGAGTGACCTTAACATGCTTGCTGTCACCGGCGGCAAAGAGCGTAGCGAGCGCGAATGGAGAACCCTTCTTGAGGCAGCGGGCTTCCTTCTGACAGGGGTATACGCGGTTGGAGGCGACAATCTGATGGTTCGAAACGTGGGGATACTCGAAGCGAAACCGACCAGCTGACGAGCGTCTAGGGCGTCCGGGAATTTCTTCGTCTGGAAAGATTCGAAATCGCGTTTTGAAACCCGTTGGCGAGGCGGCTGAGGACGTCGGAAGATTCCAGGCGGCTCAAGGACTTGTCGAGCCAACGCCGGAGGGATTGTAGCTGCCGTGCAATTTCAACGCGGAGCCGGTTGGAGAAGAATCGACTGCCTGTCTGCGTTACGGCAACAGCCACGAATTTCCATTCCATCGTTCTGTCGCGAACGCCGAGGGCTTCGAGTTGTTTCCATTCCACTGGATTTGCGAAGACGATCATTCTTGCGTGGCTGGCGAGTTCCAACGGCCATTCTTTCTCGTCGTGTTTGTCACGATCAAAGGTCCAGGAGTATTTTCCGTCCATGCGGAAGCCCAGCCCAACGATCCTCACGGGAAATAGCGAGAGGTTCGTGACTGCCACTCCCACACTGGACTGAGTGGCGTCGCTTTGTGCACCGTCGGTCTCGTTCCAATTGGTCGGCGATTTCCGGACGACAATCCGTTCCTGGTCACGCTTCCAGTTCCAATAGGCGACCGCTCCCGCGAAGACGATGGTTGGGAGCGTGGTCACGGCAGCTATCCACAGTGTGAACTTCTGATCTGGCGTCATGCGCGTATGCTGCTGCTGAAACTGTACTACCTCAATGAGAATTTGCTGCACAGTTAAACTGCGACGGAACCCGAGGCGTTAAGAAGCCTAGTTTCTTCAAAAGTCGTTCCATCCTTTGGTGGAAATTCCTGAGCGCTCCTGCACGCGGTTGCTATCGAATCCAACAGAGCCTCGTTCGAAATCACGTGGAGATCGTGCATTTGAACGGGGGTATGGTGGTGTTTTTGATGAGTGAGACGACCTTGTTGATAGTTACGCAGTCGTCGTCGAAGCCGCCGTGGGTGGTGCTTTGCGAATCTGACCCGGGCGCGGTGAAGACGTTAATGTTGCCGGATGCCGGAATGAGACTGTCGAAGTACTTCTGCATGCCGAGGATTGGGGTTGTGACACCGTGTTCAAAAGATTGTGAGACGAGGTAAAGCAACGAGCGGGAATACGTCAGGAGAGGCTTGCATGTGGGGTCTTTCTGTTCGATCTCGTCGGCAAGATGGAATTGGTTGTAGCGCTTGATGCGCGTGCCGACAGCGGGGAGGACATTTTTCTTGAAGAGGTCGACGCGAACAGCAGGGGCCATGAAGTTAACGGTTTCAAATTTCCAACCTTTGAGGCGGTCGATGATGTAGCTGTGCACGATCGCTCCGGCAGAGTGGCCGATGAGGTGGAGACGGAATTTGGAGGGATCTTTGAAGAAGGTGGAAGTGAGGGCGTACTGGTAAAGGAGGACGGCACCGCTCTGGAACCTGGGGTCGGGGTTTCCGTCGGGTCCTTTAGGGATGTTTGTTTTTTCGGTTGAGATCTGATCGGCATTCTGCTTCATCTCGCCCCAGACAGCGGTTCCCGGGACCACGAGAAGGCGCTCGATGCGCTGGTTCTTCCACGTTTCGAGGGCGTCGAGGGGACCGCCGGTGGCGCGGGCCACAGGGTGCAGGAGATCTTGGAACTTGTCTTTGAGGGTAGACCAGAGGTCTGTCTCCCACATGAGGAAGATGGGGAAGATCTGGTGATCGTAGAGGGCTTTTGTCCAGCACGCAGCGGTCTTCGCGGCATCGTCTTCGGAGGTGAGGCCTCCGTGGGCGTATATGGCGATATCGACAGGGTCTGAGTCTTTGAGGTTCCAGGCTTTACGCGCGATGCTGAGATGGGTTGTGACGAGTGACGCCACGTCGGCCGGTTGGGTGCGGAAGTCGCCGGTGTTGCTAAGGAGTCCGTTGTTCTCCATATCGACGATGAAGGGATCCATCTCGCGATTACGGAGGTTTTCGTCGGCAGCGAGGCGGACCTTGCCCAGCGAATTGAGACGGAGGGAGGGGGCTGCGGCGATCTCTTCATTGAGCTCTGTAGCGACGCCAATCTGGGCTACCCAGCAATCCATGGCGTTCTGGATCCAGTCCTGGTAGGTGAGAATGGCCAAGCCTTTGGAACCCCAGGCTTCGGTCCAGGAATTCTGGATGATGAAACCCTTGGCGGTGTAACCGACGATGACGAAGGCGTGGCCGCCGTCGTCAGGGGTCGCCTTCTGATGAGGAATGATCCAGTAGCCCGCGGCTTCTTCAGTGGGATATTTTTCGTCGTCGGGCTGCCAGGCGGAGTGGCAGGCGGCGCTGGCATAGAGAATGCCGATCTCATTGAGCGCGATCTGCATGTCGGTAACGGAGCGATGGTCGACGCGGTAGTAGGCGCCTAGGGGGCGTTTGACTGCGTCCTGCCACCAGTCGCTTTGGGTCTCGCGAGGCATGTCGATGCCATTCCAAAAACGGGCACCGCAAACGCCGTGCTTGTACCATCCCTTCATCGCGCCGCGAAGGCTTGAGCCGCTGTCAACGTTTGGTTGACCGGGGAACTCGTCGTAGCGGCGAGCCATGGAGTAGAGCATGTAGGGAGAGACGGCGTAGCCGTCGGCACTGTCTCTGCGCCTGGCGTTGTGTTGGAGATGAAAGATGACGCTGGCCAGGGCGAAACCGGTACAGGCGTTGGTTTGGCCTTGATCAAGAACGGGAATGGTGACGGTGGGGTAGAGTTCCGTGGTGGGAACGACCTGAACAGCGGGAGTGTAAGGGCGATCGCGAAGGTCGATGCTGTCGGGCAGGACCCTGGTGATGCGCTTTTTTGGGACTGGCGGTGAAGGAGGCTTCACCTTGATTGCGGGTGGACGCTTCGCGGAGATCTTTCGAGCGGCTTTCTTTCCTGAGGCCTGCTTGGCTTTTTTGGCTGGCATGCGAGTCTCTCCCTTGTGCAATCGACCGGGGAATCGAAGCAGACGGTATGGAAGCGGAGAAAATGCCCCGTTGCGTGCCGGATGATGATAATGCAAGCGCCGCGAGAATATGCGGATTAATTTTGCGCTTACCAGGAGAGAAACATCGGCCCGCGCGCTTTTTAGTGGCAGGTTTTGCTGAAGACACTATCGCTTCCACGGTGGAACAAGGTGCTCGGTCACATTGGCCGGCCCCGAAAGAAATAGAAGAGTTCGATGAGGAGAATCAGGACGACTGTCGCTTCAAGGAAGAACGCGCGGCTCTGGTTGAACTGCTCAATCATGTAGTCGTACAAGTCTTCGGCAGTTTTCAGCTTTTGCGCAACCAGATCTTTGTAATCGGGAACGCCGACCTTCGCCGCCGCAAGCTTATAGAGCCTCGCGGCAAACATGTCACTCAAGAACTTGATGGCGTTATCGGCGTGCTCGGTAAGTTCTGCGACATCGAGGAGGACGGTGTGCAGGCTAGTTGCAGAGCGGGCTAGGCGCCAGCGCGCAAATGTCCCTGTCTTCTGTTCGAGCGAGTCGTAGACGCCGTCAAGAATCTCAGTTAATAGTTCATCGTAATGGCGAAATTCGAGAAGCTGCGAATTGGCATACTCGAGGAGTTGAATGGCAGTCTCGGCTCCCGCTGCACTGTCGTAAAGAAACGCGGCATTCCAGCCGATGACCGCGACATCGCTCGTGTAGTACGAAATCTGCGAATGCATCACCTCAGTGCATTCTCCAACGGATAGATTGAGTAGGTCGCCGCGGACAATCTGGGCGATTTGAAGAACATGATCTCGTGTTAATTCTGCCGCGGTGGGTGCACCGGCTGCTTCACGCACGTGAAAGATGAAGTAGTCTTCACTGAGCCAGCGGGCATAAGGCTTCACCATGAATGAGGCCGCACGCTCCAGCCTCTGCCTCACGATCCGCTCAACACGCGAAGCGAAATCTACATCCCAAACCCACCGACTCGCAAGACGAACCAGGCTTTCCCAGTCGCCTGAAAAGGGTAGCTGGTATACGACGCTGACGACGCCATAGTCGTAGTACTTGATTTCTC
>Ga0157378_10006433_pt1 | contig 10273 bp, 14 predicted proteins | sample M65metaG_FD_115309 | JGI IMG/M metagenome (GOLD analysis project Ga0157378, IMG submission 115309) | Miscanthus rhizosphere microbial communities from Kellogg Biological Station, Michigan, USA - M6-5 metaG | ecosystem: Host-associated > Plants > Roots > Rhizosphere > Soil | place: USA: Michigan...
GCGCCCGATGCGCGCCGACGATTGGTTCACCAAGCAGAAATTCATGCAATGCGGAAAGCGTCATGCGCTGGCCAGTCAGAAAAATTGTCTGTTCGGTGGTACAAATAAGCTTTGGCCATTTTATTGTCCTATTCAAACGGCCAAATTCAATTTCCAGCATATCGTGGTCAAACGTCATGTTGTGTCCGATGCAGCAGGTGGCGCTTTCAATCATCGTCTGTATGCGATCAGCGATGAAACCGAAGGGCGGTGCATCAGCCACCTTGGCTGCGTCAATGCCTGTGATGTCCGTGATCTGTTTCGGGATGCCCTTGGTCGGCTTCACCAGACTGTCAAATTCATCAATGACGGTTTCCGTGCGCAGATCAGCAAGACACATATAGATTTCAATCACCTCCGGCTGGCGCTCCTTCCTCTTCACGAGGTTGTCTATCAGCCCGGTGGTTTCGGTGTCAAGCAGCAGAGCGATCATCTATTTCTTTCTGCAGGGCTGCATAGACGATGGTGTCAATGGAGCTGTCCTGATGGCCACCGTTGTACCATTGCGCGGCGTAGCGCGTTTGCTTCACCTGTATCATCATGAAGGTGTATAGTCGCTGCCAGTCCTTCGGTGTCTGCATCGTCAGGCCACCGGGAAACATTGCAGCCATTACATTGCCCAGCCGCACGAAATTGTCCGCATATACATCATTGCGCTGCTCGTAGGTCTGCATTGCCGCCTTCAATGAGTCCGTAGTGTTCATTTCGGTATCCTCTTGATGTATTTGACATAGGCACCGGGCGTCAGTTTATAGATTCTGTACTCATAAGTCCTGTCATTGAACGCTGTGTGATGCTGGGTCAGCGCGCGCTGCACGAGCTGCTGGTCGTCAAGATGGGCGGGGAAGTCATCATCACCAACATGGATGCCAACGTGCGCAACAAAAGTATCTATGCCGTGAATGTCATACGCCGGATGAAACATGCACCAGTGCAGGCCCAGCGTGTAACGAATGATTTCAAGCTGGATGCCGAAGTCCTCATTGAACTGCAGCTCGGCAACGTTGATGCCTTCCCATGGGACCAAGCCACCGTCGCGGGCGACGCTGACATTGGCTGTCACGGTGTCCTTTGCCCATGTGGCATTATGCAGACCAAACTGGCGCTTGACGCGTTCGGCTTGTTCATGGGTGGCGCAGTAGTATGCAATCTGGTCCATCTTCATCGTCGTCTCCTGTCATATGCGCGCTTGATTGCATCATATTGTCGCGGGGTTAGCCTGCCTGTACGCTCCCAGAAATCATGAACGCTTTCTATAAATTCACGGAACCCGTCAGTTGCCGGGACGGTGTCAAACAGCACGGCAAACATTCTATCAATATTGTCAATGTCCGTATGTGCGGTGTACTGCCGTTGCTGCTGATCTTTGCCGTTGCAGAACTCTTCCCAATTCAAATTGTCCTCTGCCAGCATCGCATTGGCCATGCGCAAGGCGGTCAAGGCTTCACCATCCATATCAGATGTGGTCATCATCATCAATTTTATAAACCGCCCCTTGTTCATTGGCCGTATTCTATAATGCTGCCGTGCAGATGCCGGTGCCGCTGCTTGGACTGCAGCAGCCAAGCGAGCAGGTCGGCTATGGCGGCGGGGTCAATCCGTGCAGGCGGCGGCGCAAGGTTGCGCAATACGCGCAGGCGCGCGTCCACTTTATTGGTCATGCCGGTGCCTGCCAGCCAGCCGGGGCTGATGCCGAATACGATGATGTTGTGCAGCTCATGCGCCATTTGCCGCGTCACCATTGCTGCCGCTGCCTTGCTGGCATTGTACAGCAGGCTATAGGTCATCGGCTGTATGGCGGCGCGGCTGATGATGTTTACAATCGTGCCACCGGCCAGTTGCGGCAATAGCGCCTGTGTGCAATTGACGATGGCCCATGCATTCACGTCCATCAAGTGGTCCCAGCACTGCTTCGTGAGTTGGTCAAAAGGCGCGATGTAATTGATGCCAGCGCAGTTGACCAATACGTCCACCGCAGGCAGGCCAGCGGCGGCTTCCATGATCCGCGCGCCGTCCGTCACGTCAACGCCGGTTTCCAGTGACCAGTCGATGACTGTAAAATCATTCCTCAGGCTGTGAGCAATTGCCTTGCCCAAGCCTGAGGAAGCACCTGTTATGACTGCACGAGACATTAAGGGCTATACTACTCCAGAAAATCCAGCAACACGAGCACGAAGATTATAAGTACGAGCTGGAATTCCCTGAGCACGGCGCTCCCGACGAGCTTCATTAACTTGATCTTGACGTTCTCTAGTTGGTGATCTAACTTTTGTCGTTCGACGGAACCGCAAATTGTATGCACGAATACGAACCTCATCGTAACGCTGGGCATCGAACAGCATAAGTGATCTCTTTACATGCAAAGGTGTATCAGCGACGTAATGATACCCTTTATAGTTAAGCTTGATATGGCCAGCATCAACACGAATATGATGATTGCCATTAGGATCAAGGCCCTGCATGATTGAATAGAGAGCCATCCGATGCCAACATTTTTTAGGATGACAAAAGCCATTTTCCCCGATAGCATCCTCCAAAGCTGTACGTGTTGGCACCACCGTCAACATAAAGCCTTTTGTACCGGCTCTAGGTGTTTTATTAATGTTAGGCATCGTACGTCCTTTCTATATGAGCGAAAAATCTTCGCCTAGTTTGGCTTGTCATCAAGCTCAGGAACAAGCACGCCTGATCGTAAAGAGTCTGCTGATGTTGAATTTCAGCAGCAGCCTCGGTTGGCATCCGTTGTCTTCTGGATACCCTGCGTAATCGGCCATCTCTACCTTGACGTGGTTCAACTGACTCGACGGAGTCAGTTGAAATGGCCCTTTGTCTTCTGACAACATTTAAACTTACGCCAGCACGATGAGCGTTTGCTCTATCTGAGAGTTGCGGAGTTTCCGCGAGAACTGCTCTTGCTCGTTCTGCTGGTGTTACATAAGGCACACCACAATCACATGAAGCTTCTGCGCCACAGCCAGAGCAGACTAGGCGATTTATTCTAGTTCTAAGTCTCACCACTGGCATAATGTGTTTCTCTATGATGCGTATTTTCCAGAGCACGACAATAGGCGTCGATGATCATCTTGAACAGTGCTTTGCGGCTTGGATACATATCGCCGTACATGCCAAGCTCCATGGTTAGACTTTCCAGAAAATCAAAGACCTCTTCAGGTGTCTTGATCATCAATCCTCTAGGGTCTATGCCACTCCAATTACTGCTCAAGAGCACCGTAGCTCCGGTGGCAACAACTTTGCGATTTTCCAGCACAGCAATCAAGGCGGGTTTAACGTCTCTGATTGAATTATTATGTGATTGCTGAAATTGTTGGTGCGGTTGACTATTGCCATTCAGCCCGAAGTTTTGCCGCATATAAGCCATGAGATTTTCACCACTGGTATTTTCACCACCAGCACCGATCATCAATGCCTTACGGTCATCTCGGCTACCATGCCTGATGGCGCGATATACGGCGTTTTCGAAGGGAGTCATATCGTAGTCTCCTGTGATTGGATTGTGAACCGATTTGACTTACTTTTAAATTTTACTTTAGTTTATTTGTTTTTGTAAATCTCTATTCTTACACCACGTTCTCGGTTGGTTGTGGCTTGATCAGCGGTTTGCCCTGCGCGAAGCCGGTCAACATGGTCTTGAGTTCTTCCAGCCCGCAGGCATGGGCGTCAACGCTTTGCTGCAGCATCACGTTAAGCGTCGGGCGCTGCGTGGTGAAGGCGAAAATCCTGTACCAGTGCTGTTGCAGATTATATCGCCTGATGGCGTAGGCGAAGCCCATTTCCCAATAGGTGCCGGTGTCGTGGTCGTCCAACAGAGCGAGCACAGCGTCAGCGTTGGCGACGTGGACGCAATTTGTCTTGAAAATCTTGGGTGCCTGCGCGATGCGCTCCGCAGGCGTCATGCTTTGCAGGATGCCGTCGCTGCGCGGACTATAATAGACCAAGCCGACTTCATGGATGAGCTTTTCCACTTCCTCCACGATGGCAAGCTGCTTGTGACTGAAGAACGGAGCAGCAATATAAATCTGTTTAACACGTATCGGCATCATGTCAATTCCTTCTGCCAGAGTTTGCCGCCGCGTGACCATGCTTCCTTCTGCATCTTCTTCAAGAAAGGCGTCTTATCGACGGAGTACAGATTGCAGTAGCGCGGGCATGGTGTGCCGGGGTCATTGCCCTGCAGGCGCGCTTCAACGTCCACCTTGTAAGGGCAGTTGCCGTCCGCGCACGGCAGCACACCGGCTGTAAACAATCTTGTCAGATGTTGCCACAGATCAGCCTGCGCTATCCAGCAGGCGCGTTTGCCCATGATGGACTGCCATACGTCCTTGCGTGCGGTGATGCACATGCTGATGGGGACATTTAACTGCAGCGTAGACAATTCCTCAGATGTCATCATGTCCAGCAGATTGTCCACAAACTGCAGCTCCCGATGCCTGACGATTTGCGCACGCAGCCCCAGCGGGGCGATTATTGCAACCTTCTGGAAGTGCGTGTCGTCATGCAGGGCATTGCCGTCAATGACGATCGGCTCTTCATTCAAATACTTGGCCAGTTTGGTGCCTTCCAGTAATACGCGAGTTATGTCTGGACCAAGCATATTGGTCAAAGTATCCGTCAAGCAAAGCGCTACCGCGTTACAGCGCCCGGTTAATTCCAGATTTATGAAAGTCTGCTGGGAAAGATATTTGAAATAGTGAATGAGCTTGGCTATGTCACGGACGTGCAGGCGCGCCGTCCAACTGGTGTGCGCGACAACCGGCAGCAGCAAGCGCCATTGGTCTTGGTGTACGCCTTGCCCACGCAGGCGCAGCATATCGTCACGGTACTGGTCGTGCATTGCGGACAAGAATTCATCCGGCACGGTGAACAATGTAGGGTCATCAACCCTTGACGTGCGCGCCCAGACGGTGTGGTTTCTCAGAGAGCAGAAGATTTCTCTTTCCAAGATAGTGAAGTCAATAAAATGCAGGAGGGCCGATGGCATCTCGATGACCGGCGCATCCACAGCCATTATTTCTTCCGGGTCATAGTCCATGGCAATGTCACGGCTGAACCGCCATGCCTTCACGGCATCGCTGGCCAGCGCGCGTTGCGCAATTTTAATTTGCATTGTGCAGCTCCATCAATTCACAGGGATGCTGCAGCACCTTGGTCAGCACGGCATCCAAGTCTTTTATGATAACGTCGATGACGTAATGCTGCCCCGGCAGAAATTTGCCTATGCTTTTTTCTCGCACGTTGACGAGCACTTCGCGCATGCCCTTGGCTGGCTCCACGAAATGATGATTGTTATAGATCAAGACTTCTTCCCATACGCGATGGATTGCCGCCATAATATCAGCCAGTGCAACGATCGCGCCTTCCTTGTGCTCCTTTGCTACGGCGTGGTCCATGACAAGCGTGGCCAGATGCAGCTTGCGGGCCAGATTGGCAATGCCGTTCATTTCAAGCTGGGTCATTGACGCGCGCAGCTCCTTGGAAAAATATTTGGTAGGGCGCGGCACATCGCCGGTGATGGTTTCATCAAAGTCATGTACGACTGCGCGCGTCAAGACCTTGCCTATGTCAATGTTAGGTTCCACCTGATTGAGCCAGTCCGTGATGATGTAACAAAATATGCAGACCATGCCGACGTGTTCCAGAACATTTTCCGGGTGGCACATTTTCAACATGCTGAAACGTTGTATGCCGCTGAGGCGCGAAACCAGACTGAAGATGCCATCCACGGTCATGCAGACTCCAGTATCAAGCGCACGTTGTCGCCGGGTTTCAAGTCCGGCGCTTCGGTGCCCAGATAGATCGCCAAATTGCCTCTGCTGAGAACAGCAAAATAACCAAGCACTTCGTATTCAAATTGTGCGTCGCCTTTGGTATCTTTGGCTCCACGCAAGATGCGCGTACGCTCTTCAACGTTGACAATGACACAAGGGAAAACATAGCGGGTCATGCGCGGTGCTACCGTTGGCGGTTCCGGGCCGGACTTAGCCACTTACCCACTGGCTCTTTCTGAGGAGAGAGAGGCAGCGCACGGCGACCAACGCGCTGCGGGTTTGTGGACCGCGTCATTTAAAACGGTATTTCTCCCTGTGGACTTGCGTCATCCATTTCCATTTCCGCTGCCAGCTTGTCACCGCGCAGACAGGACTCATACATGGCCTTGCCCTGCATCAACAGATCCTTGTTGACCATGCCCTTGTTATTGAGCAACGCAGATTGCATGACGGGAGTGATGTCAATGGTGAACCATGTGCCCTGTGCGTTGCTTCGCTGACGCGTTCTAATGCGGTAGAGAAAAGCAAAGCTCGGCGGATTGATACCGTCCACCACCCTGTTGCTCATGGTGGTCATCCAGCTTCTGCTCACGGAATGCAACGTGCTGGTCATCGGCAGCGCATAAGGTGCGATGGTGCCATCCTCGCGCACCAAAAAGCCCAGATGGTTGCGGCGCTCCAGCAGTTCATGGCCGTTGGGCAAACGCCAGCGGACCTTGTTGGGATTGCGATCATCGCGGATTTCTTGGGCGTCAGTCGGCAACATGCGATGCATGCCGACCAAGCCACCGCCTTGGTCACGCGTAATCCATTCCGCAAAGTCCTTGTAGAAATAACACGGCTGGAAAACCAATCCTTCCTGCCCGCTGATCACTGGCGGTGTTGCACCGCGCAGCCAAAAACTCCCGGCCTCGGCACCTTCTACATACGCCCCGCCCGCGCGATTGACGGCTTTTGAACCGGTTTGGAAAATCGTTATCAGCGGTACGAGATTGTCCTCTTGCGCCTTTGAAATGCCTTGGCCCTTGGTTGCTTCCAGCATCGCCTTGTATTCATCGTCTACGTCAGCGGGCACCGTGCTTGCCTGTGCTGACTGCACTTGCTTTGCCATTATAGTCACCCTCCTATTCTATGATTTTCAGTTTGGCTTCACGCCCGATGTCACCACCTATTATGTCCAGCGGCACGACTGCGCCATTGGCGGTGGCTTCTTTCAACCACTTTGACAAGGTGCCAGAGTGGACCGTTTCGTCAACCTGAGGATGCAAACCTTTTTCCCGTAATTGGTCCGCGATGATAATCGCGGTGGCTCTGTTTTCTCTGGGAAAAGAAACGGAAACCTCAGTTTTGATAAGATCACCGTGCCCGTTCGCCGTAAGCCACTGGAAGGCCTCCGCGCGCTTTTCTTCCGGCCAGCTTGCCGCTATGTTCGCGCGGATATATGGGCGGGCGGTTATTTCATATGCCGGGGTGTTGCCCTGCGCCGTCAGAGTGAACTTCGTCATGTGAGCTTGATGCATCAGGTCCGGCAGGGTTTGCCGCGTCAATACGTGCAATTGACCGGCCAGCTCCTTGATTTGCAATTCGAGGGATTCTATCTGCAGAGTGATGTCGCGCGCTTCAAGACCAGCGGCGGTGATTGTTTGTAACAGGTCATCTGGCATTGTCTCTCTCCTCTTGTGGTACTTTGGTCCAACGTTTATCAACTTGCAATCTTTTTGTTGGCGGCACAGAATTGAATCCCACACAAATCCGGAAGATACTGACATGCCGATGAACTGGCGGGACGTTGCTCCCCTTGCTGCCTATATCAACAGGGTGGGTGCGCAGCAGCTTAATTTCCGCAAATTTATCATCAGAGAAGATCGCGGCAATTACTACGTGGAAAAGACCATCATCACGTTGGCACCGGATGGTGAGATCACCTGCGGAGACGCGGAGTACGCCCCCACCGGTGAAGAAGCAGCGGCCATCAAGGCAGCGTTCTTGAACGGCAATTTTGATTTCCCCACATGGGTAAAAGCACCACCGGCCAAGCTGCCTGAACTGCGTACGCTGATTGGTACGTCTGATCCGTTGTATGAATTCTATGAGCGCGGCACGGACACCGTCATCATGGTGCAACAGCGCGGACGCAAGGCTGACGGCAGCAAGCAATACAATCCATGGTCGTACTGGAGTGACGGCATATGGCGCAGGATGGAGCCGGACTGCAAGTTGCCGATATGGAAACCTAGATTTTCTACTAATAAAAGAAGGATCATGATGCATGAAGGTGCCAAGCCTGCGGCGGCGGTGCATGCACTGTGCAGTGACCCTGCCCGCCGTGCGGAGCTTGGTGAGCATCCTTGGTTTGAAGAACTTGTGGAGTATGAGCATTGGGGCGTCATCGGTGGCGCGTTGGCACCGAAGCGAACGGACTTCACGGCAATACGCACGGAAAAGCCTCTTGAGCTGATATATGTTTGCGACAATGACTTCCCCGGCAAGGACGTGCTGCAGGCGATTTCCAAACTGGTGAACTATCCTTTGAAGGGCGTCATGTTTGATGACTCCTTCCCCAAATCATGGGATATGGCTGATCCACTGCCCCGAGCAATGTTCAGCGGTGGTGGCCGTTGGATAGGGAATCAATTGCGCAGCTACATGAAGCCAGCGACGTGGGCGACAGCACAACGCAAGGAAGAACGGAAAACTATAACCAGCATCAGGAAGGACTTCGCCGAGGAATGGTCGCACTGCGTCAACCCGGACGTATATGTGCATCATGAATGGAGCGACAGAATCTATGGCCCTGATCAGTTCAATGATGTGGTCGCGCCGTACAGCGATATCCTTGACACAGCCACTTTGTTGAAAAAGACGGACGCCTGTAAGCAGGCGGTGCTGCAATATGAGCCGGGGTTGCCTCCCGGCGTCTATATTTCAAATGGTGATCGCTTCATCAATACGCACAAGCCGCCGGGAATTAAAAGTGAGGCTGGAGACGCCAGCAGATGGATTGACTTCATGAAGCATCTAGTGCCTGTCATGAAGGATCGTCAACACCTGTTGCGCTGGTGCGCGACGCTGATCGCCAAGCCTACTGTCAAGATGCATTATGGCGTTTTGCTTATTTCAGAAACGCAAGGTGTAGGGAAAGGCACGCTGGGTGAACGCATCTTGGCTCCGTTGATTGGCGTGGCCAACGTGTCACAGCCCAGCGAGCATGACATCGTTGACAACGCTTTTAATTATTGGTCTGCACACAAGCGGCTAGCCGTCGTGCATGAAATATACGCGGGGCATTCGGCCAAGGCATACAACAGACTGAAGTCGCTGGTGACGGACAAAACCATCACCGTCAGTAAAAAATACATGGCAGAATATCAAATAGAAAATTGGCTGCACATTTTCGCCTGTTCAAATTCCAAGAGGGCATTGAAGCTTGATGATCAGGATAGACGTTGGCTGGTACCAGCCATAGGCGATGACAAACGCAACGCTATATACTGGCAGGAGTTCAATCACTGGCTTACGCAGGAAGGCGGATTGTGCATCATCAAAGGATGGGCGGAGAAGTTTGTTCAAGAACATGGTACGGTCATGCCGGGGCAAAGCGCACCCAAGACCGTAGCCAAAGATGAGGTTGTACGTGAGGGCTGGTCACCCGGTCAAATTTGGGTGGCCGATTTCCTAGAACAAATGAAAACAAGAAATTCTGATAAAAAAGTCTTCATGACGGATGCAGATTTGATTGAAGGCATCAAGCAGATGGTGCATGGTGGCAGGCAAAGCGAGTATTTGGAACGTCCCTATACAGTGCAGAAGGTTGCCAAACAATGCGGGTGGTATGTAGGACGTAACAGGGTCTATGCGCGTGAATGGAATAGGCGCGGTGGACGCGCGTATCTCATCGCTACTACACCGGAGCTGGCCAACGCGGCAAATCCTGCACAGGTGGCTAGTGCTACCGATTTAAAATTTGTAGACGTTGTGCAGGAAGCTAGAAATATGGACCTGTGATTCTTTTCTCTAGATAGTATTTCGGCAAATCTTCAGCGCACACCACGAAGAGATATAGACGCGGGTGGTCTTGCCTGAACCATTCCTGCGTCTTAAGCCATTCGCAATACGGATAGTCAGCGAGCAAACAAGGGGCTTCCATGCCTTTGTATCTGCCGAATGGAACAATTGCGTTCATCACCTCATAGTGTATCTCTGGCAGGTCGCCGCCCGGTGGCTTTGTTGTTTTCATTAGGATCTCCACACCATATGCAACAGAATTTTCTCGATTTCATAAACCCTATATACTTTGATCTACTACTTCTAATCCCATAGGGTTTACAAAACAAGTAAAAAAGTGTCCAATATGGTGTAAAGAAATTGCATAGCTCCTTGGGCCATACACAGGTGCCCGAACGTCCTATTTGCAATTCCGTAATAATCACGGCAGTAATGATTTCCAA
>Ga0157378_10006435_pt1 | contig 10273 bp, 8 predicted proteins | sample M65metaG_FD_115309 | JGI IMG/M metagenome (GOLD analysis project Ga0157378, IMG submission 115309) | Miscanthus rhizosphere microbial communities from Kellogg Biological Station, Michigan, USA - M6-5 metaG | ecosystem: Host-associated > Plants > Roots > Rhizosphere > Soil | place: USA: Michigan...
CAGCAGGTTGGCGCCGATCAGCTTGCGGTAGTCGCCGACGATGCGGTCGCACGCGCCGGGATACGGCATGCGCTCGGTGTGCGCCTCGACGTCGCGGACGGTGAGCTCGGTGTCGACGGTGATGCGCACGTGCATGTCGTGCACGGGCTCGCCGGCCGCGCGCGTGCCGGTCAAGAGCTCGAAGTCCTGGTCCTTCGTGTCGACCAGCCGCGCGTCGATGTCGAACAGGCCGTCGTCGCGGCGATAGCCTTCATAGCTGATGCGGCGCACGTGCAGGCGCTCGCGCGGAACGGTCGGAGTGGAAAGCGGCATCGGGGGCTTCGGTCAGCTCCGCGACTGCCATGGCGACTGCCTGACGGATCCGCGGACGCGGGCTGCGGCTAAAATGAAGCAAAACATCCTATTGTACGGGGCGGGGCAACCGGATGGCAACGACCGAGCTATCGCTCGTGGACCTGCTGCAGATCGCGGCGGACATCGACGTCGTGGACGTCGGCGCGAATCCGATCGACGGCGAGCGGCCCTACCGGCCGCTCATGTCCAACGGGATCGCGCGGGTGGTGGGTTTCGAGCCCAACGAAGAAGCGCTGGACAGGCTGCTTCAGCAGCGAGGTCCCCACGAAACCTACCTCCCTCATGCGATCGGCGACGGCAAGCGGCACACGCTTCACATATGCCGTGCGGAGGGGATGAATTCGCTTCTGCGTCCGAATGACGAGTTGCTGAAGCTTTTTCACGGATTTCCCCAGTGGGGCGAAATCGTGCGAACCCGCGAAATCGACACGGTTCGCCTGGACGACGTTCCGCAGATTCAAGATGTCGATTTGCTCAAGATCGACATCCAGGGCGCCGAGTTGATGGTCTTCCAGCACGCGCCGAAGGTGTTGTCGCGGTGCGTGGTGGTTCATACTGAGGTTGAATTCCTGCCCTTGTATGTCGACCAGCCATTGTTCTCCGACGTCGAGCGCTTCTTGCGCGCGCAGGGCTTCGTTCTCCACAAATTCGATGACATGGTCAGCCGGGCTATCGCGCCGATGCTGATCGGGGGCGACGTCTTCAAGGGGCTGGGTCAGGTCGTCTGGTCCGACGCGATATTCGTGCGCGACTTCACGCGTCTCGGGGCGATGGAGAGTGACAAGCTCCTGAAGATGTCGATCATCCTCCACGATATGTACGGTTCTCACGACCTGGTACTGCTTTTGCTGCGCGAACACGATCGGCGTCTCAACACCGCGTATGCGGATACGTATCTCGAAGCGCTCAATTAGCCCCTGCGTCCGATGAGGCGCCATTGGATTCTCCGCCGACCATGACCTACGTCCTCGCGCTCGACCAAGGCACCACGAGCTCCCGCGCGATCGTCTTCGACCGCGCCGGCGCCGTGCGCGCCGCCGCGCAGGCCGAGTTCCGCCAGATCTTCCCGCAGCCGGGCTGGGTCGAGCACGACGCCGTCGAGATCTGGGCGACGCAGTCCGGCGTGATGCACGAGGCGCTCGCCAAGGCCGGTATCAGCGCGCGCGACGTGGTCGCGATCGGCATCACGAATCAGCGCGAGACCACCGTGGTGTGGGAGCGCGCCACGGGACGGCCGATCGCCCATGCGATCGTCTGGCAGGACCGCCGCACGGCGCCGATGTGCGACGCGCTGCGCGCCGACGGCAAGGCGGCGTTCATCGCCGAGAAGACCGGGCTCGTCGTCGACGCCTACTTCTCCGGCACCAAGCTCGCGTGGCTGCTCGACAACGTGCCGGGCGCGCGGGCCCGCGCCGAGAAGGGCGAGCTCGCGTTCGGCACGATCGACGCGTGGCTCGTGTGGCAGCTCACGGGCGGTCGCGTCCATGCGACCGACGCGTCCAACGCGAGCCGCACGATGCTGTTCGACATCCACGCGGGCGCCTGGGACGACGACCTGCTCGCGCTGCTGCGCATCCCGCGCGCGGTGCTGCCCGAGGTCGTCGCGTCGTCCGGGGTGTGCGGTGAGACGTCGCTCGACGGCGTCGCGGTGCCGATCGCCGGCATCGCGGGCGACCAGCAGGCGGCGCTGTTCGGCCAGGCGTGCCTCGACGCGGGCCTCGCGAAGAACACCTACGGCACCGGCTGCTTCATGCTGCTCAACACCGGCGCCACGGCGGTCGCGTCGCGCAACAACCTGCTGACCACGGTCGCGTGGAAGCGCGCCGGCGCGCTCTCGTACGCGCTCGAAGGCAGCGTGTTCATCGCGGGCGCGGTCGTGCAGTGGCTGCGCGACGGCCTGCAGCTCGTGCGCAGCGCCGCCGAGATCGAGGCGCTCGCACGGACGGTGCCGGACAACGGCGGCGTGTTCCTGGTGCCGGCATTCGCGGGACTCGGCGCGCCGCACTGGGACGCGTACGCGCGCGGCGCCATCTTCGGCCTGACGCGCGGCGTGACGCGCGGCCACATCGCGCGCGCCGCATTGGAGTCGATCGCGCTGCAGAGTGCCGACGTGCTCGACGCGATGCAGAAGGACGCCGGCATCACGCTGAAGGAGTTGCGCGTGGACGGCGGCGCCGCCGCGAACGACTTGCTGATGCAGTGCCAGGCGGACCTCCTGGGGGTGCCGGTGGTGCGCCCGAAGACGCTCGAGACCACCGCACTGGGAGCCGCCTATCTTGCCGGCCTTGCCGTCGGCTACTGGAAGGACGACGGCGAGCTGCGCGCGAACTGGCAGGTCGACCGGCGCTTCGAGCCGGCGCAGGACCGCGCGCGGATGGCCGAGATGCGCGACGCCTGGGACAAGGCCGTCGCGCGGTCCAAGGCGTGGGCGTAGCAACCGACGACGCCACGGCGCGCGCCGACGCGCTGCTGGCGGAGGGCAACGCGCTCGAGGACGCCGGCGACGCCGCCGGTGCGCTGGCGCGCTACGAAGCGGCGCGCGCCGCAAGCGCCGACCACCCGCGCGTTCCGCTCAACGTGGCAAACGCGCTGCGCGCGCTCGACCGGGTCCACGACGCCGTCCGCACGCTCGAGGACGCGATCGCCGCGCGACCGGATCATGCACGCGCGCATTTCAACCTCGGCGCGCTGCACGTCGGGCAATCGAGGTCCGCGGCGGCCGAAGCGTCGTTCCGCGCCGCCCTGCGGCTCGATCCCACGATGGTCGAGGCCGCGATCGCGCTGGCGCATCTGCTGGAAGCCGAGCGGCGTCCCGCGGAGGCGGAGTCCGCGCTGACGACAGCGCTTGCGTCGGGGGCGAACGCGGATGCCGCCCGATTCCAGCTTGCCGTTCTATGGCTGCGCCAGGACCGTTGCGACGAGGCGGAACGGCTGCTGCTCGAAGTATCGCCATCGTCGCTGCCCGCGGGCGAGGTTGCGAACGCGCGCGGCGAGCTGTATCTGGCGATGGGTCGTCATGCGGAGGCGCACGCCGCGTTCACCGCCGCGATGGCCGAAAACCCCGCCAAGCTCGACGTGGGCAGCGGCCTGCTGTTCTCGCTCAACTTCCGCAGCGATCTTTCGCCGGACGACGTGTTCCGCGAGCATGCGCGCATCGGCGCCATGATCGGCGCGGCGGCCGGTCGCCCGTACGCGTCGTGGCAGGTCGCGGCGATCGGCGAACGCAGGCTTCGCATCGGCTACGTGTCGGCAGACTTCTCGTCGCATCCGGTCGGTCGGTTCATGGTGCCCGTGCTGGCGCATCACGATCGTGGCCGGTTCGACGTCCATTGCTTTTCGAACGGCGGCCCCGCCTCCGACGAGGTGGGCCGCGCGCTGCGCGGTTACGCGCCGCACTGGCACGAAATTTCTGGGCAGGACGATGCCGACGTCGCGCGCCGCATCCACGCGCTCGGCATCGACATTCTCGTCGATCTTTCCGGGCACACGACGGGGCACCGGCTCGGCGTGTTCGCCCGCCGGCCGGCGCCGGTGCAGGCGACATGGCTCGGCTACCTGAATACCACGGGCCTCGCGGCGATGGACTACCGGATCTGCGACGCCGCCACCGACCCGGCCGGCGAGACCGAGCGCCTGCATACCGAGCGATTGATTCGCCTGCCGCACGCGCAGTGGTGCTACCAGCCGTTCATCGATGTTCCGGACGCCGTGCAGTCCTCGCGCGCCGACTCCGGCAACGTGCTGTTCGGATCGTTCAACCAGCGCGTCAAGATCACCGACGCGACGCTCGATCTCTGGTCGGCGGTCCTGCGCGCGTTGCCGTCGGCAAGGATCGCCATCATGGATACGCGGGAAGGCTGGTCGCGGCGCGCGCTGCTCACGCGGCTTGCGGCCCGCGGGGTCGACGCCGCGCGCGTCGATCTCCTGGAGCGCGAGCCCTTGCGCAATTATTTCGCGCGTCTCGCGACCGTCGACATCGCGCTCGATACGTTTCCCTACAATGGCGCGACCACCACGCTGGATACCCTCTGGATGGGGACGCCGCTCGTCGCGCTGCGCGGCGACCGGCCCATTGCGCGAGGCGGCTACAGTCTCGTCTCGCAGCTCGGCCTCGATGACCTGGTCGCCCGATCCACCGAGGCATACGTGTCCGCGAACGTGAAGCTCGCGCACGACTGGGCGCGCCGCGGGGAGCTCCGCGCTGCGCTGAGGGAAGAGCTGCGGCGGAGCCCTCTCCTCGACACGCACGCCTTCGTTCGCGATCTCGAGTCCGCGTATCGCGCGATGTGGCTCGATTGGGTCGGCAAGCCGCGATGAACCGTGGATAAGACGGCGGCGCCGCCACCCGCCGGCGACCGCGCGACCGAGGCGGCGGACGGCCGCCTTCGCGACGGGCACGCGCTCGAGGACGCGGGCGACGTTGCCGGCGCGCTGCAGTGCTACCGCGAAGCGGCGGCCCTCTGCCCGTCCTACCCCCGCGTTCATCTCAACATCGGCAACGCGCTGCGAAGGCAGGGACAACGCGACGATGCCGCGGCGGCGTTCGCCAAGGCGCTGCAACTCGCCCCCGGCTATGCCCAGGCCCACTTCAACCTTGGCTCCCTGCTGGCCGCCAGCGGCGACGTCGAGGGCGCGGAGCGCGAGTTCCGCGCGGCGCTCGCACTCGATCCCGCGATGATCGACGCTCCGATCGCGCTCGCCGACGCCTACGAGTCAGCCGGACGTTACGCCGACGCGCAGCGCGAGCTCGAGCGCGCGCTCGCGATTGATCCCGAGCACGCGGGCGCGACGTTCAACCTCGGCATGATTCACCTGCACGAACGCCGCTTCGAAGCGGCGATCGCGACGGTGCTGCGGGCAAAGGCAATCGACCCTGACCTCGACAACGTCGAGAGCGTCATGCTGTTCTCGCTCAACATGCGGTCGGATCTGGATGCCGACGCGGTCGCTCACGCCCATCGCATCGTCGGCGCCGAGATGACGCGTGCCGCGGGAGCGCCGTTCGCGCGCTGGGACAACGCGGTCGATCCGGAGAAGCGGCTGCGCATCGGCTACGTCTCGGGCGATTTCGGCTTCCACCCGGTCGGGCTCTTCGTCGATCCGATCATCGCGCAACACGACCGCACGCGCTTCGACGTCTACTGCTACTCGAGCGCCACGACGTTGCAATCGATGGGGCCGCGCATGCGCGACTCCCCCCTGACGTGGCGCGAGGTCGCCGCGCTCGACGACGACGCCCTGGTCGAGGTCGTCCGCGCCGACGGCATCGACATCCTCGTCGACCTGTCCGGTCATACGAACAAGAACCGCCTGTTCGCGTTCGCGCGGCACCCGGCGCCCGTCCAAGCGACGTGGCTGGGATATCTCAACACCACCGGGCTTGCGGCGATGGACTACCGGATCTGCGACTGGCACACCGATCCCGATGAGCGGTCGCAGTCGCGACACACGGAGCGGCTGTATCGCCTGCCGCACAGCCAATGGTGCTACCGGCCGTGGGGCGACGTTGCGCCGGTGCCGCGTGCGCATCCCGACCGTCCGGACGCGATCGTCTTCGGCTCCTTCAACCAATACCCGAAGCTCTCGGACGCGTGCATCGACCTGTGGTCGCAGGTGCTGGCGCGGGTCCCTCGATCCGAAATCGTGGTGTTCGACCTGCGCATCGACGACATGCGGCAGCGCGTCCGCGACCGCTTCGCGCGGAACGGCGTCGACCCGGCGCGCATCACGACGCGCGGGCGCGAGAACCTTGCGGGGTTCTACGCCGCCGTCGGCAACACGGACATCGCGCTCGATACCTTTCCGTACAACGGCGCAACGACGACGCTCGACGTGCTGTGGATGGGCGTGCCGCTGGTGGCGCTCGCGGGGGAGCGCAGCATCGCCCGCGGCGGCGTCAGCATCCTGCGGTCGCTCGGTCTCGAGGAACTGGTAGCGTCGACGGCTGAGGAATACATCGAACTGAACGTTCGCCTGGCCGGAGATCGCGCCTGGCGCGCCGCGCTGCGCGCCGTCCTTCGGCAGCGTATGCTCGCCTCGCCGCTGATGGACCTGCCTGGCTTCGTCGAGGACCTCGAATCGTGCTTCCGCGAGATGTGGCGGCGGTGGTGCGATGAGCAGCGGCAATGCTCTCTGCCGGCGCTCCGGTGAACGGGTTCCTGGCACGACGGCTTGCAACGCGGGGGGCATCGAGATGCTCGGAAAGATCCTGAAGGACGTGATGCGGCCGCGCGACGGCGACGACCGCGCCGAACGGACGGCGAAGCGCCGCGTCCTCAACGTCGGGGGCGGGACGAAGACGATACCGATCCCCTCCTACTTCGCCGACTGGGAGCACCTGCTCCTCGACGTCGATGCCCGCGGCTCGCCCGACATCGTGTGCGACGCCCGCGAGCTGCACAAGCTGCCGGCCGCGCGCTTCGATGCGGTCTATTGCTCGCACAACCTGGAGCACTACTTCCGCCACGACGCCCTCAAGGTGCTGCGTGGGTTCCTGCACGTGCTGAAGCCCGACGGATTCGCCGACATCCGCGTTCCGGACATCCAGGCGGTGATGAATCGCGTGGTGGAGAAGGGCATGGACCTGGCCGACACGCTTTACGACTCGCCCCGCGGACCGATCACCGTGCTCGACGTGCTCTACGGGTTCGGCTCCGAGATCGAGCAGTCCGGCAAGGACTTCTACGCGCACAAGACGGGGTTCACGCCCAAGCTGCTGCACGAGACGTTGATCGCGACCGGCTTCCGAACCGTGGACGTCTACTTCGAGCCGACGGGCTTCGAGATCCGCGCCCTCGCCTACCCGACGGCGCCTACCGCATTCCACCTGCAATTGCCGGGGCTGGAGCGCTTCTAGGGCTTGGTGGCGCAGGGCAATGACAACATTGTCCGGAAGGTTGATGCCTCCAAAAAACGTGCATATACTCCCAAAACGCGTGCATATGCCCGCTTCGCCTCCCTCGCTCCGGCCGCCGAGTCCTGTCCCATGCCAGCGTCACGCACGAACCCGCCGCCTGCCCCGGTTCCCGGTTCGGTCCCCGCCTGCGCCTGCGGCCGCCTCCGCCGCGCCGCCCGCGCGCTGACGCAACTCTACGACGACCTGATGGCGCCGTCGGGGCTGCGCGTGACGCAGTACTCGCTGCTGTCGACGCTGAGCGTGCACGGTCCGATGGGCATCAGCGATCTCGCGCAGCGGCAGCTGCTCGACCGCACGGCGCTGTCGCGCAACCTCGATCCGCTGATCGCGCGCGGCCTGGTCGCGGTGACGCCGGGCCGCGACGCGCGCACACGTGAGACGCGGATCACCGCGAAAGGCACCACGGCGTTGCAGAAGGCGCGTCCTCATTGGGTCCGCGCGCAGGCGTCCGTGGCCGAGCGCATCGGTGCGGGCAAGCTCGCCGCGCTGATCGACACGCTCGGCGAGCTCGAATCGCTGCACCCCGACCGCGCGGCGCACGCCGACTGAGGCCAAATCCCGGAGCATCCGCGTGAAACGCCCAACGACCGCTGCCGACTGGCGCACCCCCACCGTCATCCTGATCGCCGGCGGCGTCATCCTGTCGATCGCGATGGGCATCCGCGCCGGCTTCGGCCTGTTCCTGCAGCCGATCACGCACGACCTCGGCTGGGGCCGCAGCACGTTTGCGCTCGCGCTCGCCGTGCAGAACCTCACGTGGGGCGTGACGCAGCCGTTCGTCGGCATGATCGCCGACCGCTTCGGCACGGCGCGCGTGGTCGTTACGGGCGCCGTGCTCTACGCGCTCGGCTTGCTCGCCATGGCGAACTCGACGTCGCCGTGGATGTTCGTCGTCACGGCGGGCCTGCTGATCGGCATCGGCCAGTCGGGCGTCACGTACAGCGTCGTCTCCGGCGTGCTCGGCCGCCGCTTCCCGCCGGAGAAGCGCAGCATGGCGCTCGGCATCTCCGCCGCGGCCGGCTCGTTCGGGCAGTTCGCGCTGCTGCCGTTCTCGCAGTGGCTGCTGACGCACGTCGGCTGGTTCGGCGCGCTGCTCGCGCTCGCCGGCGTGGCGCTCGCGATGGTGCCGTTCGCGGCGGCACTGGTGGAGCGCCGCGAGTCGCACGCGCACGCGTTCCAGCAGTCGGCGCGCCAGGCAATGGGCGAGGCGTTTCGCCATCGCGGCTACCTGTTGCTGACGATCGGCTTCTTCGTGTGCGGCTTCCAGGTGGTGTTCATCGGCGTCCACCTGCCCGCGTATCTCGCCGACCGCGGGATGGCGCCGCACGTCGCCGTCACGTCACTGGCGCTCGTGGGTCTGTTCAACATCTTCGGCACGTATCTCGCGGGGCTGCTCGGCGGGCGCATGCCCAAGCGCTACATCCTGTCGTTCATCTATTTCGCCCGGGCCGTCGTGATCGCGCTGTTCGTGTTACTGCCGCTGTCGCCGCTGAGCGCCTACCTGTTCGCCAGCGCCATCGGCTTCCTGTGGCTGTCGACGGTGCCGCCGACCAACGGCATCGTCGCGCACATCTTCGGCGTGCGCTATCTCGCGATGCTGTCGGGCTTCACGTTCTTCTCGCACCAGATCGGCAGCTTCCTGGGCGCGTGGCTGGGCGGCCGCCTGTACGACACGACGGGCAGCTACGACCTCGTCTGGTATCTGTCGATCGCGCTCGGCGTGATCGCCGGCCTCATCAACCTGCCCATCGACGAGCGCGAGATCCGCCGGCCCGCGACGGCGCGCGGCACGGCCAGCGTCAGCGCTTGATCACGAGCCCCGGACCGGTCGGGAGCGGCATCACGCGGTAGCGGCGCGCCGCGGCTAGCGGATCGAATCCGGCGCGATGATATCGACCGCGTCGGTGATGATCGTGTCGACGCCGAACGCCGCCAGCTCCGCCGCGCGCGCCGGGTCGTTGACCGTCCAGGTGGCGACGCGCAGCCCGGCGCCGCGCACTTCGGCGACGAGCTCGCGCGTCAGCAGCGTGTGCTTCGCGTCGAGCGCGATGCAGCCGAGGCGCACGATCGTCCCGCGCCAGTCGTCCGGCATGTTCTCGATCAGCCACGCGCGCGGCAGGGCGGGAGCCGCCTCGCGCGCCGCGTCGAGCGCGGCCTCGGAGAACGACGACAGCAGCGGCTTGACGTCGGCGCCGTCCCACAGCGCCGCCGCGTCGAGCGCCACCGCGGCGCCGGTTTCGCGCTCGCGTCCGGGCGTGGGCTTGATCTCGATGTTGACGGCCATGCCGTTCGCGCGCGTCCACCGCGCGATCGTCGCCAGCGACGGCAGCGGCTCGCCGGCGTAGGCCGGCGAATGCCAGCTGCCGGCGTCGAGCAGCGCGAGCTCGCGCCACGTCAGCAGGTCCGCGCGGCCGCGGCCGCTGGTCGTGCGCTCGAGCGTCGCATCGTGCAGCAGGAACGCGACGCCGTCGGCCGACAGCTTGGCGTCGAGCTCGGCCATACGGTAGCCGTGCGCGTGCCCGAGTCGAAACGCCGCGAGCGTGTTCTCCGGCGCGCGCTTGCCGGCGCCGCGATGCGCGGCGAGCTTCGGATAGGGCCAGGCGGGCAATCCGCACATCGTCAGTCTCCCGTTGCCGTTCTGCGTCGCGCGCGTGCGGCCGGTCAGCGGAGGCGTGCCCCGGTGGACGCGTCGAACAGGAACACGCGTCCGGGATCGGCCCCGAGGCCGATGCGCGTGCCGACGTCCGCGTGCAGGCCGTGCGGCACGCGGGCGATGATCGGCTCCTTGCCGTGGCCGACGTGCACCAGCGTGTCGGCGCCGAGCTGCTCGATCATCTCGATCGGACCCGACACGATCGCCTGCGCGGGATCGCACGGCCGCAGGTGCTCGGGCCGCAGGCCCACGCAGACGGCGCGCCCGGCCTCGACGCGCACCGGAAGCGAGCGCAGGCCGCCGCCGTCGTCGAGCGCGACGCCGCCCTCGGCGGTGGCCGCGCCGCGCAG
>Ga0157378_10006436_pt1 | contig 10273 bp, 8 predicted proteins | sample M65metaG_FD_115309 | JGI IMG/M metagenome (GOLD analysis project Ga0157378, IMG submission 115309) | Miscanthus rhizosphere microbial communities from Kellogg Biological Station, Michigan, USA - M6-5 metaG | ecosystem: Host-associated > Plants > Roots > Rhizosphere > Soil | place: USA: Michigan...
GGGCAAACCAAGGACGATGAACCCGGCCGCGATTGCCGCGAGGTGAACCGCCGTCCGCATGGCGCGGATTATAGCGAGTCGAGCTCCTCGAGCGAGACCAGGCCGCGCTTGAGCGCCTGGACGGTTGCCTGCGCGCGGTTGTCGACGCCCAGCTTGCCCAGCACGTGGCCGACGTGCGTCTTCACGGTCTCGTCGCCGATGCCGAGCGTCGCGGCGATGTCGTGGTTGGAGCGCCCGAGCGCCAGCTGGCGCAGCACGTCGATCTCGCGGGGTGTCAGATCGTCGTCGGCAGCCGCGGCCGCGACGATTGATGCCGCGGCGGGATCGATATAGATCTTCCCGCGCGCCACCGCGCGGACGGCGGCGAGCAGCGTCTCCGGCTCGGCGTCCTTGCGCACGTACCCGGCTGCGCCCGCCCGCATGGCGCCCATCAGGCGCGCCTCGTCGATCGACGCTGTCAGTGCGATCACTTTCGTCGCGGGCGCGCGTTCCAGCACGCGCTTCGTCGTCTCGATGCCGTGAATCCCGCCGGGCAGCAGCAGATCCTGAAGGATGACGTCAGGTTTCCACGCCTCCAGATGCTCGAGCAGTTCTTCGCCGCTGGCCGCGATGCCGACGACGTGGAGCTCGGGGAACGACTCGAGATAGGCCTTCAGGCTGCGCGTGACGACGCGGTGGTCGTCGACGAGCGCGATGGTCGTCATGCGATCACCGTCTCGTTCCGTCCGCGAGTCCGCCACCACGCGGCGACGTAGCGCGCCGCCGTAATCAGCGCGATCCACGCGATGATCGCGCTCCACGGCCATTCCCATCTGTCGCCGAAGGTGAAATTGAACGCCATCAGCACGACGACGCCGGCGGCGATCGCCGCTTTCTTCGCGTAGTCACCGGCGGTGGCGAGATCGCACGGCACTGAAAACCCGATGAGCGTGCCGCCCTTCGGCTGCGGGCTGATCAGCATGTGGCCCGACACCTCGTGCAGCCGAGCGCTCATGTTCTTCAGGCCCATGCCGGGCGTGATCTGCATTCCATCGAATCCCATGCCGTTGTCGCGGATCGTCAGCTCCAGACGGTCACCCTTCAGACCGAGCCACACCGTGACGCCGGTCGCGCGCGCATGACGGGCGACGTTCGACAGCGCTTCCTGCGCCGCGCGGAAGAGCGCCTGCTGCGTGCCGGGCGGAACCGCGCCGCCCGGCGGCAGCGTGCCGACGTTCAGCTTGACGTCGGCGCCGGTCCGCAGCCCGAGCGCCTCGCATTGCTGCTGGAGCGCGGCAACGAGGCCGGTGTTCTCGATCGGTGACGCCTGGAGCTGCTCGATGAGCGCTTTCATCTCGGTCAACGCGTCACGCGCGCAGGTGCGCACCTGCGCGAGCGCGGAGTGCGCGCCGGCAACGTCGGTCTGCCACCGCTCCTGAACAGTCGCCGCCGACGTCTGGATCGCGAACAGCTGCTGCTTCACGGCATCGTGCAGGTCGCGCGCGAGCCGCGATCGCTCCTCGACGCGCGCCGCCTGCCGGATGTGCTCTTCATACTGCGACTGAAGCGGCGACGTCTTCGGCCCGCGCTCGCGGAGCATGACCACATGCACGTGCTGCGGTTCCTCCTCGTCGGGCGAGAACCGGAATCGGCCGGCGAACTTCGGCGCGTGCGCGCACGTCACCGCGATGAACATCAGCACGATGCCGGCGATGAGCGGCAGCCATCCGAGCGGGTACGGAATGAAGTCGGGAAACACCGCGTAGGCCTGGCCCTGGAAGAGCACTCCGAAGTACAGATGACCGATCGCGAACCAGAAGAGCGCCCGCTGCCGGCTCGCCGGGTTCTCGATCCGGCTCATGCCGATGGCGACGAATCCACACACGCCGATGGCCGCGGCCGACAACCGGATCAGGCCGGCTCGCCCATAGGGGACGCCGGGCAGATCGGTGTCGCTCACGATCCAGATGTGCGCGAAGACGACGGAGATCGTCAGCACGACCCAGGCGTAGACGCGGAGCACCAGGCGGGTGTCGATGGACGTCGCGGATTGCATGCGGGGAGTCTACGGCGGGACGGCGGATCTCCACATCCCCCGATCTGGTGATTTGGTGTTTATTCGGAGCCGTCGGCGCGCGAGACGGTGACGTCGCGCTCGTCGCCGCGGCCGGTGACGCGGACGCGCCACGGGTTGCAGCACACCTCGCAGTCCTGGACGAAGCTGCCGCGCACGTCGGGCTCGACGTAGATCTCGACCTGCTCGCCGCAGTACGGACACGTCACGAAGAATTCGTCCATACGATCACGATAACCGCGAAGAACGCAGTGACCGCAGCTTTTCCTGATTACCCTTGCGAGCGTCGCGAGCTCTGCGGTTGACGTGGTACTGCGGGTGCCGGGTTCCCGTCACCGTTTTCGTGGCATTCTGTATTAAATGTTGCCAGTGGTATTTGCCGCGCTGCTCGCAGGCGCGAGTCTCCAACCCGCCGGCTGGGCCAAAGATCTCACGCTCCCCGAAGTCGTCGACAAGAACCCCGATCCGCACATCGTCGAGATCGATCTCGACGCGCGCATCGCGCCGGTGGAAATCGCGCCGGGGATCAAGACCGACGCGTGGACGTACAACGGCGGCATTCCCGGTCCGCTGATCCGCGTGCACAAAGGCGATCGGCTCATCGTCCACTTCAAGAATCTCCTGCCGGAGCCGACGACGGTGCACTGGCACGGCATCCGTCTGCCGATTCAGATGGACGGCGTGCCCGACGTCTCGCAACCGCCGGTCGAGACCAACGGATCGTTCACGTACGACTTCGTCGTGCCGGACGCCGGACTGTACTGGTATCACCCGCACGTGATGTCGGCGGCGCAAGTGGGCTATGGCCTCTACGGCGCGCTGCTCGTCGACGATCCGGACGAGCACGTCAACGTGCCCGACGAGATCGTCCTGGTCCTGAGCGACATCGGCATCGACAACCGCGGCCAGCTCGACTCGCCTGACAGCGGTGGATCGACGGGCATGGCGTTCGGCCGCGAGGGCGCCTACGTGCTCGTCAACGGCCGCATGCGTCCCAGAATGATCGCGCGCTCGGGCGCGCCGATGCGCTGGCGCATCGTGAACACGGCGAAGAGCCGGTTCTTCCAGATCGATCTCGACGGCCAGAAGATGACGCGCATCGGCGGCGACGGCGGGCTGATGACGAGGCCCGTGGTGCTGGACACGCTGATCATCGCGCCGGGAGAACGCGCCGACATCATCCTTGCGCCGACGCTCAAGCCGGGCACCGAGCTCGAAGTGCTCTCATTTCCATTCAACAGGGGCTACGGCAGCACCGAATACCGCTCGGTCGAGAATCTCATCACGCTGGCGATCGACACGGAGCCGCCCCTGACCGGCTGGTCGCTGACGTCGCCGTCGCGAGAGATTGCGCCGCTCAGCACGGCAGGCGCGACGCCGGTGAACATCGAGTTCACGCTGGCCCAGCGCGGGGACGGCCACTTCGAGTACGGCATCAACGGCGTCCCGTTCGCGAAGAATCATCCGATCGCGGCATCGCCTGGTGAGACGCAGGTGTGGACCATCAAGAACTCGACGAAGTGGTCGCATCCGTTCCATCTCCATGGCTTCTTCTTTCAGGTCCTCGACGACAAAGGCCAGGCCGTCCAGCCGCTCGAGTGGAAGGACACGGTCAACGTCCCGCTCGAGCAGACCCTGCGCGTGGTCGTGAAGTACGACGACCGCAAAGGCAGCTGGATGTTTCACTGCCATATCCTCGACCACGCCGACGGCGGCCTCATGGGCATGGTGGACCTCGGCGTACCCCATCTGGAACACGCGACGCACGGCGGGCACTAGAGAGTTACAATTTCCTCATGAACAGATCAGCCGTGCTGACGCTTGCCTTGTCAGTGGCCGCGACCGGCGCGTACGCGCAGGGGCGCGGCTTTGGACCGACGGTGACGCCCTCGAAGCTGCGATCGATCCCGGCCGAAACCACCGCCGCGAAGACGAAGGACCCGAACTGGAAGGCGCCGAAGACCGTCTGGGGCCATCCGGATCTGACCGGGATCTGGACGAGCGACGACATGCGCGGCATTCCGCCGACGCGGCCGGCGGCGCAGAAGGATCGCGAGTCGCTCACGCCCGAGGAGTTCCTTCGACGTGCCGGCGGCGACGAGGCGTCGCGCGATCGCGCGGTGAATCAGGAGACGGTGCTCCGGAACGAGTTCGGTGTCCGCACCTTCGGCTACACGTCGTTCGTCGTCGATCCGCCCGACGGCCAGATGCCGGCGCTGACGCCGGCGGGGATCGCGAAGCAGCGCGCGACGGCCGGCGTCGGCACGTTCGGCGGCGGCCCGTGGAACGACTTCGGTAACTTCACGCTCTACGACCGCTGCATCACGCGCGGCATCGCGGGCATCTTCCCCGTGCTCTACGGCAACGGCCTGCGCATCATGCAGACGCCGACCGACGTAATCATCAGCTACGAGATGATTCACGACACCCGCATCGTGCATCTGGACGGCCGCCCGCACGCCGGCCCGGCGATCAAGCAGTACATGGGCGACTCGATCGGCCGCTGGGAAGGCGACACGCTCGTCGTCGAGACGACGAACTTCACCGATCGCGTCGGCGCGTTCAACGGCCCGAACAGCGAGAAGTTGAAGGTGACCGAGCGCTTCACGCGGATCGATCCCCAGATGATCGACTACCGCATCCGCGTCGAGGATCCGGTGATGTACACGGCGCCGTTCACCATCCGCTACACGATCACGCAGCAGCCCAACTACAACCTCTACGAGTATTCCTGCCACGAAGGCAACACGGCCGTCCGCCAGGCGCTCTCGGGCGAGCGCGCGTACGACAAGGAAGTTGCCGACGCGATCAAGGCCGGCAAGCCGATCCCCTCGCGCGCGCCGACGGGGATGGAGGTCTACACGGGTCAGAACGTCGAAGGCCGCGAGGCCGTCAGGGAATTCGGAACAGGGAAGTAGAGAGGGAGGTCGCATGAAGAAGCTGCTGTTCATCGCCGTTGCCGCCGCCGCGCTGCTGGTGCCGCAGGGAGTCCTCGCGCACCACGGATGGGGCGGCAACCTCGACGAGGAATTCGAAATCAGCGGGACCGTCAGCAAATCGGTGAGCCTCGCCGGGCCGCACGCGACCATGATGATCAAGGACGCCGAGGGCCACGAGTGGACGCTGACGCTCGCGCCGCCGCCGCGGACGTCCGCTGCCGGCGTCAAGGACGGGATGTTCGCCGTCGGCGCCAAGGTGACGGTTCATGGGCACCGCAATCGCGACATGAAGAAGTACGAAGTGAAGACCGAGCGGATCACCGTGGACGGCAAGACGTACAACGTCTATCCGGATCGCACGTAACGCTTGGCGAGCCTCTGACGCGTGGTCAGCGTTGCCGCGTGGCTGCAGGCCTCCGCGCTCGGTCACTTCATGCGGGAATCCGGGCCGTGGACGTACGCGATCGTCAACCTCGCGCACGTCCTCGGCATCTCGACGCTCTTCGGATCCATTCTCGTCCTCGACCTGCGGCTCATCGGTGTCGGACGGCGCGTGCCGCTCTCGGCGGTCTCGACGGCCGTCGTGCCCGTGGCCACGGCGGGGTTCCTCCTCGCCGCGGCGACCGGCGCGGGCCTGCTCGCCACGAAAGCCACTGAATACGTCGGCAACCCGTTCCTGCTGATCAAGTTTCCGGCCATCGCGCTCGGCCTCGTCAACGTGGCGGTGTTCAAGCGCAGCCGGGCCTGGCAGGCCCACCACACGAGAGATTTGAGCCAGGACGAGCAGCGTGTGCTCGCGATTATGGGCGGTTTGTCGCTGTTGTGCTGGTTGACGGCCATCACAGCAGGACGGATGATCGCGTATTGGTAGGCGCGTGTGATTGAGGTCGGTACACCTCTGCAGCTGTCGGTCGAGCGCGTCGAGCAATACGTCCAACACGTCGCTCAGCTCAACGAGCTCTATCGAGCCGGCAGGATCAAGGTCCATGTACCCAGAGGGCTGCATGAAAGCGAGGCGCCGCTCGACGACCTCGTCGCGAAGCTGCTGCCCGCGTCACATCAGGCCCTGCAGGACGCCGCCCAGGGGCTCTTCTTTTCGCTGCCGGTCGCGTTCGACCCGTCTGAATCGGTCGGGCCGTACCTCGCCGCCGCCGATCGAGACGCGGCAGGCCAGCCGTACCGCTTTCTCGACATGGGCGCCGAGATCGCCACGCACGCCTTCGGCGAGAACGATCCCGACGTCGTCCGCGCCGTGCTCACATCGCTCCCGTTCATCACGGATCGCTACGCCCACTCCGAATACCAGACCACGCTGTCGCTGAAGCTGAAGACGGCGCTGTCGCGCATCGCGCCCAGGGGGACGCCCCGCCACTTCATCGTCAACACCGGCGCCGAGGCGGTGGAGAACGCGATCAAGTCCGTGCTGATGAACCGCGTGATGACGACCGGAGAAAAAGACGGGGGCGTCGTCGTGTCGTTCGAGGGCGCGTTCCACGGCCGCACGCTCGGCAGCCTCGCCGTGACGCACCGCAAGAAGGCGCGCCTCGGCTTTCCGACGTTCGACTGGCCGCACATTCCGTTTCCCTTCGACGAGAAGCGATCGCCGAAGGCGACGCTCCAGCGCGAAGAGCGGACGATGCGGCAGTTGTGGGACCTGCTGGTCAAGAGCAAGGACAACTACAAGAAGGAAATGGACGCGATCGACGAGTTTCTGGCCGGGCCGGCGCAGGACGCCGCCGCCGTCAGGGCGTGGGCGCTCGAGCGGCGGGGCGAGATCGCGGCCGACGTGTTCAAACGCGCGCAGCGCATCGCCGCCGTGCTGGTCGAGCCGGTGCAAGGTGAAGGCGGCGTGCGGACGGCCACGGCGCGGTTCATGCGCCGGCTGCGGCTCCTCACGCTGATCTACGACGTCCCGCTCGTGTTCGACGAAGTCCAGACCGGCTGGGGCGCGACGGGGAAGCTCTGGGCGCACGAGCACTTCGATCTCCCCGCGCCTCCCGACGTCGTCACGTGGGCGAAGAAGGCCCAGAACGGCGTCCTGTTCGTGAGCGAAGAGCTGGCGACGTTCTTCCAGGAAGAGAAGAAGTTCAACACGACGTGGGAAGGCGACTCCACCGGCATGGTGCGCCTGCTCGCGAAGATCGATTCGCTCGATCTCGAGCAGGTCCGTCGGACCGGCGCGCGCGCGTGCGCGGGGCTCGAGGCGCTGGCCAAGCAGCACCGCGAGATCATCGGCAACGTGCGCGGCGCGGGCGTGATGCTCGCCTTCGACGTCATCCGGCCCGACTGGGCGGAGCCGCTGCGCGACCGCGCGTTCCGCCGCGGGCTCCTGCTGCTGGGCGCGGGGACGCGCACGATCCGTTTCTACCCGCGCTACGACAGCGAACCGTCGGCGATCGACGAGGCGCTCGAGATCCTGCGCGCGTCCATCGAGGATCTCGTCGGCGGCCGCGGCACGGCCGACGTCCCGCAGGCTTTGCGCATCCGCGTCGGCACGCTGACGATGCCGCTCGACACGCTGGACCTGCTGGATCTCACGCCGGCGAACTTCGACGCCCTGAAAGGCGAAATCCTGGCGATCGAGTCGGATCGTTTCGATCTGGAGTCGCCGCTGCTGAAATACCCGGCCGAGACGCTCGAGGCGACGGTGAAGAACGCGAAAGCGGTGGGTGTCGCGGTCCGCGACAAGGTGTCGGGCCGTCTGGTCGGCTACGCGCTCGGCAGCGCGATCGAGGACCACGACGAGGAAGGCATCAGCTCCGATCCGCGCAACGGCGAGAACGACACGTTCTACCTGCAGGCGCTCGCGGTCACGCCGTCGGCGCAGAACGCCTCCGAGCTCGAGAACTTCCTGCTCGACGCGATCCGCGAGAAAGCGGTCGCCGCCGGCTTCGCGTATCTCTCGACGCTCATCGAGACACGCACGAAAGACAGCGGCCCCCTGTGGTTACAGGAGGCCACCGTCCTCGAGCGCTTCGAAAACTACCTCGGAAGCGGTACCAACTTCCTCTACCTTCAGACAGCGCTCAGCTAGAAGGTAATTTCCGCGCTGAACTTCACCAGCCGCCCGGTCACGAACGTGATCGGCTGCAGCCATGTCCCGCCCGGGATGAAGGCCGCGTTGTAGGTCAGCACCGCGCTGGAGTTCAGCGCGTTGTAGAGATCGATGCCCGCCATCGTCCGCGTCCGGCCGAACTTCAGGATCTTCGCGATGCGGAAATCGAGCTGGTTGACGCGGTCGCCGTACATCGAGCCGGGCGCGAGCAGGTTGATCGTCGCGTTCGGCAGGCCGCCCGCCAGTGGCCGTCCGAGCGACGGCGTGATGAACTGGTTTCCCGCCGCCCAGTTCGCGGCGAGCAACTGGCCGGGCTTGCTCTGGAAGACGCCGCTGACCTGCACCTCGATCTTCGGGATGACGTACGACCCGAGGCCGCGGCCCTGCGTGAGCACGCCGTACGCGACGTGGCAATAAGGGCTCAGGGTGTTGACCGTCGATCCCACGAGACCCGCGCCGATGCCCTGGTTGAGCTCAGGCAGGTTGGCGCGCACCGCGCAGTTGTCGGCGACCGTCTGTCCGGTGCTCGTGCCGCCGGTCAGCGTGAGGCCGTTTCTCAGCCGGATGTTCAACGTCACGTCCAGGCCGTTGAAGTACTGATACTCCTCGCCGTACTTGGTCGAGTCGATGATCAGGTTGTCGACCTGGCCGAACTTGGCCGGGTTGATGTCGTAGAGACCGGACACGACGTAGCCGCCGCCGCCGGGCAGCCGCGGATCGCTTGGCGCCGTGACGCTGTACGGCGACCAGTCGGAGTTCGCCGTCGCCTGGTTGTCCGTGACCGTGAAGCCGCTGTACCACCGGCGCGTATAGGCCACCTCGAGCGAGGCGCGCGGCATGATCTGCTGCTGCAGCGTCACGCCGAGATCCCAGTCCGCCGACCGCACGCCCATGCCCGTCAGCAGGGCCGGGTCGTAGTTGTTGGTCAGGATGTACTGGCCGAACTTCAGGTTCGAGAGCGCGCCGCACGTATCGCCGCCGGCCGTGTTCGCGTTGGGGTTGAGCAGGTTGCAGTCGGGCACGAAGTTGTTGTTGCCGTCGGTCCACGTTCGCGTGACGCCGGACGTGCCGAACGGCCCGGTCGTCTGCGGCATGCGCAGCGTCGGGTTGGAGTTGGCGTAGTTGAGCTGCACGCCGACGCCTTCGAGGTACTTGCCGAGATTCGCTTTGATGGCCGTCTTGCCGTTGCCGAAGACGTCCCAGGCGGCGCCGACGCGCGGCGTGAAGTCCTTGTAGGCGTTGACGCCGTCGGCGGCCGGAATCGTGATGCCCGTCGGGAGGAAGCGCGACGGCCCTTCCTTCTGCTCGGGGAACCAGCTCGACGACTGGTCGAAGCGGAGCGCGCCCTGCAGCGTCACGCGTCCGCGCGTGTACTGATCCTGCGCGAAGAACGCCCACCAGCCCGCGCGCGCGTTGTTGATCCACGGCGAAATGGATTCCGTGATCAGGTTCGGCACGCCGTTGTTCAGGCGGAACGTCATGTTCTGGTTGTTCGTGCTCCAGGTGCGGTCGTCGGTCATGTACGTGCCCTGGTAGCCGACCTTGAAGCTGTTGGCGCCGGTGACGTACGAGACGTTGCCCTTCCAGTTCCACGACCCCGTGAAGTTGGTGCCGAAGTCCTGCGAGCGATAGACGAGACCCGCGATGCCGCCGTTGGCCGCGCAGCCCGCCGAGCACTGCTCGGAGACGCGCACCAGGTTCGCGGTGGGATTCGGGTCGCGCTCCATGTTGCCCCAGCCGTAGTAGACGCCGCCGAAACCCGCGTCGAGCAGGAGGCGGTTGGTGACCGGCGACGTCCATGTCGCCTGCGGCACGCGCAGGGGTTTCGTGGCGCCGACGCCCGTCGCTTCAGGCGTGACGCGCGCGGGATCGGTGATGCCGGTCGTCGCGCCCGTGCACTTGCGGCACGTCGCCTGCTCGTCCCAGAACCCGCCGAACTTGTTGCGCGGCGAGATCTGCCACGTGATGCGGCCGCTGATGTTCTCCCACGTGCGGTCCGAATACATCTGGTTGTTCGGGTCGGCCACGTAGAGCCACTTCGTCGCGTCGCCGGCATTGGCATTGGCGTAGACGCCGGCGATCTTCTTCGTGCTGCCCTGCGTGCGCGCGTTGATGTAGTACCAGACCTTGTCCTGCTTGATCGGGCCGCCGATGGCGACGTTGAGGTCGTAGACCTTCTCGAGCGGCGTCGGTAGCGCCACGCCCTCCGCGATCAGTTCCTGCGAC
>Ga0157378_10006439_pt1 | contig 10265 bp, 6 predicted proteins | sample M65metaG_FD_115309 | JGI IMG/M metagenome (GOLD analysis project Ga0157378, IMG submission 115309) | Miscanthus rhizosphere microbial communities from Kellogg Biological Station, Michigan, USA - M6-5 metaG | ecosystem: Host-associated > Plants > Roots > Rhizosphere > Soil | place: USA: Michigan...
AACCGCAGAATTGGGTGTTGTCCTGGCAACATTTCCGGTAGCCGGAACAGTGGGATTCATTGGGATCAGCGGTGTAACAAAATCGCCGGTGATGGTAGACTGGTAACGGTCAGCTATTTCATAGCGCGGCGAAACCCAGCACTGTGAACCTTCATGTGAACGGCCTGAAAAATCGCGCATCAGTTCTTCTCCCTGGCCGGATCCGGTACCACCATGCGTAAATGACAGCAGCATTTCATTGTCGCCATTGGCGGAAGGACCTCCGTCGCTTGCTCTTGGCACAAACAGGTAAAAATAATTTGGCAGCACGTCTGCTTTACCCAACGCGTCAATTGAACCGGGGTCACCATTTCTGAAAAGCTTCAGGCCATAATCGTTGATCACAGATTTAAAATCTGCTGCAGCAGCAGTAAAAGCAGTCGTTGCAGTGGCAGCACTGGGTGTAAAACCTTCCAATTCAGGCCAGCCGTTTTTATTCCAGGAACCCCAGTATAGCTGCACTTTACCACGCAATGCCAGTGCGGCAACTTTTGAAGCGCGTCCGAAAGCGGATGCTTTTAGCGGGAGGTTGTTAAAAGCATAGGTAAGATCCGCAAGTATAGAATCCTTTACCTTAGCAATGGGAATGCGCGCCAGTGTTGCAACGTCATCGTTGGAAGCAGGTGATATGGTATAATAAGGAACATCACCCCACATGGAAATCAGCTTAAAATACGCCAGGCCGCGAAGCAGGCGCGACTCGCCCTGGATGGTTTGTAATATGGTGGAACTGGCAAAACTGCTGTTTTTTGCCTGCATTTTTGTTACATTGTCGATCACATAGTTGGCGCGATCTACAGCGCCATAAAGATACCGGTACATATTATCAAAAGAAGCGCCATAACCAGTCGGATTATAATTGCCGTTATAAGCATCTCCCAGTCTCAGGTTACCCCCCGTAATACTATTTGTGCCGCTGCGATCCCTAAAATATTCTGCCTGTCCGTCAAAATAATAATCACGGTCAAAACAGGGTCTTACGGCGGCATACAAACCCAACAGGCCGGCAGTGGCGTCAGATTCTGTCAGCCAAAAAGTAGAGGGGGATGGATTGACTGTAGGCGTTTGGTCCAGCAAATTTTTCCTGCAGGATGTTTGCAGTATGATGCAAACAGTCAGAACAGTTATAATGAATGAGGTGGAAATCAGTTTTACTTTTTTCATGTTCAGGCAAGTTTTTAGAATCCAAGTTGAATAGCAAGTGAATAACTTTTGTTGAGTGGATAAACATCGTTGGCAGAACCGGCTTTTTCCGGATCAAGACCACGGTAGGAAGTCGCCGTCAGCAAATTTTCAGCAGATCCTGCTATCCGGAAATTGGTAACACCAAGCCTTTTGAATAAGCCCCGCGGAAAAGTATAACCCAATTGGAGATTCTTCAAGCGCAGATAACTCATGTCATCCAGCCAGAAGGTAGTAGTAGTGGTATTATTACCGCTTCCGCCAATACGGGGCCATGAACCGTTACGGTTTTCTACAGTCCAGGGATTCGTTATATCCATCTGGTTAATGGCATAACGCGATGCGCTGAAATTGGTATTGTTAAATGCGTTCAGCCAGAAATCCTTGCGGCCGGCTGTTCCTGCCCATAACATAGCCAGGTCAAAACCTTTATAAGATGCAAATGCATTTAATGCATAGCTGGCAGTAGGTCTATCACGGGAAGCAGTAAGCGCTTTCTGGTCATTGGCATCTATCCTTCCGTCTCCGTTCAAATCAAGGCGTAATAAATCGCCCGGCTGCGCCCCCTGCGGCGTTGCGTTGTAAACATCAGCCCAGGTCTGGGCAATGCCCTTGTCTACATATGTATAAGTATAGTTGTATGGCATGTTAAGGAACACCGTACTGGAAATACCGTTGGCGCCGGTATAGGTGGCACCACGGGTCAGTAACTGGCTCCATTTTTCCAGGTTGGTTCTGTTATAAGACCCGTTAACACTTACACCATACGCAATAGCGCCAATTTTATCTTTCCATGAGAGGGTCAGTTCAACACCCCTGTTCCTCATGTTGCCAATATTTGCATTAGGAGCAGAGAATGCGCCGGTTAACAGGTTCGACAGGGCAGAGCCCTGGATAATGCCTTTTGTCAGGCGGTCATAGTAATCAATTTCAGCAGTTAACCGGTTGTTGAGGAACCCAAGTTCCAGGCCGAGATTCAACACCTTGGTAGATTCCCAGGAAAGGTTCTGGTTAACCAATTTGTTATTGATGATGCCGATTACCTGGTTGCCACCAATCATATAATTATTGGCGGTCAGTGTGGTTTGCTGTTCATAACGGCCTACGCCACTATTGTTACCCAGGCCTCCATATGAAGCCCGCAGTTTACCATTGGTCAAAAATTTACTAAGAAAGGGTTTCAGGAATTCTTCTTCTGTAAAACGCCAGCCAAGTGCTACAGACGGAAAGAAGCCAAAGCGCTGGCCGGGAACAAATTTGGAAGAACCGTCCACACGGAAATTGCCCTCCAGAAGATATTTGCCATATGCCGTATAATTCAGACGACCGATATAGGATTGCAATCCTTCCGTACTTGAATTACCGCCGTTTGATAATACATTGGGTAGCGCTCCATCAATTTCAGATAAGGCAGGGGAAAGACGGTCGTTTCTCGAGGCCGACAATGCGCGGTCATACCAGTACTCTTCGCTGTATACAAGCAGCGCCGATAAATCATGATTTTTTCCAAAATTGTGATGATAATTCAATCTCGCATTCATCAGTGTCTTATAGCCATTTAAATTAGTGTTGCTAACCGCTGCATTTGGTCCAACATATACGCGGCTACCATAGGCATTGGTCTGGAAATTAAAAGCCTGACTGGGGGTAGGTGCATTCCAGTTAAATTGATTATAATAGATCATATTATAGTCCAGGCCTGCGGTGAGTCCTTTTATAGGTGTCCAATCCCAATACGCAGTTCCATTGGCTTCCTGCCGGGTCTGGTGGTTAGGGCTGTTCATATATTGCTGAAAAGGATTGTATGCCTGGGGGTCTTCTCCGTAGGCCATTACGCCCCCGTATAATCCAGTAATGGGATCATAGGGCGTAATGCCGGCAATTGCATACTGCATATCCAATCCTGCCGTATTGGTAGGAGATGCATCAGTAAAACCGCCTTCCAGTGCATACGTAAAATTGGACCAGTTACCATTGAATTTTACACCCACATTCATATTGTCCCTGACTTTATAATCGAAATTGAAACGGGCGTTGTATTGATTATAATCATTGTTTATCTGCAGGCCTTTTTCGTTTTTCATCCCAACAGAAATATAGAAATTAGACCTGTCACCGCCGCCTGTAGCGGATACATTGTAGTTCTGCATTTTACCATCGCGCATAATAATTTTCCACCAGTCGGTACTGGGATAACGCAGGGGATCGATCTTGTTCAATGCCATCCACTGATCAATCGTGCCATTCTTATAAAGCAGGTTGGCGTAGAGCGAGTTGGTCAATGCACGGCGCTGTTCGGTGGTTAATGCAAGCGGATAATCTGAAATGAAACTGATACCCTTGGTTGGTTTTTCAATCGACATATTACTGCTGAAATTGACCAATGTTTTTTTCATGCCCCTGCCGCTGCGCGTGGTAATCAGTATTACTCCGTTGGCAGCACGGGAACCATAGACCGATGCAGAAGTTGCATCTTTTAAAACAGATACCGTTTCAATATCGTTTACGTTAACGCGATTGATATCAACATCGGGCATTCCATCCACTACTATCAGCGGTGAACTATTATTGGGCGTTCCAAGTCCGCGGATTAAAAGAGCCGCACCGTTGCGTCCGGCCATGCCCGTTGACTGTGTCGCTGCCAACCCCGGAACCAAACCGGTTAATCCTTCCGAAATATTAGGCAGAGCACGCCCGGTTAGTTTTTCGTCTACGTTTACAGTGCCAACAGCACCCACCAGGTTTACTTTCCGCTGGCGACCGTAACCGATTACTACAACATCATTCAACGAGTTGACGCGTTGGTTGAGCTTTATACTGTAATCGTTGCTGCTTCCAACCGTCACCGTCGCCGTTTCACTGTTGGCAGAAGAAAAAACAAGCGTCGCACCCGGCGCGGCATTAATGGAAAACCGGCCCTGAGCATTCGTGCTCGTACCTGTTTTTGCTTTTTGAACGGTTACTGAAACACCCGGCAGCGGATTACCCGCCGTATCCGTCACAATACCTGAAATCGTTTTCAGTTGCGCTGCGGAAACAAGAGAAACGAAAAGAAAAAAAAGAAGAAGGCAGAGTCCTGAAAGGGGATGATTCCCCCGTAGTGGGAGCGTTTTCGGCATAGCAATCAGTTTTTGATTTTTTAAAAACCCACCCAAACTTGGTAAAAAAAACTGGAATCGTTTTCATGAAGGGGCTATTTATTTACTAAAACGTTTGAGTAATGAATGCCCGAAAAAAAGAAATTCAGAAATAAAAAGATGCTATTATTGTTGGCCGGAAAAAAATAACAGGGTTTGCCAGCATGATAAGAGAGTTGCCCATTTGTCAACCAGCAAAGACGATGTCATGAAAATTATTCTTCTTTTGAGTACAGTGATGATGGGCGTTTGTGGTACAGTTTCTTACAAGGAAGATGCCGGCAAAACGCTGCGGCGACAGTTGCTTAAACAGGCCTCCGCCGCCATGCAGCAGTTACCCATCACCGTTACATCAAATTATTGTGTACGGAGCGCGGGTGGCAGACATGATTTTTACAGCGAGGGTGATTACTGGTGGCCCAACCCGGTCAGCGCTGACAGTCCGTATGTTCAGAAAGACGGCCTGACCAATCCCGAAAATTTTGTAGCGCATCGCCACGCCATGATCAGGCTTAGCCAGTTGACTGCTGCACTGGCGTCCGCCTACAGCATTACCGGCAACGAAGCATATGTGCAAAAAGCCATTCCGCATTACAGGGCCTGGTTCATTGATACAGCTACCATGATGAACCCTCATCTGCAATATGCACAGGCCATCAGGGGCCGGTTTACCGGTCGCAGCATCGGTGTTATTGATGGTATTCAATTAATGGAAGCTATACAGTCACTAGCGGTAATGGAGAAGGCAAAATGCATGGATACCGCATTGGTTACCGGTGTTAAACAATGGGTCGCCCGGCTATTACAGTGGCTCACCACGCATCCTTACGGAAAGGATGAAATGAATGCACAGAACAACCACGGAACCTGCTGGGTGATGCAGGTAGCCGTGTTTGCCCGTTTCACCGGTAACAAAGAACTGATGCAATTCTGCCGCGATCGGTATAAAAACATACTGTTGCCCAATCAAATGGCCATCGACGGTAGTTTCCCGCTTGAGTTAAAAAGAACAAAACCTTACGGCTATTCTATTTTTAACCTTGACGCCATGGCCACTATCTGCCAGGTATTGTCGGTACCGGGAGATAATCTATGGGAATATAAAACGGCAGATGGTAAATCAATTAGAAAAGGAATTGACTACTTATTCCCTTTTGTTGCCAAGAAAAAAAGCTGGCCTTTTGAACATGATGTAATGCATTGGACTGAATGGCCGGTAGCGCAATCGTTTTTAATTTTTGGTGCGAACGCTTTCGACAGGCAGGATTGGTTCAGTACCTGGCAGAGACTTGATCATGCGCCATCAGACGACGAAATAATCAGGAACTGGCCGGTAAGAAACCCGCTGATTTGGATGTGACAGTGAAAGCCGGCCAGGGAGCATTCATTTTGGTCTGTGCTATGCAGGGATTCCGGCGCAAAAAGTTTGTCAACAATTTGATATAAAATAAATCGACATGAAAAGACTTGCCTTGTTATCACTTACGGTTTTGCTTTCCGCTCAGTTGTTGTTTAGCCAGGACAGTTTATCCCATAGCCAGCGCATGGAGTGGTGGCGTGAAGCAAGATTCGGCATGTTCATTCATTGGGGCGTATATGCTGTTCCCGCCGGCACATTTCGCGGACAAAAAATAAACCGCATTGGTGAATGGATTATGAACAGGGGGAAGATCCCGGTGACAGAATACCAGGCGTTCGCAAAGCAATTTAACCCGATCTTATACAATCCCGAAGCATGGGTAAAAGCTGCAAAAGATGCCGGTATGAAATACATCGTAATCACTGCCAAACATCACGATGGTTTTGCGTTGTTCGATTCAAAGGCCAGCAAGTGGAATGTAGTAGACGCAACACCGTATAAAAAAGATTTATTAAAACCCCTGGCGGACGCCTGCCGGAAAGAAGGAATCAAACTGGGATTTTATTATTCGCAGGCACAGGACTGGAACAATCCCGGAGGAGCTGCTTCAAGAAAGCCTGCCAGCGAAGGATGGGCCAACCCCGATTCTTCTTTAATAGATGCCTACACAAAAGAGCACGACGGTCACTGGGATCCGGCGCAGACAACCAAAACCATGTCGCAGTATATCGACGAAGTGGCCGTACCGCAGGTGAGAGAACTGCTAAGTAATTATGGCGATGTAGCAGTTTTGTGGTGGGATACGCCTACGGGCATGACCCATGAATATGCTGCAAAATTGAATGCCGTATTAAAATTGCAACCCAATATCATTACCAATGATCGTCTTGAACGGCCTGATTATCCCGGCGACTACAAAACACCCGAACAACGTATTCCAAAATTGAGCGAGCTCGACGGAAAAGACTGGGAGACCTGTATGACCATGAATGAAACATGGGGGTATAAAAGCTATGCCAACAATTGGAAAACTACAGAGACACTGGTGCGTAATCTTGTAGATATTGCATCCAAAGGAGGTAATTACCTCTTGAACGTTGGGCCAAAGGCCGATGGTAGTTTTCCGCAGGAGAGTATTGATTTGCTGAAAGGGATAGGAACCTGGATGAAACAGAACGGCGAAGCGATTTACGGAACAACAGCAAGTCCTTTCGGGTTGTTGCCATGGGGCCGTTGCACAAAAAAGGATAGCGCCGGCAACACAATTCTTTATTTTTCTGTTTTTGACTGGCCTGCTAACGGCAAATTGCAGGTACCGGCAATTTCAAACAAAATATCGGCTGTCAGTTTGCTGGCGAACCATACGGGTTTAAAAAGCAGCAAAACAAAAAACGGGCTGCTGATAAATGTGCCGGCAAAAATGCCCGATAGTATTGCAACCGTAATCAAGGTAATCGTGAAAGGGAAAATACCCGTGCAGCAGGAAACGCCCAAGACTGAAATGAAATCGGGTTTGGCAGAATAACGGAATGTGTCCGGCGGTGACGATATTATTATACGCTGTTCAGGCCGTTATTGCATTGTCGCTGCCTGCCGGATTAGATGACCGGTTTGAAAGTGCAACCATTGAATTATCAGAAAAACCATCTGGCACAGATTTGTATTGATGTAGAGTTTCAGCATTCCCCAACTGTAAACTTGCCATCATGTCTGTTAAAAGAATACAACCAGGTTTTGTCCTTATATTATTGCTGGTTTTTGTTTTCAGTATGTCTTTTTATAAAATGAGTGGCGGAACTGTTCGGGGTACTGTAACCCCGCCCGAAGCAGGTTTAAGGGCGTTTTTGTTCTCGGGAAAAGATACGGTTGCGGGGAATATTGTAAACGGGGCTTTCCAGTTTTCAAATATTGCTGCGGGCAGTTATAAACTGCTGGTAGAGGCAGCTCCGCCTTATCGCAATGGCACCAAAGAAGGCATCGTGGTTACGGAGGGCGCATTTACCGATGCCGGCCAACTGGAACTACAAAAATAAAGGGGTATAATATCCGTGCTGCAAAAAAAGCTGCGGAATTGTTTCCACAGCTTTTTTATTTCGGAGAATTCTTTCTATTTTTTGGTGCGGTATTTTTTTGAAACACGCGGGCTTGAAAAATATTGATTCAGTTGTTCTTCCGTCATATTGTTGGTGGCCGGGTCTATGGGAACATCAATTAACTGTATCTGAGCCTGCTTAAGTTCTTCCTTTAGCTTTGCAGTTTTTTTGACGATATCCGGGTCGCGCTCTCCAACCAGGGCGTTATCGCGTACCATATAATCCAGCCTTTTAATAGAGCCGCGCACCAGCGAAGCCTGGTTCTGGTCAAATACCTTTTGCGGGGCTACTGCTTCTTTAATAGGTACCAGCGAGATACCTACACCGGGCAATACCTGTCCAACTTTTTGCGTACTGGTATTGGCCGAAGAAGCCAGTATACTCCCGGTGAGGGCCGTGGTTGAGCCGGTGATATCAAAACCGGTTCTTGCGCTTTTGGTGCTTTTTACGCTTTTATCGAGCTGAACAAATGCGTACTTTAAAGTTAAAATATAGGTGTTTACGTTTTTAACAGCAAGCTTATAGTCTTCTTCAGCGAGGGGATAATTCAATGCATCACGCACAATGATCCGTACTGTGGCGGTATCGCGTATTTGAAATTTGTTGACGCCCACAAAACTCAGCAACAGGATTTTTATTTTCGCGGAATCGGAGTCTTTTACAAAATCAAAAGGCGGCATCCAGGTAAAATCATCATCGCATTTTTTTACGAGGGTGAAATTTTTCAAAGGCCGGTTTGCAAAAAAAGTAATATTTTCTATCGGGAAGCTCCCGTTATCGCATTGCACCTTAAAACTAACGGTATCACCTTCGTCAACAGTGAGGGTGGAACTTACGGTAGGTTTTACTTTTGATACCACTATATCCGTGTTATAAAAAACAATGGTGAAAAAAGTATCTGCCCTGTCCAGCGGATCAGACAGGTTCTGTACACCCACATTTACTTTATATTCTACATCATATTTTAATTTGCCCGACAGAAAAAATGACTTTTCTGCTTTGAAAGAGAGCATCCCATCGTCTTTATTGATGCGCAGACCAACAGGTGAATTGCGCAGAAACCAGTAATATTTTTTTTCATCCTTGTTGATCTCCAGGTTGTAACTGAGCGTGGAATCTGCGTGAATGGTAAAATAAGGATTAAGGTTTACGATGCGCAGCGGAGCAGTGGGGAGGAGCGAATCTACCGGTATAACGCTACGAGGCAGTGTATCGTGCTGCGCGCTGGAGGATATGGAAATTATTAAACAGAACAATAAAAGAAAATGGGCAACAACTCTCATGTTTTCCGTTAAACGTTTGTTTATGCGTGCAATATTAGGCCATTTTGCCTTAAATGTATCCCTGTTAAAACCTTTTAACCATTTTCTATATCCTTTAATTGCTCTTTCAATTGCTGCAAATAATTGCCATACAGTTTCTTAATATACCATTTGGAAAAAAAATACATGATAAAGGACCAGAAAATAAACCAGCAGGTATAAAAAAAGATTGCTTTTTGCCAGTTAAAATTCTTTATACCCCCGCCTCCATTTAAACTAAGAAATCCTGTTATCAATCCAAAAATAAATGCGATGGGCAGGGTTATCATCGTAAACTGGAAATAAAGTCTGGTAAATTCTTCTATGATCGCGATCACCCGTTGAAGACCTTCGCGTACGACCGGCGTCTCTCTTTCATACGCTGATATCTTTTTATATAAAGCCGCCAGGTACATCAACAGAAAACAGCACAGGAAAACGGAAATAAGGACAAATGCATGTACATAGGAAACGGAATAACGCTGCCAGGCCCATACCGATGCGATAATAAAGACAACGCATGCTGCCAGCTCAAACAGGATACTCCGCTTGATCTTTTTAATGCTGGATACCTTCCGCCGGTGAATATAACCCTGCAGCTCATGTGCAGTATGCAACACCGATTCTTCGGGCGCGTTTTTCTTTAACCGTTCTTTAAATTCATCCAGTTCCATTTTTCACACTTTAATGCTTACAAATATTTTTTACTGCTCTCTTTCAGCTTTGTTTTGATGCGGTTCATTTTCACTGCAACGTTGTTGGCAGAGATACCCATAATATCGCTGATGTCGTTGTAACTGTAATCTTCCAGATAAAGCATTACCAGGGCTTTGTCAATAGCAGATAATTCAGCAATCGCTTTGTGCATGGCAGCCAGTTGTTCGTTTTCGTGTAGCTGTGTATCCGGCAATGCATCCGCATAATAGTCATCATATACTGTTTTCAGATGTTTCTTTTCTTTTCTGAAGAATGTAATAGCCGTGTTCAATGCTACCCGGTAGAGCCAGGTAGAAAATTTTGCATCCCCTTTAAAATTTGCAAAACCCTTCCACGCGCTTAATACGATCTCCTGGAAAAGATCCTTTTTATCCTGCTCATTCTTCATATAGAGATTACACACCTTGTGAACAATATTCTGATGCTGCGTAATGGA
>Ga0157378_10006441_pt1 | contig 10264 bp, 10 predicted proteins | sample M65metaG_FD_115309 | JGI IMG/M metagenome (GOLD analysis project Ga0157378, IMG submission 115309) | Miscanthus rhizosphere microbial communities from Kellogg Biological Station, Michigan, USA - M6-5 metaG | ecosystem: Host-associated > Plants > Roots > Rhizosphere > Soil | place: USA: Michigan...
CGAGGGCGTTCGCGCGGTCCGCCGACATCAGGACGAGGGCGGAGGCGCCGTCGTTGACGCCGGGCGCATTGCCGGCCGTGACCGACCCGTCCTTCTTGAATGCCGGCTTCAGCGCACCGAGTGCTTCCGCCGTCGTGTCCGGCCGCACCGCCTCGTCGCGATCGACGATCACGGGTTCAGTCCGCCTGAAGGCGGACGCCACCGTGACAGGAAGGATCTCGTCGCGAAACGATCCGTCGGATGTCGCCGTCGCGGCCTTCTGATGACTGAGCGCGGCGTACGCGTCCTGATCGGCCCGCGAGACGTTGTAGCAGTCGGCGACGACCGCGCCGGCGTTGCCCATGTGGACGTTCTCGAACGCGCACCACAGGCCGTCGTGGATCATCGAGTCGAGGATCTCCGCGTTGCCCATGCGCAGGCCTTCGCGCACGCGCGGCATCAGGTACGGACAGTTGCTCATCGACTCCATGCCGCCGGCGACCGCGACGTCGACGTCGCCGACGCGAATCGCCTGATCCGCGAGCATCACGGCTTTGAGCCCCGATCCGCAGACTTTGTTCACGGTCAGCGCCGCGACGTCGTCTTTCAGGCCGCCGCGCAGCGCCGCCTGCCGCGCGGGATTCTGTCCGAGCCCGGCGGAGACGACGTTGCCCATGATGCATTCGTTGACGAGGGCGGGGTCGATGCCCGCGCGGCGGACGGCATCGGCGACGACCAGCGCGCCAAGCTGCGTGGCGGAGAGCGACTTCAGCGCGCCGAGGAACTTGCCGGTCGGCGTCCGCACGGCGGAGACGATGACCGTCGCCATGTGCTCAGGCACGTTCGCGCACCGAGATCGTCGTGACCGTGCCGGCGCCCAGCAGGGTCTGGAGGCGCCTGACGATCGTGGACGACGACCGGCGGACTTCGCGCGCCCACTGCGCGCTGGCGGCGTCCACGATCAGCGTGCCGCCCTCGAGCCGGACCGACGTCTCGCGTTCGAGCGCGGGCCCGACGGCGGCGCGCCAGGCGAACGAGACTTTGCCGGGCGAGAGCGGCGCGTCTTTGAGCAGTTCGGTGAGCGCGCCGGGCAGCGCAGACGTCAGGGGCCTCACGACGGGGATCGTATCATTAGGTGATTCGGCGATCCGGCGATCGATGGCTTGATTGAAATCACCACATCGCCGAATCGCCAAACGAACCAATTCATGAGACTGGTGCTCGCGTCCGCCTCGCCACGCCGCGCCGAACTTCTGCGCGCGGCCGGCTACACGTTCGACACGCTCGCGGTGGATCTCGACGAGAGCGTCAAGCCGGGTGAGACGCCGGACGTCTACGTGGCGCGGCTCGCGCGCGAGAAGTCCGCTGCGGCGATGCAGCGCATCCTCGCGCGCGCGCAGACGTGCAGCGGTCCCGACCGCGCCGCCGCCACAGACGTCGTCGTCCTCGGCGCCGACACCACCGTCGTCGTCGAGGGCGAGATCCTCGGCAAGCCGCGCGACGACCAGGATGGCGCGTCCATGCTCCGGAAACTGTCGGGAAGGGCGCATGAGGTGCTGACCGGCATCAGCCTGCGCACCACGGAAGGCGAATGGGGACGTGTCGAGAAAACGCGCGTCTATATGACAGATCTGACCGACGCCGACGTCGCGTGGTACGTCGCGAGCGGGGAAGGTCGTGATAAAGCAGGCGGTTACGCGGTCCAGGGGCTCGCGTCGCGGTTCATTCCGCGGCTCGACGGTTCTTACGCAAATGTAGTTGGGCTTCCCATCGCGGCGGTCACGGCTGTGTTGCGTGAAGCTGTATCAAAGCGATAATCTATCCTCAGAAGTCCTTATGACACAAAGATCTATCAAGATTGCGCTGACGGCGGTTGTACTGGCGTCGGCCTTCGGCTTCATGATGTGGACGACGCTCCGCGACGGGGCGGAGTATTTCAAACACGTCGACGAAGTCGTCGCGCAGCGGAGCCAGCTCGAAGGCAAGAAGGTGCAGCTGCACGGCTACGTCATCCCGGGATCGATCCTCAACAACCCGAACACGCTCGAGTATCGCTTCAAGGTGCAGAACAACCCGATTCGAGCGGGCGAGCCCGGCCATGTCATGAACGTCAGCTTCACCGGCGTTCCGCCCGACACGTTCAAGGGCGAGGCCGAAGTGGTGGCGGCAGGAAAGCTCGAAGGCGACGCGTTCGTCGCCCACAGCGTGGTCGCCAAGTGTCCGTCCAAATACGAGTCGGCCGGAGGCGCGCCAGCGCGGGCCGGGTCCTAAGCCATGGCCAGCCTTGGGACGTTTCTCCTTCTCTCCTCGTTTGTCATCTGCGCGTACGCGGCCGTGGCGTCCGTGGTCGGCGCCCGCCGTGGATCGCGCCGCCTGATTGAAAGCGGCATCGGCGCGCAATATCTCGTCGCCGCGCTGATGGCCGGCGCCACCGCCGTCATCGTCAACGCGTTCCTCACGGACGATTTCTCGATCCGCTACGTCGCGCAGGAATCGGAATCGCTGCAGCCGTTCTTCTACAAGATCACCGCGTACTGGGGCGGGCTGAACGGCTCGATCATGTTCTGGGTGTTCCTGCTGTCGATCTTCGGATCGGTGGCCGTCTGGGTGAACAAGGAACGCCACCGCGAGCTGATCCCGTACGTCGTCGCGACCATCGCCACGGTGGAGGGGTTCTTCCTCTATCTGATGGTCATCCACAAGAACCCGTTCACGACGTTCCTGACGCCGGCCCCGATGGACGGCACGGGATTGAATCCGCTGCTGCAGAACTACTGGATGGCGATCCACCCGCCGTCGCTCTACACGGGCTTCGTCGGCATGACGATCCCGTTCGCGTTCGGCCTCGCGGCGCTCATCACCGGCCATCTGGACGACTCGTGGCTGCGCGCCGTCCGCCGCTGGACGATGGTCGCGTGGCTGTTCCTGACCTTCGGCCTGATGCTCGGAATGATCTGGGCGTACGAAGTGCTCGCGTGGGGCGGCTACTGGGGCTGGGATCCGGTCGAGAACGCGGCGGTCCTGCCGTGGTTCACGGCGACGGCGTTTCTGCACTCCGTGATGGTGCAGGAGCGGCGCAGCATGCTGCGCGTGTGGAACGTCACGCTCGTCATCCTGACGTTCTTCCTCACGATCTTCGGCACGTTCCTCACGCGATCGGGCGTCGTGCAGTCGGTGCACGCGTTCGGCGACGACCCGCAGCTCGCACGTCTCTTCACCGGTTTCATGGTGTTGATCCTGACGTTCAGCTTCGGGCTCGTGATCTACCGCCTGCCGCTGCTGAAGGCCCGCGCCGAGCTCGACTCGTGGGTCTCGCGCGAGGCCGCGTTCCTGGTCAACAACTGGATCCTGCTGTTCTGCGCGTTCTTCGTCGCGTTCGCGACCATGTTCCCGACGATGAGCGAGGCGGTGACCGGAAACCGCATGACCGTCGGGCCCGAGTTCTTCAACAAGTGGATGCTGCCGATCGGCCTCGTCCTCCTGTTTCTGACGGGCCTGGGTCCGATGCTCGCCTGGCGCAAGTCGACGGTCGACAACCTGATCAACACGTTTGCCTGGCCGGTGGGCGCGCTCGTCGTCACGGTCGGGACGCTCGTCGCGATCGGCGTGCGGCAGTGGGCCGCGCTCACGTGCTTCGCGCTGTGCGCGTTCGTCTTCATGACGATCCTGCAGGAGTTCTGGCGTGGCGCCAAGGTTCGGCGCAAGAACACCGGCTCGGACATTCTGACGGCGCTGATCGGCCTGGTCGCGCGCAACAAGCGGCGGTACGGCGGCTACGTCGTCCACGTCGGCATCGTCCTGATCTTCCTGGGATTCGCCGGCAACGCGTACAAACGCGACGTGAAACAGGTCCTGGCGCCGGGCGAGCAGATGACGGTCGGCGCCTACAGCGTGCGCCACGATCAGCTGAAGATCATCGAGGACGGACAGAAACGCTCCATCGTCGCCTACGTGACCGTGTTCAAGGGCGGCAAGCAGATCGACACGATGTATCCGGCGAAGGCGAGCTTCAAGAAACATGAGCAGGAACCGCCTCGAACGGATGCCGCGATCCGGCGGATGCCTGCGGAAGACCTGTACCTCGTGCTCGACGCGTACGACGGCGGCTCGCAGGCGATCACGCTCAACGTCGTCATCAACCCGCTCGTGAACTGGGTGTGGTTCGGCTTCGGGATGCTCGCCGTCGGCACGTTCATCGCGCTCATGCCGGAGAGCTCGTACTCGTTCGCGATGGCGAAGGTCGCGTCGCCTGAAGCCGCGGCGGCCACCACGACGCTCGTGCTGTTGCTGGCGCTGCTGGGCGCGCCTCGTCCGGCGTTTGCGCAGCACACGGTCATACCCGGGGGCTTCGAGCAGCCGAAAAGCGATCTCGAGAAGAAGATGCGCGACGAGATCGCCTGCACGTGCGGCAGCTGCGCGCACGAGCCGCTCTCGAAGTGCATCTGCGGCCAGGCGGCGGCGATGCGCGAGGATCTGAAGGCCGATATCGACGCCGGCAAGGGGCACGATCAGATCATCAGCGAGTGGATCCAGAAGTATGGCGGCGAGCACTTCCTGACGATGCCGATCGACCGCGGATTCAACCGGCTCGCGTGGCTGTTCCCGTATCTCCTCGGCGGTGTGGGCGTCGTCGGCGTCGCGTTCGTGGCGAAGCGCTGGTCGAATCGCTCGCACGAGCACGACGCCGCACAGAAACCCTCCGAAGACGCCGCAATGAACGAGCGGCTCGACGACGAGCTCAGAAACCTTGACTGATCGAGACGTCCGGCTGAAACCGGACGCAACGCCGGACGCGACGGACAGCGGGGGCCTGCAGGCCTGGCACTTCTTCGTCCTCGCCGGCCTGGCCTGCGCGACGGTCGCGACGTTCATGGCGCGCGGCCAGAGCGTCGCCGCCATCGTCCTGGTCAGCGTGCTGATGGCCGCGACCACGGCCATCGCCCTCGGCGTCTTCCGCACGATCCGCCCGCTGGTCTTCGGCGACGAAGATCGCACGCAGATGGTCGGCCAGCGGACGCGCGTGGCGCTCGAGCGCGAGAAGATGCTGGTCCTGCGGTCGATCAAGGAACTCGAGTTCGACAAGGCGATGGGGAAGCTCTCGCCGGCCGACTTCGACGAGATGTCGGGACGCCTGCGCACCCGCGCCGCGCGCCTGATCCGCCAGCTCGACGCCGGCGGCTACCGCGCGCAGGTCGAGGCGGATCTCCGGAAGAGGCTCGGTGAAGCCGCGGCGGCGCCGCAGACGGCCGGCTTCTGCTCGCAGTGCGGCACGGCGCGAGACGCCGACGCCAAATTCTGCAAGAACTGCGGCAGCAAGCTGTGACTCCGATGAAGGACTCTCCACCGCTGAGGACGCGAAGGACGCTGAGTCTTCTTAAGGTGTTCCTCAGCGTCCTCTGCGTCCTCAGCGGTGGAGAGTTCCTCTCCGCGCAGTTCCAGATGCCCGACCCCAAACAGATGGCGGGCATTCCCAGGCCCGTCACCGACCTGCCTGACGGCAGCATTTCGGTCCGCCTGATCCGCGGACAGCTCTCCAACAACATCGCCGGCCATCTCGTCGAGCTGCACTACGCGAACGGGCGCGTGGTCAAAGTGAATACCGACGACGCCGGCCGCGCGCAGTTCGACAAGCTGGCGCCGGGCGTCGTGAAAGCGACGTCCGATGTGGACGGCGAGCATCTCGAGTCGCAGGATTTCGAAGCGCCGAAGCAGGGCGGCATCCGGCTGATGCTGGTCGCGACGGACAAGAACGCGCCCAAGGCCGCGCCTGGAAACGCTGTCGCGACGGCCGTTAAGGGGCAGGTCGTCCTCACCGACAACTCGCGCATCGTCTTCGAACCCGGCGACGAGTTCGTCTCGGTGTATTACATCCTCGAGATCTTCAACAACAACACGAACCCGGTGAATCCCGATCCGCCGTTCACGTTCGACATGCCGAAGGGCGCGCTCGGCACGACGCTGCTCGACGGGACGTCGCCGATCGCGCGGTCGAACGGCGCGCACATCAGCCTCGGCGGCCCGGTGCCGCCGGGCAGGACGCTGATTCAGGCGGTTGCCGAGATGCCGGCCGACAGCGGGACGCTCGACGTCACGCAGACGTTCCCGGCGTCGCTCGATCGCCTGGCGGTGCTCGTGAAGAAGGTCGGCGACACGAAGCTCGAGTCGCCGACGATCGAACGCCAGCAGGATTTCCCGAACGAGGGCCAGACGGTCATCGGCGCGATGGGCGGGACAATTGCCGCCGGGAAGCCGATCGAGCTGCATCTCGTGAACCTGCCGCACCACAGCCCCGTGCCGCGATGGACGGCACTCACCGTCGCCGGCGTCGTCGTGCTGGCCGGCGTCTGGGCGGGCACACGCAAGCAGCAAGGCGAGGCGGTCGACGCCGAGCGCAAGCGGCTGGCGGCGCGGCGCGAGAAGCTGTTCGGCGAACTCGTGAAGCTCGAACGCGATCGTCGCGGCGGAAAGAGCGACGACCGCTCCGAGCGCCGTCGCGACGAGCTCGTCGCGCAGCTCGAACACATCTACGGCGCTCTCGACGACCCGGACCGCGCCGGCGCCACCGCCTGATGAACACGTTTGACAGCGTGCGCCTGGTCGATGTGTCGCGGCACTTCGGCCGGCGCCGCGCTGTCTCTCACGTCTCGCTCGACGCGCGCGCGGGCGACATCATCGGCCTGCTCGGCCCCAACGGCGCAGGCAAATCCACGCTCATCGGCATGCTCGCGACGCTGGTCGCGCCGACCTCCGGCTCCGTCACGTACGGCGGACAGCCGGCGAAGACGCTCGGTCCGTCGCTGCGATCCGCCATCGGCCTGCTGGCGCACGAGCTGTATCTCTATCCCGAGCTCACCGCGCGCCAGAACCTCCAGTTCTTCGCCGCGCTCTACGGCCTCGACGTGGCGACGTCGGTGGCCGCGGCGCTCGAGTCCGCCGGTCTCACCGAGCGTGCCGACGACGAAGTCGCCGGATTCTCGCGCGGCATGCGGCAGCGGCTCGCGCTCGAGCGCGCGCTGATGCATCAGCCGCGTCTGGTGCTGATGGACGAGCCGTTCACAGGCCTCGATGACGCGGCGGTGGCGACCGTGCAGGCGCGGCTGAAGACGCTCAAGCAGTCCGGCGCCATCGTCATCGTCGCGACGCACGATCTCGATTTGGCTGACGGCCTGGTCACGCGCGTCGCGATTGTGCGCGGCGGCAAGCTCGTGACGGACGAACCCGCCGCGCCGGGCCTGCGCGCGCGCTATCGCTCCATGGTGGGCAACTAGTGGCGCCGGGCTTCTTCGCGGCCGCGCTCCTGGTTCTCCGGAAGGATCTCGCGATTGAGGCCAAGAGCCGGGAGATCGTCTACACGACGTTGTTCTTCGCCGTCGCCTGCGTGATGATTTTCTCGTTCGCGTTCGTGAAAGAGGAGGGCGTGCCCGTGGACAACGCCGCGGCGGGCATCCTCTGGATCGCCGTGGCGTTTTCGGGAACGCTGGCGCTCGGCCGCACGTTCGAGCGCGAGCGGTACAGCGAGACGCTGCGCGCGCTGCTGCTCGCGCCGGCGGGGCGGCCGGCGATCTACATGGGCAAGCTCCTCGGCATGCTGCTCATGATGGCGGCGACAGAGGTCGTCCTCACGCCGATGGTCGCGTTCTTCTTCCACGCGCCGCTCTTCGCGCGGCCGCTGCTGCTCGTGGCGCTGCTCGCGCTCGGCACGATCGGGTTCGCGGCCGTCGGGACGCTCTTTGCCGCGATGCTCGTGCGGACGCGCACGCGCGACGTGCTGCTGCCCATCCTGTTGTATCCGGTGACGATTCCAGTCATCATTGCAGGCGTTCGGGGCACGGCGGCGCTGCTGCAGTCGCCTCCGGAAGAGCCCGTCGCCACGTTGTGGATTGGCCTGTTGACCGCGTTTGACGTCGTCTTTATTACGCTGGCTCTGTGGACATTCGAGCCGCTCATGACCGAATGAAGAAGATATTCGTTCCGCTCACGATTCTGACTGCCGGGATGTTCGTCGCAGCGCCGATCATGATCGGCATGGCCGATCTCGAGTCGACGATGCTGCTCGTGCAGAAGATCTTCTATTTCCATTTCGCGACGTGGATGGCCATGACCACGGCCATCGTCGTCTGCGGCCTCGCCAGCGCGATCTATCTCTTCAAGGGATCGAAACTCGCCGACTGGTACGCCGTCGCGTCGGCGGAAGTGGTCGTCATCTTCGGCGTCTTCGGGCTGTTCAGCGGATCGCTCTGGGGCCGCAAGGCCTGGGGCGTCTGGTGGCAATGGGACGCGCGCGTCACGATGGCGACGATGATCGTGATGGTGTTTCTCGGCTACCTCATGGTCCGCAAGTACGGCGGTCCCGGATCGGAGAAGCTCGCCGCCGCGATGGGCATCTTCGGCGCGGCGACCTCTCCCTTCGTCTACAAGTCGGTCGACTGGTGGCGGACGATCCATCCGCAGACGACCGTCATGAAGACGCTGGGGGAGAAGTGGCCCGGCGCGTGGCTGCTCGTCCTCTTCTGTTCGTTCGCGTTCGTGTTCCTGACCGTCCTGCTGCTGGCTGCGCGCGTGCGTCTGGAGCAGATGCGCAGCGAACTCGATCACATGTACCTGGCCGCTGAGGACTGATCATGCTGGCGCTCGTCCTGAACGTCTTTTTCGCCCTGCAACAGCAACCGACGATTCCCGAAGGGTTCGTGCCCGTCACCGGCGCGCCGGCGAGCGAACAGATTCCCGCCGCGCCGCTCGTCATCGCGTCGTACGCGTTCTTCCTGCTGCTGATGGTCTTCTATCTCTGGACGATCTGGCGCCGCATCGGCAAGGTCGAGTCGGAGATGCAGGCGCTCGAGCGCCGGCAGAGCGACAAGCGGTGACGGCCGGTCACTTCATCTTCATTCCGTCGGTCCTGCTCGTCGGCGTGGTCATCGGCTGGATTCTGGGCTCGCGGGCCGCACGCGACGCTTACGCCGCTGAATTGCGCCGGCGGGAAGAGAAGGCGGCGAAGAAGGCAGGATAGGCGGGACGGGCGGGATAGGCAGGATGGCCTGTCACGCTGCGATCCAGCAGGCAGCAACTGCGATCGCGATCCAGAACAGAGACCACAGGGTTAAGTCGGCCTTGGTTGAACGTAAGAGACCAGCCAGCGGCGCCCCGACACCGTTAAGATCCCTTTCAAGATCGGCCAGCACGGCGTCGCTCAGATACCCAAGTCGATGGGCGACGTGTATGCAATACCCAACCTCCGCAAGGGAACCTTCGGAGATATTGAGAAAGCTCAGGCGAGCTTTCCGGTAGCGCCTGGCAAATCCTTCAACGATGTTGGCAGGAACTGAGTACGCCGCTTTCCGCAGCTGGGCGCCGAGCTCAAATCTTTCAAACGCTGGAAATATTTTTGTGGTGAGGACATGGACCTTGATGAATAAGTCGTCCGCGCGTTGCCAGGCAATAAGGGAGTGATGTCTTGCGTTTGTCAGCATGCCGCGCGTTCTTCACGCGGCATGCCAGCGTGACAGGCGGTCCTGCCCGTCCTGCCTATCCAGCCCTTCCCGCCTTACCTGCCCACCGCAAGCCGTTGCGCCAGCACCTCGGGCAAGCCCGCAGCGATGATCTTGGCCTGCGTCGTCGGGATGTCGTAGGCGAGCCGGTACAGGTCCACCTGCTGGGTGGCCGTGTCGACGATCGTGTAGGCCGCGCGCGGGTCGCCGTCGCGCGGCTGGCCGACGGCGCCGGGGTTCATCAGGTACTTCGAGCCCTCCTGCAGGAGGATCGGTCCGTCGAGCGTCGTGGCGCCGCCGATGACGTCCACGCGGCCATCGATCAGCGCAAACGTGACGGGGTAGTGAGTGTGGCCGAAGAGGCACAGCTGCCGCTGCGACATCTTCAGGGCGCGCACGGCGTCGAGCTCGTCGAACAGGTACGCGTCCTCGTCAACCGGGGAGCCGTGGCAGATCTGAATCAGATCGTCGACGATGATCGGGCCTTTGGGCAGCGCGGCCAGCCAGGTGCGGTTCTCGGGCGTCAGCGCTTCCAATGTCCAGATCGCGGCGCGCCGGGCGACGGCGTTGAAGCCCTCGGGCTGCTCGAGTCCGGAGGCGACCTTGTCGTGGTTGCCGCGGATCACGACCTCCGGATCGAGCGAGAGGACGCGATCGATCACGTCGCCGGGCTCGGCGCCGTAGCCGACCAGATCGCCGAGCACGAGCGCACGATCCCACCGGCCGACCGCGTGCGCCAGCACCGCCTCGAACGCGTCGAGGTTCGCGTGGATGTCCGAGACGATTAGATAGCGCACTGA
>Ga0157378_10006443_pt1 | contig 10263 bp, 9 predicted proteins | sample M65metaG_FD_115309 | JGI IMG/M metagenome (GOLD analysis project Ga0157378, IMG submission 115309) | Miscanthus rhizosphere microbial communities from Kellogg Biological Station, Michigan, USA - M6-5 metaG | ecosystem: Host-associated > Plants > Roots > Rhizosphere > Soil | place: USA: Michigan...
CCCCGCGCCGCCCCAGTAACATCCGTGATAGAGCTTTCCCGCCGGGGGCGGCGCGATGGATGCGGCCGGCGCGCTTGCCGCCGCCAGCACCATGCAGAACAGAAATCGACCAAGAACTCTCACCCTGATTCCACTGTAGCGGGGGTCCGCGACCGCCGAAACTGTCGGATGAGAGGGCCGCTGGCAAAAGGGCGCCACCGGAGTGGCGCCCTTTTCAATTCATTCGAACCGAAGTATCGATTTTGCGCGGCTTTAGCTGGTCTTGGCGGCGTCACGCAAGGATTTGATCTTATCGTGCGCGCTCTTCACCTCGCTGTATTGCCGCGAAACAATGTCGCGAATGGGCGAGGTCAGGCCGTCCTCCATCGCCTCTTTGTATTCGTTCACGGCGGAATCTTCGCCGCGCTCGCATTCGGCCAGGATGGCGTGATCGTCGCCACTCGTTACGGCCGACTTCAAATTGATCCAGGCGCGGTGCATGGCCCCGGCCACGCTGCTGCTCTCTTCCGGCTCAGACTCGCCCAGTTGATGCGCTTCGCTCTGCAATTCGCCCGCAAAACGCGCGCGTTGCAGTGAATATTCGCTGAAAAGCGACTTCAGATTCGAGTCTTTCACGGCTTCGGCGGCTTGTTTGAAGCCTTCTTGTCCGTCCTTGAGCGTTTCGATGAGACCATTAATCGTAGAAATTATTTCCTTTTGTTGTGCCATATAAAACTGAATCGCGCCCCGCGCGCCCTCCGCGCTTCAAAATCACCCCGGCTTGCCACCAATTGGTTTCGCACTAGCGTACTCCATGCACAAGAACGTGGTTGGAAAAGATCTGAAGAAAGAAGCCCCGCGCAGTCCGCGTCTTCGCGTAGGAGGCTATGCCATCCTCGGGCGCACCATCGACAAATGCCGCGCGCTCGTGGCCGGCGATATTGGCGAATATCACTTTGATTGTCCGCTCGATAACATGCTCTTTGGCTTCAAGGGAATTAAGGGAGACGATTTTAAAGCGCAGATTGAAAACGGCGCGAGCGATCAGCAAATGGCCGAATGGGTCGACCAAAACGGCGAGAAGAAGACCGCCGATGAGGTGAAACGCTGGAGCGACGAAGTCGAAGCGGGCCGGCCTTATGACAATCCGGAGCGCCGCGACTGGTTCATCGAGCAGACCAAACCGCTCGGCCTGGATCCAACCAAGACGAGTTTGTTTGATTGGCTGGAGGCGGATGACAAAGCCAGCCACGCCGGCTAGCCATGTGAAGCCTTGATGCGCTTCTGCGCTTTCCCGTAAAGTTGGGGGGTGAGCGCGCTGGGTGCCGATTATTTACTGCTGATCTGGGTAGGGATTTCGATTTTATCCAGCGGGATCGCCGTATGTCATGTCCTGACCCGCTTTCGCGGGATGGAGTTGATCGGCTACGGCGCCGCCGCGGGGGTCGTGATTCATGCTCTGCTCGGCCTGCTCATGGCCGCGCTCCCTCAGTTTCGGGTCGCCGTCTTGGGATTGTTTTTCATGCTGCCGGCGGCTTCGCTGCTCTATGCGTGGCGGCGGGGCGTCTGGCCGGCGGTATTCGGCCGGCTGGCACGCGCCACCCGCCGGGCCCTTCTCATTTGGGTGCTCTTTCTTGCGCTGTGCATTGCGATTACGCATTTGCAGGTCACCTATCCGGTCCGCTTACCCGACGGAATGTACGTTTTCAAACGGCACACGCTCAACGTGAAGATCCAGTACATGACTTCGCTGCCCTGCGACAACTACATCCCGTTCGCTGTTACGGAGTACTTGCTGCGTGGCATCTCTTTTCGGGAAGAACGGCCTCTCTTGCCGAACAACGAAGTCAGCAACCGAACGATCCTGATGTCTTTGGCCGCCCTCCCTTTTCGGGCTTCTCTCGGCACTGCCCCCGCACCGAAGCCGCTCGGCAAGTTTCGATACGTGGATCAGGATTGGCCGGATGTAGAACGATTAAACGAAGATGGTTATTTCCAGCAATTCCTCATTGCCGGCATTTTCCTTAATTCCCTGCCGCTCGTTGGATTATTGGTCCTCTTTTCCAAGTTGCCGGCCCGAAAGGTTTTGATCGCGGGCGCTTTTCTCTATCTCACGAACCCTTACCTGATTTCGGAAACAATTTTTACCTGGCCAAAAGCGTTAGCCGGATTTTTTATTTTGTTAGCCTGGAATTCGCTCCGGTCGCGGCACGATCCGAAGCTGGTCGCCCTTTGTCTCGGGCTCGCTTACCACTCTCATCCTTACGCTGCCCTCTTCGCGGTTCCCATGGGATTCCTTTATCTCTGGCGGTGGCGGAACAATGAGACGCAGTTTGGCCAGGTCGTGGGCTTCGTCACCGTGATTTTCCTGTCCCTCTTACCCTGGTTTCTCTGGACAAGAATCTATCTTGGAATCCCTTCCAACCTCATCGCGCAGAATCTGATTCCGCCCCAGGGTCACTCCTCCCTCCTCGACCTGCTTTGGGTCCGACTAAAAAATACCACTGAGCTGCTAAGCCCTCGCTTCTTTGAAATCTATCCGTTCAACGCCGCTCTCGTCGTAGACAATTTCGTCACTTGCTTGCCCGGAGCCGTAGGACTCTTCGTCATCCTGCCCGCCTTCCCGGGGTTGTCGGGCGTGTCCGCCGCAGTGCGCTGGCAAATCGTCCTTTCGACAGCGATGATTCTCCTTGTTTTTAGCGCCCCCGCCCTTGTCGTCCTGCATGGTTTTCAGCCCATTGTCGGCATGCTGCTCTTCCTCTCCCTGGCCTGGCTGAGCAAAACTGTCTCCCCGAAAATGTTTCGAATCCTGATGACTCTGCAAATTGTCTGCAATCTCGGCATCATCGCCTTGCAAGGCTGGTTGGTGGACGCTCATTTTTCTTGAGCAAAAGCATAGAAGCAGTTGCCGGTTGAGACACGATTCAGGTGTGGAGACGCCCGCGCCGCAAGGGCGCGCCACAAACCGACACATCGACATGGGAATTTCGCTGAAACCACAACACCTGAATCGCTATCGCCAGATAGCGTGGCTTTTCGTAAAGTACGGACGCTCCGACCTGATCAAAAGCAGCGGTCTGGACGAAACCCTCGAGGCCGAGCAGCGCGTCTCCCCGAAAGAAGCGGCCAAGGCCGACGAGCTGGCCACCGATCTGGAAAAAATGGGGCCTACTTTCGTGAAGCTCGGGCAGTTGCTTTCCACGCGGGTCGAGCTTTTGCCCCGCGCCTATCTGGAGGCTTTGGCGCGTCTCCAGGACAAAGTGGAGCCGTTCCCGTTCGACGAAGTCGAGAAGATCGTTTCATCCGAGCTCGGCGTCCGCATGTCCAAAGCCTTCGCCGATTTCCAGGTAAAGCCGATCGCCTCGGCCTCGCTTGGCCAGGTGCATCTGGCCCGTCTGCGGGAAGGCCGGTTCGTTGCCGTCAAAGTGCAGCGCCCGGAAATTCGCGAACGCATGCTGGAAGACCTGGATGCGCTCGGCGAGATCGCCGACTTCTTCGATAAACATACCGACCTGGGCAAACGCTACGAGTTCTCCACCATCCTCGAGCAATTCCGCAAGAGTCTGCTGCGCGAGCTCGATTACCGGCTGGAATTGCAAAACCTGGTCACGCTGCGCAATCAGCTGAAAGGCTTCGCCAATATTATCGTGCCGGCGCCAACGGAGGATTACTGCACCGCCCGTGTCCTCACCATGGAGTACGTGCCCGGCAAAAAGATCACGGAGATGAGCCCGCTCGCGCGCATGGAGTTCGACGGAGCCGCCCTGGCCGAGGAACTCTTTCGCGCCTACCTGGAGCAGATCCTGGTGCATGGATTCTTCCATGCCGATCCGCATCCGGGCAACGTCTTCATCACGGAAGATTACCGCATCGCCCTGCTCGATCTGGGCATGGTCGGCCGGATTGCGCCGCGTTTGCAGGAAGATCTGCTTCAACTCCTGCTCGCCATTGCCGAAGGACATGGAGAAGAAGCCGCGCTCATCGCGATCAAGATCGGGGAGCGCAAAGAGGACTTCGACGAGAAGGAATTCACGCGCCGCATTTCAGAAATAGTGGCCGCGCAAAAGACGGCCACAGTGGCGCAGATGGAGGTGGGCCGCCTCGTTCTGGAGGTCACCCAGGCTTCAGCTGAGAATGGGATCCGTGTTCCACCCGAACTTAGCCTGCTCGGCAAGACCCTGCTCAACCTGGACCAGGTCGGGCGCGCGCTCGCGCCGGACTTCGATCCCAACGCCTCGATTCGTCGCAATGCCGCCGAGATCCTGCGCCAGCGCCTGCTCAAGAGCTTGTCGCCGGGAAATCTGTTCAGCGGCGTGCTGGAATTAAAAGACCTGGTCCAGCGCCTGCCCGCTCGCCTGAACAAGTTCATCGACGCGCTCGCCAATAATGAATTCAAAGTCTCGGTCGACGCGATTGACGAACGCAAGCTCATGGTCGGCTTCCAAAAAGTAGCGAACCGCATCACTACCGGCCTGATCGTGGCCGCGCTCATCATCGGCGCCGCCATGCTCATGCGTGTGCCCACCCCATTCCGGATCTGGGGCTATCCCGGCCTGGCCATCATCCTGTTCCTGGTCGCGGCCGGTGGGGGTGTTGTCCTGCTCATCAACATCCTTTTCTACGACAAATCGAACCGCGACTGACGCGGCCGCACTGCGCCTACGTTTTCACAATCGGCGGCGGTTCGTCTTCGGTCCGGCCGACGTCGATGCCATGGCGCAGTTTGCTATGCCAGGCTCCGTAAAAGAAATAGATCAACAGGCCGATGGCGAGCCAGACAAAGAAACGGATCCAGGTCAGGACGGGCAGGCTCAGCATCAAGGCAATGCAGAGAATGATGCCAAGAATCGGGAAAACCGGGACAAACGGCACCCGAAACGGCCGGGGACGCTCCGGCGCGGTGCGGCGCAGCACATTAACGCCAAAGCAGACGAGAATGAAGGCAAAGAGGGTTCCGATGTTGGTCAGATCGGCGAGCGAGCCAATGTCGGCCACCATGGCCACGCCGCCGACCACGATCCCGGTCCAAATGGTGGTGATATGGGGCGTGCGATAACGCGGATGAATGCGGGCAAAATAGGCCGGGAGCAGACCGTCCCGCGCCATGGCCATAAAAATGCGCGGCTGGCCGACCTGGAAGACAAGCAGGACCGAAGTCATGCCCGCGAGCGCCCCCGCGCTGACCAGGGCCTGTGCCCATGGTTTGCTCGCGAAAGCCGTGGCGACCGCGGCTGAATCGCCCAGGTAGACGGTATATTTTTTGATCCCGGTGAGAACGCCGGACATGAGCACATAAAGAACGGTGCAAACGATCAGGCTGGCGATGATGCCGATGGGCATGTCCCGCTGCGGATTTTTGCTTTCCTCGGCGGTGGTGGAGACGGCGTCGAAACCGATGAAGGCGAAGAAAACAATAGCGGCCCCGCTCATGACCCCGGCAAACCCATTCGGCATGTAGGGATGCCAGTTTGTCGGATTCACCATGAACGCGCCGAAGGCGATAAAAAAGACGACGACGGCGACTTTGATAATGACGATCGTGGTGTTGGCCCGGGCGCTTTCCCGGATGCCGTAGATCAACAACATCGTGACCGCGCCGACAATCAGGAGCGCGGGCAGATTGATGGCGATGGTGTGACCGGCAATCACCGGCAGAGTGGTTGAAGAAAAAGAAGCGAGCGCGTCGCCGCCCTTGGCCAAAAGATCGGTGGCGGTGCGATGATCATTGACCAGCCAAAGCGGAAATTTCAATCCGACTGTGCTGTTGCAAAGGGCCACGAAGTAACCGGACCAGCCCACTGCGACCGACATGTTGCCGACCGCGTACTCGAGAATCAGGTCCCAACCAATGATCCAGGCGATGACTTCACCAAGAGTGGCGTAGGAATACGTGTAGGCCGAACCGGACACGGGAATCATCGAGGCAAGCTCGGCGTAACAGAGCGCCGCGAAGGCGCAGGCCAGGCCGGCTACCACAAACGAGATCATGATGGCGGGACCGGCCCCGTTTCTTCCCAGGACCACATCCGCGCCCGAAAACCAGGCCTGGATGAAATTGAGAACCGGCGTCTCGAGCTTGGATGAAAAGACCTGGCCGGCCGCCGCCGTTCCGGTCAGGGCGAAAATGCCCGCACCGATGATGGCGCCAATCCCGAGCGCAGTCAGGTCGAGCGCGCCGAGCGAGCGTTTCATCTGCCGGTCGGGCGCGGCCGCTTCGGCCATCAGGTGATCGGGACTCTTCGTGCTAAAAAAATGCGAAGCCATTTGTTAGTTATTCGGATGTCCGGCCCGTTTCGGTTCGGCCTGGCCCGCGCATCGTGTCATTCGCCCACCGACACGGTCAATCTCAAGTTTCGGGCGGGATTAGCCAGGTTGGCCCGCCTTTAGCTGCAAGACCAGCATGCCTCAATTCAGCACGGCCGCTCTCGTCGCCAATTTTCTCTTCGGCTCGATTGGCTTCGTCGGCTTCATCTACGGCAAGCGCATGAATCTTTGGAAGGTGATGTTTTGCGGGCTGGCGCTGATGGTTTACCCGTACTTCTTCGAAAGTGCTTGGCTTCTCTATGGCATCGGCGGCGCCGGCACAGCTGCGCTCTTTCTTCTGCGCGAGTAGCTAAAATGCGGAGCCTGCCTGGGCAAACTCCGCATTTCGAAGAAATGGCGCTTAGTGGCGCCGATCAAACCGCATGCCTCTTTCCGTGTCGGCAATGGCTTGATCCACGTTCCGGATGGCCTTGACGCGCCAGCCGCCCTTGTCGTGCTCCGCTTTCATCAATTCGGCCCGCGCCGCGCGCAGGTGTTCGACCGCCGCCCTCATATGGGGCTGGTCGGCCCGCGCCGAATTCAGACCGGTCGCCATCATCGCCGCCACAATCATAATCAGACTGAACGTTTTCATGTTCTCCGGTTTAGCCAGTTGCGGGCGCGAGGTCAAGAGGCGCACGGCTTAGGCATGGACGGAGGCACGGCCTTTTCCTAGACTCCGCCCATGTCCGACGACCCGACCAAGTTTATTCTGGGAGACACCGCCATAGCGGCGACGGAGGAACATCCCGGCGGGCGTGGGGGATGGTTCGGGCGGAAACGGCGGCAAAGCGCGCCGCTCACCCATTGTGAAAACTGCGGGAAGGAGCTGGCCGGACTCTATTGCTCGCAATGCGGACAGCCGGCCATCGATTACCGGCGCTCCTTTCGCCACGTCATCGTCGATGTTCTGGATTCGTTCCTGAACTGGGACTCGAAATTTTTCCACACCATTGGTTTGCTCGTGACCCGGCCCTGGAAATTGACCACGGAATTTCTGGCCGGCCGGCGCATGAAATATCTGCACCCGGCCCGGCTCTATCTCCTGACCAGCATTCTCTTCTTTTTTGTCGTCACCTACGGGATCAAATCGATCAAGATTGATCCGATCCATTTTTCCTCCGAGCAACGCGACGAGGTCAAAAACGAGCTGGAACGCGAGAACGTGCCGCCGGAAACCGTGGCCAAGGTTGACGATTTACTCGAGCGAGGATTCTTTTCCCCGGCAAAGCGCAACCAGATTGAAGAGCAGTTAAAGAAGCCGGACCTGACCGCCAAGCAGCGCGCCAAGCTCGAGCAGAAGCTGAAAATCGGCGACGAGATCTCCGCCAATATTCAAAACGCCATGAAAGACATGGCCCCAGATATTCAGGAGAAAGTCTCGCGCGCCATGGAGGAAGCGGCGAAGAAGAATCCGAACGCCCCGGTGCAGATGAAGACTTCCAAGGACTCTGGCAAGGAGCCGAAGAACGACTTTGAAAAATGGATCGAAGCCCGGGCCAAGGAGAAATTCGGCGAGAGCGGAGACAAGGCCCAGCTCTTCTTCGTTACCCTCTTCAGTAACCTGCCCTACATGATGCTGGCCTGCATTCCTCTTTTCGCGCTCGTCCTAAAGATCCTCTATATCCGCAAGCACACTTTCTACATCGACCATCTCGTTTACGCGCTGCACATCCATACCTTTGCCTACCTCTCCGGCATGCTGATCGTACTGTTCACGCTATGGATTAATCGCGTCATGCCGGGAGCGTTCGCCGGCTGGATCATCGGCCTGCTCTGGACCACCTTTGCCGTCCAAATCTTTCTCTCCATTCGCCGCGTCTATGGCCAGGGATGGTTTTTCTCCCTCTTCAAGTTCTTCGTGGGCGGCTTCATTTACCTCATCGTCCTTTGCATGGCTTTGGCCGCCACTTTCTTCATCACGCTGGCCTCACCCTCATAAACAGCACACTCTCTCCTGATGGAATTCCGTCTCGGCCTCGCCTGTCTCCTTTCTTCCGCCGCGCTCGCCGCCGCGGCCGATCGTCACATCGTGTTCGAGCGGGATCAGGCGGTCTGGATCGCCAACCTCGACGGCACTGCCGAAAAGAAAGTAGCGGACGGGATTTTCCCGGCGATCTCGCCAGACGGAACCCGGGTCGCGTTCACCTCAGTCACGGAATCGGGCACTTCCTCCACGCGGCAAATCGCCGTGATTGATCTGGCTACGAACAGGGTCAACCGCCTCAAAGACGTTCCGACCGATAACTCCTATTATCCGTCTTGGTCGCCGGACGGGACGCGCCTTCTCTTCACTCTCCGGGTCCATGAGGTATGGGACCTGGCCCTGATCAAGCCGGATGGGAGTGAGTTTCGCACTTTGAAAAAAGGATCGCCCGATCGGGTCACGTTTTATTCGCCCTGCTGGGCCCCGGATGGAAAATCCATTTTCTGCCAGGACATGACCACGGTTTTTCAACTCGGCCTCGACGGCGCAGTCATCAATCAGTGGAACGTCGAAAAGGTCATCCCAAACGGGAACATGAGCGGAGACGGGCGCATCAATGTTTCGCCGGACGGAAAACTTCTCCTGCTTTCGATCGACATGGGCGAAGAAGCCAATCGCAAAAACTGGGACGGGCCTGTGCCGGCTCTTTGGACATTTGAAATGGCCACTCAAAAGGCGGTGCGCGTGACTCCCGCAAGCCTTTTCGGCTGGGATGGCTGCTGGATGGACGACGAAAACATTCTATTTCTGAGCCAGACGGCCAACGAGACAACCGCGTCGATCAATCGCATTTCGATCACGGGCCGGAACTTCAAGCGCTTGATCGGCAACGCGCGCATGCCGGGCGTGTCGCCCTAGCGGCAAGCGGCCGCAGTGTCGAAGCACCCTCACCTCAATCCTCTCCCTCGAAGGAGAGGCGGATGCGGTGAAGCGCGAGGGTGGAGATGAACCCGCGCGAGGCCGATAAAAAAATCAGGCGAGTAAGTTTCGCGCTTTGGCCAGGGCTTCCTCCAGCCTGGCCGGGTCGTTGCCCGCGCCCTGTGCATTCTCCGGGCGACCCCCACCCTTGCCGCCTACCATCGGTGCAATTTCCTGGATCAATTTGTTCGCCTGAAATTTTGAAACGAGATCTTTCGGCACCGAGGCGAGCAGCGCGACGCGGCCATCCGTTTTTCCCGCGAGAAAAATCGCACCCGGGTATTTCGCTTTGAGCGCGTCCGCCACCGCGGCGAGCAATTTGCCGTCCGCGGCCGGCACCTCGGCAATGCACGCCGCCTGGCCGGCGCACGACTCGGCCAGTTCTGCGGCGATGGCCGCGGCGCGCGCCTGCAGTTCCGCTCCGGCCGCTTTCGCGTTTTGCTTTTCCCAATCGTGCACTTCGATCTCAAGTTTCTCGAGCTGCGCGGCGCGAACATCGATCTTGTCCAGAATCGCGCTCGCTTCGGTCCCTTTCTCGATCATAGACAACGGCGCCAGCCCGGGCTTCTTGCGCGCCAGCATTTCAAATTTCTCCTGCTGCCGCGCCGCTTCGCGCTCCGCCCAGTCGACTACGGCATTCCCCGCGACCGCTTCGATTCTTCGAATTCCAGCCGCGATCGCTTCTTCCTTCACAATCCGAAACGGCTTGATCTCCCCGGTCGATTTTACGTGCGTGCCGCCGCATAGTTCCATCGAGTAACCGTTGAGAGCCGCGGCCTCGCCCCCAATTTGCACAACCCGCACACGGTCGCCGTATTTGTCGCCGAAGAATTGCTGAATGTCCGTTCGCTGCTTGGCCGCGGCATACGGGATCTCGGTCCACGAGACCGGCGCATTCTCGGCAATCTTGTCGTTCACCAATTTCTCGACCTCGCGCTTCTGCTGCGGAGTCAGCGCGGAGCTGGAAAAGTCGAAGGTCAGTTTGTCGGGCCCGACATAGCTCCCCTTTTGCGCGGCATCGCGCGAAACCACTTCATGGAGGGCCCAATGCAACAGATGCGTGACCGTATGATGGC
>Ga0157378_10006445_pt1 | contig 10261 bp, 12 predicted proteins | sample M65metaG_FD_115309 | JGI IMG/M metagenome (GOLD analysis project Ga0157378, IMG submission 115309) | Miscanthus rhizosphere microbial communities from Kellogg Biological Station, Michigan, USA - M6-5 metaG | ecosystem: Host-associated > Plants > Roots > Rhizosphere > Soil | place: USA: Michigan...
ATCCGCTCCAAGGCGGATCCGAAAACCGATCGTGCCGTCGGTGAGAGAAGCGGTCCCGGCATCGCCGAACGTCGTGTAGGCGGAGGGATGCGAACTGTCACCGACGATATCACTTTCCGAACTGCCGGTCTGCTGATCGTTCGAAGGATCCGGGTGATTGGGGCCGTAAGTAACGGGAGTCCAACTTGTCGTTGACGATGTCACATCGACGGTCATGGACGCCCTGGCCGGAAAACAACACACCAGCAGGCAGACGATCGAAAGAAATCTTACAACGAACCGGAGAAGCATCGCTGCTGCTAAGCAGACTCAATGCCGCCATCGCAATTCGTTAGGCCAAGATTACATTTTTAATATCGAAGACCGATGTTTAACGGCATCAAAATGTCGTGAGCGCGATCGTCACTTGGACAATAACTTGGCCAGTTCATCCTTCCAAAGCGCCGCCATAGTATGGCTCCCGTGACCGCGGGTCTTATCGCTCAACGGGATCACGATTGCGCGGCCGTTTGGAACGCGTTTGATCTCGCGCTCTAAAATTCCGAGCTCAGGCGGATTGATCAGATCGTCGGCGGAATTGATTGCCAGCAGGGGTGCGCGAATTTTTTCCAGATTCGGTCCGGGATCATAATCGCGGGATGCTTCCAACGCGTAGAGCACATCGTTCGCGTCATCGGCTTTGACGATTTGCTCGACGAATTTATCGAGCACTTCGTCGGTCTTCGCGAGTGTGGAAGCCTCTTTTTGCCGCAAAATCGGGTTACTGCTCATCAACCAAAGCATTTCCGCGGCAGTGCGCAGACTCGCCGGTTGGGCCTTGTATTCGCCGCCGTTCCACGACGGGTCGTTCCGGATCGCGTCGATGATCATCCGCCGCCACGCGCGATTGCGACCGGAAATCTGGGTCGGCAAACTGGCCAGCGGCATAAGCGCGTCCATGAATTCCGGATGCAATTCGCCCCAGAGCCAGGTGTGCATTCCGCCCATCGAAGTACCCGTCACCAGCCGCGCGTGATTGACGCCGAGTCCTTCGGCCAACAGTCGATACTGCGCTTCGACCATGTCGACGTAGCCGTAGCGCGGAAATTTCGCGTGCATGCCATCACTCGGTTTGCTCGATTTGCCGTGTCCGATCCCGTCCGGGAGGACAATGAAAAACTTCGTGGCATCGAGCGGCTGATCTTTTCCGAAAAGTTCGCCGGCAAACTCCGGACGAATGAATTGCGCGCCGCTCCCGGTGGTCCCATGCATGATGAGGACGGCATTGGTGATTTTCCCCTTCGCGTCTTTGTCGATCTTACCGGCCGTTCGATAATGAATCTTCAGCTCGGGCAGCGTCTCGCCTGACGCGAATTTGAAATTTTTGATAGCGTAATCGCCTTCGGTCGGCGCCGGATAATCAGCGGCAACCGTGGCGCCTGCGAGAACGAGGAATAGCGAACAACTGAGCCGGTTGATTGAATTCATCCTAGTGGCGTTGGCGCTCGAATTGAATCTGCTTGAGCAAAGCGTCTTGGGCTTTTTCCAAATCATGAAAAAAATCCACTGCTGAGTTCAGAGCATCAGGATACTTTTCAAAACGTTTTCGCAGTTTCTTCGTGGTTGGATCGTAAAAAAACGAAATGTCCTGATCGAGATTAGGCGCAATCAATTCGTCGCTCAATCGCTCGAAATGAGCCAGCCGGCTTAAGCCGCCACGAATGACCGATTCCAGGTCGCGCAGAGCAGTCAGCGTTTTCACGTCGAGCAACTCGATTCCACCCGATTGGAGAAGGGTGGCGATATCGCTCGCACTGTAATCGCTGGTAAACGCAAACGGTTTGAGCGGGGGCATCTGGCCGGCTTCGAGCGCGCGTTTGAACTGGGCCACGTCCCGATCTTCCTTCGCGCTTTCGGTCTTCGCGCTCTCGATCCCCTCCCGGAGTTGGCTTTCGAGCGAGGCCAGAATCTGATCGCGCCGTTTCAGTTCCTGTTGATGTTGCTGGTAGTTGTTCAGCCAGAAGGCAGCGTAGACGCCGACAAAAACCAGGACCAACTCAGCCAACCACCGGCCAAGGCGCGCGAACCACGAACGCTTTTCGGTTGTCTCGCTCATCGGTAACGGGAACAATTTAATCAATGGAACAATCGTGGTCCGTCAAAGAGTTGACTGAATTCGTCGCCGACTCGGTGCGCGCCGCGCGCGAGGGCAACGTTCCTTTTTATCATTTGGAGTTCGATCGCGTTTTTCCAGCCGACTTCTACGCGGAGATGTTGCGCACGATGCCGGACGAGAACGATTACCGGCCGATGTCGGGCAAAAGCAAAACGGGCAGTAGCCGGCCCGACGGAAAACCGACCCGGACCAAGATCGATTTGTTTCCGGAATACATTCGGCATTTGCCGCCGGGAAAATTTGAAATCTGGGACGTGGTTGGCCGCGTGCTGCGCTCGGAGAAAGTGAAATCAGCGCTGATTGAAAAACTTGGTCCGGGTTTGCAGAAGCGGTTCGGCGAAAATTTTTCCAGCGTCGAAATGTATCCGGTGCCGATTCTTACCCGCGACGTTCCGGGCTACCGCGTTTTCAAGCACACCGACAGTCTTTGGAAAGGAATCACGGTCCAACTCTACCTGCCGTCGGACAATTCCAACACACACATCGGTACGATCTTCCACGAAGAATTGCCGGACGGGAGCAAGCCGAAGCGGACGCAAATGCCGTTCGCGCCAAACACGGGCTACGCTTTCGCGGTTTGGAATGACACCTGGCACTCGGCCAAACCGGTCGGTTCGGAAGTGAAAACGCGGGACAGTATTCTATTGACCTACTTCGTGGATCGCGGCGCTTGGAGATCGTTGCGGAACCGCGGCCGACGGATCGGTAATTTTTTGCTAAACGAGCTGCGTAGTCTAAACCGGAGTTGAGTTACCAGGTCAGGATAGCGTTACCTGCGGAATCGGTAGTCGCGTTGCGCCCGACCAGTCGCAGGAAAGAAAAATTGGAATGCGCATCATGTTCAACCCGGCCGTAGAGCGTGATCTCCGCGCCGCTCGAATCCGTTGGGATTGATTTAAAGGCGGCCAGGTCCGGTTTTGCCACCATGACCGATACGTGCGCAAACTTCCCGCGCTCTCCGGAGACGTTTTGCCAGATCGAGCTCTCATACCAATTCGGTTTCATGTGATGGATGTCCTTGCCGCGGAAATTGCATTTCACGGCAACAAGCTCGCGCATGTGTGCGTCCAAATTCTTGCTCAACGTGACAAGATCGTAGGTTTGGACAGCTCGCCAGACTTTGGCGTCGTAGCGCACCGCCGCGCCGAACAGGATCAATCCGTTACTGAGGAAAATCGCGACCAGCAGGAGGAAGGTTCTTTTCATGACAGTCCCACGCTCTACAGGAACTGGCGTCGTTTGAAAAGAAGCGAAACGCTCTGGCGTTGGCCGAAAATCAGTTTGTCTTGGCCCGAGGTGGTGATGGAATGGTCAACTTGGCGCTGAACATTTTTGTTCCGTCTGAAAGATCAATCGAGCCATCGCCAATTTTCACTACGCGTAGAATGAGCGCGACCGCAGAATTTGGCGCCTGCAAAGTGACACTATCGCCTTCGGCCACGGTCTTTCCATTGATGACCGCCAGCCGAGGATGCCCAAGCGCGATCGCGCTCACGCGGACCATGTCGGCGCTGAGCTGGATGACGATCGGCGCCGGCGGTTCGGCTGATCCAGGCTCGGCCAGATGGTGCGTCCGGGCTTTGATAAAAGTAGGGAAACCGAATCGTTCGCCGTCCTTTTGCATATGCCGGCCGAAAATCAGGCCGCCAATGGAGATAATCATCGCTCCGATGAGCAGGCCGATATAAATCCAGCGGCCATTTCCGGACATCATTCCGGCACCTTTTAAGACAAAGGGCGAATCGGCGGCCGCTTCGGTGGAAGTGCTTTCCTGTGCATCCATTGAGCAGATCAATCGCTCGGGTGGAATCTGGTTGGGCACCAACTGCATACCGCTGGCAAAGCATCGGACGGGCCACGTCCTTTCCCAAAGGGGCCAATTCCAAGAGGTTATGGCGGGCTTGTGGGTGCCCACGGCGTCAGATAGGTTGCTCACGCGTGAAACTTCTCCTCCTCGCTTTGCTGGCCGTATTTCTGGTCGCGATTCCGCTCGTCGATACTGTCGCCCAGGATCGCCCCTCGCCTCCGCCGGCGGCAGACACTAGCGGGCTGGATTTCCACCAATTCGGATTGCTTGCCATTCAGGACGGCGGACGGCGCAAACCCCTCGACACTTTTTCCCGTGAGACCCTGATTCGAATCACCGGACGCTCGACATACACCGACAAAGCCGGCCGAAAATGGCAGTCGAACGATTTCATTTTCTCTGCCGCGCTGGAGACGCACGATTGGCGAACGGAGCCGCTGGTGCTGGTCTCGTTAGGCAAATTGAAAGAGGCGTTGGGCCTCAATAAGACCGAGCGCCGTTTTACTTTTGCGCAATTGGTTGCCTCCACCGAATTGCAGCGCCTCACCAATGAAGCTCACGCGTTGAAGCGGGCCGAGAAAACGCTCGATCGCGTGCAACAGGAAGCGCTCGCGGTAAGTGACCGGCTGGCGCTTCTGGCCAACGTGATGAATGGCAGCGCGCTGTTGATTATTCCGGCCCCGAAAAGCGAAACCGACGCCTGGGTCGTTCCGCCGGAGTTTTCGCGATATTACAGCGAAACTCAGTTCGCGCCGATTCAAATCGAACTGCAAACGGTGGCCACAAGTTATGTCCAGGCTGATGGATTTAATTTCAGTCGCGCGGCCAGCCGGCTTCGAGAAGCTTTGCGCGTTCTTAGTCCATCCGTTTATCCACAGGAACGGCAATTGCGGCTGGAATATTTCTCCAATCATTTCGAAGCGTTCTATCGCGCGATTTGGTTTTACGGACTCGCGTTTCTGGTTTTGCTCATCGCTCATGCGCGTGGCCGCGGCCGCTTGCTCCGAAACGCCGGCGTGGTGGTCGCCCTGCTCGCTATTGCTTTTCACGCCAGCGGAATCGTGATGCGTTGTCTGATCGCCGGCCGGCCCCCGGTGACAAACATGTACGAGTCGATCATCTGGGTGTCGTTCGCGGTTTCGTTTTTCGGAATGATCTTCTTCGCGCGTTATCGGACATTAATTTATTTGCTGGCGGCATTACCGGTTTCATTGATCGCGCTGTTGTTAGTGCACCAAATGCCGATCGCAATGCCGTCAAACATCGACCCTCTCGTGCCGGTATTGCGCGACAATTTTTGGCTGACGGTACACGTGTTGACGATCACGCTTAGTTACGCGGCGTTCGCCCTGGCCATGGGTTTCGGTCACATCCTGCTCTGGCGTTACGCGCGCAATCCAGCCATTGCCCGGGCGGACGCGGCGATGCATTTCTGGCTTTATCGTGTTCTGCAGCTCGGCGTATTGCTGCTCGCGACTGGAACGATTCTCGGCGGGGTCTGGGCGAATTATTCCTGGGGCCGGTTCTGGGGTTGGGACCCGAAAGAAACTTGGGCCCTGATCGCGTTGCTTTGTTATCTAACAACCTTACACGGCCGTTTGGCCGGCTGGTGGACCGAATTTGGTCTGGTCGTGGCAAGCGTGGTCTGTTTCCTCGCCGTTTTGATGGCGTGGTACGGCGTCAACTTTGTCCTGGGCGAAGGCCTGCACTCCTACGGCTTCGGGATTGGCGGCGAAACCTATGTCGCGATGGGGGTGTTTCTAGATCTTCTCTTCGTCGCCTTCGCGGTTTGGCGCTACCGCTCAAGCAAACGAAGCGAATCCCGCGCGCCGGCGGAAGCAGTGGCTGTCTGATTATTTCGGCAAACGCCCGTCGCAGATCTCGCAGAGCACGTGCAGGATAAATTTGTGCGCCTCCTGAATTCGCGCAGTCGAATTGCCTTTCACGATAAGATCGACATCGGCGATGCCAGCTGCGGCTCCGCCGTCGCGGCCGAGGAGTGCGATCGTTTGTAATTTCCGGCCGCGCGCTTCTTCGATCGCGCGCCGAATATTTTTCGATTTGCCGGTCGTGCTGACGGCAATCAGAACGTCACCAGCGTTTCCGAACGCGCGCACTTGCCGCGCAAAAATTTCTTCGAAACCGTAATCGTTTCCGGTCGCAGTAAGCAAACTTCCGCCTTGGGAAAGATTCATCGCCGGATACGGCCGGCGATCTTCCACAAACCGACACGCCAGCTCGGTGCAAAAATCAGCCGCATCCGCGGCACTGCCGCCGTTGCCGCAGGCCAACGCCTTTTTACCATTCGTTAGGCAATCGACAATTAAGTCGGCTGCTTTCACGACTTGCGATTCAAGATCGACAATCGATTGCAGAGTTTTCGTTCCCGCAGCGATCGCGCTCTTTAGAATTTCAGATGAGCTGCGCATGGAGAAGGAAGATGGTGCGCGGTAGAGGTTTCGAACCTCTGACCCCTACCGTGTCAAGGTAGTGCTCTACCACTGAGCTAACCGCGCATTAAATAGGGACGAATTATCCGACGCGGCCAATCCATTGGCAAGTGGACCAGGTAGATATCAATCTTCGATCGAAACGGCCCCCGAACCGGAAGTTCTAAGCCGCGAGTTTGACCGCTTCTTTGTGGCCAAGAATGCGGACCGTCTCTTTCAGTTGCTCGACCTTAAGCGGTTTTTTCAAAACTGTGATCGGTCCTTTGGACAGAATTCGATCGAGCATCGCGCTGTCGGGATATCCCGTAATGATGATGATCGGGCAACCCGGTTGGTCTTCCTTGAGCGCATCGTAAACGTCGTCGGCCGGACCGTCCGGTAATTTTAAATCGAGAAAGCAGAGATCGAATTTTTGTTTTTCGAGCGCGGCCAAAGCTTCTTTGACAGTGCCAACCACGACGCGGCTGAAACCGATTTTCCGGAGGAAAAGCTTGAAGAGATTTTGCAGGCTCTCGTCGTCGTCGACCACGAGGACGGTCGGTTGACCGGACTTTTCCTCCTTCAGAATGTCTTTATCGAGGGAGGATTTTTTGATGCGCCAGCGGCCGCCGATTTGGATGGCAGGGAGCTGACCGCGCTGAACGAGATAATAAACGGTCGGTAACGGGATCCGGAGATATTTCGCCGTTTCCTTAACCGTCAGGAGGTTATGCATGTGGAAAAATCACCAATTCGCAGGAAAATGGGCAAGACATTTCGCTTGGGCTAAGCATTATAAATTCTAGAATCGATGTCAATCCTTTCTTTGGTTAAACCAGTCTAACCAGGCGGTTTTCCAGGCCGCCGGGGCACTCCCGACTGGACAATGCTGGGTGAGAAGGTGACTATTCGTTTTTCGATGAGCGCCCTTTTCTTCAAGCGATTCCTGAAACGTCCATTTCAGATTGCCTCGATTGTGCCCAGTTCCAAGGCGTTGGTCGAACGCGTCTCTGACAAAATCGATTTCGACCGGGCTCGCGTGATCGCGGAATACGGTCCGGGAGAGGGAGTCCATTCGCGCGAAATCGCGCGCCGGATGCGACCGGATTGCCAGTTGCTCCTCTTCGAACTCGACGCCGCTTTCTCGCGCGATTTGAAGCGCCAATTTCAAGACGATCCGCGTGTCCATGTGATTAACGACAACGCCGCGCATCTGCCCTTGGAATTACGCAAGCGTGGGATCGAGGCATGCGATTACATCGTTTCCGGTATCCCGTTTAGCATCCTGAAGATCGACAAGAAGCGCACTTTGCTCCAACAAACCTACGACGCGCTCACGGCCGGCGGTCGATTTATCATTTATCAAGTCACCAACGAGCTGAGGCAGCATGCTAAAATCTTCGACCGCGCCAAGTCCGAGTATTTCCTGCAAAACATTCCGCCCATGTTCATCACCGTTTTCGAGAAGACGACCGGTCGCAACGGCGAATCACATTTATCGTTTCAGGAAAGTCGAGCCTCCGCCAATAACGCATGACCGGCGGCGGGACGCGGATGGAAAAAGATTCGATGGGAGAAATGTCTCTCCCCGAATCCGCGCTCTACGGCGCTTCCACTCAGCGCGCCGTTCTGAATTTTCCGATCAGCGGATATCGTTTTTCCCGTCCGTTTATTCGCGCGCTTGGCTTGATTAAATGGGCCGCGGCCCAAGCGAATCACGATCTCGGTTTACTCGACGCGGAACGCGCCGCCTTGATTGTGCAGGCCGCCGAAGAAGTGATCGAAGGAAAACTGGACGACCACTTTCCACTCGACATTTTTCAGACCGGGTCGGGCACCAGCACCAACACGAACGCAAATGAAGTGATCGCGAATCGTTGCGCGCAACTGGCCGGCAAAAAGATCGGCTCGCGCGAGCTGGTGCATCCGAACGATCACGTCAACATGGGCCAGTCGAGCAACGATGTGATTCCATCGGCCATTCACGTTAGCGCTGCCGAACAGTTGAAGAATCATTTGGTCCCGGCGCTGGAGAAATTAAGGACCGCGTTGGACGCGAAGACGAAGGAATTCTGGGACATTATTAAGATTGGTCGGACGCATTTGATGGATGCGACGCCGGTGCGGCTCGGCCAGGAATTTTCGGGGTACGGCCAACACGTCGCTTACGGAAAAGAGCGAGCCCAAAGAGCCGGCGAAGTTTTGCGCGAACTCGCCCTCGGTGGTACCGCCGTTGGCACCGGACTAAACCGCCATGTCGACCTTCCGGGCAAAGTGATGCGCCATCTGGAACAGAGGACTGGCATCAAATTCTACGAGGCAAAAAACCATTTCGAAGCGCAGGGCGGCAAGGACGCGGTGGTGGAAGCGAGCGGGCAACTCAAAACGATTGCGGTCAGTCTGTTTAAAATCGCCAACGATATTCGCTTGTTAGGGAGCGGGCCGCGCTGTGGCATTGGCGAGATTCAATTGCCTGCCACTCAACCGGGGAGTTCGATCATGCCCGGCAAGGTCAATCCAGTGATGTGCGAATCGATGATGATGGTTTGCGCCCAGGTTTTCGGGAACGACACGGCCATTGCCTGGGCTGGCGCGAACGGGAATTTTGAGCTCAACGTGATGATGCCGGTGATGGCGCACGACCTCCTCGAATCGATCCGGTTGCTGGCCAATGTGGTCGATGCGTTCTGTGAGAAATGTGTGACCGGGATCAAGGCGAACAAAGCGCGCTGCGAAGAGTTAGTTGAACTTTCGATGGCGATGGTGACCGCATTGGCGCCCAAGATTGGGTACGATCGCGCGGCCGAGATCGCAAAGGAAAGCGTGCGCACCGGCAAAACTGTCCGCGAGCTTTGCCGGGAGAAGAAAATCTTGCCGGAGAAAGAACTGGAGCGCGCGCTCGATCCGGTTTCGATGACGGAACCCGGCGGCACCGGCGCGGCCGGCGGCTAAGAATGTCGCTCCAAAGATTGATCGGCGTTTGCTGTCTGGCATTCGGCCTAACGAATACGTTGATGGCCGCGGATTCGCGGCCAGATGTCGGCCAGATCATTACCAAGGCCGAGGCGTCCGCCATTTTGGGCGAACCAGTAAAAGATCCGAATCCGCGCAGCGGCGAGGGCAGCGATGGTTATTACTCCAAATGCAATTATTACAGCGCTAACCGCGGTAAATCGCTGATCATACGCGTCCAATTGCCTGGCCCGAACGCCATCGGTCCCCAAAAAGAGCTTGAACTGCTGACGGCGGCGAACGGCTCAATGGAAAAAATTTCCGGTGTTGGCGATGTAGCACAAATGGCGACGAGCGGCGGGGAAAGCGGCTTCGCTTCCAGAACTCTCATGCTTTACGTCGCGAAAGGTAACGCGTTTCTGACCATCGGCCTCGGTGGTTTTGTGGATGACGCGGTCGCATTGGAAAAGGCAAAGACGGTCGCGCAAAAGATACTCGAGCATCTTTGACCGGCGCGGGTGACGAGATTAGATCGATAATATGGTGGCCAAACTCGACGGACCGCAATTTTCCGGCGGCGCCAATATTGCGATCAAGTGTCCGGCGCATACCTATGAACAAACGGTCGCGTTTTACCGCGACACGCTTGCGCTTCCGCTGATCGAAGAAGAGGCGGACGGCTGCATCTTTCAATTCGGGCCGAACCGGCTCTGGATAGACAAAGTGCCCAACCTGAGTCATCCGGATATTTGGCTGGAAATCGAACCGAACGACACCGAAGCCGCGGCCTCATTCCTGAAGATTCAGGGTGTCGCGCGTCGCGATGAGGTGGAAAATCTGCGCGAAGACTTCAACGGCTTCTTCGTCTCCGATCCCGCCGGTGTGATCCATCTCGTCATCGGCCCGGAAGAAGTCTGA
>Ga0157378_10006446_pt1 | contig 10261 bp, 10 predicted proteins | sample M65metaG_FD_115309 | JGI IMG/M metagenome (GOLD analysis project Ga0157378, IMG submission 115309) | Miscanthus rhizosphere microbial communities from Kellogg Biological Station, Michigan, USA - M6-5 metaG | ecosystem: Host-associated > Plants > Roots > Rhizosphere > Soil | place: USA: Michigan...
CAATATCGAGAACACCCCCGAAGAGGACTTCGAGCGAATCCTTCGCGTCAACGTGAAGGGATACTACAACTGTATTCATGCCTGCATTGGTCACATGAAAGCGAACGGTGGCGGCGTCATCCTGAATATGGCGTCGGTTGCGGGTTCTGCGGGGCTTGCCGACCGTTTCGGTTACTCGACCAGTAAGGGCGCGGTGATTGCGATGACCTACTCGGTTGCGAAAGACTATGTCGAGCACGGCATTCGCTGCAATTGCATTTCGCCAGCCAGGGTGCATACACCTTTTGTGGATCGCTACTTGCACAAGAATTACCCAGGACACGAGCAGGAGATGTACCAGCAGCTCGCCGCAACGCAGCCGGTCGGCCGGATGGGCGAACCCGAAGAAGTCGCCTCCTTGGCCTTGTACCTGTGCTCAGATGCCGCAGCCTTCATTACCGGTACCAATTGTCCGATTGACGGCGGCTTTTTGAATCTGCACGGCTGAAGAGTACTCCTGCCACTCCGGCGGGCAAACTGTGTCGAGATGCGAAGGAATCAGTCAAACGGTTGACGACGAGCATGGAAACGAAATGGACCTCGAACTCAAAGACAAAGTTGTCCTGATCACCGGAGGCGCGAAAGGCATTGGCGGGGCGATCTCGCGCGCAGTTTGCGCCGAGGGAGCGATTCCCATCATTCTTGATCGAGATGCCGACGCTGCTCACGAGCTTCATGTGCAGTTGTCCCCGAGTGGCGTTATTGTCACGGAGCTTTCGTTGGCAGAAAATTGCCGCAATGCCGTGGCGGAAGTCATTGCGCAGTTCGGCCGCCTGGATGCTCTGGTCAACAATGCTGGCGTAAACGACGGTGTCGGTCTGGAGAAGGGAAGTCCCGAGAGGTTTGTCGAATCGCTTGAGCGCAACCTGCTGCATTACTACAACATGGCACATTACGCTCTACCGCACCTGAAGCCAGCGAGCGGCGCGATCGTGAACATTGCTTCGAAAACGGCATTGACCGGGCAGGGTAATACCTCAGGCTACATCGCCGCCAAAGGTGGAATCCTGGCGCTGACGCGTGAATGGGCTGTCGAACTGCTGCCCTACCGCATGCGGGTGAACGCCGTCATTCCGGCCGAAGTGATGACCCCCCTCTACCGCCAGTGGCTCGATACGTTTCCGAATCCGCAGGAGAAACTCGAAAGCATTGTGGCCAAGATTCCCTTGGAGAAGCGAATGACCCTGCCCGAAGAAATCGCTGCGATGGTGGTATTCCTTCTGTCGCCTCGGGCCGGGCACATGACCGGACAGCATCTTTTTGTTGATGGGGGCTACGTTCACCTGGATCGGGCTCTAACCTAAATCAATATGCCGAATACCCGTCGCTATTGCCTCACCCTCGACCTGAAAAACGATCCCGCGCTCATAGCCGAGTACCGTAAATATCACGAGAAGATCTGGAGCGAAATCACCAAAAGCATCAAGGACTCCGGCATCGAGGACATGGAAATCTATCTCCTCGGAACGCGCATGTTTATGATCATGGAGGTGAATGATGCTTTCTCCTTTCAACGGAAGTCGACCTCTGATCTTTCGAACCCTAAGGTTCAGGAATGGGAGCAGCTGATGTGGAAGTTTCAGCAGGCTCTCCCGCAGGCCAAACCGGGCGAAAAATGGCTGCGCATGGAGCGCATTTTTAAGTTGGAATAGTTCCCCCGTTCCGACCATTCCATCCCTAGCCTCCAACTTTCTTTTCCCTACGATGAACCTTTTCACCCGCTGCTCCGAATAACCCTGCGGAGAAGGAAAGTTTGCCAACCGACCGAGAGCGCTGGAAACAGATCTGTAGCGGGGATGGCACCGCCTTCAATGAGGTCTATCGCGAGAACGCGGCAGGAATACGAGCATTTCTGCGGCACGCAACCGGCAATCAGCAAACCGCAGAGGACCTGATGCAAGAGACATTTACTGCTCTGTGGCAGCGCAGGAACCGATACCTGCCGGAACAAGGCAGTCTACGCTCTTACCTCTACGGAATTGCTCGAAAGCGCGCCGCGGACTGGTGGCGCACTCAACGACCAGGAGAGCCGAGCCAAGCCGAACCCAGCTTCCCTTTGGCCGAGATGACTTCCGTGGTCAACGATGCCCTACAACGCTTGCCGCACGAACAACGCACCCTGTTGTGGCTTCGCGAAGTTGAAGGCCAGTCCTATGCCGAGCTTGCATCGGTCTTTGACATCCCTGTCGGCACGGTTCGATCGCGGCTGTTTGCAGCACGAGAGACCTTACGTCGCATCTGGCATAGCCCTTGTCCGGAGAAGGAGGAAGTATGAGGTGCAACGATGCCGCCGAATTTGTTTCGGCCCTCTGCGACGGCGAAACCATTCCGCCGAAGGCCGCCGAGCATATTGGCCACTGCTCCACCTGCCGCGTGCGATTGCAAGGGTATCTCGAATTGGGAGCCGAACTGCGGCGAGTTTCGAGCCTCGAACCCTTATCAGAGGTTACGTCCCGACGCTGGATGAATGATCGGCAAACGCCAGGTTGGTGGACGAAGGGACGGGAAAGCATGCGGATTCCGAGATTTGCGTTCGCCCTTTTGTTGCTGGTGATCGTAGCTCTTGGTTCGAGCCTGGTTCTGGTGCGCGCCAAAGCGCGCACCGCGGGAGCGGTGTTAATGCTTAACGTCAAGCCTCCACATGGAGTTCCGATCCGTTGCGCGCTGTCTCTGGTGGATAAGAAGTGGGGCATGTGTGCTCAGCTGAATCCCCCGCAGTACCTGCTGGGAATCGAAGTCCTCTCTCATACAGAAGATCAGGTTGAACTCGGAGTGCGGGAGCAATTCAACCCTGCTCCGCTGGGCGCAGGAAGCCACCGAGCGTCCATCGAAGACTTGCAGAAGATCCCACAAAAGTCCTATTGGTTTCATCCTGGCGAGAAACTGGCGATCGACGTCTCCGGTGCTGGCCAGCTTGAGCTCACAGGGGGACTCACCGACCACATGCCGCCGCTGGTGAATTGGGCAGCCGAAGATTTGCAAATCGATCCAGGGCCGGGAGAAATGCGAATTATCTCCCCGATTTTGCTGCGCGGGGACAAAGTTCTCTTTGATTTTGAAGGTGCGAGCTCGGTCCAGAAAGATCGACACGTCGTGCAGATGTATTCTCCCGGGCAAGGTTTGTGGGTTCTCTCTCCGTGCCCGCTGGTTGGCGCAGTGGAAGCAGAAGTGGCATTGAGCCGTGTCAAGTTCAAGCTCAATGGCGAGCCTCACACCTTTGTGATGGCAACGCCCGTAACCCGGGAACAGCATCTCTGGGTGTTGCATGATCCGCACTACAAGCCCTCGGATCCCAATCTTGACCGCCCGTTTTTGGGAGTCGCCGATCCGGAGCGCCTCGCGAATTCGCCCCAGAATCGCTGATCGGTTGAGTCTTTCAAGCACGAAAAGAGGTGGCCATGGCCACCTCCTTTTCTGCAATTCTGGGGTCACCCAGCCCTATCCTGCCTGGTTCCTGATCTCCAGTTCTTTTAGTAACTGCTCGGCAGAATCCATCCGTGTACGAAGTTTTTGCAAAGATTCCTTCATCGCATTGATCTTTTCGTTTAATCCCCGCTGCCCGGCGAGCGCGAGCACCGAGGTGCTCTGGTCAAAGGCGGCGCTTGATGCATCGAGCAGAAATCGCACGGAGCCGGCATGAGGCTTCCACAAGTGCGCGGAATTCTGCTTTTGCCGAAGTTCTTCGAGCTCGGTGCTCATTCGCGCGATCAGGGCCACGATTCTCGACAGGGCCCGCGCGTACTCTCCTCGAAAGCTCTTCTCGTCCCAGTACTCTGCTCCGCACGCGTCGGCCTCGACCGGCGACAAAGTCAGGTTGAAGGAACGCATCGGAACCACTTGCCGCGACTTGGCTTCGGCTGCCTTCACAAAGACTCGAATGGAATCATCCACACTGCGCAGCTTGCCCTCCTCGAGTTGCGGGTCGTAGAGCCTTGCAGGTTCTGCTGCGGCAGCCTGGCCCCCCAGGAATCCGCGCGCAGGAAGTCCTTTGGGGGTCGCTTGCGGAGCGGCCGCAGCCGATGGGGGCACATCGAATCTCGGCATCTGTGGCGCGGGCTTCCCTAGGAATCGCGGCGGGATCGCTTCCTTTGGGCGTGGTTCCTGGTTTTCTTCCACCTCTTCGACTGGTGCGGCGGCCTGGGCGGGATGCTTCTCCTTTTTTGCTCGAAGGGGAGCTTCCTCGACCTCTTCGGCATGTTTCTTCCCATGCGAGGCCTTGCCGGACTTTCGTTGATCGACTGCCTTCTTGACCTTAGAAACCCGACGGAACTTTTCCTGCCCGGCTGTGTAGTCGGCTTTGAGAATCTCGCTCTCCTCAATCATCGAGAGGTGTTCTACGGTAACTTTGCCTTCGACAGGGCTGGTAACGTCGCCACCTTCTTTGTGTACCTCTTCCGCGAAATTCTTCAATTCTTGTGTGGTCGCTCGGAATAGCTCTTCGAGCTTCTTCCCGATCGCCGAGTTATAGGGTCCGACGGTTGAGAGCACCCCCGGATGATAGAAGCAGGTGCCAAAAGCTTGCTTCAGGTCGCGGCCCTTTTGCACGAGACCCGCATCGGTGAGAGCCTCAAGTGTCGTATAGGTCTCCAGTTCTTCGCGCAAGGCATCGAACTCGCGCAAGATGGGGACGTACTCTTCCGGCATCTCCGGAGCTTCTGTATCGGCCAGAATTTCAATCAGGGCAATCTCAAACGGGGGAATCGGCACGACGCCATCGAGGCTGTACCCGTGCCTCTCCCACTGGCCGGGAACGCGCGGGTTGCGATAAAGGAAAGTCGCAACGAAGTCGGCCTTGTCGCGGTCGACGTCAGTGGCTGCTTTTTTGCGGGCGTAGTAGCGAAGTAAGGTCTCCGCGATTTCAGGGTCTACGTCCGAGGTCAACGAATGCCGCAACATCGAGGGCGTAACTGCCAGGTCGAGAAGCTTCAGCCAACCACGCAAACGAGCCAGAGGGTCGGGGAAATCCTGGTCCAGCTGTCCCAACGACATCATGTGCAGGTCAGCGGGTAGGGGCACAGGTTCCTGAACGGACTGCCGCAACAGCTTCTGGTAGAAGCTGTAAACGGTCTCAACAATGGCGAGTTCAAATTTTGAATCCTCAGCCAATCTTTTTTGACCCCTTAAAGTTGGAGGGACTTGCAGACGGTTAGCAAAATTCTAGTCAAAGCCCCTTCGAAACGGTGCGATTTAGCCGCTTGGCATGATTACCAAAGTGATCGACCCCAGGCCCATCTCATTGATTTGCCAAGGCCGATCGACTCCTGAGACTTGCTTGCGAGGTACGGTATGATCCCAAGGGAATGGAAGGTTCCCGGGTTTCCCATTACCGTATCCTGCGCCATCTGAATTCGGGTGGAATGGGCGAAGTGTTCGTTGCCGAGGACGAGAACCTTCGCCGTAAGGTGGCGATCAAGTTCCTCCGCAACGGTATGGCCGACCCGGCGAGTCGGCGCCGCTTCGAGCGGGAGGCCCCAGGCCGCATCGGCTCTCAGCCATCCCAACATCTGCACCATTTTCGAGGTCGACGAACACGATAACCAGCCGTTCCTGGTTATGGAGTTGCTCGACGGATCCGACCTTCGCCAGCTCTGCCCCGCCTCCGGGCTGGAAATCCCGAAGCTTCTCCAATGGGCCATTCAGATTGCCGATGCCCTGGCCACCGCTCACTCGCATGGCATTCTTCATCGCGACATCAAGCCAGCGAACATCTTCATCACCAAACGCGGGGACGCCAAGATTCTCGACTTTGGCCTGGCCAAACGCACCGAATTCAGTTCCGGGGGCTCAACAGAAACCGCCAGCCTCGATCTTTCTCAGAGTGGCGCGATGCTCGGCACGGCCGCCTATATGTCCCCCGAGCAGGCGCGCGGCGAGTCGCTCGATGCCCGTTCTGATCTATTTTCCTTCGGGACGGTGCTTTACGAGATGGCCACCGGTAAACACCCCTTTGACGGGTCAACCCCGGCGGTTATTTTCAACGCGATTCTGAACGGAACTCCGCTGCCGCCTTCGCAACTCCGGACGGACCTGCCCCCTCAACTCGAAGCCATCATCGACCGGGCGCTCGCCAAGGATCGAGGGCTCCGCTACCAGGATGCCGAGGAGATGAAGGCAGACTTGCTGCGCCTGCAACGAGAGCTGGAATCTCGGAGTACGGGAGCACTCCGCGCCCCTGTCCGCTCAATCCGTCGTCCGCTTCGAATCGCATCAGCCCTGGCCCTGGCCATCATGGCTGGGTGGATAGCGTGGTTCTTCCTGACCCATGGCAAGAAGGACCCTGCTCAAGGTGTTTCCCGTCATGCCACCGTCGCGGTCCTGCCATTTCAAAATGTGAGTACCGATCAACGCTTCGACTATCTGTCGACGGCCTTACCGGACGAGATCATCACCATGCTCAGCTATGCGCCTTCGCTCAGCGTTCGTCCCTTCAGCATGTCCCAGCAATTTACAGGGGCAGCGGCGGATCCCAGCGAAGCCGGACGCCAGCTTCGAGTGGCGCACGTTGTGACCGGACATTTTCTGACGCACGACAATCGTCTTGCCATTACTTTCGAAGCCATGGAGATGGACAAGCAGGAGGTGGTTTGGCGTGCATCTCTCGACTTGGCCATTACGGACGTTCTGAAGCTGAGGGAAGACGTCTCGAGCTTGCTTGAAAAAGGATTGCTTCCATCGCTCGGAGTTCTGCCCAGCCAACTGTCGGTTACCAAGCCAAAGAGCCAGCAGGCCTACGATCTCTATCTTCGCAGCGAAGACAGCGCCTATGGCCTCGACAACAATAAAGATGCCATCGCCCTGCTGGAGCGTTCGGTGGCTCTTGATGCGGGATACGCGCCTGCCTGGTTTGCGCTCGCCACTCACTACGTCGAAGCCGACATGGTCGGTGGCGGCGAGGGGATGGTCAAAAAATGTGTGGCTGCTCTTGAGCAGGCCCACGAACTCGACCCCGATCTTTTGAGCGCCTCGCTCTGGCTGATTGGTCTAGGTCGCCGCCTTGATGGCGAGCTTGCCACAGGGTTCCATCAGGTGCAGGAGTTGGCACGGAGACGTCCTCGCCGCGCGGAAGTGCATCTTATGTTTTCTCAACTCCTGCGCTCAGTCGGAGCGCTCGAAGAATCCGCCCGCGAGTGTGAAATTACTCACCGGCTTGATCCGGATTTTCCCACCGACTGTTACGTTCAATATATCTATATGGGCGACTACGTAAAGGCGCGCCAGGAAATGGAGCGTTCTCCGGGAGAGTTCAGTTCATTCATGATGGGCCATCTTCATTTTACGAGAAGGACAAGTCGAGGAGGCGCTGCCGAAACTTAAACTCCTGCCTGCCGGCAGCAACTCTGAGGTGGTCCAGGCTTGCTGGCAAAACTCGGCGAATCCGAAGTGTGCTGCGCTGGTTTCAAGGTCCGAGTCCGAATTTCTGCTTTTACCCGATACCGACGCCTGGTATTTTGGGGCAGCGCTATTTGCCCGTTTCAACCAGAAGGGCCCCGCCATTCGCCTCCTGTCCACGGACACGACGCATAACTTTTGCGTTTTTCCCGCCGTCGATCACGATCCGATGTTCGATACCATCCGCCAAGCGCCTGATTTCATTGCAGCGCGCCAGGCAGGCATCGAGTGCCAGCAACGCTTCGTCAATTACTCCAAAGTTAGGATCGATTAAAAAGTAGGCTGCCGCCTGGGGGTAGCCCCGCGGTGAACCTCGGTAACCTGTTACCTTCCTTCATTCAGTATTCACCGTTCGCAACCTAAAAGTTGTTGTGTAGCAAAAACTTGCGGTGTATAGTTCTCCGCACAGAAAATAAGCACGTAACATCTGCTATCTTCTGTCGCCTGCTCGCTTCGTCCAATTAGCACTCGCGCCTCGTCGAGTCGTTCATTCTTACTGCTCAGGTGTACCATGCCGACCACGGATCGCCGTCACTCGCCTCGCGTTCAGCTTGATCAACTTGCGTATCTCAATATCGAACCAGATAACGGCGGCATTGTCCTGAATGTGTCTGAAGGAGGACTATGTTTCCGCTCGATGGGCATGATCGAGTCGGAGTCGCCGCTTCGACTTTCTCTACAGGAATCGAATCGCAAAATCGATATCCCAGGCGAGCTGGTGTGGACCGACGAAGTTAAGAAGTGTGGCGGCGTGCGTTTCAGCACTCTCACCAAAGAGGCTCGCGGTCGCATCTCCGATTGGACCCTCAACAGCGAGCCACCTCCGAAAGCCGGCACTACCTTGGGCGCTGCTCTCCTCAAAGCTCTACCCTCGCCAGAAGCCCGCCGCATAGCCCGCTCCGTAGGGCCAGCTATGGCCTGGTGGAAGTCGGGCCGGCGCGTCAAGATCAGCGGATTCACGCGCGGCCTGGCCGCTGGATTTCTATTGTCGTTGATTGCGTTTTTGGTTGTGTTTTTTTCCTACCAACACCGGGCTGACTTCGGTGAGTCTCTGATTCGTATCGGAAAACGCCTGGCCGGGAAGCAAGACGCGGAGAAAGCGCCGGGGCCGACGCCCGCCCCTCAGCCGATCACCGCGGCCGCGTCTCCTCGATCTACTCCGGCGGTTATTCCGACCGAAGCAAAGTTCCCGATCAAGTCACCCTCTCATGATGCATCACCTCACGCTACGGGTGAAGCAGACGACGTGACGGTTCGATGGCTGACTTCGTCCCGGCAGGGAAAGATAAGCTTGACCCCGGAGCCGCGCGCCCAGAAGGTGACCCCTGAAGCCACCCTGACAGCCTCGAAAGGCCCAGAACCTGAGGCCAACTCGCAGTCGCTGCCCATTGCCCAGCCCGCGAATCCCTCGGTTCCAACATTTTCCGCGACCGAACGGTCCGTCTCGATATCAAAACCCGTTCCGCTTGCTAGTTCCCTCTACAGCGAGGTTGTGCCTTCTCTAAACCGCTCCTCGATCATTTCCAAGGTGCAAATGTTTTTCGACCTCGGTCGATTCAAGAGAGAACCGATGGCCCAGAGCTTGCGTGAGAAGATCGCCGAGCTCGGTATCGAGTCAAGCGTCGTGCCGAAGCGGCGAATTTTTGGAAATTCCTTCCAGGTACTCGCCGGGCCTTACGACGACGATCATGCCGAAAAACAGATCTCTACTGTGCTTCTTTCGCATGGATATCAGCCTCGTCCCTTCGAGAGAGGTACCAGAGATTTCGCATTCCACTCGAGGTTGACCATCGACGGCGCCCCATTGCCTACAGGTAATTTTACGATCGCTTGGGAGTCCTATATCGCCGACGCCAAGGTCAGGTTCAGCCAAAACAACGGCCTGCTCGTCGCGGCGGATGGAAAGTGGGTGAAGCGAGCGGCTAAGTTCAACCAAAACGAATACGTCTACCAGCTGCAGCCGGATGGATCCCGGCCGCTGCTGGAGCTGCATTTCGGAGGAATGGATCGGGCACTCGTATTCAGAAGAGGACAGCCCTAGTGAGTTTCGAAGTCGATGAGTTCCGAGAAACCGCGGACTCACAAACAACTCAGCCTCACGCCGAAGGAAAAGGCGCTCCCGGCCTTGGATCCTGGCCCGCGCGATTGCAAAACCAAGGGCCGGACGTACATAATCCCAAAGATCAGACTCCCGCAATATAACGGCCTTGGACAAATCAATCACTCGCCGAGATTTTCTTGGGTCAACGCTGCTGGCCTCCGGAGCTGCGCTTGTCCTGGGCGCGAATCCCCAGGAACTCCTATCACAATCCGATCCCTTTACTGGCTACGGTGGGGTTGGGGAATATAGCTCTTCCAATGGCAACACTCTTCCCGTGCTGCGCGACGGCCACTCCATTCGTGACGGCCGTTATGATCCTCTCCCCCAGGATGTCATTGACACGGGTGAGACCTACGACTGCGTCATCGTCGGTGGGGGGATTAGCGGCCTGGCTGCCGCATTGTTCTTTCAGCGCCAAGCCGGGCCCAAGATGAAGGCGTTGGTCCTTGAGAACCATCCCATTTTCGGTGGTGAGGCCAAACAAAACGAGTTTTCTCGTGGATGGCCAGCGGCTGATTGCACATCAGGGATCGGCGATCTTTCAGCTGCAATATCCATTCAGTTTTCTTGCGCATTTCTACGATTCCATTGGCCTGAAGGCCCCCAGGCTCCGCTATCAGAGCTGGGGTGGACCGCAGCCGGAATTGGTGCTCTCCCGCACTCCTTATGAAGCCGCTGGGCTCGAACACGGACAGTACGGATTTTGGTTTGGTCAGAAGTTCGGGCAAAAAA
>Ga0157378_10006447_pt1 | contig 10261 bp, 9 predicted proteins | sample M65metaG_FD_115309 | JGI IMG/M metagenome (GOLD analysis project Ga0157378, IMG submission 115309) | Miscanthus rhizosphere microbial communities from Kellogg Biological Station, Michigan, USA - M6-5 metaG | ecosystem: Host-associated > Plants > Roots > Rhizosphere > Soil | place: USA: Michigan...
AACGACAACTGGGGCCAACAGCCTTACATGAACGGCTATTTCAATGAACGGTACATGCTTTACTTTGACGTTCATTACGGTAAGCACTTTCGCTCGTTCGTGGAGCTCAAAAGTGGTCTCAATTCTTATCGCATCGGTGGTCCGAGACCGATCGACGAAAAAAAACTCGATTTCCAAGTGGCATTTCTTGAAGTCGGAACGGGAGATGAGCGTAACTGGATCAAGTTCAGAGCCGGAAGACACGAGCTCGAATATGGTTCCGGGCGCCTGATCGATGTTCGTGAGGGCCCGAACGTGCGCCTGAGCTTTGACGGGTTCAAGGTGAAGGCCGGTATCGGTTCTTGGAAAATTGACGGCTTCGCCGTGCGCCCGGACCTGGACAAGCCGGGCTTTTTCGATAACGCCCCCAATCACGCCGTCGGGTTTTGGGGCGTATACGGCGTCCGACCTTTGACGAAGACAATCACTCTGGACGCTTACTACCTTGGTCTTGATCGAAAAACGGCTACATTCAACCGAGGTGTCGGCCATGAAGTACGGCACAGTATCGGTGCCCGTCTCTCTCGTCCCATCGCCGAGCGGAACCCCGACTGGGATTTCGACTATGAAGCGCTTTGGCAATTCGGAACCTTCGGTTCCGGAGACATTCGGGCGTGGACGGTCGCCTCGGAAACTGGCTATCGTTTTACGACTGTTCCACTGAAACCCCGATTCAGCGCCAAGGCGGATATCTCGAGCGGCGACGATCCGAACACGAACACGCTTAGCACCTTCAATCCCTTGTTCCCGAAGGGCAATTATTTTGGCGTCCTCGCCACGGCCGGCCCCGGCCCCATTAACTTTATTGACGTACACCCTCGCGTTGAAGCAACGCTGCCGCACGGCGTGACGGCCTCTGTCGATTGGATCTTCCAGTGGAGAGAGAGCCTGCGAGATGGGGTGTACTCGGTCCCCGGATTCCTAATCATCCCTGCGGGAAAAAGTAATGCGCGCTTCGTCGGGCACCGTCCGGGCACGGAACTGCGCTGGCAGGCGAATCGCCATCTATGGTTTCAAGCCGACTATGGAATCTTTTATGCGGGCAAGTTCGTAGAAGAAAGCCAGCCAGGCCGCAACCTGAATTACTGGGCTCTATGGGCGGGATACAAGTTTTAGGGTCAAACAATATGACTCGAATGAATAAGACGATTTATTGCAAGTTTTCGGAGCTGAGGAAAGGAGAACCAAAATGATCACGCAAGCCGAGACGACACTTCAAGAGACGCTCCCTCAAAACATGAAAATAGGTCTGTTCATACCTTGCTACATCGACCTTGTCTATCCGGAGGTCGGTATCGCCACGCTACAGCTTCTGGAGCGATTCGGCCTCAATGTCGGTTATCCGCTCAACCAAACCTGTTGCGGACAGCCCATGTCCAACAGCGGCGATGAAAAGAATGCCCAACCCGCGGAACGCCTGTTCGTCGATAACTTTAAAGATTTTGACTGCATCGTCGGACCTGCTGGAAGCTGCGTAAAGCAGGTCCGCTGTCACTTCGATCGCCTCGAACAAACTGAAGAGGTGAAGCACGTTCGTCAACACACGTATGAACTGGTGGAATTCCTCCACGACATTCTGAAAGTCGAGGCTTTTCCGTGGGCCGAATTTCGTCACTCGGTTGCTATCCACAATAGCTGCAGCTCACTTCGAGGTCTCGGCATCGCAAGTACTTCAGAGGTCATGCAAGCGCCATTTGACAAGACGGCAAGCCTGCTTTCCAAGGTGAAAGACATTGTGGTCGTCCCGATCGATCGCCCGGACGATTGTTGCGGGTTCGGCGGAACTTTCTGCGTCACTGATGAAGCAGTTTCAGCTCGTATGGGCCTTGAAAAGGCTCAGGACCAGGCTCGCCATGGGGCGGAATACGTAGCGTCACCTGATATGTCTTGCCTGATGCACTAACAGGGCGTCGCAAAGCGCGCCGGCTTGGATTTGAAATACATCCACGTAGCACAGGTTTTGAACGGCGGGCCCTACTAACAGAAGGAGAACCCTGTCATGAGCACGGCGAAGCAAGTCGATCCTGCGGCAGCAGCGGAACTATTCATCATTCAAGATCAAATTCACGAGCCGATGCATGACCACTTTTTGTGGACGACGATGCAAAGGCGGCACGCGGAAGCGGCAGCTAATCCGGAATGGGAGGAATTACGAGAAATTGCCTCGAAGATTAAAGAGCATACGCTCACTCATCTCGATCACTACCTAGAGGAATTTGAGGCCAACGCCAAAAAACGCGGCGCGCACGTCCACTGGGCCCTGGATGCCACCGACCACAATCAAACCGTTTACTCCATCCTGCAGGATCACGGCGTGAAGGAACTGATCAAAAGCAAATCCATGCTGCAGGAGGAGTGTCAAGTGACCCCCTTCCTTCAACAGCGTGGAATCAAGGTTATTGAATCGGATCTGGGCGAGCGAATCCAGCAGCTGGATGGACAGCCGCCCAGCCACATTGTGTTTCCCGCCATCCACAAGACGCGACAGGATGTGGCCCATCTCTTCGCACGCACCGGGCATGTCTTCGCCCACCCCGAGGAATACCACGTCGTTGAAAAAGTGGCCGAGCCGGCCATGTCTTACGCTCCACACTTTCTCCTTTACAACCGCACCCTCAATCCTTGGGTTCACGACAGGGAGCTTCCCCAGCCGGCGAAAAAATCTTTCCGCGAATGGTATTTCGAGAATCGGAGCGAACATGAAAACGTCAAACAGCAGTCGTGAAACAATTCTGAGCGCAATCCGCTCGAACCTCCCCAAGGTACCGGTGGAACATCCCGGGATTCGAGCTTTTCAGCGCCCAGCCGGAGACATCAAGGCAATGTTCGAGCGACGTCTGAAGGAAGCGGGAGGAGCCGCGCACGATGTGGGAGGTGTGGCGGAAGCCCAATCCAAAATTCTCCAGCTGCACCCGGATGCAAGGGTGATTTGCTCTGCTGTACCGGAAATCGCGGGTACGCGCCGCGTGGAGAAGGTTGGTGATCCTCATGACCTCGCGGATGTTGATGTGGGGGTCGTCCGCGCTCAGTTTGGTGTGGCGGAAAACGGCGCCATTTGGCTCACGCAAGAAGATCTTGTGGTCAACGCCCTCGGCTTTTTGTCACAACATCTGATTGTTCTACTGGACCCAGAACGAATCGTTCCCGACATGCACGCCGCCTATCATCGTGTGGGGCTAAACGAAACCGCGTATGGATGCTTCATGATGGGGCCTTCGGCAACCGCCGACGTCGAAGCCACGCTCGTGCACGGCGCTCAAGGGGCACGCTCTCTGAATCTGTTTTTCTTGAAAGAACCAGCTGGATGAATAACTCCTTGACAGGTGCTAACACAACGGCGGAGAAAATCGCTCCCTATGTCCTCCTCGGAATGACGGCGGTTACCGGTCTCGTTGACGCCGTCAGTTTTCTGTCCCTGGGGAGCGTCTTCACCGCGAACATGACGGGGAACATCTTGCTTCTAGCGTTTGCGACGGCGCGCGTGCCCGGACTGTCCGTGGCGCGCTCGTCAACGGCGCTCGTAGCGTTTTTCATAGGCGCGCTACTCGGCGGACGGATCACAGCCGGCGCCAGCGACGATTCACGGATTCGATTCGCGACACAAGCATTCCTGCTTGAGGTGGTTTTTCTTTCTGCGGCGTCGTTTTGCAGCATCGGATACAGAAGCGATTTGGTGGAACATTCCCTTCAACCGCTTGTTCTGATCGCCTTCACGGGGCTGGCCATGGGCACGCGGAATGCCGCCGTTCGCAAGCTCGCAATCCCCGATATGACCACGACCGTCCTGACTTTGACCGTCACGGGCATCGCTGCGGACTCTTCACTCGCGAAGGGCAACAATCCAAGATTGACGCGGAGAGTCGCTTCAGTCTTGGCAATCTTTCTCGGCGCAGCGCTCGGTGCAGTCGTTATACGCTATTCGATCTCAGCGGCACTCGCGCTTGCGACCGCAGCCTCCATCATGTGCAGTGCTGCGTTGTTTCGCTCATTGCGTACGTCCGATAGCCTGTGAATGGCGAGTTCGCTTCGATTACTGCGAATTCCCTTCGGTCAACTCCGTAGAAACCGCGGTCAAATAACCGAACAAACCTCCGGAACCGTGGTTTGGTCCGGCGGTGAAGTATATCTCTGCGGCTGGTGCTCCTGCGGCATCGTTATTAGCCGGGCTGACGTTCCCAGGGCTGAGTGCCCAGATGCCATTAATGGCTAGCGGCTTGCCGCTTGCATCCTCGAGAAGTCCGTCGAATTTTCCGGTAGCCAGGTCATAGGCGGCGATAAATCCACTCGACTCGGTATCTCCACCACCTGCGAACTGCCCGATGAGCAGGTCGTGGCTGAAGCGCCCGAAATCGAGTGGAGCCAAAGCCACGCCCCACGGAGCGTTCAGCCAATCACCGTGTTCGAGACGCTGCAAGAGGCGGCCCGACGAAGTATAAATGTCCACAAAACCTAATCCCGGGCCGTCGGTTTCAAAGCGCGCACCATCCTCGTGAAGCACATAAGTGACGACAATATCGTTGCCGATGGCTTGTACGTTGAAAGGCACGTAGGAGCGCGGCAGCTTCTCGTCCACGAAAGAATTTTCAGCGGCGTTGCCGCTATCGTGATCGGCGGAGTCCTCGTTGAAGTGCTGCTTGGACAGGTCTACCAGGTGAAATGCGTTGTCATAAACATCGACGCGGCCTTTGGTAAAGTTTGCCGCGTACAGGAAGCGCTTGCCATCAATGAAAGCGCTGGTCAGGCCCGTGTAGCTGGAGCCGTCGGAAGTCTTGACTACCGTCACCGCTTGCGTGGATGGAGGCGCGGCGCCTTGAGCTACAGCGACAGTTGGATTCCATCCAGCAATCGTTCCATCAATGGTGGAGAAGAGGAACGCCGCCGGTTTGCCCGGGGCCAGCAAGAAATCTGTTTGGCTGCTGTTGGCGATGGTGCCGGTGGGTGTACCTAGTGGTGTTTTCTCGTTATTTGGATCGGCTTGCGGAATGGTGACGACAAGGGACTGCTTGGCTCCAGCGCCGTTGTAGAGCGTACTGAATCCCGTGGCGTTGTCAGAAATCCACCACGGGCTGCCGGAACTGCGCGACAAGCCCCAAGGATTGACCAACTGAGGGTCGGTAACCGGGGCCACCCCTGACGTGTTAGAAACCAGATTGGTTTGCGTGTAGTGCTGCGCAAAGCAAACGGCCTGCATAGTGAGAACCAAGAGTGCACCGGCGGTGAAACGTAGCGACATCTTCATCTGCAAGTCTCCTTTGTATTTAGAAACGATTTTGTAAGTGCGGTTGTCGGGACTGAGAATCACATGGTTGATTTAAACGATGATTCAAACGCGGTCAGTTTTGCCCACCGTGACCGCTCGAGTGGTCGCTATCGCCGGAGTCCTCACCGTGACCCTTCTCGCCGGCCAGGCTAAAGGCGAACACTTTGTTATTTCCGGTTCCTTGAATATTTCGGTAACCCGATCCCCAATAGACGGTGCCGTCCACAATAGACGGCCCATCGATCACCGTGCCCCCGCTGGCGAAGTTCCAGAGAATATTTCCGTTTGTCGCGTCCAGCGCGTACATCTGTCCTGAATTAGAGCCGGCATACATCACGCCGTTCGCAACGCTCACCGAACCTCTGTCAATGGTGTCGGCAGTGGGATCTGCAGTCTGCCAAAGGATCTTGCCAGTAGCGACATCCAGAGCGCTCCATGCGCCCCAGGTTATGTGCCGTCCCGACGGCACCAAGGTGTAAGGGAGATGGTCGCTATTCGCGATAGCAACATAAATTCGCTGACCATCGGTGGCGGTGCCCCACTCGATGCCGCCGAGCGAAGCGCCCGGCCCGACCGGTGTGCTCCAAACGATGTTGCCGTCATCGGGGTTGAGTGCCCAGAAGATGCCGCTCTTCTGGCCAAAGCCAATAATATTGCCCAGCAGATTAGGTCCTGATCCCCCCAGATCGAAATCGGGGCTGGTGGGTACAGGACAGTTGGCCTTGGGTCCTGTGGGAGTAAGGCATGCCACGGTCCAGGTATCAAGACCTTGCAGCCTCTTGGCCCATTTGATCTGCCCCGTCTTGAGATCTACTGCAAGCGCGGCATCGAAGAAATCGTCAGCCGCGGCGCAGTTCGCTGTGGGTGTCGCGTTCTGGCAGGCTTCCACATCTGCGGGCGCAGTGTAGTTGTTGCCGGTACCAACGAAGAGCGTACCGCGCTTTGGATCAATCGCAGGCGGTTGCCAAATTGCGCCGCCACTGTATCCGCCCGGCCGTCCGCCATTGTCGGGCATGTCGAAGGTTTTCCAAAGTATTGCGCCGGACTTCTCATCGAGCGCTACGATACTGCCGCGAAAGCTGCAGCAAGGATATGACGGGTTCAGTGCCAGAGTTTCTTCGCTCGAAGAAACCCCAATGTACACAACTCCGTCGAAGAGGACCGGAGATCCTGTAATGATTGCCGCCGGATGAGTTTCCACCTGCGTAATCCACTGGACTGTTCCTGTTTCGCGATCCACCGAGATCACGTTTGCGCCATTGTGCACCTGCTTGGAATTCAGGATGTCTCCAATGATTACGTGGTTTGCATCCACGGCAGGGCTGACGCGAGAGATAGCTCCCTCGACGCCGTCGTACTCGGAGATTTTATGAGACCAGATCAGCCGGCCGCTGTCCTTCTTGACTGCGAAGAGGTTGCCGGCCCAATCGGGGAAGTAAACGGCGTCGCCGTCCACTGTAGGAGTAGCAGAAACATCACCACCCGTTGTGAACACCCATTTCGGGCTTAGACCTTTGACATTGTTCGGACCAATCAAATGTTCTGCCGGTTGGCTCCAGGTATTTCCTAGATTCTGTCCGGCTATTCGCCACTGGCCAGATTGGGACTCAGGCGATTGGCCCTGCGCGCTCAGCCCCGCGCCTAACGAAACTAACAAAAGGATACTGATTAGTGCCGTCTTTGCCGGCGACACGTCATGATTTTTCCTGAGTATCTTCATTGTTCTCCTTAAATTTCGTGCAATCACGCACACGTCTACTGCGTACATCTCAAGTGGCTAGAATTGAGGAATTCCAGCTTCTGCTTGATTTCGCAACAACTTGCCGGTTGGTTTTCTACGAGAAGGAAACCGCACCACAGTCCGACCTGATAAATCCAGTCGCGAGGGTTCGACCCTCAACAGTCTCGATGCGCGGAGTTAAAGCGATCCGTTCCGTCGCTCGTCTCGATCTGATTGATATTCAGCCGCTTACCAGGAATGAGTACTGAGTGCCCGCCCGGGCGATCTGAGGGAAACCGACAAGCGCCGTTACAATCCTCACGTACTGCCTTTTCATCATTTCTCCTTTGGACGTTTTGACGGTCATTGGGGGGCAACTGCCGCGCTTACGGGTTCTATTAAGAGAAGAGGGCTTTAGCACGTGTTTAGAACAATCATCCTCAAAACGTTTCACAAAGCGTTGGATGTGATGTTCGCTACAGCGGGTTACAGAATCGGATGTAAAGGTTTTGTCGCCTGCAGTAGGAAGAATTCTGATGAATTCGAGTTTATAGTTAGCGGTAAAGTTTTATCGGCGGGCCCTCTCTACTGGCGAGAAACGCGGTTGTGCGAAGCCAAGACGGATCGTGAGTGAATTTCCGGCAAACAGGAAGTTATCCAGCTCATTACTTCGCGCGATCGCGTTCCAGAAATTGGAGTCCGCGGGAAATCTGCTCTGGAAGCTGTCGCGGAAAAACCATTCGCCGATCTCGATCCCGTCTGGAGCAAAGGGACTCCGAGCTGTGGATCCAAATCGTCTATCTGACGCTCTGAGTCTCCGGCTGAGTATTTTCCCGACGAGCAATCGGTGAAATCGATTCGCAAACGGAGCGACAAAATGAGTAATTCAATGAGGGCTATGCGAGTAGTACGAGGAATCTCTCAGTCCCTCTGCATCGTTTTATTGCTGTTGGCCTGTGGCGCGCTCTCAGCGCAAAACCAAGAGCATCGCGTTCGGAATATTGTTCTGGTTCACGGCGCCTGGGCAGATGGTTCCGGCTGGAAAGGCGTTTACGACATTCTTGTGAAGGATGGCTACAACGTCAGCATCGTTCAAGAGCCGGAGACGTCGTTTAAAGAAGACGTGGCTGCCACCAGCGGACCCTCGCTCTTCAAGATGGACCGTGCATTCTTGTCGGTCATAGCTATGGGGGAGCCGTAATTACGGAAGCTGGGACGGATCCATCGGTTGTCGGATTGGTGTACATCGCAGCCCACATGCCAGATGCTGGAGAGAACGAGGCGGACGACGGAAAGCGCTTCCCAAGTGACCTCAGCAAGTCTGGTGCTATAAAGAAGACGGCAGACGGCTTCACTTACCTAGATCCCGCGCAGTTTCATGAGCACTTCGCAGCCGACCTGTCTGCGGAGCAGGCTGCTTTGATGGCGCGCTCGCAAAGATTAAACTTCGCCGACAGTTTCAAAGCCGTCATTACCACAGCTGCATGGAGAAGCAAACCGAGCTGGATGTAGGTAGCCGCAGCAGACCGAACCATCAACCCCGACCTCGAGCGCTGGTACGCCACAAGAGCTAACAGCCGCAAGGTCCAAGTCTCCGGCGCCAGTCACGCGGTCTATGTATCCAGGCCCAGGGAGGTTGCGGCTCTGATCGAAGAGGCCGCATCGCACGTTCGGTAGAAGAACTCGCAAAGTCGAGTATTAGGTTGCTTCAGGGATCGGCGTGTCAAGCGCCCTAGCCGCACGCACAGGATCGAAATATTCTCGTAGGAACGCGATCTTGCCACCTGCAGCGCGCAGAAATAGCACATAATCCTGGCGATACATACGTCCCGTAGACTTAATGAGCCCCTCCCCCTTGACTTCGGCGACTGCACATTCCGGATCGGCTAACACATACACCTTCAGTTCGAAGAAGCGGAAGTTCTCCACAGCGCCGGCGAACCAAACTGCGTGACGGACCGCTTCCTCCCGCCCAGACAGCTGTGCTGGATGCCCGATGGACGGTGCGTAGGCGAGTTCCCACAAAACATCATCGGCGATCAGGGTCTGCCACTGCGTGTTGTCGTCGACGAGCGTCTGGATATGTCGTTTTAAGAGGTCGGAAGCGATGGTCACTCTGCCTCCTCGTTGCTAGCGGCGCTCTTCATAATACGGGTTCACCCGGCGATTGTGGCATCGAGATGCCCGGTGCTATCGATGCCCGAAAAGTCGGCCGTTCAATGGATGGGCCACTTGGCCGCATAACGCCCCACCGGAAGCGATCTGATGCCGGCTTAGGGTGATTCGCACAGACCGATAGTGGATTCCGAGTTCGGGGTAAGTCCGTCTAAGCAATTTGGAGTGGCCCAAAGAGAGAACCGGAATTGGAACGCGCGGGCGGACTTACTTCCAGAGCCACTGTTGCGCGGCGGCGGGTCCAGAGATCCGTCAAATCGAAGTCTTACTCGAATGTACATCCATGCGTAGCTTTGGACTACCATGTATCGTGGTCCCCGTACCATTCTCAGGATGCCTAACGAGAGTGCCTTAGGCCTATCAATGATTTACAAAATCGCAGTCCGTGCGCGCGATTGGAAAGCTGCATCAAGCATTCTGGCTCTGTTGGCGATAGCTGCTTTTTTGACTTGGGGGCGATTGCCGCACGCGTTCCCAAGGTTTTGGCGAGTAGCGGAAAATCGGGTGGATTTCAGTCGAGATATCCGGCCAATCTTTAATCAAAATTGTGTCTCGTGTCACGGTGGCGTCCGGCAAAAAAATAATGTCTCCTTTATCTTCAGAGATGAGGCACTGGGCAAAGGCAAATCCGGGCGACAGACAATCGTCCCAGGGAACCCCGATGCGTCGGAGCTGATTTCTCGGGTCACCGCGAAAGACACCGACGTGCGCATGCCGTTTCATGGGCCAGCGCTACCGCCGGAACAAGTTGCGTTGCTACGACGGTGGATCAAAGAAGGGGCCCAGTGGTCCGATTACTGGGCATTCGTTCCCCCTAAATCGCAACCACTTCCCGAGGTGAAACGCGCAAGCTGGGTTCGCCAGCCGATGGATCGGTTCATTTTGGCGCGCTTGGAACGTGAGTCGCTAGCGCCTTCCGCCGAAGCGGATAAGGCTGCGCTGCTACGCCGCGTATCGTTTGATCTCACCGGCTTGCCGCCGAGCGCAGAAGAAATTACGGCGTATCTCGCCGACACCTCACCGCAAGCTTACGAGAAAGTGGTCGACCGCTTGCTGTCGTCTTCGGC
>Ga0157378_10006449_pt1 | contig 10260 bp, 9 predicted proteins | sample M65metaG_FD_115309 | JGI IMG/M metagenome (GOLD analysis project Ga0157378, IMG submission 115309) | Miscanthus rhizosphere microbial communities from Kellogg Biological Station, Michigan, USA - M6-5 metaG | ecosystem: Host-associated > Plants > Roots > Rhizosphere > Soil | place: USA: Michigan...
AATGGCGATGTCTTTACCTGGGAGAACATCTGGCCGGCGGTTGCCGATGCGCTGGAGATGAAACCGGGCGCGGCCGTGCCGCTGTCGCTGGCGCAGGAATATTCGAAATGGATCGCGCCGTGGGACGAACTGCGCCGCAAGCACGATCTGGTTGCGCCCGGCCTCGCGGAGTTCGTCGGCCTCTCGTTCCAGTATGCCGACTACAGCATGCGGTATGGCCAGACCCAGTCGGGGCCGCCCTCGATTGTTTCGACGGTGAAGATCAACCAGGCCGGCTTTACCGAAATGATGGATACCGAGGCGATGTTCCGGAAGTGGTTCGCGCAGGCGAAGGCCAGCCGGCTGCTGCCGTAGGCACGCGCCGCTATTGATGTGCGTCCTCAGACGGGACAGCTTTTGCGGTGCTGACGAGCCAGCATCCGGCGGAGGCAACGATCAGGCCGAGGATCGCAAGGACGCTCGGCTGCTCGCCGAGCAGCAGCCAGGCGAGGACCGCAACCGCTCCCGGCACCAGATAGAAATTGGCGCTGGTACCGGCGACGCTGCCGCTCACCAGCATCATCGAATAGAGACCCATTCCGCCGAGCGACACCATCAGCGTGTTCCAGGCGATGGCGGCCACCGCCTGGCCGGTCCAATCGGCCTGTGGCGCTTCCAGAAGCCATGCGCCGAGCGAGGAAACGACGGCGGCGGACAGAAACTGCACGGTCGCGCCGGGCAATAGCGGCATGCCGCGGCAGAAGCGTCCGAAATAAAGCGTTCCGGAAACCAGCCCCATCACCCCGACAAAGGCCAGCACGAGGCCTTGAAGGCGGGCCGCACTTTGCCATGCCGCCTCGCCGACCACGAGACCGACGCCGACGACGCCCAGCAACAGGCCGAGCCATTGCGCGCCGCGCAACCGCTCCTGCAAAAGCACCACGCCGAGCGCCGCCGTCAGCAGCGGCGTCAGCGACTGCACCAGCGCGATCTGAGCGGCGGGAGCGATGGTGAGGCCGACATGCGGCGCCATCAGGCCGACCGCGTTCAACAGTGCGCCGGCGACCGCGCAATGCAGCCAGCGCCAACCGGCGAGCGGTTGCCAGGAGCGGCGCAGCACCAACATCGCGATGGTCAGGATCGCAGCGCAGGCAATCAGCCTGATCGCGACGAACAATAGCGGCGACAGGTGCCGCAGCCCGACCTTTCCCGAGATGAAAGAAGAACTCCAGAGCAGCACGAACAGGAATGGCGTCAACCTGACAAACATCCAACTTCCAGCCTGAGCAGGTCATCGCTGACCTGGTTTTACTTTGGCCTGGAGAATGCCGCCTCCATCGCCTTGCGGGTCTTGATGGTGTCGTTGTTAGCATCGACCGCGACGTCGCTCCAGCGCACCACCGCGCCATGGGGGACGTCGTGCTTCAGCTTGACGCCATGGGCAAGCCCGATCGGCAGCGCGCCGGTGGCAAGGCTGGCGGCGGCCGGCATCAGTTTGCCCCATACCGTGTAGCCGCCTTCGCCATCGAGCATTTCGCCGGCCTTCAGGTCGCGCTTGGCGACCGAAGCGACGTCGCCGCGAAACCCGTGCGGCTGACCGGTCGGCTCGTTGCGCAATGCGGCCGACAGCACCGAGATGTTCAGCTCGAGTCCGATCAGGTGGTAGGGCTTGTACATCGCGGCATAGCGGCCGGAGGCGTGGGTTTTCAGGCCGTATTGCTTGAAGCAGTCGGCGGCATAGTCGTTCGGCGCTTCGAGTACGACATAGACGCCCCAGCGCAGGTCGCGAAATACCGGCCGCCCGTCGCGTTCCAGCGACGACACCACTTCGACCACGCCGGACTTTTCCAGCACGCCGCCTTTGTCGGTCGGCCGCATCACATGCGGCAGGTCGTCGACGCCGCAGGGCGGAAACAGCAGGCCGCCGGTGGGCACGTCGAGCCCGGTGGCGTTGGCGATCGCCGCCATTTCGATCGCGGATTTGGTGCCGTCCAAAAATGAATTGAACATCTGTGGGTTCATGCCGGCCGATTGCGCTTCGCCCGCCGTCAGCCCGTAATGGCTCCAGACGCCATCAGGCGTGACGTCGTGATAGGCCGGCAGGTACTTGGTGCCCTTGCCGGCGGCGACGACGCGAAAGCCGGTGGCGCGCGCCCAGTCCACCATCTCGGCGGTCAGCGCGGGCTGATCGCCATAGGCCAGCGAATAGACCACGCCGGCCTTGCGCGCTTCCTCGGCCAGCAGCGGACCGGCCAGCACGTCGGCCTCGACATTGACCATCACGATATGCTTGCCGGCGGCAATCGCAGCGCGGGCATGGCGGATGCCGACGGCGGGATTGCCGGTCGCTTCCACCACCACGTCGATCGCGCCGTTAGCGATCGCGCGCGGCCCATCGTCGGTGAAGTTCGTCCGCGCGATCCGTTCCTGGTCCCAGCCGACGGTGCGGCAGGCTTCGCGCGCACGGTCACGGTCGAGATCGATGATGACGGATACTTCGAGGCCCGGTGTGTGCGGCACCTGCGACAGGAACATCGAGCCGAACTTGCCGGCGCCGATCAGCGCCACGCGAACCGGTTTGCCGGCCGCGAGGCGGGCGTTGAGGAGGTGATGGAGGTTCATGGGAATGTCCGATTACTAACTCGTCATTCCGGGGCGCGACGTAGTCGCGAACCCGGAATCTCGATCGAGAAGGGCAGGTGCAAAATAATGTCGAGGCTCCGGGTTCGACGCTATCGCGTCGCCCGGAATGACGGCTGAGAAACTTACTCCGCGGCTTGCCGATGCGCCCGCGCCAATCGCAACAGCGCGTCGTCGTCGACGGTCTGGATCGGGGTGAAATCGCGATGGGCGATATATTCCGGCCGCGTCGGCGTGCGGATGTAGTTCGAGACCGCATTCAGCGTCAGGTACACGATCTTGCGCGGGTAGGGCGTGATGTTGCCGGCCGAGCCGTGCACGAGGTTGCCGTGGAACATCAGCATGCCGCCGGCCTTGCCGGTGGGCGCGACGATGCCGCCTTCCTTCACCAGCCGGGTCACGGTCGCCTCATCCAGCGTCCACAGCGGGTAGGAGGTGGTCGCAAGGTCGTGTCCCGCGGGCAGGTCGCCGGCGTTCTGGCTGCGCGGCACCAGCATCAGGGGGCCGTTGATCGGCATCACCTCGTCGAGGAAGATCGCGATGTTCATGGCGCGCGGCTCCGGCATGCCGTCGTCGCGCTTCCAGGTGCCGTAGTCCTGGTGCCACTGCCAGACGTCGCCGGTGAAGGCGGATTTGGCGTTGATCTTGTACTGATGCATGTAGACTTTTTCGCCGAACACCTGCTCGACCGGATCGATCATGCGCGGATGGGCGCCGAGTGCGCCGAAGGCCTCGTTGTAGAGATGGGCAGCAAAGGCGGTGCGCGGCGCGCCGCTCTTCTCACGCCACACTTCGGGGCGGTTGGCGTCGTAGATGCCCTCGGCCTCGCGGGCGAGGTAGGCCACTTCCTCGGCGCTGAACAGTTCGGGCAGGAATAGCCAGCCTTCGCGGTTGAACGTTTCGATCTGCTGCGGCGTCAGTTTCATGGCGTCTCTCCTGTGTTTTTTGTAATTGTCATTCCGGGGCGATGCGAAGCATCGAACCCGGAAGTTCGAACTTCCGGGTCTGGTCCTTCGGACCATCCCGGAACGACGGTGCTTCACCTATGCCGCCTCGCTCGTCTCCCTCAGTCTCTCTTCCGTCATCCGTCCCGCGGTCTGCGCATGCGCCAGAGCCGCGGCCTCCGCCGCCCTGGCGTTACTGGCGAGGATATGTCCGGCGATGGTTTCGTGTTCGGCCCAGGCGCTGCCGCGATAGTCGAGCTCGGCCAGCACGGTTGCCATCGAACGGCGCATGTGCGGCCATTGCGGGGCGATCATTTCCTCGATCGCCGGATTGCCGGCGAGGCGATAGATGGCGCGGTGAAAATCGACGTCGAGCGCGATCAGTTGCGCCAGCGTGGTGTGGCTGTCGATCGCACGCCCAGCCCGCAGCGCCGCCTCGAGCAGCATTCGTCCGGCGGGATCGCTGCCGGCCCGTCCGGCGGCAAGCCGCGCGGCCAGCGCGTCGATGGCGCTGCGCACTTCATAGAGCTGGCGGATGCGGGAGGGGTCCAGCCGCGTCACCTCGAAGCCGCGGCGGCCGCTTTCGGCGACCAGGCCCTGCCGGTGCAGCAGATGCAGTGCGTGGGAAACCGGCTGGCGCGAGACGCCGAGCCGCTCGGCCAGCTCGTTCTGCCGGATACGGTGTCCAGGCGGCAGGGAACGGTCGGTGATCGCCTCCAGGATCCGGGCGTAGACTTGGTCGATCAGGTTCGGGAGCGGCTCCAACGGGATCACACCAAGGCTCCAATTTGGAATACGGAATTCCGTATTCGAAATTGGTACTGCCGGCCAGCCTGAGCGTCAAGGCCGATTTTCCGGCCGAATCGCTCCTGCAAGGGCCGTTAACAGCAACCGCGAACAGCTCCCAATCGGCCGCAGCGGTCGTGCTAAAGTTCCGGTCCAAGCCCTGGTCGGGCACCCGGCCGGCCTATCGCCCCCGGCCCGTCGAGCCCCGTAGTGCCTGCCATGTCAGACGCCTGGTCCATGCTGCGACCAACCATCCGCAAGCGCATCCTCGGCATCGCGCTTGGGCTGATCTTCCTGATGGCAATCACGTCGGCGCTGTCGACGGTGATGACGCGAAAGGTCGCCCACCAGCTCGACGAACTCAGCAGCAAATACGTCGAGGCGTACGGTCATCTGGCGCGGATGAACGTCCGCTCACTGGAGCAGGCGCAGGCGCTGCAACGGATGGTGATCGCAAAAATGCAATCGCCGCCGGACGCCGCCGGTTTTGCCGATCGTCAAAAGGTCTATGAGGCCAAGGGACTGGAAATCGGACAGGAAGCGCAGGCCGCGCGCGCCCTGATCAATGCGATCATCGACGACACCTCGACCGTATCCGACAACGCCCGGCTCGGACGGATCGACGACCGCATCGAACATGTCAGTGGCGACCTCAGCCGTTATCTGGGCGAAGAATACCAGCGGCTGTTGTCGCGGTTAGAGGCCGGCAACTTTGCCGATGCCAGATCCAGCCTGATTCGTTCCGATACGCTCCGCGACGAATTCAACCTGAAGGTCGAGGAAATCCGCCAGGACATGATGAATCAGGTTCGCAGCGATTCCGTCGTGACGATGCGCGACCAGCAGACCGCCATTATCATCTCGCTGATCCTGACCGTGCTGGCCGCCGTCGTCGGATTGCTGTTCTCGCTGTTCATCTCGACTGGCATCACCACCCCGGTGCGCCGGCTGCTCGACGGCACCCGCGCAGTGGAAGCGGGCAGGCTGGATGCCTCGATCGACGTCACCACCAGGGACGAGATCGGGCAGCTCACCACCGCCTTCAACAACATGGTCGAGCAGTTGCGCCACAAGGAGCGCCTGCGTGAAACCTTCGGCCGCTATGTCGACCCGCGCGTCGTCGAAGGGTTGATCGATCCGAAGGCGCTGACGTCGAGCGACGGCGAGCGGCGGGTGATGACGGTGCTGTTCTGCGACATGAAGGGGTTCACCGGCCTCAGCGAGGGCATGACGCCGAAGGGCCTCGTCAAGGTGATGAACCATTATCTGTCTGTCATGTCGGGGCCGATCCGCGGCCACCGCGGCATCATCGACAAATATATCGGCGACGCCATCATGGCCTATTGGGGCCCTCCGTTCACCGAGAACGGTGAACAGGCGCGGCTGGCGTGTCTTGCCGCCGTCGAGATGGCGCAGCGCGGCGCGGCGTTGCGGACCGAACTGCCCGAACTGCTCGGCGTGCGGACCATTCCGAACGACTGCACGATCCGGATCGGCATTGCCACCGGCGAGGTGCTGGTCGGCAGCATCGGCTCGGAATTCATGATGAGCTACACCGTGATGGGCGACGCGGTGAATCTCGCCTCGCGGCTCGAAGGCGTCAACAAGGTCTACGGCAGCACCTCGCTCGCCGCGGAGCCCACCATCAAGGCCGCCGGCGACGCGGTCGAAGTGCGTGAGATCGACCGGCTGGTCGTCGTCGGCCAGAGCACCGCCGAAGCGGTGTTCGAGATCATGGGCCGCAAGGACGAACTCGACGAGAGCCAGTTGCGCCTGCGCGCGCGCTATGCGGAAGGGCTCGCCGCCTATCGGACCCGCCGCTGGGACGACGCGCGTCGGGCCTTCGATGCAGCGCTGGAAGCGTTTCCGGCTGACGGTCCATCGACGGCGATGGCTAGGCGTGTTGCGCAATTCCAGGCCGATCCACCGCCGCCCGATTGGGACGGCGCTTGGCGTCTCGATCAGAAATAGCGCGCCTTCACTCGGCGAGAAAATCCAGCACCGCCGCGCAATATTCCTGCGGCGCGTGTTCGAACATCCAGTGCCGGCCCGGGACCACGGCGGTCTTCGCGCCCGGAATATGTTCGGCCAGCACCCGCCAGATCACCGACAGTGCGCCCTTGGTGTCGGCGCCGCCGATCAGCAGCGTCGGCGTTCGGATCTGTTCGGCTTCATTTCTCGCGAATGGCTTGCGGTTCTCGCCGACCTGACCGATCAGGGTGAAGACGTTGTCGCGCAATTGCTGCTTCGGCGCCGCCGGCAGCCGGCGCCAGGTGTCGTCGCCGTCGATGCCGTCGACGACCTGTTCGAGCCCGGCGTCGATGTCGCCGCTTTTGATCTTCGCAAGCGCGCCAGGCATCCGCTGCCCAACCGGAACGAATCCCGCCGTTGCCGTTTCCTGCTTGAGGCTGGCATCGAGGTCGCCGCCGGGCTCGGCCAGCACCAGCTTTCGCAGCAAATCCGGCCGCGCTTGCGCGACCCGGAAGCCGATATGGCCGCCGCGGGAATGGCCCATCAGGTCGACGGGGCCGGCGTTCAGTTGCTCGATGAAGCCGATGACGTCAGAGACGTGCTGCGCCATCAGATAGTCGGTGCCGACACCGTCCCAATGCTCCGGAAAGAACCGGCGCAGGCTCAGCACGATCAGACGGTGTTTCCTCGACAGCGGCCCCAGCACCGCATTCCAGGTGCGGAAATCGCCGAGCGTGCCGTGGACGCAGACCAGCGGCGGCCCTTCGCTGCGCCCGATATCGAGATAGGCCATGTTGTAGCCGTTGACGTGGATGGTCTGCATGGCGATCAGGCTCCAGCCAGAAAATCGAGCACGATCTCGCAGTATTTCTGCGGCGCCTGTTCGAACATCGGATGCGTGGTGCCCGGTATCATCTCGGTCCGCGACCCCTTCACATGGGCCGCCAGCGCATGCAGCACCTTCGGCAGCATGCCCTTGGTGTTGGCGCCGCCGATAAAAAGCGTCGGCGTCTTGATCGCTTCGGCGTCCGCCTTCGAGAAGGGCGGGCGCTGATCCCTCATCTGGCCGATCAGCGTGGTGGCGTTGTCGCGCAGAAGCTGTTTTGGCGCGGCCGGCAGGCGCTTCCAGGCGCCGGGACCTTCCAGCGCGTCGATGAATATCTGCAAGCCGCCGTCGATATCGCCTTGGGCGATCACCTCGGCGGACGCGGCAATGCGCGCCGCGAGCGAAGAGGGGCCGGGTGTGTAATCGGGGTCGAGCGAACCGTCGAGTTCGCCGCCGGGCTCGGCCAGGATCAATCTGCGCAGCAGATCAGGCCGCCGCTGGGCTGCGCGAAAGCAGATGTGTCCGCCACGCGAATGCCCCATCAGGTCGACCGGCCTGCCATCGACCTGCGCGATGAAGGCAATGACGTCGTCGACATGCTGGCCGATCGAATAGGTGTCGCCGACACCGTCCCAATGGTCGGGAAAGAAATGCCGCAACGATACCGCGATCACGCGGTGCTTTCGCGTCAGCGGACCGAACACCGACGACCAGATCCGGAAATCGCACAGCGAGCCGTGCACACAGACCAGCGGCGGGCCATCATTACCCTCGCCGACCTCGAGATAGGCCATGTCGTAGCCGTTGACGCGATGCGTTTGCATGAGGGGTCCGTAAAGAGGGCGCGAGGCCATTGAACGGCCGGTGCGAGAACCCCAGATCAGCGGAAGTTGTTTATGCCGTCAAGTTCCCCCGGATTTCGGGTGGATAGCAACAATCTCCAAGCCTAGATTTAGGACCAACAGCAAGCTCACCATGGATATACTGGATCTGGAGCCAGCCATGACCGAACAGTATTTCGCGATTTTCGACACCGCGATCGGCCCTTGCGGGATCGTGTGGGGCGCACGCGGCATCACGGCCACGCAGCTTCCGATGGGCAGCGAAGAGAAGACCCGCAACCGTATCCATCAGCGCAACGCCGACCTCACGGAAGCTGAGCCTACGGCCGAAGTGCAAAACGCCATCGACGGCATGATTGAACTGCTGGCGGGCAAGCCGAACGACCTTGCCGATATCGCGCTCGATCTCGAAGGTGTCCCGGCGTTCAACCGTGGCGTCTACGACATCGCGCGCAAAATTCCGCCGGGCAAGACGCTGACTTATGGCGACATCGCCAAACAACTCGGCGGCGTCGAGCTGTCGCGCGACGTCGGCCAGGCGCTCGGCCGCAATCCCTGTCCGATCGTGGTGCCTTGTCACCGCGTGTTGGCGGCCGGCAACAAGCCCGGCGGCTTCTCCGCCAATGGCGGCGTCGTCACCAAGCTGAAGATGCTGGAAATCGAGGGCGCGCCGGTGAATTATACGCCGAGCCTGTTCGATTAGCGTCCCTTGAAGTCCGGCTTGCGCTTCTCGTTGAAGGCGAGCACGCCTTCGCGCCGGTCCTCGGTCGGGACCATCCGATTATAAGCCTCGATCTCCAGCGCCAGCCCGTCGCGCAGCGACGACTGCAATCCACGATGGATCGAGAGCTTGGCCTGCCGCGTCGAGATCGGGGCATTGCGGGCGATATGCGTCGCGGTCGCCAGCGCCTCGCGCAGCAGGTCGGCTTGCGGGAATACTTCGTTGACGAGGCCCCAGGCCTGCCCCTGTGCCGCGGTGAACGGCTTGCCGGTCAGGATCAGTTCCTTGGCGCGACGTTCACCGACCGCGCGGGGCAGCGTCTGGGTGCCGCCGCCGCCCGGCATGATGCCGAGCGTAACTTCGGTCAGCGCGAAGCGCGCATTCTCGGCGGCATAGAGGAAATCGCAGCAGCCGGCGATCTCGCAGCCGCCGCCATAGGCGGCGCCGTTGATGGCGCCGATGATCGGCACCGGACAGTCGATCAGCGCCCGCACCATCCGCTCGAAGATGACATGCTGGCGTGTCCATTGTTCGTCGGTCATGCCGCGACGTTCTTTCAAGTCGCCGCCGGCGCAGAACGCCTTGTCGCCGGTGCCCGTCAGCACGATGCAGCGCAGGTGCTTCGGATCGAGGGCGACGTCCTCGAAACAGCGCACCAGATCCTTGCCCATCTGGGTGTTGAGCGCGTTCGAGGCGTCCGGCCGGTTCAGCCTGACGATGGTGGCGTGTTCGCCGGCAGCCTCCAGCGACAGGGTTTCGAATTCGGATGCGTTCATATCGCCTCGCAGGAAAATCCGTTGCCGGCCCGGCGGATTTTTCCGGCCGACGGCGAGGGGAAATGCGCGGTGCAGCACAGCGTCTCGGTGGCGGCAGAGCGCTCCATGAAGCCGCGCCGGGTCGTTGCCGCCACCGCCTGGTCGACGTCGAACTTCGCCGAGAATTCCGGATAGCGCGTCTGCAGTGGCGAGTGCATCAGGTCGCCCGAGAACACCGCGTCGTCCTTGCCGCCGCGGCCGAACGTGAAGGCGACATGGCCGGGCGTGTGGCCCGGCGTCGGAAGGATCCGGGCGTGATCGCCGATCGCGTGATCGTCGCGCACGATCTCGGCCTGCCTGGCTTCGACGACCGGCAGCACGCTGTCGGCGAACGGCGGCACCTCGGTCTTGGCGTTCTGCTCGGTCCAGTAGTCGAATTCGGTCTTGCCGAATACGTAGCGGGCCTTCGGGAAGGTCGGCACCCAGCGGCCGTTTTCCAGCTTCGTGTTCCAGCCGACGTGATCGACATGCAGATGCGTGCACATCACGTAGTCGATGTCGCCGGGGGCGAAACCTGCGCTGGCCAGCGCGCGCAGATAGGTGTCGTCGGTCTTCATGTTCCATTTCGGACGCAACGGCCGCGGCTTGTCGTTGCCGATGCAGCTATCGATCAGGATGGTGTGGTGCGGCGTCTTCACCACATAGGACTGGAAACAGAGGATCAGCACGTCCTTGTCGTCGAGGGCGCCGGCGTTTTGCATCCACGCCCGGTTCTCCGCCAGGACTTCCGGCGTCA
>Ga0157378_10006450_pt1 | contig 10260 bp, 5 predicted proteins | sample M65metaG_FD_115309 | JGI IMG/M metagenome (GOLD analysis project Ga0157378, IMG submission 115309) | Miscanthus rhizosphere microbial communities from Kellogg Biological Station, Michigan, USA - M6-5 metaG | ecosystem: Host-associated > Plants > Roots > Rhizosphere > Soil | place: USA: Michigan...
CTTATAGCGCGATCCAGAAATATGCCGCGCAACCGGTGGATGCGCTGCACGCTGCGCAAGAACTGAAAGTTGACTCCGTGCTCGACGGCACATTCCAAGCCGATGGAGACCGCTTACGCGTAACTGTAAATCTGATGAGAGCTCAAGACGGGTTTTCGCTTTTCGCCGACTCGTTTGATGTCCATCGCACCGACATCTTCAGGATGCAGGATGACCTCGCGCGACAAATAGCAACTCGATTGCGAATCACACTTCGCGAAACGAACACGACTACGGCTCATCCCGATCCAAGCGCTTATGACCTTTACTTCAAAGCAAAATATCACGCAGGACTACTTAACCCAGCTGACAACGACCAAGCCATCGAACTCCTCCAGCAAGCTATACAAATCGATCCAAACTTCGCCGCTGCTTATGCGGATCTCGCAACCGAGTATCGAAACAAGAACGTCTCACTTCACGCATTGGACAGAGAATGGGAAGAAAAGGCGTTGAGTGCAGTAACAACCGCGCTGCGGCTGGATCCCGATCTACCAGAAGCTCATCTTTCCAATTCCCTGCTTCTTTGGACCCCGTCACGAGGGTTCCCTCATAGCGTCGCAATAGCGGAATGTCGACGAGCGATCGAACTGAACCCCGATTTCGATGAAGCCCACCATCAGCTGGCAAACATGTACAACCATATTGGCTTGTTAGATAAAGCGAATGAGGAAGTCCTAAAAGCTCTTGAGATCAATCCGGCGAACGTAGGCGCAAGATTTCGAGTGGGAGTCAATCTTACGTATCAGGCTAAGTTCGAACAGGCTTTGACCGCGTTCGGCGACCAATCCAAATTCAGTCCTCATTTATGGAGTTATCAGGTGGCCTATGTACTTTTCGAATTAGGAAGAAAACAGGAGTCGTCAGCGATAGTCGACAAATATTTAAAAGAACTTCCCCAGGACGAAGGCGGGACACTGACAAGCATGAAAGCACTACTCGCCGCTTCTAATGGTGATACTAAAGCGGCACTCGAGAACATCAAACGAGCAGCTGAAATCGGCAAGGACTACATTCACTTCCATCATACTGAATACACGATCGCCTCAGCTTATGCGCTGATGAACAACCACACGCAGGCTATGGAATGGTTGAAGAAAACCGCGGCTGATGGTTTCCCGTGCTATCCATTGTTTGAAAAGGATCCGAACCTGAAGAACCTCAAAGACGATACGCAATTCAAGGCCTTCATGACGACTCTGAAAGAACAATGGGAGCGTTACAAAGCGACGCTGTGACCCCAAATGATTCCTAAGTCAGTCCCCCTCTCTCTCGCCGCGACATTTCTCTTGTGTACGTCACTGACGGCATTGGGGCAGGGACCGACTACCGGTCGCATCGAAGGTACGATCAGAGATCCTTTCGGCGCCGTGGTCCAAAATGCCGAAGTCAGGATCGCCAACACGGAAACTGGTACTCGGTGGACCTCGCAAACAAATGACGGCGGTCACTATATTGCGGTGCTGGTACCGCCCGGCACCTATACCGCAACGATCACTGCTTCAGGATTCGTCCGTTTGGTATCAACAACCTTTTCCGTGAATGTCACTCAGATCTCAGTTCAAGACTTCCAACTCGAGATAACCAGTCAAGCTGCGACTGTTCGGGTCGAGTCATCACTCAAAAGTAACGGAGCAGAACTTGGTCGTGTCGTCGACTCCCGCACGATTTCCGAGTTACCTCTCTCGACTCGCAATTTCACCCAAATACTGACTATTTCGCCGGGTGCTGCGACTTATCTCCCTGATAGCACCGCGGTAGGTCGCAACACACAAACTATTTCCGTCAACGGCGCCCGAATGACGCAGAACAACGTGCAGCTGAATGGCATCGACGCCAATACGATGGGCACGAGTGCAGCAATTAACATCGCGATTCCCGCGCCGGAATCAATTCAAGAAGTCAAAGTACAGACTTCACTCTACGACGCATCGTTTGGTAGATCAGGTGGCGCTAACGTGCAGGTTGTAACTCAGAGCGGTGGTAACGACTTTCATGGAACGGCGTATGAGTATTTTAGAAATGAGGTGCTGAACGCGAACAATCCGTTCCTCAAAGCCGCTGCTGTAAAGCGTCCGTTGTTGAGGCGGAATGCTTTTGGCGGCACGATTGCTGGTCCAATCAGAAACGACAACATGTTTTTCTTCGCTTCATATCAAGGAACGCGAGAGAAGAACGCAGCGTCGATTCTGAATAGTATTTCTTCTGGCGTCCTTATCGATCCCAAACTAACTGACGATCGCTCTGAAGCTACACTCAAAACAACCTTCGCGTTATCATCAATCCATCCAGCGGCGTTAGCGCTTTTAAACGAAAGAGTGGCTGATGATCAGTTTCTGATTCCAACTCCTCAGGCCAATGGTCGCTATTTTGGATCTTCAGTATCTGAATTCACTGAGAACCAATTCAACGGCAACACTGATTTCCGTTTTACCGACAAGAACTGGCTAAGCGTAAAACTCTTTTGGGCCAACGCGCCATTTTATCTGGCATTGCCAAGCTTTCGGGGCACCGGCGCGAATGTGCCAGGTTTCGGGACAGACCAAGCCGGGAACGTACGAACCGTCGCTATCCAAGACGCGCACAGTTTCAGTCCTCAAACCGTCAATGAATTAAGAGTGGGTTACAACACGCATCGCAATTACATCTCGCCTTCGCAGCCAGTAAATGATTCGGATGTCGGCATCACGCGGTCCAATGCAAACACTTACCCCGGACTTGGACTTCTTCGTATTGCACCAGGCGCCGGAGGAATAACTTTAGGAACACCAACAAGTGTCTCTCCCGCGTTCACCTCGGTGACAACTGCTGCCGACACCGTCGCGATGAATCGCGGCAGTCACTTCATACGCGTAGGCGGGGAGATCCGATTTAACGAAGTCAGTCTGGCACAGGAACAGTTCACACGAGGTCAAGTCGATTTCAGCGACTTCAGGAGCTTTCTTATTGGCATCAGTTCCAACTCAACTCTGGGCGACGGTATTGGTAGCCGAAGACAACGCGCGCTGGACTACAACTTCTTTTTTCAAGACGACTGGAAGATATCGCCGCGTCTGACAGTTAATCTCGGCTTGCGATACGAATTGGATATGCCGGTTTACGACACACGCGGTCGTATTTCTACTTTCGATCCAGCGCTGTACCAACCGCGCATTGCCGTAGACGGCGGCGGGAATCCAATTGGTCCACCGATCGGCGGATTTGTGCAGGCGGGAAATGTAATCCCGGAATACGATCTTGCGTCTGTACCAAACGTCAGCAAGTACGTAATCCACTCGGTTGATAAGAACAACGTTGCGCCGAGAGTTGGGTTTGCCTACGTCCCACTTAACTCGGCGCGACTAGTTTTGCGGGCGGGGTATGGCATCTACCACTCGCGTCCGACGTTTCAGTACGTATCAACCTCAGTGACGACACCGCCTGGATATCTACTCGGCAGACAAGCGAATCAGCCGTTGGACCATCCGTTCCCTTCTCTGCCTTCGCAGTTTCCGATGTTTCAGCCAGGCGTCGCTCTTTCAGGTACCGTTCCGGATCGAGGAATCCGGACGCCCTATTTTCATCAATACAACACGAGCATTCAGTTTGAGATCACCCGGCAAACCCTTGTTGAAGTTGCATACGTCGGGACTCGTGGCATCAATCTGTTTCGCCAGGTCGCAATTAATCAGGCCCGACTCGCGAGTCCAACACATCCGATCATTAACGACGTAACGGGAGCTGCTATCACGACCAACACTCCGCAGAACGCTCGACTGCGCGCGCCATTTCAAGGTGTCGACTTGAACAGTTTCTTTCTGAATCAAACGACAGCCCAGTCGAACTACAACTCGCTGCAGCTTTCTTTGAATCGTCGGTTCTCAACAGGCCTGCAATTTCTGGCTTCGTATACATATGCCAAATCAATCGATAACGCGTCTGGTTCCGGTGGTGGTGCGGGCACCGTCGGCATCGTCAATCCGGGTGCAGTTGGCGATACGAGCATCGTCCTTGGTAATCAACTCGACAACCGCGCGAACCGCGGCGTGTCAGATTTTGATCGAACGCACCGCTTTGTCCTGAGTTATCTTTACGACTTACCGCGATTCCGCTTCGCCTCGAAATCCTCGTTTGCGCGACAAGTGTTTTGGAATTGGGAGCTGGCCGGAATCGTGACCGCTATGAGTGGATTACCTATCGATATTGTCGACACGGGAGCGGGATCGTTGTACGGGCTAAACCAGGGTGCGAATCCGCTTGCTCGACCTGGTTGGGCCATCGGTCAAACACAGGTATCGGCAATGCAGAACATTCCTGCGGGATACTTTTTCAATCCGTTTGTCTTTGTCCGACCCGCGGTGCCAGCCGGGCAAATCATTCCGAGCTCAGGCGGAAGCGCGATAGCGACCAGCACTGGAACTGATATCGGCAACGTTGGCAGGAATGTGCTTCGCGGGCCAAGTCAATCAAACGTCGATGTTTCGTTGATTAAGCGGTTCGTGATTCGAGAAGCAAAGACTCTCGAATTTCATTTCGATGCTTTCAACGTATTCAATCACGTGAACCTGGCGAATCCTATCAGCGACTTAAATGCTGTGATTTCATCTGGCGGGAGCATCGATGGAAACAAAGGGACGATCAATAACAACAACGCCGGCGCGTTTGGACGGATTATCTCGACCAGCAACAATCCACGCATTATTCAATTGGCGCTTAAATTCAGTTTTTGAATGCCCCGCTTGTGGCGTGGTCGACTGTGAAGTTGTGCCGGGGCAGTAGCCCGACTGTGAAGGAGGGCTTAAGTGGTGGAACAACGAGCCCTCCTTGACAGTCGGGCTACTGCACCGGAGTGCGGGTCGTTAATACGGGGCTAAGTGGCACCGGCTCTAGAATTCGCCTCCTGCTTAGGTGGAAGGAAATCTTTATGCTTCGAATGCTCACCTCCGCATTTCTATTTGTTTTGCTCCTCAGCGCACACGCAGCCGCGCAGGACGCAGCAAAATTCAACCCAGCGCGAGTGCCGGCGCAAGGACAAAAGCCGCAGGACTTCATTCCTCCCGCTTTCAAAATTGGCGCGAGCGTCGAAGGTAATCTCAATGGCGATCGAATTCCGGATCACGTTCTTCAGATCGTACCAAACGATTACGATTCGTCAGGCGTTGTCGCTGCGCCGGAATCTCAAGCGTTACTCATACTCTTATCTGACAGCGATGGACTGAGGCGTTCCGTCGTTACTACAAAGCTGCTCGCGACGTTCGTCCCGCAATACATTCTCGACCTGTCAATTAAGAATGGCGTATTAGTTATTCATCAAAACTTCGGAATGACCGACGTCACGGATCTCACGCACCGGTTTCGACTAGAACCAGGCACGGAGCGTTTCTTACTAATCGGCAAAGACACGTTTCCATACCATCGACCCCAAGGTCCAATGTGGCCTGTAACAAAAGTCAGCGAAAACTACCTCACCGGTGTGAAGTTAACGACGACCGATCATTGGGTCGGCGATGACAACAGGCCAGTAACGAAGCGAGGCCGTATATCAAAGGTGCGACTGTTTCTGGAAGACATTGATGAGTCGACTGATAATTGAGCGTTGCAGTGCGCCCGCTTGGTTACTCATTCCGACGTGACCCGGCAGCGCGTGTTGTTCGATCCGAAGTCGTTTCCTGGCAGGAAAAACTTTCGGGATATGAAGCAAAGAAATCCCTGATCTGCGAAGGAATGTCCTTCAAAAAGGAAGTTCCGTTGAAGCTGTGATCAATCAAGTCGCGGTTTGCCTTTCGTGTGTACCTGACAAACTTGGCCGTTACGTCTCCTGAATCGTTCGTATTCGCGTCGAGCACTTTCACATCGCCGCCGCACGAATAATCGAAATGACTCGCGTCAATCGATCTAATCTGACTGTTCTGTAATGTGCGGAAATAGATCTTCTGATTTAGTTGATCATAGACGATACTCCATTGAGTATCGGTGCCTTGCGCCACGTTGCTCAGGATGTCGAACGCGTAGTTGACTAAATCGGATACACCGCGCTTCGCAACCTCGGGGTTTTGCGTTCGCTTTGCCGCCCGGTAAAACCTATCCAGTGAATCCTGACTAGTAGTTTTATTTGAGGTACCCACTTTCAGATAGGCAATCGATTTTGCATAAGTGTCATTCGTCAGAGTCGGAACTTCAAGGTCCTTACCTGTATGCGCGACGAGTGCACCGTTTAAAAACTCAATCGCGGCCGCACTACCACTCTTGTCACTGATAAGAAAGTGGACCTTCACTTCTGAGTCAATGCGCACCTTGCGAGCGTTAGCGATCGCCTGGTCAACTGTCGCAGACGTGTCGAGCTCGTACTGTATCCATTCCTGAGTATCGATCGTGGGTAAGGTCTTATCTTGCGGATACTGAGTTTCGTCCAACCACATCTCTTCAACTACTAATCCAACTTCGTTCATGCCACCGGTAGGATTCTCTCGTCCATATTGATTGAAAGTTACGCTGCCATACTTTGAGACCCACCTGGCAGGATTCGGGTCTTCGCCTCCACCGGCGATCTTCGCAACACCACGTTTGTTCACGAAGATCAGACCATCACCGATGTTCCAATCGTAGTTTCTTCCGAAGAGAACTCGGTCTTTCGTTTTTAAACAGAAAGTGGTGCAAGCGAACACAGAGTTAAGCGAGAAAGTGAGAACGAGGAACACTGACAAGAGTAGCGATTTCATTTCAAACCTCCTTTGGCGTGCGCCGGCTAGATGGCGCTTTAGGCCCGGCATGATACCGCGGCACGCTGAATATAAGCGCTCACCCCACGATTCATCCTACCATTCGTTGGCCAGTGTTTACGCTGCGTCGAATCGTTCCTTTGTGACGACAAGCGTCTCTTGAAATGTGCTAGATTTCAATCGTGAGGCATCGTAGTCCCTTTCCGTCGTTGAAGTTTTGGCAGTTTCAGCTGATCGGGTGGAGTGCGTTTTATGTACTCACGATGGTTGCCGCTGCGCCATACCTGAAAGATCCTGATGTATTCCTCGCCAACAGTGTCTGGGTGTTAGTGCTGTTTGCGTCAAGTTGGTTACTCAGGCCTGCTTGCCGCATGTCCTTGCGAAACCCTCGACCGTGGCTTCTTCATGAAATGCACGCGCTTTTCTTCGCACTGATTCTGTCGTTCATTGCTGTAGTTTTAGTTGACCTTGTAATTATTCGCGGTCAGTCGAGCGACTGGTCAGGTCTTCCCCTCGACTTCGTTCAAAATGCCGTCGTCCTGTTTCTCTGGTGCAATATTTATTTCGGCGGCACGCAATGGCAAGAGATGTCGCAACAACGCGAACGCATGCTGCGAGCGGAAACTGAACTCCGTGAGGCGAAGCTCAACGCACTACGGTATCAACTGAATCCTCACTTCCTCTTCAATGCGCTAAACGCCGTGTCGACGCTTGTGCTCGAACGAGATTCAGAACGCGCCACGCGGATGTTATCGAGAATCGGCACGCTCCTGCGACGAACCCTCGAGGAAGAATCGACTGCTGAGATTCCGCTGGCCCAGGAACTTGAATTCACCAACCAATACCTGGAAGTCGAGCAGATCAGATTAGGCGAGCGACTGCATGTGACAACCGACGTCTCAGCTGACACTCTGGAAGCAGTGGTGCCGATCATGTTGCTTCAGCCGCTAGTCGAGAACGCAGTGATACACGGAATTGCGCCGCAGGTTAACGGAGGCGACCTATTAATTCGGAGTCTGAAAGTTGATTCACGCCTCGAGCTGACTGTCAAAAACTCCGGCGCGCGTCGGAATGGTGAACGATTGAGTCAACATGGTATCGGACTGAAGAACTGCATCGAACGCTTAACGACGATCTATGGAACGAATTATCACTTCGAACTCAACTGGCCCAACGAAGGTGGATGCGAAGTGACACTTGATCTGCCTTTCGCAAAAGAGAGGAATTAATCCGTGCGCGCTTTAATTGTGGATGATGAGCCATTGGCGCGTAAGGGGGTTCTTCTACGACTCAAGCACTTCAAAGACATCGAAGTTGTAGGTGAATGCGGCGATGGCGCAACCGCTGTGAAGAAGATATTGACGCTCGCCCCGGATCTGGTTTTTCTGGACGTGCAGATGCCTGAGATGGATGGATTCGAAGTATTGCGGTCGTTACCAGCCGAAGCTGTTCCTGGAGTCATATTCCTAACGGCTTATGAACAGCATGCCGTACGAGCTTTCGAAGTGCACGCGCTCGATTACCTCGTAAAGCCGATTGACGACGACAGGTTCCTCGCCGCCGTAAATCGCGCGCTCAAGTTGGGGCAACAACAGTTGAGTAATAAGACAGTGCGGCTTCTCGACAATCGTTCGGGAGAATATGTCTCGCGCTTTCCGGTAAGGACCGGCCAACGAATTCAAATTGTTCCGACGGAAGAAATCGATTGGATTAGTGCTTCGGGGGACTATGCGGAGCTACATGCCCGTGGAAAGATCTACTTGATTCGGGAAACGATGAACTCACTCCAGCAGAAGCTGAATCCTGCGATGTTTGTTCGCATTCACCGCTCGCGGATTGTGCGTGGCGACTTCATCCGCGAACTGCGCCTGATCGATAACCGCGAATACGTCTTAAAACTGTCGGACGGATCTGAACACCGATCAAGTCGGACGTATGCTGATCAACTTGAACGCTGGCTGGGTTAGTCCGCCCATTTTCACTCGGCAGTGGAGTTTAATTTCTAATCTCATCTCCTACTTTCGATTCAGATTCCTGCAGCATTGCCCGAATCTCAACATCAGCAGGAATCGACGACGAAAGCGACTTCAACGTCTCCACACTCTTTCGGTAGTAATCGAGCGCTTGATTACTCTTGCCAATCCGCTTCAAGGCATCGCCAAGTTTGATCCAGGCTTCTGCTAAATCGCGACGAATTAGCAGATCCAGAGGCGCTGCTCCAGTCAGTCGCTCTCGAATTCCCGCTGCTTGCTCGTACTTCGAAATCGCCTTCGCCGTGTTTCCCGCACGTGCTTCGACATCGCCGACTTTTACCAATGCCTCTGCATGGTTGCCGGCAAATTGAGCGTTGCTTGTATCAGACTTGAGCATCGTCTCAGCAAGCTCCAGTTCCTTTTGATAATGCTCAGTCGCCTCTTCTATTTCTCCGAATTTGAGGAGCATGTCTCCGACATAACGATGACTCGCAATTAACATCAGCTGCAGATCGGTATTGAGTGGATCATCCGCGACGAGTGACTCGCGCAGCTCGAGTCCGCGTCGCTGAAGTTCCAGCGCGGCCTTGGGGTCACCCGCCTGAGCCGTCGCGGCACCTAGAAATTCATACGAAATAGAAAGCGCTCGTTGAGACCTTGCTTTGTTCGGATCCAGTTTCGATAGCTGCTCGCGTAGTTGCAGCGCTTTGCTTTGATTCTCCAGCGCTCCCTTGATGTCGCCCATTCGCATGAGCGCTTGTCCGATATAAACGTAGGTTCCTGCAAGGTTGTAGCGATCCGTAAACTCCGTTAACTCTTTCGTTGCCAACTCTTGACGCGCGGGTAGCTGCCTTTGGATCATCTCCAGCTCTCGCGTCAGATCGCCCTCGCTTCCCAACAACGTAGCGATGTACCAATAGCTATCCAGGAGCTCACGTCGATAATCGGAGTTTGTCGGATCGGCGGCCACCAAAGCTTCACGAAGCGCAGCCGCTTTACGGTGACTTTCTAACGCACCGGGCAGATCACCAAGATGAGCAACTGTTGGTGTGTATTGCACGGTTCCGAGTTTTTCATATGCTGCTGCCAGTTCTCGTTGTAGACCACGATCACCGGCCGCGTCTTGCGCAAGACTGTCGAGGTACTTGAGCCCTCTTTGCACGATCACGGAACGTGCAGGTGTCGAACCCGGTAGATTCGCGATTGCGTCGTGCACTTCAAACACAAATGAATTAGCCAACTGTCTCACTTCATTAAATCGATGCTCCGCTCGAGCTCGCTCGGTTCGAGCGACTCTGTTCTCTTTTAACGTCGCGACAATTCCGAACACGAGTGTGAGGACTACCAGGGCCGCGGCAGTGACAGCCACCTTCTGTCGCTTGATGAATTTTCCAGCACGATATCCAAAAGTGTCTGGCCGCGCGGTCACTGGCAACCCAGTCAAATGACGATGAATGTCGTCAGCCAACTGCTGAACTGAGCCGTAGCGACGCTCCGGTTCTTTGCGTATCGCTTTCAGAACAATGTTGTCGAGATCGCCTTTTAGTCGC
>Ga0157378_10006452_pt1 | contig 10258 bp, 9 predicted proteins | sample M65metaG_FD_115309 | JGI IMG/M metagenome (GOLD analysis project Ga0157378, IMG submission 115309) | Miscanthus rhizosphere microbial communities from Kellogg Biological Station, Michigan, USA - M6-5 metaG | ecosystem: Host-associated > Plants > Roots > Rhizosphere > Soil | place: USA: Michigan...
CACTGCACCGCAGGATCTCTACAACATCAGAGCAGAGTACAGCCGCGCCCTGCTCGATCGGCGGCACATATTTAGCGCGAACTATGTCTACGAGCTTCCGTGGTTCAACAAACAAGCTAATCTGAAGGAGAAGGTTTTGGGTGGCTGGCAGTTGTCCGGAATCATCAGCCTGCAAAGCGGTTTGCCGATGACGGTGACCAGTTCCAGTTACGATCCCGCCGGCATCGGACTAATCCCGGCGGCCATCGCCGGCGGACGGCCCAGCCTGCTTTGCGATCCGAACGAGGGTGCGCCGCAAACCTTCGAGCAGTATTTCAATACTGCTTGCTTCACGCCGCAGAATACGACCGGGATTCTCAACGTTGCGGGTAATTCACCGCGCGGCGTTCTGAACGGACCGCCGACCAAGCGCGTCGACTTTACGTTGGCTAAGAACTTCCTGTTTGGTGGCGAAAACGGCGTCAAGTTGCAACTTCGCGCCGAGGCCTTCAATGTTTTCAATCACACGAACTTCAGGGGCCTGAGCACCGTCAGAAATGCGACCACGTTTGGTCAGGTGACAAGCGTGCGCGATCCACGCATCATTCAGTTGGGAATCAAGCTTTACTTCTAGCTGCCAACCCCTAACGATCAAAACCGAATGCCCGCGGCACAAGTCGCGGGCATTCTTTTGATCAGCGTCCAGGAATCTCACGAAAAATAACCCGCGTGTTTGACACTCTGTTTTCGCATACGCTAACTTACTCAGTCACTTCAAACCACGCTAACACGTCATGCGTCCCGTTCGTCTAGTGGCCTAGGACACCGCCCTTTCACGGCGGCGACACGGGTTCGACTCCCGTACGGGACGCCAAATTTCTCAGCATTTACGCGATCTCACTGAGCGTGGAAGACGTCATGCTTTTCTTAAGGGACTCTTCCCGACGCGCGGATCTCATCTTCTCGTGATGAAGATCAATTAACGCCAGCAAAACTAGTCGCTTTCTGTCCCCTGTTCGCAAGGGTTACCGCACTTCTGTGGCGCTTCTCCCGGTTAGATTCTTCAATTGTGCCGGGGCCTGAAACCTTTTGAGCGGGCGCGGCACTACTCAAATAGATGTCAGGTCCCTGCTCCGGAGGCCCAAAGAGCCGGCAAATAGAAAGTTCTCATTGGTGCGGATACGACAGTAGGTAAAGCTTTATATTCAAGTATCAAACGCCGAATAACCAATAGTATTGAAAGGCGCGCTGGGTTGGAGCATATCCGAAAGATAAGGTGTAGATGGCAGTGAATTTGTGGGAAGCATATGCCGGAGTTTGGATGGATAGCCCGAAAGAACTGATAGCTGGTGTTCGGCGAGGCGATGAGAACGCCTTTCAGCTCATCTTCGAGCAGCATCACCGATTTGTCTTCAGATTTCTATATGGCATGGTCGGCGAGCGTCGTCTGGCCGAAGAATTGACGCAAGAGACATTCATGCACGCCTACAAAAACATAGCGACGGTGCGCGAGGAAGCGAAACTCCTAAGCTGGCTTTGCGGAATTGCCAGGCATGTCGCCCTTCACTCGCTGCGTTCGCGTCCGGGAAAGAATCAGTGGATCGAAATCGACGATCGGGAAGTAGCGGAGTTGAAGGACGCCCAACTTACCCCCGAGACGAGAATGCTCAACACAGAGCTTAGGGCCGTGATACATGAGGCGCTGGCTGCGCTGGACGACGATAAGCGAGGGGTGTTCATCCTGAAGGTACTGCAACAAATGAGCTATCAGGAGATTGCCGCAGCGACTGGGTTTTCGATTCCGAAACTCAAGACGGACCTGCACCGGGCAAAAGCCCAGATGCGCCGATTGATTCGCCCTTATTTGGAGGTGCGAGATGAAATGTGAAGCTTGTTTGGGAATGATGGACGAGCTGATTGAGGGCGAGCTTGATAGCAGCATGGTCCGAGAGGTAAATGCCCACATCGCGATGTGCGCATCATGCTCTCAGCTCTATGCGCAGCTGCGATATGAGCAGGAACTCTATGGGAATTATCTGCTGGAGGTCGAGCCGACGCCGGCTTTATGGGCGAACTTACGGTCGGAGCTGGAAAAGGAGAAAGTTAATAGAGCCTCGCAACCGCAATTTCGAATCCAACGTTGGCTTGCTTTAGGGGGCTTGAATGTCACACCTCAGATGGCCACAGCACTGGTCCTTATCACAATCGGACTCGCCATCGGAATAATGGTGTGGCGAACAACCATCGAGGTATCCAAGCATAAGGCTCAAAACCCGCACGTGGCCGTGCAACCGTCATCCGAGGTAAACCCCGCCGGGACAAATCACGACGGGAATACTACTGACCGCCAAGGCTCTGCGAATGATAACGACAGAAAGATTCTTCCTTCTTCACCTAAAAGCGGTGACAGGGGACGCGAGATAAGGGTTAGCGCTGTCGGCCGCGCAGGTAGACGCATGATTGACAGATCACCTGCAGGGCCGACGGTTGATCAGGTGACACGCAGAGCCGAACAGCAATACTTGTCTGCGATTGAGATCCTGTCCATCGATATTAAACGTCGCCGGTCCGTCATTTCTCCCGCGTTGCTTGCGCAGCTTGAAAGGGCGCTCTCAGAAGTTGACCGCAACATAGCTGCTACGCGAAGGGTCGCGCGCGAGCAACCGCGAGATCCGGTTGCCGTCCAGTACCTGGCCCTGGCTTACGAGAAAAAGGTAGAGCTGCTCAGAGATGTGACAAGTTGGTAAGTGGCCTAAACTTCTGTCTGAGGACTGACTGAGAATGACTTGGAGGAGTGCAGTGTTTCCCATACTAAAGCCCATGATCGCGATCGCGTTGATCGGTTTGGTCATGCCGGCTACCCGCGGAATCGCCAAAGAGCACTCGAGAGTCATCGAGCAGGAACGCAGAGTTGAACGAGGAAGTCGAATTGTGGTCCGCAATGAATTCGGAGACATCCGTGTTGCCGGATCAGATCGCGACACGGTTGAAGCGATCGCAACCAATACCAACGGCTCGCAGGCCGTTCCAGTGACTATCAGCGAAGGGTCGTCCGGTAATCAGAGAGTCTTTACTGTGAGCCCGGTTGAAGGTGGGCGTAGTGCTCGGCAGCAGATCAACCTGGAAATAAAAGTTCCCCGCGATGTTGAGTTGGAGGCAATCGGCATCCGCAAGGGTAACATCCGTGTTATGGACCTCAACGGTGGCGTGCGCTTAAGAACCGACGAGGGCAACATTACTGCCAGCCGGGTTGGGTCTCCAGCGGGTGGGCTGGTTGAGGTCATGTCGCCGAACGGTAGTGTTGATTTGTCGAATATCAATGGCGATGTCCGCGTTGTCGCAATCAGCAGCAACATAGCTGTTAAATGCGTCAAAGGTGATATTGCGGCACGAGTGATGAGCGGCGTAATCGCGGTCTTGAACAGCGACGGAGACGTTGACCTTAACGTTTCCTCAGGAAGCGCTTCCTTCACCGGGGCGATTCATTCAGAACGCCGCTACCGGCTAAAAACACTGTCAGGGCACGTATCCATGGGTATACCTGACAGCGTTGGCTTTACAGCCGTGCTGTCTGCGTACGGTGGTCAAATAGAGAATGACTTTCAGTTTTCGAACGACTTAGTCAGACCACCGAGCAGAACTAATCGACTCATTATTGTTAAGCACGGAGACGGCAGTGGACGAATCGAACTTGATTCCTTTAATGGGAACGTATCTCTGCGCAAAATCGTCGCGAGCAGTGGCGCTGACTGTCAGAGGTGAGTGCGGCATGGAGCGGAGGCGAATGCCTTTCGCAGTAAGCGGACTGCGTAAACGGCGCGAACGTTAATCACAAGGAGTGTAAATATGAAAAATCGCCGGATGGTTTCATCGCTGGTGAGCGGCGCTCTCGCTCTGTTAATCCTGGGCGGCTTTGCAAAAGCGCAAAAGGCAGAAGCCGTAAATATAAATGGCGCGTCGGCAGGAAATGAGTGGAACAAATCCATAGCCGACCAGGAGGAACATCAAACTTTTCAGCTCACGGCCGGCGCACATATCGAGGTGTTTAATATCAGCGGCCCTGTTTCCGTAGAGGCGATTGATGGGTCAACTGCCGAAGTGAGCATTTATCGCAGCGCGCCGAACCGCGACGATTTGGCTTACCGAAAAGTTTCTGTCGAACAGACTTCCTCGGGATTGGCGATCACGCAAAAGAATGATGGGACTGAGCGTTCCGCGATCGATCTATTGAATCGCGTCGTGCTCAAAGTTCCACGCCAGGTTAGTGTCAGTGGAAAAAGTATCAGCGGCGATTTCAACATCAGCGGTGTCACTGGCGCGGTTGATCTGAATGGTATCAGTGGCAGCGTCAACGCCATGCGCTTGAATGAAGTCTTAAACGTATCAGGCGTCAGTGGAAATGTCCGCGTCGCGGTCGCACGCATCACCGACGCGGGACTGCGTGTCACTGGCGTTAGTGGCAACGTTTACTTAGGCCTGGCCAGCGACCTGAACGCGGAATTGCGTGTCGGCAATACAACCGCCGGGGTCTCCAATAAGATCCCGGGCCTCGCTCTTCTTGGTGGCCCTTCAAATTTTTCCGCACGCCTCGGTTCAGGTGGGCCGCAAATCGAAGTCTCGAATGTGACAGGCTTTATCGTTCTTCAGCGCCTATGAACGTTTTCAAAAGGAGTAAAGAAAATGAAAAACTCAGCAATCAAGAAAGCTTGTGTAGTCTTGTTGGTTCTGCTTGGCGCGTCGTCCGTTTGGGCATCCGTTGATCAAGAGCGCGATGAAATCAATAGAAGCTTTACTCTCCCAGCTAAAGCGCGGGTTGGAGTGGTTGCCATTAACGGCAGCGTTGACATCAAGGCTATTGATGGCGACACGGCAAGCGTCGAGATCGAGCGAACGGCGCGCAGCCGCGCCGAGTTGGATTGCAACCAAGTCGCTTTGCGGCAGGTATCTGGTAATTTGTTCATAAAGAGCGAAAACGTGTGCGAGAATACAGTAATCCAAGTCAGGCATCGCATGCTGTTGAGTCTCCCACGAAATGTCGATCTTAGCGTTATCGGCGTCAGCGGCCCGGTCAACGTTGGAGAGATTGAGGGCACGATAAGCATCAGCGGCAATAGCGGTAACATCAATCTCGCGCAGTCTGGGCGTCGTTCCAGGATCAGCGGCAATCAGGGGACGACAACCATTAAGCTGCGGAAACTCTATGCAGGGGGACTGGAGTTGAGTGGTAATAGCGGAGCCATCAGGTTGCAAATCGCCGACGAAATAAATGTCGATGTGAGAGTGAGCGGGCTTAGCGGCACGGCCTCAAGTGAACTGCCGAATGTGCAATTCACCAAAACCGGCGCCGCCGATTACTATGCACGCATCGGGTCTGGCGGGCCCACAATTAATGTCGACGGTAATTCGGGCAGTATCTTGCTTGTCCGTTATCAATAATTCTGTGGCGGCGCTGCCGTTCGGTTCAAGCCGACTTAAACAGTCGTCCGTGAAACGTAGCTTAGAACGTTTAGATAGGTGATTATTTCCTAGCTGACTCGGATGTCCTCTGGGCCGCCGCTGGCACGCCGAGTTGCGAGAGACATCGCCCTCGCTCTTCACCCGAGAGATCAGGCTTCAGCTTGTACTTTGGCAGGCGGATCGCTTCGGTGGCCGCCGGATAGAATTGCACTACTTTCTGCGTATCGCCTTCGATCACGGTAAGCTTTGTCAGCCTGTTAGGATCGTCGTAGACAAACCCACCGCTCACCCATTTCTGTCCGTCACGCAGTCCGGCCCGCCAGGCATTACTATCAGGCCTCACACCCGAGATGACACGCGTCTTAGACGACGTTTCGAACTCGAATCCCATATCCCATGGATGATAATCGTTGACTTCGGAAATCGCGCACTTGCCAAAGGGATTATCCGCGGGCACGAGTTCGCCCCGTTCTATATATTTCTCTATGTCACTTGCTCCGCTGTCTCCCAGGAATGGGTGCAAGGCGGATGCAATCCCTTTATGGGAAAGTCTGACGCCTTTTGTCTTGGCCGACTTCAGCAGACTGCGCATCACTTCATCCAATGAACTCTGGTCATTTGTTTTGGAGCGAATGGCGATATCCCAGTAATGCGCCAGCAACGCGCCACGCTGGTAAAAGAGCCGATCAACTTTATAGCTGGTCTGTCGTTTTTGAACCATTTCTGCCACGGTGAGCAAACGTACGGGTGAGGTGTAATAATCTTTTATCAGAGAGTTGTATTCGGCAACATAATCCTCGAGCGAGATTAAACCGGCCCTTAACAACATCAAGGAGGCGTAATAGTCAGTGAAGCCTTCGCTGAACCAATACAAACGCTCGTCTTCGACGCCGCCGATTAGCTCGAAGTGGCCGAGTTGCTGAGGATTCCATTCGTGGAATAACTCGTGCGCGATCACGCCCTGCCATTTGTACAGGGTGGTCAAGTCTTTAGACAGATAGACAACGAAACTGTTGGTCCTGCCTTCCCCGCCGCCAGTCTCTCCCGACGGATCATCTTCTCTCGGCAACAACGCAACGTAGTAATGAGGAAACCCCCGGGCCTTCCAGAAATCGCGCTCGACTTGAAATATCTGTTTGACGAGTTTGTGAAACTCCTCGTCTGCAAAACCGAAGGCGCCGCGCGTGACTGCGTACACTGGTTCCTTGTTTATGATAATCCGCTTGATGCGATAGTCGCCGGCCAGAAACGTACTTTTGCGAAGACTCTCCAAGGTCGTTTTGACTATCTGTTTTGGCTGACTTAATCCGTAACTGTTGATGAGGGCCCAGCCATCCGGGATGTTTTTCCATTGAAGGCTTAGGTGTAATGGCGTGGTCTCCGGTATGTCAGGGTAAACCCACAACGCCTGGCCCATAACGTAGAAGTAAGTGGGCCGCAGGACCGGTTGATGGTACACGGTACGCGTCAGCTTTGTACCAGGCGGTTGGCTTACGACATCATAGGTCAACGATACGCGCTGGTTCGGTCGGTGGCGCACGATTTTGACGTGCGGTTCCTGGGTCCTCGATCCTAGTATCTTCTGACGATGGCTGTAAGTTTTTGATAAATCTGTAAAGCTTAGTTCCCGCCGACCACTCCAAAGGCAGTAATAGACGGGATTCCCCCGATGGGCTCCCGCGAAAAGTCAAACTGACGCGGAGTTGGCAACTCTCTCCCTGGATGATCGGTTCGACCACATAGGTGAGTTCACGTACCGGCAGTCGTTCCCTCACTGGTTGGGCCACAAGGGCGGTCCCGGGAAGCAGAACAACGTAAAGCAACAAAGCGAGACCAAGCGCTGTAAGCGGACGAATTATATGATTGTTTCTAGTCATAAGCTGTGTCCTGTTCATTTACGGACTTCTTCAGCAATACAACTGTAGGGCACGGGAAGGAGTCTATCGATGACGCTAAGATTACGACATTCCGTCGCCAGATGTAACCGGAGGAAGCGTGACTTTGACGGCTGCAAGTCCGCTAAGATTTGCTTCATCTCGTTTCAAGAGATCCAAGGTAAGACGCCATCGAACCTGGCTAAGGTCCGTTGCCCAGCAGATGATGATGCCATGATCCCTGTGCGCTTGCGAGAAGTTGATCAGGGAAGGTTAAGACGGTTTCGACACTCGGCCCGCGAGTCCACCAAGAGTCCAATAAGCGTTCCCACGAGTCCCTTTACTTGCGGTAAAAGTGCAATCATGCGGCGAAATTCCGTTGAATTACCACATAGGTCGGTTCAGGTACGCACAGATTACGTTTACGCTAATCTGGTTCATAAACGTTCAAGCCATTCAAGACCCAACTGCATTTAAATTGTATAGAGTGTTCCTTGTCGCCGAAAGCAAAAGCCCCGGCGCGTCCAGAAGGAGACAGATGATCAAAACATTTCTAATTACCGTGTTAGCACTTACAATTCTGCTTGCACCGCCCGCGTATAGCCAAACTAATCCAGTAAGCCCGGTTCAAAATCCACTTTCACCAAAAGCAATCGAACAAGTTGATGCGTTGGCTACTGCGGAGTTGGCTAAAGACAATATCGGCGGCATCACCATCGGTATTGTCTCCGGCGGAAAACTCGTTTGGACAAAGAGCTATGGCTATGCCGACACGGAAAAGAAAATTCCCGCCAGCAAAGACACGATTTATCAGATCGCTTCAATCACAAAACAATTCACCGCTCTTATGCTGCTGCAATTAGTCGAACAGGGAAAAGTTCGTCTCTCCGACCCGGTTGAGAAATACTTCCCCGAAGTGAACAAACTGCAAAAGCGTTTTCCGAACGCGCCGCCCATCACTTTGATTCAACTTGCCACGCACACTTCCGGCTTAGACCGCAACCCTGATGATGACAAATTGTTATTTGGCACAGGTCCGGTTTCCGAATGGGAGAAGAAACTTGTCGCTACCATCCCGCTCACAAGCTATCTATACGAACCCGGCACACGTTATTCATACTCGAACGTCGGTTATGCGATTCTCGGTCTGGCTCTCAGTCGAGCGGCCGGCGAGCCTTATGTCGAGTATGTCCAAAAGCGCATCCTCAAACCTTTGGGAATGTCGCAGACGGCTTTTTCGCTTGACGAGGGAATGCAAAAAAATCGCGCCAAAGGCTTTCTGATTGAAAATGGCAAAGTGGACGCGGAAACGCCGGAGCTTTATGAACGCGACGGGCGCGGCTGGCGAATCCCGAACGGCGGACTTTACTCAACGGTTGAAGATTTGGCGCGATTCGTGGCGTTTGAGTTGGGCGCAGAAAACGCCGCCGTTCTGAGCAAGAAGACTTTGGAAAGCAATTTTGTGCGTGTCCAATCAGCTAACATCGATTTTAGCTATGGCTACGGACTTGGTTTCCAGGCGCGCCGTCGAGGGAATTTTGTTGCGATAGGACATGACGGTGTTGTCGCCGGTTATCAATGTTCGGCTTGGTTTGACCCAAAGACTCGCCTGGGAGTAATTACACTTACCACCAGACAAGAGAAGTTCCTGGGTCTTCGCGCACTCGAAATACTTGCCGACGCTAACCGAGCGTCGGAGAAGTGATAAGTCAAAAAGCGGCTGATCACAAGAATGAGGTTTGGATGCGTAGTTGGTATCGGATCGATCCGCGTCGACGTGTTCGCTATACAACTCGCGTTCCATTTCGCTCGTTCAACTAACTCGCTTCACGAAGCACCCTGTTGTAAAACACAACACCCAAAGTGCATGTAAAATCCAAGACCTCTCATCGAAACTTCAAGAAGAGAGCCAGTGATTGTTCTAAGGCGAATGTGTGAAGTGGAGTGAATGCCAGGTACGCGAGAAGATCCAAAAATTCAAGTCGTCTCAGGCTAGGGAAATTTTAGATAAGATTCTCTCGTCAACGGGGAGCTAGATTCGCTCGGCTAAGTGACCCGATAATCCCATCAGAGCGTTGTTATCCAGCACGAGCGGGATAATACTCTCGAAAGCGCGTATCAGTCATGAGCGGGATCATATATAGTTGGGCGCCGCACCGGATTGTCGCTCGGGAGGACTGTCGCGATGACGTGGGCCGAGGTAGCAGACACCGCAATCAAAATCTTGGGTAGCGCGTTAATAGCAGGTGGATTCGGGTATTTGAACGCGCGCCTAAGCTACAAACGAGATGACCGCGCTCAGTATGCCAAACGCCGGCGCGATCACCTTGAGAAGGTTTTCGAGATGCTTATAGAGATCGAGGACATCTACATTCGCCAGAAGGGAGCAATAGAACGATTCAGATTCTACAAAGACAGCGATGCTACGAAGGCAGACCAGGCATCTCGCGAGTTTAGCGAACTAGACGATAAGCTCTATGCAGCTACGACAAAGTTTACTCAGTCTTCCAGCGTTCTTTTGATATTTGGCGAAAAGCTAGCAAAAGCGAAGCTTGAAGTGTACGCCGACGCAATCGGTGAGTGGTACGAGTACTCGGTCCTGGAGCTTGAGTCCTTTCCTGAAGAGAAATTTACCGAGCTAAGAGCAACAATAAGATCCGCCCGTGTCGACGCGTTTGACGCACTCGCAATCGCATTCAGATCTGCCTAAATGTCCCCAACACGTCGTTGCAGGTGAGCGCGGGATAACGCCTTATTCAACTAGCTTGGTCCGGCATATTGGGTGCCGTCGCCCGCGCCGCCTGAACTCGGACGTTGGGCGACAGTCGGAAGGTTAGCCAGGCGTCATCTCAGGATTCGGACAGCAATGTTCTCCAGTCCGAAACAGGCGGCCCTGGAAGTATCAGCCGGTTCAGCTAGTTCGTCCGGCCATGGAACGAACGAAGTGG
>Ga0157378_10006453_pt1 | contig 10258 bp, 5 predicted proteins | sample M65metaG_FD_115309 | JGI IMG/M metagenome (GOLD analysis project Ga0157378, IMG submission 115309) | Miscanthus rhizosphere microbial communities from Kellogg Biological Station, Michigan, USA - M6-5 metaG | ecosystem: Host-associated > Plants > Roots > Rhizosphere > Soil | place: USA: Michigan...
TCCGGCTGCCAGTCAGATGGCGTAGTTTTGTTGATTCTCCGAAGAAAGAGATCAAATTTGCCCGGGATGAGGCATACCGACGCCGTGTATTTTGGTGCGACACTGAGTCCAAGTATTTCGCCGACCAATCGCCCAGTGTCGGTGCTCGCTTCCTTAGCAAATTGAAGTGACCCTGGACAACTTCGGCTCGGCGGACATCAAGTTTTTGTTGTGCGAGGGTGCGATTGGTTTCGCCCGTGGTCTCGCAGCGTTGCTCGCCGTCTGCCCCAAAGCATACGGCGCGATGCTCTTTACTTGTAGAGCGTGCATGGACTCATATGGAGTCTCTGACGAGCGACCGACAGTGTTGCAAGACCTCGCTTCATCGGAAATTTTCGACAAGCATCAGATCCGTGGCAACGCTATCCTCTTGGGTGTACAGAAGCGTGCGGCCGTCAGGTGCTACGGCGAGTCCCTGGCCGCAGCAAGACGGGTTCTTTTCGATCACGGAGATTTTGCTTATACGCTTCGTTGCCGCGTCAAAGTACTTCAGCGTAGCGTGTGGCCTGGTTCGCGTATCAATGAAATATACGCCCCCCGGTGCCAGGGCCCAGTAAAGGTCGGTAATTTCCTCTGGAATGACAAGTTCTTCTTGGCCTCCGCCCACAGGCATGCGCCACAGGTGGCCCTGATTTGGCGGAAGTGGACCACCACCTTTCACATAGTACAGAAACTTCCCATTGGCCGATTCCATGGGAAAAGTACCGCCATGAAAAGTAACCTGTGTAGGTTCGCCACCATTGGTAGCACTTTTCCACACTTGATAGTCGCCGCCGCGATCGGAGAGGAAGTAAATCCACCGGCCATCGCGGGAAGCGCTGGGTGTCGCGTTAAAATGGGAGTCAACGATCAGCGGGCGAGAGGTGCCGCCATCGATGCTAACCGTGAATATCCCGAGATTCCCAGAAGCGGTTGAGTCAAAAACGATCGAACGCCCGTCGGCGGACCAACGTGGCGTGCCAGTGTTGGACGCCGGCAGGAAAGTAAGTTGAACCGGATTGGAGGCGTCACTCTCGCAGACCCATATCTGACCGCTTCCGGACCGGTCCGAAGAGAAAACAATCTTCTTGCCGTCCAGAGAGTACTGTGGGGTGTCTTGGAAGCGAGTCGAGGAAATAAATTTAGTAGGAGCAGTGGCCCGGCCGTTTGGGGTAAGCAGACGAAGCTGCCAGATGTTGGCGTTTTTGGTGACGTGTCTGTACGCGAGGCGATGGCCCTGGCGAGATATCGTGGGCTCAGTGGCATTGACGGCGGCCAGTTCGATCACCCGCTCAGCATTCCCGCCACTGGCCTTCACGCGCCAGAGAGCATTGTTGCTGTTGCCCATGTCGCCCGAGGTGGCGGCGAAAATAATTTCTTCGCCATTGGTGGTCCAAGCCAATCCGGCGATTTCACCGTCGATGTGAGTCACGCGGCGAGGCTCACCGGCGTCAAGGCCCACGACGAAAATGTCGCCAACGATCAAATCGTGGGTTCGGACAAATGCTACGCTCCGGCCGTCGGGGGAAAATTTGGCTTCACTGTCTGCTTCCCGCCTTGTCGGAGTCGTTAGCCGCGTCGATTTGCCGGTGTTAACAGAGACCAGCGAAATGCCTTCAGTGCCTTCGGGGAAACCACGGTTCGCGAACACAAGCAAGCTGCCATCAGGGGACCAATCAAGCTCGCCTGGGCACGGCCCGAACTCCGCAATTCTGCGGTCGGGCCCTCCAAGCGCAGGAACAACAAATATGCCTCCGCCAGCGTCGGCGCAGCGCAGAAACGCAATATGATGGCCGTCCGGAGACCATACTGGCCACCCCGCCATCGCGCCCGATGACCTGGTCATTCGCACCGGTGGCGCTCGGTCGCCGATCAATTTGACATAGATGTCATATTGGTCTTCTTCTCCGCCGTCCCACATGAAAGCGACTTGGCTGCCATCAGGAGAAAAAGCGGGTCGTCCCTCGATCCCCGAGTTCGTCGCGAGGGGCACGATTCTCATGGGTGGCAATGCCGGTCTCGACTTACGCCATGGCAGCCACCATCCTGCGAGCAACGCCACTCCGAGCAGGAACAATGTTACGGTCCCTACCAGCCACTTTCTCCCAAGCGGCACTTGTTCAGAGGTTGAGTCATGCTGCAGTTTTTTCAAATCAATGAGCAGATCACTCGCCGTGCGATAACGCGATTCGCGATCCTTTTCCAGGCATTTGTGAATGATCTCTTCTAGACGCGAAGGTATACCGGGGTTCAGGAACTTGGGCGGCGGGTAACTCTGTTCCAGAATGGCGCGATGCACCCGTGTCGCCGTATCACCAGGAAAGGCTCGCTGAGTTGTGGCCATTTCATAAAACACCAAGCCAAAAGAGAACAAGTCGGTGCGCGCATCCAGCTTCTCGCCACGAACTTGTTCTGGCGACATGTAGGACGCGGTTCCCATCCTCTTTCCTGTTACGGTCAACCCCAGTGCAGGTGGCGCCGGGGACTCACTTGCCGTGATTGTGGCGTTGTCCAGTGGCTCGGCGGCGCTTGTGAATTTAGCCACACCAAAATCCAAAATCTTGGCCTCTCCGCGCTTCGTGATGAAGATGTTCGCGGGTTTGATGTCTCGGTGAACGATACCCTGACGATGAGCCGCATCCAAGCCTTCGGCGATCTGAATGGCAAGATCGACTAATTTGTCGATTGGCCACAGCATGTAGCCGGGAACGGCTGCGGCGACGTGCTCACGCACTGTCTGTCCTTCCAGCAACTGCATCACAATGAAGGGCTTGCCTTCATGCTCACCGAACTCGTAGATGGTGCAGATATTGGGATGATCGAGAGCTGAAGCGGCGTGCGCTTCGCGCTCAAATCGTTGCAGGGCCATGGAGTCCGTAGCCAACTCCTCTGGGAGAAACTTCAGGGCAACTTGGCGACCCAGTTTGATGTCCTCTGCTTTATAAACAATGCCCATACCCCCACCGCCCAGGATTTGCAGCACACGGTAGTGCGAGACTTTCTTGCCACTTAGGCTTTCGCCAGCGACTTCAGGCAAGGCCATAGCCGCCGAACCGGCTGCCTTCCGTTCTTTCCACTCCACCGGTACCATCCAGCGATAGCCCCTGCGCGCGAGCGTTTCGATACAGTGAGGGCTGTCGGCAGCCTCGCCCAGTGCTTGTCGCAATCGATTCATGGCTGCGCTGATGCTGTGCTCAAACTCCACGATCGTGTCGTTTGGCCAAAGCTTCTTGCGCAGCTCTTCTCGGGTAACAACCTCCCCGGGGTGCTCCAGCAGCATGACTAGAATTTGGAAGGGCTGCTCAGGCAAGCGAATGGCTCTGCCTTCGTCCGGGCGCAGCTCACCGGCTCGAAGGTCTAACTCAAATTTTTCGAAGCGGAACACGCCTTGGCGTGACCTGACTTCCGACACGGCGGACTCCGAGCTTTTCAGGATTGTAACACCTCAAGATGTCCGGCAACTCCTAACGCATAACGCAGGCCTGGTCGACGGCATAGGCGGACCCCCCCACCGCTAATTCAATAGAAACAAACCAGTTCGGTCGATGACACGGAAATGAACTGATTATGACCCCGCTTGCATTGAGGCGATCGAGGAGGTGAATCAAGGTCGGCACCACCACGCAACTTACGAAGGTGGACGCCATGAAAACTTTATGCCGATTCTGCGCCGTGTTGCTCGCGACTCTATTCGCCAGTGCAGGCTGGGCAGCACGTCAGGCTGGCCAAGCCAAAGCGACCGTCAATCAAGGCGAAATCCTTTTCAAGTTGTACGGAGGCTACAGGTCTCGAGAAAAAGTCTTCGGTATTGCGAACGGTCCAGCACGCGCCTCGGTCTACTACAACTATGTGCTAGACGCCCAAAATGAAAACGCTGAGTTTAAGGCGCCTGTGCTTCTGGGTTGCGTCATCGCCCACGAAATCGGTCATCTGCTCCTTGGCCCAGAGGGCCACTCTACCGGTGGAATTATGCAGTCGGACTGGGGACTTAAAGACGTTCGCCAGGCTATGACGGGTACGTTGACGTTCACACCCCAGCAATCAAGGCGACTTCGGGCAGCGGCTCAAAGGCGTATCTGGCAGGGAGAGGGAACTTTAGAAAACCACCGCATGACAAAGGTTGATCTGACGGCACGCTTAACGTCTGGCCGGCGAGTGGCAGACATCCGTTCCGCCAGAATGCAAGATCCGGCAAACCGGCCCGATTCGACCGGCGGTTCGCTGCCTGGCCCCGCTGCAATGGTCCCGGTGGACTCGCTCGATCTCCCCGCAACCCCGGCACGCGATGCTTACGCGGTGACTGGGGATTTGTTGCCGCCTTTCCTGAAGGCCGTCGTGTCCGTATGGAACCAGGAATTTCCAGGGGTTCCGTTGTCCAACAACAGCCTCATCTTCGTGATTCGGCCGAGCGAGTTCTATGCCGACCTGAATGCCCAGCAAAAAATATGGCTGATGAGTCGGGAGATGCTCGGCATCCGGAACTTTCCGTTGATCATCAACCCGCTTACACCGGACGACGCCTGGTATTTCCGTGCTCAGCAGGAATGGAAGCAGGGAAACTTCGATGCGGTATATATCCTGGTGACTTCCTTATTCCACGAAATCGCCCACACGCAGCACGCCGCGGACGAACTCGTTGCGTACAGAGACCAACTAGCCCTCTTCGAGCATTTTAAAAAACAAGGCAAACTCTCAAGTTCGTACGCGCACGCGTGCCGCGCTTCGTTGCGCGAACGCTACCTGGACGTGAAAAAGCATCCGCAACAATATCGTCAGGTACTGGTCAAGCTACGCGACCAGACGGTCGCCCTACTCGTACGGGCGGAGGCGGCGCCGCCAGTTGCTCCTCCAAAAAGCCACGAATAGTCGGACACTTCCGTTTGAAGGGCATCGCCAACTCCCGATAAGTCTTAGTGTTGAATCGGAAGCGCGAGTGGGCAAGAGGAGTGCACAAGCGCGGCGTGTTTGCGCGCTTTTGATTCAACGACTTGAAGGAAGCCGCCGGCGTTTGCGGCAGACGCGGATCCTATGCAAATTGAATAGAGCGATGGGGCTGTGTGGAGGTGCGCCGGAGCTGTGCGGCGGAGCATAGCGGATGACACGGTGCGCTCGGCGTCTGGCTATAGCAAAACAATTTTGCGAAGAGAGTGCCTAAGGAAGACTGAAGAAGAGATTGGTTCGGCGATGCTTGCTCTGTCTGTGGTGCCGAGCCGAGCAAGTGAAGACAAAGAGGCAAGAGAGTGGCACGTCGCCGGCTGGCTAGGAAGCCGAAATGGCGGATGCGCACGAAGCCGTCCGGAAGCAGGTGCAGCAGGAAGCGACGTAGGAATTCATCGAGCGAGAGAGTCATCAGGCGCTGTTCGTTTTTGTGGGCGGAGTCGCGCCAGCGAAAGGTGACCTTCTGGTCGGCGAACGAGACCAGTCGGTGATTGGAGATGGCCAAGCGATGGGTGTAACGGCCCAGATAGCGGAGCACATACTGCGGGCCTCCGAAAGGTCGTTTCGCGTAGACCACCCAGTCTCTTCTAAACAATGGCCTGAGCCATGCAGCAAAGGTTTTCGGCTGAGCGAGGGGCTTCAAGTCTCCATGAAAGGTGAGCTTGCCGTCATGAAAGGCGCGCTTGAGCGCTTGGTAGAACTTGCCGCGAAAGACAGCGCCAAGCACCTCGACGGGAAGAAAGAAGTCGTAGCGTGGTTTGATCCAGCGCGTGCCATCGGCAGACAGCCCACCAGCTGGCACCACGCAATGTACATGCGGGTGTAGTTCGAGTTTTTGACTCCACGTATGCAGCACGCTGAAGAAGCCGATCTCCGCACCGAGATGCTGGGGATCGCGGGCAACTTCGTGGAGTGTTTCCGCACTGCTGCGAAACAGGAGATCGTAGACGACCTTCTTATTCTGAAGAGTCAGTGGGGCTAACTGGCGAGGTAGCGTGAAGACAACATGGACGTATTGCGTCGGCAGAAGCTCCCTGCGACGCCTTTCCAGCCAACGATCGCGAGCGCCCGCCTGACACTTCGGGCAGTGCCGATTTCTACACGAATTGTAAGAGATGGCGCGATGTCCGCAGCGAGTGCACTCATCGAGATGTCTGCCGAGCGCGGCGGTGCGACACCGCGCAATCGCCAGGAGCACTTTGACGTGCTTCCAGCTGATCCATTTACGGCTTCGTTCGATGAATGCGTCTCCCGCAGTTCGGACCAGATCGGCCACCTCGAGGGGTGGACCCGCTCGCTGGGCGGCTTCCTTGTAAGCGTCCCACACCACCTTGGTGGTGATCGGTGTATCACCGGTATGCCAGCGGTTGCCTGGAAACAGCCATGCGCTTGACTTGTGCCGTAATCCGCGCCAGTGCTCACGCAGTACCTCGAGGAGTTTTGGGCTGAGCATCACATCCCGGTCTTTGCGTCCTTTGCCGCCCTGGACGTGAATCACCATGCGTTTGCTATCGATGTCGCTGACTTTCAGGTGCGTTAATTCAGCGCGTCGTACTCCGGTGGCGTAGAGGGTCATCAACAGAGTGCGATGATAAGGAGTTAGAGCTGCGTTGATGAGTCGCGCGACTTCTTCCCGGCTGAGGATCGAAGGAAGTGAAATGCTTTTTTCGGGTAGGGCGTCTCCGCGATGCTCCAGGTTTTCTTGAGAGTTTTGATGTAGAAGAATCGCAGAGCTGCCAATCGTTGCGTAACCGTGCCCGGCGACAACTTGCGCTTCTTGAACAGCTCGGCCTGATATTCACGAATGTGCTCAGGACCCAGACCATCTGGAGAGCACTTGAATCGTCTTGAGAAATCTTCGACTGTGCGGACGTAACAGCGTGTGGTAGCCTCAGAATAATTACGACGCTCGAGTTCTTCGAGCATCATTTTGCGAAGTCGGGTCATGAGGACCTCCTTGTGACCCGACAATATCCCGATCACGTCGACACAGTTCACCTACACGCACGCGAAGCGTCTGCCGCCCGGCGGCTTCGTTCAAGTCGCGTTACCGGACAAAGGGACGCTGGGCCGATTTCAAGTTTCCGATAACCGCGTTTACCAGGACATTCCAACTGGCCACGTTGCTTCTGTTGGCTGTCTTTGCTGTCATATCGTCTTTAGTAGCAAGAATTATGATTGCGAAACATCCGCCACGTCCCAGAATGCAAAAGACCTCCTGCCTGCACTAAGATTTCTCCCATGGAACAAAGGGCCAAGGCTAAGCATAGTTCATCGCGATACATGCGGGCTTTCGTTGGAGCTGCAATACTTGCCATCAACTGCATCGTGTTTAGTCCGCTGTTCTTTGCTGTCTTTTGGCACTTATGGCACGGACAGAAAGTGATCTGCGACGGCATTTAAATTTCCGTACCGGCCCGTTGGTGGGCACGAATCGATGATGAAAAGATCAGACTATATAAACATTCTCTGACGGTGTTTGGAGGCGACACTGCTCTATCTTCGCTGTCGCGAAATCGTGGCGTCGCAACAAGTCAGACGGAGGACGAGGCTTTGAGCGTTGTCGAAAATATCTACCTCAAAATGCGCGATGGAAATGATTTTAACCCCGTCGGCTCAATCACATTTGGGGCGGGCCAGCAAAAGTCACCTGCTTCAAAGCGCATTCGATCAAGGACCCTTCATGGTTCACTTCTGACTGTATTTTGCTTTCCGGGACTTGGCACGGTCACTTTACCGGCAAAGAGCCAGAGCTAGAAGCTTTCTTTCGTATCGTGGGTAAAATAACGACCTGTCGAAGGGGAACTAGTTGTAGGTCTCCAAGATGGCACTGAGCCGATTCTTTCTGCTTGTGCCTGGTTTGTCGGGTTACCGGACATGTAGATTTTGGCGAAATTTCCACTTCTCAGGTAACGGAGTTTACCAGGACCTATCAAAACTTCTGTCATAACTTCCGGGTTGCCGACAATCCACCCAATTTCCGGTAGCCGGACTTTCCAGCCGGGACCGCCTTGCTTTTTTCGGGAACAATCAGGATCGACCTAAGATCATCTTCCCTGATGCCAGCCGGTTGGTCAGTCAAGAGGCCGGCTTGCGCGATGATCTGTTGATTGTCTACAATTGTAGGTAATCTAGGCATATGGCAAAGCCGACCGATCTTGTCCAAGGCACTCTCGATCTCTTGATCCTCAAGACCATCTCGCTCGAACCTAAACACGGCTGGGCCATCGCCAAGCGCATCCAACAGGTTTCACAAGAAGCTCTCCAGATCCAGCAGGGATCCCTGTACCCGGCGCTACACCGGCTGGAACAGCAGGCCTGGATCAAGGCCGAGTGGCATACGACTGAGACCGGGCGAATGGCGAAGTTCTACTCCCTTACACGTTCAGGACGGAAACAACTGGAAAGGGAATTGGCAAACTGGGCCAAGCTGTCGACGGCTATCAACATCGTGGTCCAGGAGGCTTAGCAATGCGGATGTTAGACAAAGTCCGTTTGCGGCTTCGGTCGCTGTTCCGCCGTCCGAATGTCGAGTTCGAGCTCGAAACCGAACTTCGTTTCCACCTGGATCAGCTCATTGAAGAGAACATTTCATCCGGTATGCCGCCCGAGGAGGCCCGCCGGGCCGCGCAGCGCATGATCGGAGGCATCGCGCAATGCAAGGAGGAGTGCCGGGATATGCTTCGCGTAAACTTTGTCGAGGATCTTGTACAAGATGTACGTTACACGATTCGATCTTTAGCGAAGAGTCCAGGGTTCACAGGGGTTGTCGTCGCCACGCTGGCGCTTGGGATCGGAGCAAACATTGCCATTTTCACGATCGTGCATGGAGTACTGCTGCGGCCCCTCGACTATCCAAAACCCGATCAGCTGATGTATCTGACGGCAGAAGCTCCGGCCATTGGGGGCACCGGAAGTGCGCTCTCTGCGCCAGAGTACATCGAGTTCCGCCAGATGAACCGGTCGTTCGCGGCGGTTGGCGCTTATTCGACCGGCGGCGCGGCGTACACAACCGGCGAGGTCAACCTCACGACCGGGGATCGACCTCTGCGGGTGCGCTCGATCTCCGTCGATGCACATTTGCTCAAAGCGCTCAGTATTCAGCCGGAGCAGGGACGCTTCTTTAGTGACGAAGAAACTGCGCGTTGGACTGGGACGCTACCGCCACCGATCGCAATACTCTCCCACGAATTGTGGCGAACAGCATTTGGACAACGACCGCTCGTTGGACAAAAGGTGGAAATCGAGGGCCGCCCCCACGAAATCGTTGGCATTATGCCACCTGGGGCCGACGTCATGGATAACCGCACCCAGGTTTGGTTGCCCCTCTGGCTTCATCCGAATATGGCCCGGCAACGCGAGGCCCATGTCCTCTACGTCATTGCGCGACTGAAAGATGGCGTCACCGCTGAGGTGGCACAGACGGAGCTGAGTGCATTCCTCGAAAACTGGGGCGATCGTGTCGGCACGACAGACCATGTGCCCACGAACCGTCCCCTGCGCTCAGTAGACCACACCCTCCAATTCCGGGCGTTACAGGATGCGATCGTTGGGAATGCCAGCCGCCCGATCTGGGTTCTGCAGACCGCCGTGGGATTCGTGCTGCTCATCGTCTGCGCGAATCTCGCGAACTTGGTGATGGCTCGCGCCGGGTCACGCAGACGTGAGTTTGTACTGCGCATTGCTCTCGGCGCCAGCCGCGGCCGGCTGCTCCGGCAGTCGGTAACCGAAGGTGCGGTGATGTCCGTAGCCGGTGGCATTCTGGGTCTTTGGCTAGCCAGCGCTGGTGTCCGGGCGCTAATCCGTGCTTACCCGAATAGCATCCCACGGCCGAGTGAGCTTACGATTAATTTGCCCGTTCTGCTGGTTGCGCTCGGCCTCTCGACTGGGACTGCCCTGCTTTTCGGATTCGTGGCGCTCGGGCGCGGGAGGACGAGTAGCATGGCGGCTGCACTCAAGGAGGGCGCAAGGGGTTCCAGCGGTGCCTGGCGTCATTACGCCCGTCGTGGACTCGTGATAGCCCAAGTCGCTTTCGCGGTGATGCTGGTTATCGGAACGGGTTTGCTAGTTCAGACAGTCTACAACCTCACGAGGATCGATGCGGGGTTTGACCAGTCGCGGCTGGTGACGTTCTCGCTGACACTGCCCATGGCGAATTCGGATCCCGACACGCGCGCGCAGGCGTATCAGCGCATCCTCGAAAGGCTGCGCTCCGTACCGGGCGTGCTGGGAGCGGCTGCCATGTCCGGCCTGCCGCCGAATCGCACCCCGGATGCGATCGCTACTCCTCTCGAGAACTACA
>Ga0157378_10006456_pt1 | contig 10256 bp, 4 predicted proteins | sample M65metaG_FD_115309 | JGI IMG/M metagenome (GOLD analysis project Ga0157378, IMG submission 115309) | Miscanthus rhizosphere microbial communities from Kellogg Biological Station, Michigan, USA - M6-5 metaG | ecosystem: Host-associated > Plants > Roots > Rhizosphere > Soil | place: USA: Michigan...
GAAAATTTTCCGTGAGCAAACGGTGCTCGTACTCCACCTACGTAGCGTTGTAATCCATAATTGCCAAGACTTGCTTCAAAAAACATCTCGCTAGTGCGAGGCTGCTTTGTAACAATGTTGATCACGCCACCCATTGCATTTCTACCATATAAAGTTCCTTGAGGTCCGCGCAACACTTCAATTCTTTCAATATCCACTAACTGGGGCATGTAGGTATCCAGCGTAAACTGATTGACACCGTCGATGTAAGTAGTTACCGCAGGATCATAAGAGGTAGAAGTGATGCCGCGAACGGATATCACATTTCTTCCATCACCCGGATCTGCAGCATATAAATTCGGAACAATGGCGGTAAGGTCCTTACTGTTCCATAATCGATATTCTTCTACCTTGCGCGCGTTAAGCGCCGTAACCGAGGAAGGAATTCTTTGAATTTGTTGTTCGCTTTTTTCCGCTGTCACTATCACCGCATCGAGTTGATTGTTTTTTCCCGTGAGTCGGAAATTGAAATCAGTTTGCTTCGGAATTTCAATTTGGGCATCCATTGACGCGAACCCTATAGCGGAAATGGAAATGATATAAATACCCTTGTCTAGCTGATCAAAAGAAAAGTCGCCATTTTTTCCGCTGACTGCCCAATGATTAGTATTCAACAAATGCACAGTAGCGCCTTCCACCGGGTTGGACGAAGTGTCCGCAATGCGGCCACCTATCTTTATGTTTTGAGCGTGAAGGAAAATTGTGGGAATAATAAGTAAGGCAGTAATAATGGTTTTCTTGAACTTCATGGGGGTCATCTTTAATTACACACGGATAAGCTTAATTGATCGTACGGGACTAATAAAATTTGATTCGTCATTAATAACTAATTTCCGACTTAACCGAAAATTATTTTCACGATGCAATATACACCGTCTCCATCCAGATATGAATCGATGAAATACAACAGATGCGGGAAAAGTGGGTTGTTGCTGCCGGCCATTTCGCTGGGGCTCTGGCATAATTTCGGGGCGGTGGATGAATTTGAGAATGGCAGGGGCATTATCCGGCGCGCTTTTGATCGCGGCGTCACGCATTTCGACCTGGCCAACAACTACGGACCTCCACCTGGTTCTGCAGAAGAAAACTTCGGCAAAATTTTAAAGAAGGATTTTCCCGGGCATCTTCGTGATGAATTGATCATTTCCACCAAGGCGGGATATTTAATGTGGCCAGGACCATATGGAGAATGGGGATCAAGAAAATATTTGCTGGCAAGTCTTGATCAAAGTTTGAGCAGGATGCAATTGGACTACGTGGATATCTTTTATTCACATCGTCCCGATCCCAACACGCCAGTGGAAGAAACAATGGGTGCGTTGCACACGGCCGTTCAGCAGGGCAAGGCCTTGTATGTTGGCTTATCTAACTATACGGCTGAACAATCAGCAGCAGCAATAAAAATTTTGGATGAGATGGGCATTCATTGTCTTATACATCAACCTAAATATTCGATGTTTGAAAGATGGGTGGAGGGTGGTTTACTGGACGTGCTCGAGAAACATGGCGTTGGTTGTATTCCTTTTTCTCCACTTGCGCAAGGATTATTGACCGATCGTTACCTAAACGGAATTCCCGCTGATTCAAGAGCGGCGAAACAACATGGATTCTTGAATGCTGCTGAAATCACGGAGGCGAAACTCCTTAAAATTAAAAATCTTCACCAGATAGCAAAAAGCAGAAAACAGTCGCTCGCTCAAATGGCGCTTTCGTGGTTACTAAAGGATAAGCGTATCACCAGTGTTTTGGTTGGAGCGAGTTCAATTCCACAGCTCGACAACAATATTGACGCACTCCTAAATATAGATTACTCTAAAGAAGAGCTTGATGCCATCGAAGAAGTATTAAGATGATTATTGAAATCATTTTTATAAACAATTATTTTCATAACTGGGATATATAAACGCAAAAAACCTTCTTTTCGATGATATTGTTGAAGTGATACTATAATTGTTTCGGCAATTCTACCACAGTACCGATAAAGCCGTTAAATGTATTATCAGGATTAAAAACCGGTTTGCCAATCACCAGCATTTCGTGGTATTCGCCGTTATACTTTCTTAGGCGGTATTTATGCCGGAACAAGGTTTGCTTTTCAAATGAAATGTTATATACCTCCAAATAATGTCCGACATCTTCCGGATGAATATTTTTCATCCATCCCATTCCCAATTCATCTTTCATGGCAGTATTGGTATATTCCAGCCAGGTCTTATTCAAAAATGTTTGTTGCCTGTTGGCGTCGGCAACCCAAAGCATCACAGGCGCGTTGTCGCACATATTTCGGAACATCTGTTCTCGTTCTGCAATTATCTGCTGTCCCTGCTTATGTTCTGTTATATCTTCAATAGCTACAATAACCACCTGCTGCCGATGAAGTTTTTGTATTACACTCCTCGCATTGACCAGCATGATTTTTTGCCCGATACCCTCGAAATCGTATTGAAATTCCATTCCGTTGATCTGGCTGCTATTCCTAAACACGTCGTCAAGCATTTGCAGAAATTCGCCGATATTCCACCGTCCGTTCGCTAATTCATATATGGCTGATCCTTCCGTTTCTTCTTCCTTCAGTTTAAAGATCTTATAGAAGGCGCGATTCGCTGTTTTCACGCGAAGTTCCCGATCAAGCACAATCACGGCCTCGCGAACGGTACCAAACATGGCGTCAGCATATTCGTATGACTCCGCCAATTGTTCATTACGCACCTGCAGTTCGGTGTTAATTGTCATCAACTCTTCGTTAGTTGACTCCACTTCTTCTTTTGAAGTTTCCAGTTCTTCATTGATACTTTGTAATTCTTCGTTACTGGAAACAATCTCCTCGTTAGCCGATTGCAATTCTTCATTATTCGCCTCCTGTTCTTCAACAATCGCTCGCATGTCCTCCCGCACTGCGTTTAGTTCATCCTGTAGTTGTTTGACCAGTTTATCTTTTGAATGAATGGATTTACTATCCGACTGCGTGGCAGCCGGAAGTTCTTCAAAAATAATCAGGTATAATTTTTCTTCGCCTGATCCCTGCAAAGGCATCACTTCAATAGCTGCCTGGTGAATACTATTATTCATCTTTACTTCAAGCCCTGCTTTTCTAACACGTTCACCCGATTTATTTGCTTTATGAACGGCGCTTCGCAGTTCAAATGCAAGACCTGGCCTTGCCATTTTCAAAAGATTAAGGCTGGCTTTTCCCGGCGACGGTTCAAGAAACAAACCCGTGGATCCGCGAAATTGAAGAATCTCCAGGTCATGGTTCACAACAACACTTGGCGGAGTAAACTTTGTCAGAAGAATATTATCTACTATTTTTTCCAGATCGGTCTCAACAATCGACATTTCCTGCTGAATGCGTCGCTCGCGTTGCTCATCGCCTGTATTAGTACCAGGAAGCCGATGTGTCATTTCAAACATCGCTCTTACATGCGCATCTTTTTTTCTCAGGTATATCTTATACTTTTTTTCGACCTGTGAAAAAAGATGACCCGAGGTTCCGATGGTTTCTGATTTTCCAAGCATCAGGTAACCATTTGTATTAAGCGCATAGTGAAATGTTGCAAGAATCTTTTTTTGAAGAAAGGAATCCAGGTAAATCATCAGGTTGCAGCAACTGATAAAATCAATGCGCGAAAAAGGAGGATCCTTAAATATATTATGTGGAGCAAACACGCAGAGGTCACGAATGCTTTTTACAATGCGGTAACTTCCGTCCACTTTTGTAAAGAATCGCTCAATTCTGGCGGATGACACTTCTGCGAGATCTGTCCGGGTGTAAAGACCAAGTCGTGCTTTACCAATCGCAATTTCACTTAGATCAGTCGCGAAGATTTGAACCGGAATATTTGCGCCGCGATCACCGAGGATCTCCATCAAAACGATGGCAATAGAATAAGCTTCTTCACCGGTAGAGCAGGCGGGCACCCATATGCGCAGAGGTTCATTTTTGGTCTTATTGTTCAGGATCTGTGGTAAGAGCGATTTTTTCAGGTATTCAAAGGCGTCAGGATCACGAAAGAAATTCGTGACATTGATGAGCAGGTCCTGATACAGGAGTTTGATCTCATTGTCATGTTGCTTAAGATATCCGGCATAATCTGTAAGTGTCTCCATTTTGTGAAGTAACATCCTACGTATCATGCGCCTCTTGATGGTATTCACCTTATAATGGGCGAAATCAATTCCCGTAGATTTTTTTAGGAGTTGAATGATTCCTAATACTTCTTCTTCCCTGACTTCCGTATCGGATTCGGGTTCACTGGTTATGAGTTGTTCAATGATTTCAGGCCTCTTCCCAAGCCGTTCCAATTCTTTAGCGATTTCCTTTGGAGAAAGCACCATGTCTACGGCTCCTTCGCCAACTGCCGATTTCGGCATGCTTTGAAATTTAGCGGAGTCATCTTGCGCGAAAGTGATTCCACCGGCAATTTTTATTGCCTTGAGTCCTACAGTTCCATCGGTGGCGTTGCCGGATAATATTATTCCAATCGATCCTTCTTTCTGGTTTTCTGCGAGTGAAAGAAAAAACTGATCGATAGGCATGTGCAGTGCAGGCTTCGCAGTTCTTGCGTTCAGCGTCAGTTGTCCGTCAGACATTGATAATCCTTTATTGGCTGGAATCACATAAAGATGATTGGGTTCAATCACTAAGGATTCGCGCGCTTCAACCACCTTCATCCTGGTAGACCGGGCGAGAATTGCAGTCAACATACTTTCATGCGTGGGATCAAGATGCTGCACGTACACATATGCCATTCCTGTTTCGGGAGAAAGATTTTGTAAAAGTTCAGTGATTGCTTCTAGTCCACCGGCCGAGGCTCCAATAGCTACAATTGCAAATCGCTTTTTCGCTGATTTCTTTTCGGTCGAAGATCCTGATTTACTTTTCATGTTAGGAGTGTGCAGTCACATCAACGGGGTGCAAAAGAGAAGAAACAAAGATATTGGTTGAGTCCAGGATGAACCTCTTTTGTTCCTGAAAATCGGGTGGCATAATCCTTATTTATTCATTTTAAATTCGGCACGTAACTTAAAATAGCAATTGAAAGTTGCTCCTTGGTTTGGCGCGCTCTTCGCCATAATAAATCCCTGGTAGATCTCCGCAATTTTTTTGCAGATGGCAAGGCCCATCCCCGTTCCCGGATATTCATGCATACCACGCAAGCGCTGAAACATTTGGAAAATGCGGTGTTCAATATTCTGATCAAAGCCAATTCCATTATCACTGACAGAAATCAGCAAATAAACTGCATCATGGACGGCGTGGGGATGCTGAATATCGGAACCTTTTACCTGTGAACTCTCAATGGTAACAACCGGACGCTGACCTGCAGGCTGGTACTTGATAGCGTTACTGAGCAGGTTGCGTAGCAGGTGCGAGAAATGCGACGCAGTTCCTTCGATGATGGGAAGGTTTGAATATTTGATCTCCGCCTCTGACCGGCTGATCATTTCTTCCATATCGATTTTGATTTCGCGAAGCACCTGGTTAAGATCAAATTGAACAAACGCTTTGTCCGACGCATTTATACTGGAGAAGTTGAGAATATCATCAATCAACTCATCCATTCGTTTCACCGCGGCTTGTATTTTCTTAAACTCGGCTTTGCCAGCGGGGGTGAGCTGTTCAACTTCATTTTTCAGCAAGCGGTCTGAAAATACCTGCACTTTTCGGAGTGGTTCGCGCAGATCATGGCTCGCAATAAAGGCGAATGAAGTAAGCTCGTCATTCTTTTCACAAAGCTCCTTATTCTTTTCAAAAAGGGATTCATTCAATCCACGCATTTCCTGCTCAACCTTAATTCTTTCCGTGACATCACGCACAATACACAATACTCCGTAAACTTCATTCTCCTCATTTTTCAAAGGAACATAATGCCCTTCCATGTATCCGGTAGCGTAAATTTCTTTTTGAATGGGAACATAAACCGCAGTACCATCCAATGCGGAACGGATAGCCGTGAACACTGTATCGTTTTCTCTGAAGTTTGGAAATACGTCAAAAAAATGCTTTCCAATTACATCCTCTTTCGCAAAGTCATATGCGTCCTGGCAACGCTTGTTCCATGCTACTATTTTAAATTCAGTATTCAGGGCAAGAATTCTATCAATGCTGGATTCAATCAAGGCCTCCGAAAAACTCACACGTTCAGCCAACTGCTGGTGAAGCAATACATCTTCTGTAAAATCCATAGTGGTACCTACGATAAACTTCTCTAAGCTGTTGCTCACTTTTCTAAAGGCAGTTTTCATATGTCGAATATGGCCGTCACTTCCAATTCTAAACGCCACCTTCTGGGTTTCGGGCCCCGCAGAATTTGCGGCATCGGTGGTGGCATCTTGTACATCTTTTCTATCGTCCGGGTGAATTAACGACAGGAAAGCGTCAAATGTGGGTTTGAATGAAAAGGGCTCGAGACCAAATAATTCAAACATGGATTCGCCCCAGGTAAGGTCACCGGTATCGATGTTGTATTGCCAGGTGCCCAAATGTTGGAGTTTCTCTGCCTGCCGCTCAATATGATAACGCAACCGAATGTTCTCGGTTTTTATTCTGAGCTGTTCGTGCACTTGTTTTTGGTCGGTTATGTCCTGTAAAGTGCCCACCAACGCGGTTATCACGCCGAACTCATTTTTCACCGGGTGGCCGTTGAGCGAAACATCGAGTTGCCGTCCATCCAGGGTACGAAGCCGATGCTGAATTGAAAATTTTTCACCCTGCTTGGCGGCTTCAAAAACATTTTCAAGTAAAACGCTATCTTCCGCATTGCTGGTCTTTAAATAAAACTCAAGCGTTGGCGTAAATGATTGTGGAGAATAATCATAAATCCTGAATACCTGGTCCGACCACGTAAACACATCTGTATCCGGATCTAATTCCCAGGTGCCGATGCCAGCAATTTCTTCGGCCTGCATTAACAGCGACCGTTGCTTGACCAACTTTTCTTCATGCTCCTTTCGCTCCGAAATATCATCAAATCCAATTACTACACCATCTTCCAGTTTAGTTACAGTAATTCTGAACCAGCCGGATACTTGCGGCCATGCATAATAACGTTCTGTATCTACGGGAATCCCGGTAGTAACTACATTCTTATTCATTTCAAACAGGCCTCCATCAGAATCTAATGGAAACACCTCCGTCTGGCATTTGCCAGGAATATCGCCGCCGAAAAGATGCAGTCCATATTCATTAACGAGCTTGATTTCGAAATCAACGATCTGACCGCTAGTGTCGCGGATACTTTCAAACACCGCAATACCGGTCATCGAATTATCGAAGATCGACTGAAGCAGATCTCTATTTTTCTTGAGATCTTTTTCCGCAATGATCAATTGGGTAAGATCATGTTCCATCCACAACAAGCCTATCACATGTTGCGATGCATTTTTAATAGGGATGAAAAAAGTTTCAAAATACTCCGGGCCTCCACTTTCCCTCACCGCCGGCACATGAACGACGTCGCCTTTCCATCCTTCGCGCAATTTTTCAAACGTTGGCGTCTGCGGCAATCGTGGAAATATTTCCGCCAGGTTCTTCCCAATCACGCTTTGTTTGGATTCATGATAATATTCTGCAGCTTTCTTATTCCAATAGAGAAAGTTCATGTTGCGGTCCAGCACCATCACCCTATGGATACTTGATTCTATCAGTCGCTCTATGAATTCCAGCCGATCCTGCAACTCAGCCTTCAGTTTTTCATGTTCTGTAATATCATGCAAAATCATGAGTGCCGCGCTTACCTCATTTCCTTCCTCTCTGATAGGCAGCATAGTCAACTCATAATCGCCTGCAAGGTATTCGATGCGAATATTTCTTTCGTAAACCATTTCACCATTCAGCACTCTATTGAACCACGAAATTGTTTCTGGTTTTTTCATTTTTGGAAATACGTCGAAGATGTTTCTTCCGAGCACTTCCTCTTTGTTTAATTTGAATGCAGCTTCCGATCTCTTGTTCCAGCCAATAATGATATTTGAGGCGCTGGTAACACAAATCTTGTCGACAATGTTCTCGCTTAATATCTCAGCAAAATGGATTCTCTCCTTGAGTTTTTGATTGCCCACCACTTCGGATGTAATATCGCGTGTGGTTCCGATTACAAGGTGATGGCCTTGTAAGGAAATAACTGGCTGACAGGTTGTTTTTAGATGGAGCGTTTTTCCATCGGGTCTGATGCTCCTGAAGGTTAGTTCTTTTTCAACCGGTGCTGTCCGCATTTCCTTTACTACCCTCTCGATCGCTGGCCTATCTATTGGGTGAATATATTTGTCAAAGTTCTTCAGATTCATCTCAAGAGAATTCAACCTAAGTCCCATCATGGAATAGATGTTATCAGAAACCTGCAGCTTATTTGTATCCAAATCCCAGGACCATGAAGCTATATTGGTTGCTTTTTCTGCGTGGCTGATCGTCTCCTTGTGCACCGATAATTGCTCATTCAATTCTTTTATTTCCATTTCAAGCTTGTGGTCCGAAGTGATGTCTTTGATAACCCCAATAACTATTGGGTCGGCATCCGCATTCTTAAACAGTCGCGTCTTAATTCTCACATACTTTATCCTGTCATCGCGCACAATCCGCAGTGCCGATTCTGTCGTTGCTTCGCCCGCAAAAATTTGTTGAATCATCTCCTTGTATCTGGCCTGGTCGTCCGGATGATAGTGGACGGTAAATTCTTCCAGCCCGATGGAAAGATGTCCAGGTTTCAACCCGAAAATGCGGAAATAGTTTTCGGAGTACTTTGATTGCCGCGTAAGAAGATTTACCTGCCAACTTCCAAGCAGTGCAATCTGTTCTGCATGTCGTAATGATTCATATCGAAGTGCAAGATTCTCTGCAGATTCGTTCAATTGAATCTCCAAGTTCTTTCGGTCAGTAATGTCTTGCGTAATACCAGTGAGTAAGGCCTCGCCATTCGCATTCTTAGTAATGGAAGTAGCAATGCATATATGCCGTTGCTGCCCATCTTCCCGTCGAATGCGATACTCCAGGTGCAACGGAACTTTTTTCGTGAACGATTTTTCGAATGCGGTAAGGACAACTTCCCTATCTGCCTCTACAATATATGGTAGAAACGAATAGGGGTGAGGTTTAAGCGACAACGGCTCTATACCATATATGCGGTAAGTGTTATCGGAATACCACGTTTCAAAACTGTTCAGGTTGATCTGCCAATTTCCTATATCTCCGATGAGCTCCGCATGTTGGTAAATTTTGAGTTGCAGCTCAAGAGCGGATACACGGTCTACCAAGGAACCCCGGAACTTTTGCTCCGATGGAGTTGCCTGTGGCAGATTTTCGTTAATAAGATTTGTTTCCATTGAATGGCACTGACTTAAGGTAAAACTACTATTAATTATCCTATCTAGGCGGCTATGCCAACAGAACCTCAGCCATGCAAGCCAATCACAAGACTTTCCGCCGCTTGGCCCTACCGGACGGCAATATGAATGAACAAAAGTTAGAGATAAAACTGGCCAACAATATCTCTGTGCCCAGGCTGGAAATCGGACTATATTAGGGTCCTAGTGGCAATCCATGGTGCAACGGGCGGATTTCGAAAATAGCTGAGGGAGTACTTATTCACAGCCGTGTTCAGCCGTCTACAAGAATGCTATTATTTTGGACGTGTAAAATTATAGTGAGCCGCGTTTTGCAAATTGTCCCTCTAGTGTCTTTGTTTTGAAAACGGTTTCATGAATAATGGACCGACCGGCAGTAAATTAAGGATTAAGCATTATCATTATCACCAACTAAAATTTTTCCCATTATGTCGAGTGAAGCAAGCAATTTAAGAAGTCGGGAAACAGAGCCCACCCGTATGAGAAACGTGGACACTGATTCACCGGAAAGATTTCAACCCTCTGCATCCAAAAAAGGAAATGCAAACCGTGGTTTTGCTGCAATGAGCAGCGAGCAACAGCGCCACATCGCCAGTAAAGGTGGAGAAGCTGTAAGCAAAAACAAGGAACACATGGCGGAGATTGGAAAGAAAGGCGGCGAGCGCGTAAGCCAGAACAGAAAGCATATGTCGGAAATCGGAAGAAAAGGAGGTGAAGCGTCAAAAGCATCTAGAAATGGATCAGGTAATGGCAACAAGCCATAGTTCCGTGCAAGAGGTCACTAAGAAATAAGAATAGCAAAAAGTACACGCGGAAAAATTAAGGCCGGCAGGGTTATAGCGAATGATCAGGTACCCTGCAGGCCCGCGTAGAAAATA
>Ga0157378_10006457_pt1 | contig 10256 bp, 12 predicted proteins | sample M65metaG_FD_115309 | JGI IMG/M metagenome (GOLD analysis project Ga0157378, IMG submission 115309) | Miscanthus rhizosphere microbial communities from Kellogg Biological Station, Michigan, USA - M6-5 metaG | ecosystem: Host-associated > Plants > Roots > Rhizosphere > Soil | place: USA: Michigan...
CTGTTCGCCGAAGCGAGAGGGATTGAGCTTCAGGTCGTGCCGCTCGTCGAGGAGGGCGTCAGCATCGAAGCGGACCGGCAGATCGTCGGCGCCGCCCGGACGAATCTCCTGCAGAACGACATCAAGTTCACGCAGCCGCACACGGATGTCGTCCTGCAGGCGCGTGCCAGCGCGGAACGAGTGCTCTTTGAGGTGCAGGATGAATGCGGCGGTCTCGCGGCTGGCGATGTCGACGACGCGTTTCGTCCGTTCGAGCAGCGAGGTGCGGATCGCAGTGGTCTGGGACTCGGCCTCGCGTTCAGCCGATGGGCCATCGAGGCAAATCACGGGCGCGTCTATGCGCGAAACCTTCCGGGGGTCGGCTGTGTCTTCACGATCGATCTGCCACGAGCCGCCGATCCAGTTGGCGCATAGCGTCACATCCGCGCGTTGGTCGCGTCGTTGGGCTGAATAACTGAAAGGGAGAACAAATGGCGACGTCACATCTGCGAGGCCCACGCGGTGAGCGCGGCATCCCCGGCCCGGCGGGTCCTCCCGGGCCGGCCGGCAAGACCGGACATATCGGAGACCCCGGACACAGCGGGACGCGGGGACCAAAGGGCGAGACGGGTGCTCCGCCGACGACCTTGAAGGGCCGCAAAGTCATTCTCCGTGCGCTCGATCGACACATCGACAATATCTACGGCGAGTTGACCAATCACATGACGCGCATCACGAGACTGCAGCGGGAAATCGACGATGTGCGCGCGAGAATCAAGACGCTTATCGCCTGAGTGGAATTCACCCACAATTAACAGCTTCGATACGGCGCGGAAACCCCCGGCCCGTACTGTGACACCCGGATGTCACGACACAAAGTCCTCATCGTCGAGGACGAGCACGATATCGCGGGTCTCATCAAGCACACACTCGAACGGTCCGGCGACACGGAAGCGTACGTCGTCGGCAGCGGCGACGCCGCGCTGAAGGCGGTCGCCGAAGAACCGCCCGACCTCATCATCCTCGACCTGAATCTGCCGGTCGTCAGCGGCGTGGAAGTCTGCCGCATCCTGCGGTCGCGCGCCGACGCGCGGCACGTGCCCATCATCATGCTCACGGCGCGCACCACCGAGGACGACCGCGTCACCGGCCTGGAACTCGGCGCCGACGATTACGTCACCAAGCCGTTCAGTCTTCGCGAGCTGGGCGCGCGCGTGCGCGCAGTGCTGCGCCGCAGCAGCGCGAAAGACGATCGGCCCCTTGTCGCCTACCGCGGCGATCACCTCGTGGCCGACTTCGAGGCCGTCGCGGTGAGCGTCGACGGCGGCACCATTCGCTTGACACGGCGTGAGTTCGAGCTGCTCCGGTATCTGGTGCAGAACAAGAACCGCGTCGTGTCGCGCGATCGCCTGCTCGAGCGCGTCTGGGGCTACGACCGCTCGGTGGAGACACGATCGGTGGACGTCCACGTGGGCAGGCTGCGCAGCAAGCTCGGCGAGGCGTCGCGGCAGATCGAGACCGTCATCGGCCTCGGCTATCGATTTGTGGATTGATTGGTCCGCCTGAAGGCGGACACTACCGTCGGCTTACTTCTTCAGACTTCGAAGCAGCTTCGGCGTGAGGAACCAGCGCAGCGCGCCCGGTCCCTTGGGCGGCAGCGCTTCGACGTCGATTCGCGCGATCGCGCCCTTCTTGAATTCCATCTCGCGCCGCATGCCCGCGAGGCGCGCGGCGAGGTCGCCGACGCCCGGCTCGTGGCCGACGATCGCGATGCGCTTCTTCTTCGCGTACTTCTCCAGCTCCGCCATCGCCGCCGTCGACGAACCCTCGGGCGCAAGCGCGTCGAGGTTGACGATGGCCGGGTGCGGACTGAACGCGGCAGCGAAGATCTCCGCGGTCTGCCGCGTGCGCACGAGGGGACTCGTGAGGACGACGTCGACCTCGATGCCGACGCGCGCCAGGGCACGGGCCGCACGGCGGAAGCGCGTGATGCCCTCTTCCGTCAACGGACGCTTCGTGTCGTCAGGCCATTTCTCGCTGCGCTCCTCGGCGATGCCGTGGCGGATGATGTAGAGCTCGTAGGTGGTGGTGGCCATTGGTTAGCTCGCGGCGGCCCGCCGGGCCTTCGGCGCGGTGTCGGTCGCGCGGGACGCGCGCTCGCAGATCGCGCGGATCTCGGCCTTTTGCCGGACGAACCTCGCGTGCAGCCGGCGGCACTCGTCTTCGAGCCCGAAAATCACGGCGTCAATCTTCCGCCACACGATCAGGTCGGGCGTGGCGAGCGCGGGCTGCAGGCCGCGAATCCGATCGATCAGCAGCTGCAGATCGTGCAGGCGGCCCAGCGTGTCCTGATGGCGCTTGAGCGTTCGTGTGTCCGGTGATCGCTTGAGACCGGCTGCCTCCAACGCAATCTCGAGCGCGTAGCGGAATTTCTTCACGGCGATGCGGACATCATGCAGGCGTTCCTGCAGATAGATGGCGCCGGCGGCGTCGAGCGCCATGACCAGATTGGCGGCCCGCCGGTTGACCCGCGCGTCGATCGCCCACTGCCAGCCACGCGAGGGCTTCTCGTCGCGAAGGGCCTTCCCCACTTTCGCGAGCTTCCGTGCCAGCCGTTCGATGTCCCCGACCGGCAATCGAGTCAGCAGGCGCTCCTTGGCCTCGGCATGCGCGGCGCTGAGAGCATGTTCGATGCGCCGCAGGACTTTGGAATCGAACTGGCCCGAATTCTGCAGCTCAGCCACCAGGCGGACGAGCACGCCCAGTTCGCGGACCCCGCCCAGCTCGACCGTGACCGTCCGGAGTCGGCGGTTGAGCCGCTGAGCCGTCGAGGGCGGCAGTTCCAGGATTGGGACGATTTCGCGCAGACGGCGCGATGCGACGCGCGTGCGGTGCATCGCCATCAGGTCGCCCTCGCCGAGCGCCTGTAACATCTGCGTAAATGGCTCCAGGCGCTTCTGAAGCAGGTCGTAGCGCCTACGTGATGCGGACATGATAGTGATGGTGACGCCGCGCGTCGTGCTCCGGCCATTATAGTAAAAGCAGCCTATGCGCCTTGCCGCCATCGACATCGGCACCAATTCCCTGCACATGATCGTCGTGCGCATCCGCGCAGACTTCTCGTTCGAAGTCATCGATCGTGAAAAAGAGATGGTGCGCCTCGGCGCAGGGGGCCTCGACGGCCGGGCGCTGACGCCCGAGGCGATGCACGCCGCCCTGCAGGTGATGTCGAAGTTCAAGCGCCTCGCCGACAGCCACGGCGTGGATGAGATTATCGCCGTCGCCACCAGCGCCACACGCGAGGCCCAGAACGGCAGCGACTTTCTCAAGAAGATCACCGAGCTCACCGGCATCCGCGCCCGCGTCATCTCCGGCACCGAAGAAGCCCGGCTGATTCACCAGGCAGCGGCGTACGGCGTCGGCCTCCCCAGCGACGTCATCGTCGTCGTCGACATCGGCGGCGGCAGCGTCGAGATCACGCGCGGCACCGGACCGACGATGGAGATCGGGAAGAGCTTCAAGCTCGGGGTCATCCGGCTGACCGAGCGCTTCGTGAAGTCGGATCCGCTGTCGCCGCGCGACGCGCGCAAGCTCACCCGCCATGTCGAGGACGAAGCCGGCAAGTTTCTCGGCCAGATTGCGAAGCAGGGCTTCGATCGCCTGGTCGGCACGTCGGGCACGATCCAGAGCATCGGCGCCGTCGCCATCGGCGACCGCTCGTCGAACGCGGTGCTCCGCAACCGCCGGATCACCGCGAAGCAGCTGCGCCGGGCGCGCAAGCAAATCGTCGCGCGCGATCTGCAGGAGCGCCTGCGGGTGCCGGGGCGCGAGCCGCGGCGCGCCGACCTCGCCGTCGCCGGCAGCGTGCTGCTCGACACGATCGTGCGGCGTCTCGGCGCGAACGACCTCACGCTGTGCGACCTGTCGCTGCGTGAAGGCCTGATCCTCGAGTACATCGCGCGGCACCGGAAGGAAATCGCGCAGGCCGACCGGTATCCGGATGTCCGCCGCCGCAGCGTGTTCGAGCTCGCCGAGCGTTGCAACTACTGGCCGGAGCACGCGCAGCAGGTCGCGCGCCTCGCGACGCTGCTTTTCGACCAGACGCGGATGATGCACGGCCTGACCGACCGCGAGCGCGAACTACTCGAGTATGCGTCGCTCCTGCACGACATCGGCGTGCACATCAGCTACGAGCGCCACCACAAACACTCGTATTACCTCATTAAAAACGGCGATCTCCGCGGATTCGAGCCGGAGGAAATCGAAATCATCGGCCTCATCGCGAGATATCATCGACAAGCGGCGCCCAAGAAGCGCCACGAGCAATTCGGAGACTTCAAGCGCAAGCGCCGCAGGACGATTCGGATCCTCGCCGCGATGCTCCGGCTGGCGGAAAGCCTCGACCGCAGCCACTCCCAGCCCGTGTCGGGCCTGGAGGTTCACGATCGGGGTGATGACGGACTTCTGCAGCTTCGCGCGACCGGCGACGCTGAACTGGAACTCTGGGCCGCCACGCGACACGCGGCGGAGTTCGAGCGCCTCATCGGCAAGCCGCTACGCGTCGAAGTGAGCACCTCACATGCTGAACATTCTCACCACCCCGCACGAGTATCCCGGGAAGCTGTTCGTCGTCGAGGGTATCGACGGCTCGGGGAAGACGACCCAGCTCGGGCTGCTGGCGAAGTGGCTGACGGCGGAGGGCCATCGCGTGTTCGTCACCGAATGGAACTCGTCCGCCTTGGTCAAGGCCGCGACAAAGACCGGCAAGAAAAAGAACGCCCTGACCCCCATGACGTTCAGCTTGCTGCACGCCACTGATTTCGCGGACCGGCTGCTCTACAAGATCATCCCTCCGCTCAAGGCCGGCATGATCGTGCTCGCCGATCGCTACGCGTACACGGCGTTCGCGCGCGACGCGACACGCGGCGTCGATCGCCAGTGGGTGCGCGAGCTGTACAGCTTCGCCGTCAAGCCGGACATGGCCCTCTACTTCCGCGTGCCGATCGACGTCTCGCTCGACCGCCTCATGGCGCGCCGCGTGAAGCTGAAGTTCTACGAAGCGGGCATGGATCTCGGCTGGAGCACGAACCCCGTCGAGAGCTTCCGCCTGTTCCAGGGCGAGGTGCTCGACGAATACGACCGCATCGTCGACGAGTACGGCTTGAGCGTCGTGGACGCCGTCGGCAGCATCACCGAGCAGCAGCGCGTCGTGCGCAACCTGGTCGCGCACCACATCGAAACCGTCGACGCCGCGAGGGAGATCCCCAGTGAGCAATCTGCCTGAGCTGTCGCCGGACGCCGAGACGCCCGCGGGCAAGTACTACGGCCGCAGCATTCCGTATCTGCCGCTCGAGAGCTATCCAGGCAAGCTGATTGCCGTCGAAGGCACCGACGGCGTCGGACGATCGACGCAGATCCAGCTGCTGCGCGAGTGGCTCGAAGTCAAAGGCTACGGCGTCATCGAGACCGGATGGACCCGGTCGCCGCTGATGCAGCCGACGATCGAGCTGGCGAAGTCGAGCAACACGCTCAACAAGCTGACGTTCGTGCTGCTCTACGCGACGGACTTCGCCGACCGGCTCGAGAAGGAGATCATCCCCGCGCTCAAGGCCGGCTTCGTCGTCCTCACCGACCGCTACATCTTCACCGCGCTCGCGCGCGCCGGCGTCCGCGGCGTTGATCGCGCGTGGCTGCGGACGCTGTACGGCTTCGCGATTGCGCCGCACCTCGTTTTTTATCTGAAGATCGACGTCGACACGCTGATCGGCCGCGTCCTCGAGTCCCGCGGCATGGACTTCTGGGAATCGGGCATGGACCTCAAGACCGGCGACGACATCTACGACAGCTTCCGCGCCTACCAGAACAAGCTGCTGCGCGAGTACGGATCGATGGGCGAGGAGTTCCACTTCCGCGTGGTCGACGCCCGCCGATCCGTCGTCCAGATCCAGGACGAGCTGCGACGACAGGTCGCAGCGTTCCTGGAACCGACTGGCAGCTAGCAGCTAGCAACTAGCAGCTAGCAACTAGCAGCTAGCAGCTAGCAGCTAGCAGCTAGCTACTAACTGCCAGCTGCTATCCGCTAGCCAACCACCCCGGGCAATCCCAGCGCCTTCCTCACGTACGCCAGCTGTCCGACGTGATAGCTGTCGTGGAGCGCGAGAAACGCCAGCTGCTCGCCGACGGTCTGCGCCGACGGCGGGCGCGGTCCTCTCGCTTCGCGTGACAGCACGTCGTCGCCGGTGTCCGCGAGCCTGGCGAACAGCCGCGCGTTGACCTCACGGGCGACCTCGCCGATCTTTTCGCGGGTGGGATACGTGGACGGATCCTGCAGCTCGGCGCCCCGGCCGAACGCGTCACCCCAGCCCGTGTCGTACGCCTCGCCGAAGACGCCGAGGAGGCGCGCGCGCGTCGCCACCATGTGCGCGTAGATCCACAGCATGCTGTTGGTCTGTGGCGTGGGCCGCTTCCAGAGGTCTTCATTCTTGACGCCGAGGAACGAGCGATCGGCCAGGCTGTCGTTGTTGGCGAAGATGAAGGCCACCGGCTTGATGGCCGGGTGATAGACGTTCGCGGTGCGGTTGAACATGTGCAGGAGGCCGCCCCATCCGCCTGGGCCGCCAACCGCCATGCGCAGTTTCTCGGCGTCGGCGCCGTGGCGCTCGAGATGACGATGCTCGAGGTCGACGCGCGTCGTCCCGCCGGCTTCCGCCGTGAACTTGATCTCGACTTCACTCGACGCCGCCGGATTGAGGTCGGTCGTCTGAAAGCTCGGGCCGATGTGCCAGGCGATGACGAGGCGATTCGGCGGCTCCCACGCAAGCACCGTCCCCCACTGGCACTCGTTGCCGTCGGCTTCGCGTCCGAAGCAGCGTCCGCCCTGACGCGGCTCGATGACGGCTTTCTGCAAAGGCTTCTTCCCGATGTGATGGCTGCGCGGCCACCACGTGTCGAACCCTTCGGTAAACACCTTGAACGCGTGCTCGAGGCCCGCCTTCACGGTCACACTCCTGCTGACACTCACCGCCTGCGTCGTCATCGTCATGATTTTTTCTCCGCTGCTTTTTTGAACGCCTCGAGCGCCTGGCTCCAGAACTGATCGAAGTACTCGCGGAGGGCCTTGAGGCCCTCGGGGTTGAGCTCGTAGATGCGGTTGCGCCCCTCGCGCCGCTCGGAGACGACGCGGGCTTCCCGGAGGATGCGCAGGTGCTTCGAGATCGCCGGCCGGCTGACGTCGAAGTAATCCGCGAGCTCGTTGACGTTGTGCGGCTTGCCGAGCAGGTACTCGAGCACGGCGCGCCGGGTGGGATCGGCCACCGCACGAAACGGGTCGGCCGAATAGGTAACCATATGGTTACCTATTATCCTCATCCCGGCGGCGGCGTCAAGGCCCTCGCGGAAATTTACACAGCCGAAACCACGGAAAGTACCGCGCGCGTTACGGTTAATTCGTGCTCCTTCAGGATCGTCCGGCGGTGTCCATGCCATCGCCGACCGCCCCAGCACAACAAGCGATGCCCCCCGCCGTCCCCAAGATCCAGGTCGCCGGGATGCACTTCTATTACGGGGCGCGGCGCGTCCTCGAGAACGTCGCCATCGACATCGCGCCGAATCAGGTGACGGCGCTCATCGGGCCGTCCGGCTGCGGCAAGTCGACGTTCCTGCGCTCGCTCAACCGGATGAACGACATCATTCCCGGGACGCGCGTCGAAGGATCTGTCTGCATCGATGGCTACGACATCTACGCGCCGTCGGTGGACGTCGTCGACCTCAGGCGGCGCGTCGGCATGGTGTTCCAGAAGTCGAACCCCTTCCCGAAGTCGATCTTCGACAACGTCGCGTACGGCCTGCGGATCAACAAGCTGACGACGTCGCGCGAGGAACTGCGCGGCCGTGTCGAAGCGAGCCTGCAGGCGGCGGCCCTGTGGGAGGAAGTGAAAGACCGGCTGCATACCTCGGCGCTCGCGCTCTCCGGCGGCCAGCAGCAGCGTCTCTGCATCGCGCGGGCGCTCGCGGTCGAGCCGGAGGTCGTCCTGATGGACGAACCCGCCTCGGCGCTCGACCCCATCGCGACCCAGCGCATCGAGGAATTGATTTACCAGCTCAAGGCGCGCTATACGATCGTCATCGTCACGCACAACATGCAGCAGGCGGCCCGCGTGTCGGACGTGACCGGGTTCTTCTGGCTGGGCAAGCTCGTGGAGTGCGACCGGACGAACAAGATCTTCACCGCGCCGGCGCAGAAGCTGACCGAAGACTACGTGACCGGAAGGTTCGGGTAAACGCGGCCGATGGCAGAACCGATGGAACGTCAGGGACGGCATTTTCAGGAGGAACTCGAACACCTGAAGACGCGGCTGCTCGAGATGGGCGGCCTCGCCGAGGAACAGGTGCGCCTCTCCATCAAGGCCCTCGTCGACCGCGACCGGGATCTGATCGAGCGCGTGCTTCAGGCCGACGAGCCGATCAACCGGCTCCACATCGAGGTCGACGGCCGCTGCTTCACGCTGCTCGCGCTGCACCAGCCGATGGCCGTGGACCTGCGGGCCATCGTGTCGGCCGTGAAGATCAACACGGACCTCGAACGCGTAGGCGACCTCGCGATCAACATCGCCGAAGCGGGCCGGCGCTACGCGCAGCACTCGCCCGTGAAGAAGCTCATCGACATCCCCCGCATGGCGGCCATTGCTCAGACGATGCTCCGCGACGCGCTCGACGCGTTCGTCCGGCGCGACATGGTCCTGGCGCAGCACGTCCTCGACGAGGACGACAAGCTCGACTCGCTGAAGACCCAGATCTTCCGCGAGCTCCTGACGTACATGCTGCAAGACCCGGTCACCATCGAGCCGGCGCTGGACCTGATCCTCATTTCCCGCCACCTCGAACGCATCGGCGACCACGCCACGAACATCGCGGAAGACGTGATTTTCATGGTCTCGGCCCGCGACGTCCGGCACCACGCCGACGAAAGCACGCCCTCCAGGTAGCGTCCGGCTTCAGCCGGACGATCTAGAATCTCAGGATTGCAGAAGGCAGGATGGCAGGACCCCACCAGCCGTCGAAGGTAGAATTGTGTGTTTACTGCAGGCGGCATCCGGTCGTGCCCGACTGGCGGCCGTTCTGCAGCGAACGCTGCAAATTGCAGGATCTGGCGCGGTGGGCCGACGAGGCCTATCGCGTGCCGGCCGACACGGTCCCACAGGGCGACGAGTCTGACGACGACAATGGCTGACACCCTCACAATCACCGACAACCGGACCGGCAAGACGTACGAGGTGCCGGTGACCGACGGCACGATCCGGGCAATGGACCTCAGGAAGATCAAGACGACGCCTGAGGACTTCGGCCTCATGACGTACGACCCGGCGTTCCTCAACACCGCCAACTGCCGAAGCGCCATCACCTACATCGACGGCGACAAGGGCGTCCTGCTGTATCGCGGCTACCCGATCGAACAGTTGGCCGAGGAGAGCGACTACCTCGAGACCGCCTACCTGATCCTCTTCGGCGAGCTCCCGACGGCGACGCAGCTGCATCAGTGGACGCAGCAGATCACCAACCACACGATGCTGCACGAGAACATCAAGAAGTTCATGGAGGGCTTCCAGTACGACGCCCATCCGATGGGCATCTTTCTCAGCACCGTCGGCGCCCTGTCGACGTTCTATCCGGACGCGAAGCACATCTTCGACAAGCAGTCGCGCATGCGCCAGACGCACCGTCTGATCGCGAAAGTGCCGAGCATCGCGGCGTACGCGTACCGCCACAGCATCGGGCGTCCCTACAACTATCCCGACAACGATCTCAGCTTCGCCGGCAACTTCCTGAACATGCTGTTCAGGATGACCGAGGTGAAATACCAGCCCAACCCGGTCCTCGCGCGCGCGCTCGACGTCCTCTTCATCCTCCACGCCGACCACGAACAGAACTGCAGCACCACGACGATGCGGACGATCGGGAGCTCGCAGGTGGATCCCTACTCCGGCCTCGCCGGCGCGTCCGCGGCGCTCTACGGCCCGCTGCACGGCGGCGCCAACGAAGCCGTGCTGCGCATGCTCAAGGAAATCGGCTCGGTGAAGAAAGTGCCGGACTTCATCAAGACAGTGAAGTCGGGCGAAGGCAGCAAGCTGATGGGCTTCGGCCATCGCGTCTATAAGAGCTACGACCCGCGCGCGAAGGTGATCAAGCGCATCGCGGATCTCGTGTTCGCTGTCACCGGCAAGAACCCGCTGCTCGACATCGCGCTGGAGCTCGAGCGAATCGCGCTGCAGGACGACTAC
>Ga0157378_10006460_pt1 | contig 10255 bp, 8 predicted proteins | sample M65metaG_FD_115309 | JGI IMG/M metagenome (GOLD analysis project Ga0157378, IMG submission 115309) | Miscanthus rhizosphere microbial communities from Kellogg Biological Station, Michigan, USA - M6-5 metaG | ecosystem: Host-associated > Plants > Roots > Rhizosphere > Soil | place: USA: Michigan...
GAGAAGCTTGCCCTATGGGGCGACGTCGAAGCGGATACCTTGAGCGAGCGGTAAGTCGCTGCCGTAGTTCACGGTGTTGGTCTGGCGGCGCATATAGGCCTTCCAGCTGTCCGATCCGCTTTCGCGTCCGCCGCCGGTTTCCTTCTCGCCGCCAAAGGCGCCGCCGATTTCAGCGCCCGACGGGCCAATGTTGACGTTGGCGATACCGCAGTCGGATCCGGCAGCCGATAGGAACAGCTCCGCCTCGCGCAAATCGTTGGTGAAGATCGAGGAGCTGAGGCCTTGCGGAACCGCATTGTTGAGCTCGATTGCCTTTGCAAAGTCATTGTAGCGGAGAACGTAGAGGATCGGCGCAAAGGTCTCGGTGACAACCGTGCCTTCCTGCGCGGCAACTTCGACGATCGCGGGCCGGACATAATATCCACCCGCCACCGCATCGACGCGCTCTGTCTGGTCCCCAATCACGCGGCTCATCGCATTGAAGGCGGACTCGTCGATCAACGGTCCGACAAGCGTATCGGCCTGGCGCGGGTCACCGACCTTCACCGATGCGAACAATTCCTTCAGCCGCGCCACCAGCTCATCGGCGATGTTCTCGTGAACGATCAGACGCCGGAGCGTCGTACAGCGTTGCCCAGCAGTCCCGGCGGCCGAGAAGAGGATCGCCCGGGTCGCCAACTCGAGGTCAGCCGTCGGACAAACGATCGTCGCGTTGTTGCCTCCGAGCTCAAGCAAGGCGCGTCCAAACCTTCCGGCAACGCGCGGTCCGACGTCTCTGCCCATGTCCGTCGATCCGGTCGCGGAAACGAGCGCGATCCGCGCATCGTCGACCAGCTTCTCGCCAACATCACGCTCGCCCTGGACAAGCTGGATGAGGCCCTCCGGCGACTCTCCGAATTTCTCGAGAGCACGGCCGACCAAAACCGTCACGAGTTCGGCGCAAAGGGGCGTCTTCTCGCTCGGCTTCCAGATCACCGAATTGCCACACACCAAAGCGAGCGCGGCATTCCACGCCCATACTGCCACCGGGAAATTGAACGCGCTGATGACCAGCACCGGGCCGAGCGGGTGCCATTGCTCCATCATTCGATGGTTCGGGCGCTCGCTGGCGATGGTGAGGCCGTAGAGCTGGCGCGACAGCCCGACCGCGAAGTCGCAGATGTCGATCATCTCCTGGACCTCGCCGAGGCCTTCCTGGACGATCTTCCCGCTTTCGAGCGTCACGAGACGGGCGAGCGGCTCTTTCGCCGCGCGAAGTTCCTCGCCGAGCAATCGCACCAATTCGCCACGGCGCGGCGCAGGCACGGCTTTCCAGACGCGGAAAGCCTCTTCAGCCTTGGCACAAGCGCAGGCGGGATCGCCCGCCTTCACTCGCCCGATTTCCCGCCCATCGATCGGCGAATAACTGACCAGATCGCCGGCACTCGGCACCCCGAATTGGCGGAGCATCCCAGCGGCTTCTTCGGCTGGCGTCACGCGAGCAATTCCTTGGCCCTGGCCATGGCCGCTACGCCGGCATCGATCGTCTCATCCTTCTTGGCGAAGCAGAGTCGCACCAGGTGTCGCGGCGGGTCGTCTGCTGCGAAAGCCGATAGCGGAATGACCGCGATTCCTGCCTGCTCGACGGCGGCAACGGCGAAGCTTTCATCGTCCATTGCGATCCCCGATGCTGCGAGATCGACGCACAGGAAGTAGGTCGCCTCGCCCCCAATCACATCAAATCCGGCCTCGCGAAGGCCGGTCGTCAGGCGGTCGCGGGCGCGCGTGAAGCGCGGGCGCATCGCGGCGATCCACGGCTCTCCGGCCTCGAGCCCAAAGGCAACAGCCGATTGCAGGTTTGGAGGGGTCGAGAAATTGATGAACAGGTGCGCCCGGGCGACTACCGACGCCAGCTCCGGTGGGCCGATTATCCAGCCGACCTTCCAGCCTGTCAGCGAGAAAATCTTGCCCGCCGACCCGACCTTGATCGTCCGCTTGGCCATTCCCGGCAACGATGCGAACGGCACAAACGGCTGGCCGCCGAGCACGATATGCTCCCACACCTCGTCGGCGATCACGATCAGGTCGTGCTCGCGAGCGATGCTCGCCAGGGTTTCCAGCTCCTCGCGCTCGAACATGCGCCCGGCGGGGTTGTGAGGGTTATTGAAGATGATCGCCCGGGTCTTCGAACCTATCGCCGCCTCGATCGTCGCGGCATCGATCCGCCAGCCAGGCGGCTGGAGCGCGACCTCACGGACAATTGCACCCGCGCTTCGGACCATCGGTGCGTAGCAGTCGTAGGCGGGTGTCAGCAGGATCACCTCATCGCCTGGCTGAACGGCGGCGAGGATCGTCGCTCCAATTGCCTCGGTCGCCCCGCTCGTCACGCAGACATGCTCGGCAGTTAAAGAAAGCCCCTGATGCCGGTTGTAATGCGCGGCAACGGCCTCGCGCAGAGGCATAATGCCGCGGGAAGGCGGATATTGGTTCGACCCCTCCTTCACCGCTTTCGCGGCGGCATCGAGGATTTCCTCGGGCCAGCCAAAATCCGGAAAGCCCTGGCCGAGGTTCACTGCTCCTCGTTCGACCGCAAGGTTCGACATACGCTCAAACACGCTGGTCTTCATTTGCTCATAAAGCGGGTTCATTCCCCGCCATTAGCGGGAGAAGACGCGGCGAACAGCAGGATTCGGGCCGTCTCAGTTCGCGCCCAAGGCCGCACTGACCTTCGCCAGAGGATTCGCAAGCGCCTTCCCGACAAGCGCAAATGCCACGCTCGACAGCGCGACGGCGATGACGGCGACGCTTGCGAACTCAAGAGCTCGGGACTGAAGCCGACTTTGCTCGTGAGTCCGAGATCGTCGGCGACGCTCCACACCGAAAGGAACCGCACTGAGAAAAAGGGCCGGGCCGTCAGCTAAGGATAAGATCTGCTCGACCGGCACCCTCTCCTCGGACTGCAGCCCCGCCTTTGCCCCCTCGCGCCAAACGACCCGCCCGACGATAACGTGGTCGCCATGTCGCAATTCGATGACGCTGCCGCGCGCAAAGGGTCGGCTCGAATGAATCAGCGCCCCGCGCGAGGACACGTTGAGGATGCAGGCATCGCTCCACTGCGCGCCCGTGCGCATGCGCGCCGGGAGCAGGACTCGGCGGCGAAGCTCACGGGACTTGTGATTGCTGTTGGGTGATCGCGACGACATGCTTCGCAGCTAGGTTCGGCCCCGTGGCTAAGCCTTTAAGTTTAAATCCGAACTGGACGCGATCGATCCGGCTGTAGCTCTCGGAGCAGGACCATTGTAGCGGGACGTCATGAGTGACATCGAACTCGCCAACGCCGCTGCCGATGCCGCCGCATCCGCCTTTCCCGCGTGGTCCACTTTGGGTCCAAATGCGAGGAGATCCTTGCTCAACGCAGCTGCGGACGCGCTCGAGGCGCACGCCGATGCGTTCGTTGCCGCGATGCGCGAAGAGCTACGCGCCTCGGAGCCGTGGGCGCGATTCAATGCGATGCTGGGCGCCGGGATGATCCGCGAGGCCGCGGCCCTGACCACGCAAATCAGTGGCGAGGTGATCCCGTCCGACAAGCCGGGCTTGTTGTCCCTTGCCCTCCGCGAGCCGGTTGGCGTGATCCTCGGCATCGCGCCGTGGAACGCTCCGGTGATCCTCGGTTGCCGAGCGATCGCCACACCTCTCGCCTGCGGCAATACTGTCGTCCTCAAGGCGTCGGAGCGCTGCCCGCGAACCCACGGCCTAATTCTACAGGCCTTCGCGGCTGCTGGTTTCCCCGAGAGTGTCGTAAACTTGGTCACGAACCGCGAAGATCAGGCCGCCGAAGTCGTGGGCGCTTTGATCGACCATCCGGCGGTTCGACGGATCAACTTCACCGGCTCAACCGCGGTCGGCAGGATTATCGCGCACCGCGCCGCGGAAAACCTGAAACCTGTCCTGCTCGAGCTCGGCGGTAAGGCCCCACTGGTCGTGCTCGAAGATGCAGATCTCGACGAAGCCGTGAAGGCTGCAGCGTTTGGCGCTTTCATGAACGCGGGACAGATTTGCATGTCGACCGAGCGCATCATCGTCGTCGACGCCGTCGCCGATCAGTTCGCTCAATTGTTCGCGGCCAAGGCTTCGTCGATGCCTCCGCCGGCGGTTGGCAATCAGGTTGATGATGAGGCTGGGACGAACGTCCAATCCCTGATCGAAGATGCGCTCGCCAAGGGCGCTCAGTCGATCGCGTCAGGCGCGGCCACGGTCATCGATCGCGTCAGCCCCGAGATGCGGCTTTACCGCGACGAAAGCTTCGGCCCGGTCGTCGGCATCATCCGCGTCGCCGACGAAGAAGAAGCCATCCGCGCCGCCAATGACAGCGAATACGGTCTGTCCGCCTCCGTCTTTACCCGCGACACCGTGCGCGGGCTGCGTGTTGCGCGGCGGCTCCGGTCGGGCATCTGCCACGTCAATGGACCGACAGTGCAGGACGAGGCGCAAATGCCGTTCGGCGGCGTCGGCGCTTCGGGCTATGGCCGCTTCGGCGGCAAGGCCGGCATCGACGCCTTCACCGAACTGCGCTGGATCACCGTCGCCGGCGAACCGGGACACTATCCGATATAAAAGAAAGCCGGAGCGAACCTTTGGTCCGCCCCGGCAATCTTACTTCGCAGCTGTCGTCAGATCAGCCGCGTTCGCCACGCTCGACCGGCGGCGGCGGAGGCGGCGGAGGCGGCGCCGGGCAGGTGCTCGTCGCCAGGATCACCGATCCGTCCGGGCAGGTCTGGGTCGCCGGCGGCGCAGGAGGCGGCGGCGGCGGCGGCGGGGGCGGCGGGGGTGGCGGCGGAGCTTCGACGCCACCGAAGTTGTAGATCAGGCTGGCCATCAGCGAGTGGGAATTCCACTTGCCCAGCACCTCTTCGACCGGGGTTTCTTCGACATCATATTTCGTGTGGAAGAACCGATACTTAACACCCAGATCGAGGTTCGGAGTGATCGCCGTCCGGGCACCGGCGATGAACTGCCATGCCAGGTTGGAATCGGTCGCACCGAAGTGGATCACGTTGAGCTTGTAAGTCGTACGGGCAACGCCGAGGCCGCCGCCGGCATAGAAGCTCCAGCCATTATCGTTGCCGAAGTCGGCCAGTAGGTTGCCCATCAGCGAGACGGTGCGAGCCTTGCCGCCATCATCGGCGAAGAACGGGCCGAAGTTGGGAATGTTCGGGTCGGTGCTCTTGACCTTCGCATGCTTGTAGCCCGCTTCGACCTCAGCGCGGAGGAACCCGAAATCGTAGCCCGCGATCAGGTCAGCATCGATGCCCATCTTGTGACGGATCCGGATGCTGCCGTCCTGGGCTCCGGTCTCACCCTGATAGTCGGCATCTTCGCTCTGGACCCACATCGGACCGGCTTCGAGACCGACATACATTGAATGATCCCGTGCCACCGCCGGGGATGCAACCGCCACGGCGGCGACCGCGGCGAGCAGATAATAACGCATGAGGACTGCCCCTTTTCTTGTGTACCAACAGCGGAAACCGCCAAGGCCTAAGATGTTTCCCTCAAAAAGCATGCGCAACGTGCTTTTTCGGTACTGTGGCCCGATCGCGACACTCCATGGTTAATATCTGAAGGTCAGATCGGAGGTAATCAGAAGGTTTGCAGTCCTAATAACAGTAACCGAACGCCGCCTGATAGTCCGCGCACTGCTCGACAACTGTCTCTGATAGTCGAACTTCATCATAACATAGATTACGATGGAACCGGCTTCTTGGTCGGGTCGAGATTGACGTTCCATGGCGCTCAACCTCGAACGAGCGGTCGAATTCGACGAAGTGTTTCGACGTGTCGCCGCCTCCCGGCCATCCTACGAATTCAGCAATAGAACGCAGTTCAACGGCCGAATTCGTAACGTCCTCGTAACGAACAACCCTTGCCGCAACACGCCTGCTCTCCAACAACTTGCGATATTCAAGGATGCCACGGCTTTCCTCGATGCAGTAGCGGACGACCCAATCGTCGCTGAACCGGTCCAGATTGTCCTGAGCCCGATGTTTCTCGAAGAAGCTGAGCGCCACGTCAGCGATGTTCCGAACCGTGATGAGCACCTTGGCGGGTCTAAGCTCATCGAGGATCCGGAAATGCTCTTCGCAGAGTACTTCCTTCAGAGCCCAATGGCGCCCGCGAAGGCGCTGAGCCATCAAACGGGCGAAGCGTCCGGAGGCGCCTTCTTCGCGCTGGTCCCACTCCTCGTCCGAGGCGGGCATGCCGAAATCGCGCAGCTGAATCCGGAGCAGCCGCGAGTTTTGCGGACGCAGAAAAAACGGCTCCAGAAACACAAGCCTATCGGGCGGAGTGGCGAGCCAGTTGCACAGCATCGTGCTACCCGACCGGCCTATCGCCGCAACGTAGAAATCGGGCGGATCGATGCTGTCGGGAAGGAATTGCTCAGCCACTGGCAGCCTCGGCAAGTAACGCCAGTTCGGCCGGGATGATCAACTCGTTTGAGCTTTGATTTCGCACGCGCCGCGCGGCCGCCGCAGAACGCTGGCAGAATAGCGTGGGAGACTCCACCATTTCCGACAAAGCGTCGGCCAATCCCGCCCCATCATCTGGCGGGGCGAGCGCAGCGCAGGTCTCGTCGGCAAACTCCAGGACGGGAGCGATCGCGTTCGTAACGGGCACCAACCCCGAGGACATCGCCTCGTCTCGCGATACTCCCTGCGTGTCGAGCCGCGTCGGAACGAGGAAGATGCCGTGCCGCGAATGTTCATCCGCAATCTGACTTTGTGTCAGGAATTGCCGGCGGATCGTGACATTAGCGAAGCCCCTGATTGGCTCCAGCGTCTCATCGAACAATGGCCCGTCGCCGATGATCGTGAAGTGCAGGCGCTCGAAGCCGGGCCGATCGGCGAGATTCAGGATCGCCGCGATACTAAGATCATTGGCATAGGTCGTGGAATCGAACGGTCGGATCGACAGTATTGCAAATCGTTGATCCGCGTCCTTCGGCTGATAAGTGAACAGGTCCGTGTCGATCGGATTGGGAATTACCGCAAAGTTGCGAAGGCCTTCCAAGTCTTCGCACATCATTGCAGCTGCGCTGTGCGACGGAAACACCAGTCTCAAGTCCGATCGCGCTCGATCCAGCGTGTCGCGCCAGAACCTGCGCCTGACTGCAACCTGCTCCAAAGTGGCGGCGCGCTGGCCGGAATCGGCAATCGCTTCCGCCTTCTGAAGGAAGAACGCCGGTATCTCGGATCCGTGCAGCCATGCGCAGAGCGACAGCTCGTTCAAGGCCAAAAGGGTTGGCCACATCCCTTCGCTGACGCCGTGCGCAGCGACGACGTCTGGATGAAAGTCGCGGGCCAGCGCAGCAAGTTCGGCACCGTCGCCACTTGTGCACGCAATGCCTTCATACTCGTGGAGGCCGCCTGGACCCGGCCGGAACACGGCAAGGTCATGACCCGCCTCGCGGTATGCGAGCACCCGTCGATGCACGAAGGGGTATTGGTACAGGTCGCCAGCTGCCGGGTAGGACCGGGTCACGACGAGAATGCGAAGGTTTTTGCTCACGGCAGGTCGGCCGTCAGCGAATGTGCCGCCAAATGCCACCACTCAAGCGGAGATTTTCGGGCGCTCCGCCAAGGAAGCGGCGCAGCGAGTCCAAATAAGCGTCGCGCCAGCGGTCGGCGTGACTGTCCGCATCTTCGTCCTCAAGTGGGTCGGGCAAACGCTCGATCACGAAGCCGATGCGATCGCCTTCCCAGCGAGGAGCGCAGAATACTGACGGAACGCCCAGTCGGTGGGCTGATCGCGCGGCGAAGCTCGAATAGGTGATCTCCTGCCCTTCGAACCGGATGCGCGGCGCGCCAAGATTGATCGCGCCGTCGATCGCGATGACGACGGCGTAACCCTCGCGAACGGAAGCCATGAAGGCTTTCGCGACCTGCATATCGTCCTGGTCGCTCGTCGAAATAAGGGACCGCGCATAAGATGTGCGAGCGACGCTCGGCGTCGAGGCAAGCCAGCGCGCGCGCAGGCCAAGAAGCTCAAGCGCAAGGGGTCCAGCGTACATCGGCCCAACGTGCGCCGAGGCAAGGATCATCCCCCTGCTCTGGTCGATTGACCCAAGGACTCGTTCCGCTTCGCCAAGATCGGCGAGGCGCATCATCGGTTCTTCTACCTGGTCGCCGCGGCATTCGAGCCAGTCGAGCAGATAGTGATCGGCAAGATTGCCCCACTTTGCGGCCCGCTCCCATTCGGTGCGATCCACCGCCTGGTCGCTGTTCCGCAAGGACCAGGCCCAGTCGAGCCGGCCCTTGGGGATGTCGACCAGCTCGACCTCCTCCCAAAGGCGATTGAGACCCTGTTCAAAACTGTCCGGAAGGTTGGCGGACCGCTGTTCGACAAAGGACTCAAACAAGTCTGCCGCTTCCTGCCGGCGCCCCGCCTGGGCGAGGGCGCCCGCCGCGTAGCGATGCCAGCGCGGCGAGGCCGGCTGGAGCTTGAGCAGTGCCCGGAATTCCCGCGCCGCTTCGACATAGCGGCCGCTCTGCTTGAGCGCCCGGGCATAAAGCGCTCGCGCCTGTGCCACCTTCGGTTGCAACTCGACGGCCTTGGCGAGCGGACCGACGGCGTCCGAATAGTGCCGCAACCGAAGCAGCGCCTCGCCAAGAGCATAATTCATCAGCCCGTCGTTGGGCTTCGCTCGAATCCCACGCTCGAGATGCTCGGCCGCCTTCTCGTACCGGTCGTTGATCTTCGACTGCATGTAGGCCTGGCCCAGGCTCGACCGCAGTACCGGATCATCGAACCCCTGATCGAGCAGCCGTTCGCCGCGCTCGACAGCGTCGGAAATCTTGCCTGACTCAAACAGGGTCCTGACGATTGCGCCAGCAACAGCGTCATCGCTGACCTGATCGTCGCCGATCTTCGCGGCCAAATCAGTCGCGGCATCACCCTGGCCGCTTCGAACAAGGGCCAGCATGGCCATATTCGTCAGCTTGGGAGACTTGGTCGCAAGTTCGCCGAGCGATCGCGCATGGTCGCCAGCCTCGGCCAGATTCCCGCTCTGGATAAGGATCTGCAGATAGGACGTATGTCCGACCACGTCGTCAGGCCGAAGCTCGAGAAGCCTGCGGACAGACTCCAGCGCCTCGTCATATCGCCGCTGACGGCCAAGCAAACTGCCAGAGAGGCGAAGGTCCTCGACCGAGTCCGGATCGACGGCCAGGATCTTGCCGAGGATGACGGCCGCGCGGTCGAACATTTTGGTGTCGATCAGATGCGGGATCGCATAGCGGCGAAGGTCCGCTCGAGCATTCGGCAGCGCAAGCATCTCATCCGTCAGCGCATTGACACCGCTCGACGCCCGGCCAACCCGGATCAGGGCGATCGCATAAAGCAGCCGGACCGCCGGGTCCTGTTTCTCCTCGCGCGCCAGTTCATGCTCGTAGAGTTCCACCGCCCCCGGCCACTCGCCGGCGCGGAGGTGCTCGTACATCAGTTCGGCAGGAAGGCTGGCCAATGTTGCCACTAATCAGCGTCCGAAGCCGAAGCGTCGAGGCCTCGGAATGGCTACGCCCGCTGCCCGAAGTCCCAGAACCGCCGCGTAGATGAATGCGAGGAGAAGCAGGATCGGGACCGCTATCCCCAGCAGGTCGCGCACCGCCGGGAAGGTTGGAGCGGACATGCCGACGATGATCACGAAGTAGCGGCGCTGCTCAAGGATCCGCAGATACGCCTGCTGCAGCGTGTTGAGTGTCGACTGCCAGCGCGCCTGAGCGATCTCCTTGCGCGCAGAAGCGCCCTCATACTGGTTGATCGTCGAGGCGAGTGACCCGCCGCCCGGATTGACCAGCCGCCGCTTCTGCTCGGAGATCTGGGCATTGAGCTCGTTTACCCGCGCATTGAGCCGCGGCAGAAGCGGACTGTTGGTCAGACCCTGATCGAGCAGGGCGTCGCGCTCGCGCTGGGCCTCGGCGCGCTGCAACTCGAGCTGACTGATCAGCTGGTAGATCGACGTCGCGGCCTGTTCGGGACTGAGTTCTCCGCGCTGGGCCTGAACCGCGGCGAGCGACCGCCGGGTTTCCGAGACCTGCCGCTCGGCATTCTGCACATCGACGGTAAGCGCCGAAACCTGGTCGTCACTGATCTTCTGCGAGACCTGGTTCACATGGGCCTCGGCCGCTGCGAGAATCGCATTGCCGAAGCGGACGGCGTCCTGCTGGGTCCGGGCCTGGACGTAGAGGCGCAGCAGCCCCTCCTGGACGTCAACGGCGAC